>OFEU01000165.1_pt1 | contig 76755 bp, 59 predicted proteins | sample 1521221 | NCBI WGS metagenome assembly OFEU01 (sample SAMN03766357, study PRJEB24113) | microbial mat metagenome | isolation source: enrichment culture HLUCC-O from microbial mat sample contains cyanobacterium... | reverse complement strand
AGGGAACAGGGAACAGGGAACAGGGAACAGGGAACAGGGAATAGGGAATAGGGAACAGGGAACAGGGAACAGGGAACAGGGAACAGGGAACAGGGAACAGGGAACAGGGAATCCTATTACCGCTCGTGTCATGGCTCTAGCCGTGACACGGACTTCTGGGCGGCTCTGCCGCCTACTCGGGAGGCAGAGCCTCCAGCAGAGCATGACTTGGCAGAGCCAAGTCACGAGGAAATAGGGGGGAAGTCACGAGGAAATAGATAGGGTCTATGGATTCCGTATTACTACTTCATTTGTGACAAAACCCCCCTGTCATCAGCAGGGGGGTTTTGGGAATTAGAGTTAGCCCATAGAATCAGCTAACGGGGTTAACCGAGGGACTCACTCAACTAGGCGTTGGCAAAGGCTTTCGTTTCAGCCGCTTGGGGAGAATCGGCCTCACTCGGAGGAACCACCTGCCAAAACTGAGGTAGATAGGTTGACCAGTTCTCCAGAATCCGTTGAGCCTTGGCACTGCCGCGATCGGCGTGAGCCTGAATCAGAGACTGCAACTGCTCTTCACCGGCTGGAGTCGAAACCCGCTGAATCTTGACAATTTCCGGATTGACTTTGGCGGGGAACTTGCCATCTTCATCGAGGAAGTAGGCTAAGCCACCGGTCATTCCGGCGCCGACGTTGCGGCCAACGGGACCGAGTACAACGACGACACCACCAGTCATATATTCACAACAGTGGTCGCCGGCCCCTTCAATGACGGCTTGGCCTTTGGAGTTGCGGACGGCAAATCGTTCTCCGGCTGAGCCTTGAGCGAACAAGATGCCACCGGTTGAGCCATAGAGACAGGTGTTGCCGAGGATGACGTTTTCTGCGGGGTCAAAGGTGGTTCCAGATGCGGGTTTGATGCGAATTTCGCCGCCGTGCATTCCTTTGCCCACATAGTCGTTGGCTTCCCCGGCTAGGGTCAATAGCATACCCGGTAGATTAAAGGCCCCGAAACTTTGACCGGCACTACCGGTAAAGGTGAGATCTAATTGTCCTTCAAAGCCGCTGTTGCCGTATTGCTTGGCGATGACGCCGGCGATGCGTGCTCCTACACAGCGATCGGTGTTGACAATCTCAACGGTTTTGCTGACGGAACCTTGGTTTTGGATGGCGTTGGCGATGTCAGGATCGGCCAAAATCTGCTCATCTAACACCGGCCCGTTGCTATGAACGGGTTGGGGAGTGGCCCAGTCATGATTCTCGGCTTGAGGTAAGTCGGTCAAGCATTTGAGGTCGATGGACTGAGGTTTGCTCAATTGCACCTCTTGACGGACTTTGAGGAGGTCGGAGCGACCAATGATGTCGTTGAGAGAGCGATAGCCGAGGCGAGCGAGGAGCGATCGCACTTCTTGGGCGACAAACATAAAGAAGTTGACGACATTCTCAGGAATCCCAGGGAAGCGCTTGCGCAGTTCTTCGCGCTGAGTGGTGACGCCCACCGGACAGCTATTCATGTGGCACACCCGCGCCATAATGCAGCCTTCGGCAATCATAGCAATGGTTCCGAAGCCATATTCCTGAGCGCCCATGAGAGCGGCCATGACCACATCCCAACCGGAGCGGATTCCCCCATCGGTCCGCAGGGTGACTCGTTCGCGCAGTTGGTTTTCCATGAGAACGCGATGGACTTCCGTCAGGCCCAATTCCCAGGGACTGCCGGCGTGTTTAATCGAACTCAGGGGAGAGGCCCCGGTTCCGCCGTCATGACCCGAAATTTGGATGACATCGGCGTTGGCTTTGGCCACCCCAGCGGCGATGGTGCCAATCCCGACGGAGGACACCAGTTTCACGGATACCCCAGCCTCGGGGTTGATTTGGTGCAGGTCAAAAATCAGTTGCGCCAAATCTTCGATGGAGTAGATGTCATGGTGGGGTGGGGGGGAGATGAGGGGGACGCCGGGTTTTGAGCGGCGCAACATGGCGATATATTCGCTGACTTTGCGGCCGGGAAGTTGTCCCCCTTCTCCGGGTTTGGCCCCCTGGGCGACTTTAATCTCGATTTGTTTGGCGTGCATGAGATATTCGGGGGTGACGCCAAAGCGTCCTGAGGCCACCTGTTTGATGGCGGAGGAGGCGGTATCGCCGGATTTGAGGCCTTTAAGTTGGGGACGAATGTTGGAGAAGCCGTTTTCGTCTACGTCGTCGATGATTTGGAAGCGTGCGGGATCTTCTCCCCCTTCGCCGGAGTTGGATTTACCGCCGATGCGGTTCATGGCGATGGCTAGGGTTTCGTGGGCTTCTGGGGAGAGGGCGCCGAGGGACATTCCTCCGGTGCAGAAGCGTTTGAGGATGGCTTCGACGGGTTCGACCTCCTCTAGGGGAATGGAGGGGCGATCGCTGTCGAGGTCTAGTAAGTCGCGCAGGGCGGTCACCGGACGGTTCATCAGGTGATTTTTATAGACTTCGTAATGGTCGTACTGCTTTTCGCGCACGGCTTTGTGCAGCACTTTGGTCATTTCGGGGTTGTTGCCGTGATATTCGCCCCCTTTGCGATATTGGACGAAGCCGTAGTTTTCCAATTTGGCGACATGGGGGAAGGCCCGTTTGTGAAAGCTGAGGACTTCTCGGCCTAAGTCCGCCACGGTCATACCGCCAATGCGGGAGGTTGTTCCTTTCATGCCTAAGTCAAGCACGTCAGCCCCGATGCCAATGGCTTCAAAGATTTGCGCCCCTTGGTAGCTGGTGAGTAGGGAAATTCCCATTTTGGAGAGAATTTTTAGCAGTCCGGCTTCGGCGGCTTTGCGGTAGTTGCCTTGCACGTCGGCTAGGGTCATTTCCGGCAGTTTTCCGGATTTCATCATGGACTGGGTGCGATCGTTGTTGACCCATTGACGCAGGGTTTCCCAGGTCAGATAGGGGCAAACGGCACTAGCACCATAGCCAATGAGACAGGCGTACTGGTGGGTACTCCAGCATTGGGCGGTATCGACGACGAGGGAGGCTTTCATGCGTAGGCCTCGGGCGATGAGGGAGTGGTGAACGGCGCCGACGGCCAGCAGTGGGGGAATGTAGCTGTTGTCTTCGTCGATGAGGCTGGGGTTGCCGTTGGCGTCAGTGCGATCGCTGAGGATGAGGATTTCAGCCCCGTCTTCAATGGCGGCGGCGGCTTGCTCACAGAGGGCTTCTACGGCAGGTTTTAGCCCCTCTGCGCCGCTATTGAGGTCAAAGAAGGTTGAGAGGGTTACGGTCTTGAGAACGCTGTTACGGATGCCGCTGAGGTCATTTTCTCCAAGGACGGGACTCTCGATACGCAAGAGGCGATCGGGGCCGGGGGCGGTGTCGAGTAAGTTACCCCGTCGGCCGAGTTTCATCTCTAGGGACATGACCAACCCTTCGCGCAGGGGGTCAATGGCGGGGTTGGTGACTTGGGCAAACCGCTGTTTGAAGTAGTCGTAGAGGAGACGAGGTTTGTCGGAGAGGACGGCCAGGGGAATGTCGTCTCCCATGCAGAAGGTGGGTTCTTTGGCATCTCGGGCCATGGGAACCACCACCATATCGACGTCTTCTTTTGTGTAGCCGAAGGCGGTTTGTTGTTGAACCAGTGCGTCGGCGTCGACTTCAAAGGAGGAGTCGCTCTCGGCTTTCCCCAGAATGGGTCGAGCGGCAACCCATTCGCCGAAGGGATGTTTGGCGGCGACTTGCCGTTTGACATCCCAGTTTTTCAGGAGTTTGTGATGTTCGAGGTCAACGGCAACGGTTTGTCCGGGTCCAAGACGGCCACTTTCGAGGATGTTGGCGGGGTCGATGGGGACGGTTCCGGCTTCAGACGAGACGATAACGAAGCCGTCTTTGGTGAGGATGTAGCGGGCGGGCCGTAAGCCGTTGCGATCGAGGGCTGCGCCGACGACTTTACCATCACTGAAGGCCAACAGGGCGGGGCCATCCCAGGCTTCTTGAACGCCGCTGTAGTATTTGTAGAAGTCTAAGACTTCCGGATAGGCTTCGAGTTCCGGTTGGTTCATGTAGGCTTCGGGAACCATCAGCATCAAGGCTTCGAGGGGACTGCGCCCGGAACGCACTAGCAGTTCCATGACGTTGTCTAGGTTGGCTGAGTCGCTGTTGTCGGCGTGAACGATGGGCAGCAGGGTGTCGATGCGATCGCCCCACAGGTCATGCTGTAGGTCCCGGCTACGGGCTTTCATCCAGTTGATGTTCCCGAGGAGGGTATTGATTTCGCCGTTATGACCCAGCAGGCGCATCGGTTGCGCGAGGGGCCAGCGGGGCATGGTGTTGGTGCTGAAGCGGCGGTGATAGACGGCGAAGGAGCTGGTGCAGTCGGGGTTTGGCAGGTCGCGGTAGAAGTCTCCCAGGACGGCTGAGCGCACCATGGCTTTGTAGACGATGGTGCGATTGGAGAGGGAGCAGATATAGAAGTTATAGCCCCATTGGATGGCAGGATGCTCGTTTAGGTTTTTGCCAATCAAACGCCGTGCGTAGAAGGTGGCCCGTTCGAGTTCGTCTCCGTCGAGTTCGTTATGGCTGACAATGACTTGCTCGATCTGCGGCTGGAGGGCTTTGGCTTGGGGACCGAGAACGTCAGGATTGACGGGAACTACACGCCAACCGATGATGTTAAATCCAGTTTTTTCTAGGTTTTCGTTGACGACGTCCCGGGCTTCTTGGGCGGTTTCTTCGTCTTGGGGGAGAAAGATCATGGCCACGGCCATCCGCTCACGAACCCCTGGCGTCAGGTTGTTCTCTTGACACCATTGTTCAATCAGGGTCCAAGGAATGGCCATGAGAATCCCGGCTCCGTCTCCGGAGTCGTCGTCGGCACTGCATCCACCCCGGTGTTCGAGACAGGAGAGGGCGGCGAGGGCTTTACCGACGATGTCATGGTTGCCCTGTCCGTTCGGTGCGGCAATAAAGCCAACTCCACAAGCGTCTCGCTCTTCAACGAGCCACCGTTGTCCCTCCCGAGGCGCACTGGCTGCTCGGTTGGGGTCGGATTGCGGGGTTGTTTGCTGGTTTGCGTTGCGGTTGATGCCCATTCGATCCATGTTCGTTCCTCTACGTGATGGGTATTCTAGCTTTTTTTGTGGGTGGGATAGTTCGAGAGATTAAGCGTCAGAGTTGGGGGTGGAGATCGACTCCCAGGGTCTAGGATGGCCATCCTGAAGATCGTCACAGAGATGATAACGTCCCACAGTTGCCGGTGGGACATTGTGAGTCACGGATGTACGTGGGATTGTACGTGGGATTGTACGTGAGACTGGATGTGGGGAGATCTGCATCGGTAACGTTACGTTACCACGTCAGCTTTGAGGGGCGATTTGCCAGCATCGCCTCGGCTAAAGCTGACCATCCCATTCGGGGGAGGGGTTTCAACAAGGACTTGCTTTGAACGTCAATTCGTTGGCAAAGCGGCTTTGGGTTAGGAACAATGCCTTGGATCTCGTTCTGACAACGGCCGATCTCGACCACCTCTTTCGATTTTAAAGCATAAATTCTAGTTGAAAATCCCCCACTCTGGCAACGTGGGTAATGGTTTGTTGACGAATTGGCGATCGCGGCGGGGGGAATGGGGTCTCTTTTGAGTCTGCGTTTGTGGGAAATCATGGTAGTATCGTTGTTGAGTAAATTTTTGCCCAAGGTTTGACCCAAGGTTTTGGCCAAGGGGTGAGTCTGGCGGTGGCCGAGTCCAAGGTTGGATTCAACCTTGGATTCAACCTTGGCTGAAGGTAGGTTTGTTTCAAGTTCAGGCTAGGGACGTTTTTTTGAAACCTGGATGGGCATTTTTTGTCAATTTTTTGGGAGTTTATAGAGAGTTAATGATGTTGAACAGTGCTATTGTTGCCTATTTTCACTATATCGCCTTTATGTTGGCGATCGCCGCGCTGGTGGTTGAACGAATTAGTCTGCGAGAACGTTTGAGTTTTGAGGAGGCGCAACGAATTGTGATTGCGGATTCTGTTTATGGACTGTCGGCGATTGTGGTTCTCGTGACGGGAATTTGGCGTGTTCTCTATTTTGGGAAAGGGGCAGCTTATTATATGAACAATCCCATTTTTTGGACCAAAATCGGGTTATTTTTGTTTGTGGGAGCGTTATCAATTTATCCAACAATTACGTTTATTCTCTGGATTAAGGAGTTGCGGGAGTCGGCGGCGCCGGTGTTGAGTCGAGTCAAGTTTAAGGTTCTCTCCACCCTGGTTAGTGTGGAGATTGTGGGATTTTTGCTAATTCCTCTGTTTGCGAGTTTGATGGCCCGAGGATTTGGGAGTCGCTAAGTCTTAAGTCTTCAGATTCCCTGGACAAGAAGGCAAAAGGCAAGAGGCAAAAGGCAAGAGGGGGAAGAAGGAACAGTGAAGAGTGAAGAGTGAAGAGTGAAGAGTGAAGAGGCAAGAGGTATAACCCACCCCTGCCCCTCCCAGGAGGGGATGGCAAGAGGCAAGAGGCATAACCCACCCCTTGTGTTTAATTCGGCTCAGGCTCGGGGCTATTCACCAGGAGCGATCGCTCGTAGGGCGTGAAGTCTTCGGCTTGTTCAGCTTGCTGGGCCAGGAGGTCTGCGGTAGCATCAGCGATGTCCCCAGTTCGTTGCTTTAAACGGGCTTCTAAGACCTCTAATGGGGCTTGACAATGAACGATTTTTAGGGGGATGTTAGCGGCTTGCGATCGCTGGTGAACCTTGTCTCGCCAGCGGCGACGATCGTATTTAGCGTCAAGAATCACTGTCCAGCCTAACTCGGCTAACATAACCCCCAAGTCTGCGAGTTGGCTATAGGTGCGATCGCTCATTTCGGGGCTATAGATCTCTTGAGGACCCCGTTGACTGAGAGGAACACCCGCGAGGTGTTTACGAACTGCATCAGAGCGAATTTGAATCCCGCCTTGAGTTTGGGCAATGTGCCGGCCTTTCGTACTTTTACCAGATCCCGATAATCCAGACATCATGATGATTTCCCCGGACTTGGTTTGAGTATACCTCCAGGCGAGATGATAGTAGTCTGCGGCGGTTTTAGCGGCGGCTTCTTTCTCCTGGGGGGAAATGGAGTCGTCGTCGAGGAGGAAGGAGGTCACTTTGGCGCGAACATAGGCCTGACGGCTGAGGTAGAGGGGTAAAACGCGCAATCCTTGCCAATCTCCAGTCCATTCGAGGTAGGTGTTGAGAAACGCGTTTCCTAAATCGGCCCGTCCCCTGGCTTGACAATCCATGACGGTAAAGGCGACATCGTACATGACATCGACGTAGCGAAAAGATTGGTTAAATTCGATGCAGTCAAACAGGAGAATGCGATCGCCCCAAAGTGCGATGTTGCGTAGGTGTAAATCCCCGTGACAGTTGCGAATTTTGCCGTTTGCAATTCGCGCTTGAAACCAGTCGGGATGGTCTGTAAAGATGCGATCGCTATAGGCTTTGGTGTCCTGAAACTGTTGTTCGGTTTGAACTCGTCCAATATAGGCTTGAGTATAGTGATAGTTGTCGTCAATGGCCTCACGAATGGCGGCAATTTCTCCAAACTGAGCAATCTCGTCGCTTGTGGCTGCTTCAGCGTGATAGTCAGCGACCAGTCGTCCCAAGTCTTCCATCTGGGTGTGGGTGAGTTCGCCGCGATCGAGGAGGTCCACAAAGAGATTGTCTTTGGGAAACTGTCGCATTTTTAGGGCATAGTCAACGGCGTCTCTGTCGCTATTTTCGGTGTTATCCAGGAGAAAGCGATCGCCTTGCTGGATAATCGGTAAGACCGCCAAATAGATGCCCGGCGCACCTCGTTGATTGAGCCGCAATTCCTCTTGACAAAAATGCCGCCGCTTCTCCACTGTTGAATAGTCAAAAAAGCCTAAATCCACCGATTTTTTGACTTTGTAGACAAACTCACCCGTCAACAGAACAAACGAGCCATGAGTTTGCTTAAGTTCAATCGGTTGCGTTACCGGATGGGGGTAAAACTCCGGTTGCTGCATCTGTTGAATCAGAGGGGGAAGGGACATGGATAGTTAATAGTGAATAGTGAATAGTTAATAGTTAATGGTTAATGGTGGACAGTTTGCTGCCCACTGTTGGTTATGTTTACTGCCTGTTATGGCTGGAGGAGGGAGCGGGTTTCGCTGGGGTCTAGGCGGGGGCCGAGGCTGGAGACGATGCGGGCGGCGGCTTTAGATGCGAGTTTTCCGGCGTCTGGGAGGCTCATGCCATGGGTGATTCCATAGAGCAATGCCCCGGCGTACATATCTCCGGCGCCAACGGTGTCGATCGCGTTTACAGGGACGGCATCGAGTTCAATGATAGAGTCTCCGTCGAAAATGAGGGAGCCTTGGGGGCCTCGGGTGATGGCGAATTGTTTGGCGAGGGTTTGACAATGGGCGATCGCCTGGTTGAGATCGTTCGTCTCGGCCAGTTTAAGGGCTTCGGTTTCGTTGGCAAAGAGGAAGTCGAGTCCGTCGCCAATCATCTCTAATAATCCTGGTTTGAAGAAACTCACCATGTTGGGATCGGAGAGAGAGAGGGAGGTTTTGACGCCGGCGTTTTGAGCTAAATTGCGGGCTTCGATGGCGGCGGCTTTACCGCTGGGGGAACTGACGAGATAGCCTTCGATGTAGAGATAGTCTGAGTTGGTGATGGCTTCGGGAACTAACTCCTGGCTGGAGAACTCAGCGGCAATGCCGAGGTGGGTGTTCATGGTGCGATCGGCGTCGGGGGTGACGAACACTAAGCATTTGCCGGTCACGCCGTCGGGGCGATCGCTGGGGTTGATGTTGCTGTCAACGCCACAACGTTGTAAGTCTTGGAGATAAAACAGTCCACTGTCATCATTGGCGACGCGACAGGAGTAGAAACTATGGCCGCCAAACTGACTGACGGCGATCGCGGTGTTAGCCGATGAACCGCCGCAAGCTTTTTTGACTTCGTGGGGAGCGAGTTCACTGACAAGATGATGATGGCGATCTTCGTCAATGAGAGTCATCACCCCTTTATCGATTCCGAGGTTAGAGAGTTTGGCCTCGTCTAACTCAAATTCAAAGTCAACGAGGGCGTTACCGAGGGCATAAAGGTTGTATTTAGGCATTATGGGGAACAGGGAACAGGGAACAGGGAACAGGGAATAGGGAATAGGGAACAGGGAATAGGGAACGGGGAACAGGGAATAGGGAATAGGGAATAGGGGGAATGGGGAATAGGGAATAGGGAATGGGGAACAGGGAATAGTGAATAGGGAATAGGGGGTGAGGTTGACATGAAAAAACCAGGGAACACCCCTGGTTTTTGGTTGGCAAATCTGCCGTCGAACCTTGAAAGCAATTTAGCCTTCGCTGGCTTCTTCGAGGGCATCGAGGAGTTTGCTGGCTTCGGACGTTGCACTTTCGTCGTCTTCCGTTTGAGCAACACGAGGTGCTTGAATGGTAACGAGCAGTAAGTCAGTATCCGTGACCGCTCGAACTCCTTCCGGGAAGGTGACTTCACTTAAGTGCATACTGCCTCCCATTTCCAGGGCAGAAACATCGATATCAATGGTTTCCGGGATGTTGTCGGGGGCGCATTCAACGGCCACTTCGTTGACTTGGGTTTCCAGGATACCGCCGTCGCGTTCGACACCGACGGGTTCACCGACAAAGTGAAGGGGTAAGTCAACCTGGACTGTGGCCTGAGAAGCAACGGAGAAGAAACTCAGGTGATAGGGATAGCCTCTCCAGGGGTGCATTTGCACTTCCCGCAGTAGGGTTTGTCCGCTCCAGCCTCCATCGGCGATGGTGACTTTAATCAGACTATTGGATACGTTGGGATCTTTGAGAAGTTGTTGAACGGATTTCTCGTCAACGACCAATTCTAGGGAGTTAGTTCCGTCGTGTCCGTAGAGGACGGCAGGAACAAATCCCTCTCGTCGTAAGGCTTTGGGTTTACTCCCTTCAGGGCGGGATTTACATTCTACAGTCAGTTGCATAGTCGTCTGTTGCGGTTATCTACAAACCTTAATTTTAAGCAGCCAAGCGCTTAATTGTAACACGTGGGAGAGGAAGGCAAGAGGCAAGAGGGGGACTGGGCAGGGGTGTACCGCAAGTGGCGCACCCATTTCCGGCAGGGCCATCTGGGGGGATGCCTTGATATCTGGGTTATTTTTTCACGACTGGATCGCCGTTGGCATCTAGGAGGGCGCGTTTGGGGCCGTGGATGGGATCTTCGACGATGATGGTTTGGTGGCGGCCGGCGCCGAGGGAGACGATCGCGATGGGAACTTCCATCAGTTCGGCGAGGAACTTGAGATAGTTCAGGGCCTGTGGGGGCAAGTCCTCTAGGCTGCGACAGTCTTCGGTACTCGATTGCCAGCCGGGGAGGGTTTCGTAGATGGGTTTGCAGTTGGCGAATTGGCGGGCGCTGCTGGGGAAGTCGGTGGTGCGGATGCCGTCGATTTCGTAGGCGACACAGACTTTGATTTCGCTGAGGGTGTCGAGGACGTCGAGTTTGGTGATGGCGAGACAGTCCATGCCGTTGATGCGGACGGCGTAGCGACCGATGACGGCGTCAAACCAGCCGCAACGGCGTTTTCGGCCGGTGGTGGTTCCAAATTCGGCGCCGCGATCGCAGAGGGTTTCGCCAATTCCTTCGACCATTTCGGTGGGGAAGGGGCCTTCGCCGACGCGGGTGGTGTAGGCTTTGGCGACACCGATGACGCGATCGACGATGGTGGGTCCGACGCCGGCTCCGATGCAGGCACCGCCGGCGATGGGGTTGGAGGAGGTGACGTAGGGATAGGTGCCATGGTCGAGGTCGAGGAGGGTTCCTTGGGCGCCTTCAAAGAGGACGTTGCGACGATGACGGACGGCATCGTTGACGCAGAGGGAGGCATCGACGACATGGGGCCGCAGACGTTCGGCGTATTGGAGATAGACTTGGGCGACGTCTTCGGGATCGAGGGGAGGCAGGTTGTAGAGTCGCTCTAGGATCTCGTTTTTCAGGGGGATGGTCCAGGCTAGGATTTCTCGTAGGCTGTCGGCGTCCATGAGGTCTAAGACTCGGACTCCGGTGCGCTCGGATTTGTCGGCATAGGTGGGGCCAATTCCCCGTTTGGTGGTCCCGATTTTGTGAGTTCCGCGCCGTTCCTCGGAGGCTTGGTCAATCATGCGATGATAGGGCATCGTCACATGAGCGGTTTGGGCAATTTTCAGGTTGTCGGTGGGAATACCGAGGTCTTTGAGGCGATCGAGTTCTTCGATGAGAACTTGAGGATCGATGACGGTACCTGAGCCGATAATACATTCGGTCTGGGGGTAGAGGATACCAGACGGGATTAAATGAAGTTTAAAGGTCTTGTCTTTGACGACAACGGTATGTCCAGCATTTACCCCTCCTTGGTAACGTACTACAACATCTGCCGATCGGCTGAGCAGGTCGGTTATTTTGCCTTTTCCTTCGTCGCCCCACTGGGCACCGATTACAACTACGTTAGCCAAGGGTCTTGATTAGGGTGAAGTTTACACAATCTAAAATTATGGATAGGGGCTGTAACAGTTGTCAACAGTCTAGGGGGAAACTTCGCAATACTTCGCATTGTTTAAATTCCATGACTTTTACCGATGACCCAACTGCGGCGGAAGTAACGGCCGAGGGAGGATTCGTTGAGGGGGAGATAGATGGGTCGTCCATGGGGGCAGGTGTGGGGGTTACGGGTCTGTTGCCAGCGATCGAGGAGTTGCTGCATTTCTTTGAGGGTGAGGAGGGTTCCGTTGCGAATGGCACTGCGGCAGGCGGTGGCGACTTGGGCTTCTTCTAAGCTGCCTTGGCTGAGTTCTCGTAGGGCGTCGGCACAGTCATCTCGTTGGGCCAGGGGGATGGGGGCTTGGCGCAAGGCCCAGAGTCCGTCGCCAAAGGGGTCAACGGTAATGCCGATGTGCTGTAGGTTGTCGAGTTGGGCGGTGGTGAGACCTGAGAGGATGATGGGAGGGTCGAGGTCTTGTAAGGCCCAGTCTTGGCAAAGTTGTTCGTAGATGACTCGTTCATGGGCGATGTGCTGTTCGACGAGCCAGAGGCCGTCGGGGTGTTCGGCGACGATGTAGGTGCGGTTGGCTTGGCCGATGGCTCGCAGGGGCATGAGGGGGCGTTCGGGGGGCTTCTGGGACGCCTGAGTGGGGTCTATGGGTGTGTCTTGGACGTGGTACTGGCCGGAGGATTCTTGGACTCGCAGTAGTTGCCGGACGCGGGAATGGTCGCGGCCGTCGTGGCTGTCTAGGGCGAGGGTGCGATGGAGGGCTTCGCGTAGCTGGGTTTGCCAATGGTCGCTGTTTTGTAGGTAGATTTCCCGTTTGGCGGGATGGCGGTTCCAATCGATCTGTTGGGGGGGGACGTGGAGATGGAGGAAACAGAGGGGATAGCGGTTTCGGGGGAGCGATCGCGAGAGGACGCTGAGGAGGGTCTGTTCGAGGTTAGGCAGGTTGACGACTCGGCCGTTGACGGCGAATTTGAGCCAGTCGGGGCGGCCGCGATGACAGCGATCGGGACGACCGAGTACCAGTTCTAATGTCTCACTGTGGTTGTACTCACTGTGGCTGTAATAGAGGTCATTACGACGGACGCCTCGCAGCAGTTGGGGGAGAATTTGCTGGGCGTTTTGGCCGGGGCTGAGGCTAAACCAGGGTTTTGAACCTTTGCGGACTTGCCAGGAGACCTGGGGATGGCACAGGGCCAGGTCATAGAGGGTTCGCTGGACGGCCCGCAGTTGTTGCGGTGGGCTGGGAAGGGCATCCCGCCGTTGTTGCCAGCGTTGGAATAATTGCTGCACTTCAACGACGGTTCCGGGGGCAACGGCGGCGGGGACAAGGCGGGTGATGCGGCCGTGACGGCTATAGGAGGCGTGCCAGCCGGGGTCGTCGCCCTGGCGACTATAGATGTCGAGTTGGGCCAGTTGGGCGAGGCTATGGAGGGCTTCGCCGCGAAAGCCAAGACTGGTGATGCGCCCGAGGTCGTCGATGTGGTTAATTTTACTGGTGCTGTGGGGGCGGGCGGCTTGTTGGAGGTCGTCGCAGGTCATGCCACAGCCGTTGTCGGCGACGCGGATGCGCCACTGTTGGGGGTCTACGGAGACGGCAATGCGGCTGGCTCCGGCGTCGAGGGCGTTTTCGGCCAGTTCTCGGACGACGGCGGCGATCGAGTCGATGACTTCTCCGGCGGCGATCGCATGAACCACATCATCCGGGAGGGTTGCGATTGTGGACAGGGTTGGGGACACAGTAGAAGAGGCGCGCAGAGATAGGGAGGGAGAGGAAACAGGCATTAGGCTTGGCTGAAGTCGGTTAAGGGGTATTCTTTGGGGATTGTCGTGAGACTGACTTGCAATTTGGACGGCTCTGCTTTAGTCTCAGGGAAGTTTGGCATCGCATCCTGATGAAGGGTTAGGATGTGGTGTAGGATTGCGACTGTTCGGGACGCTCTAAGATTTAAGGTCGGGACGCTCTCAGATAAAATCAACGTTGTCATTCTAAGGGTTTTAATTATGACTTCAGAAACGACCCCCAACGGAGAACAAACCACAACCCCAGATCAGCCTGCCGCAGCAGTCGAATCGAAGGGAGGGGAACTTCAGATCTCCAACTCGGCGGGAAATACGGAGAACAAAGACCAGTTTAACGAAGTGAAGGCACAAGTCCTCTCGGTCTTGTCTGACCTATTTGGGATTGTGGGTCACTTTTTCTCGGAATACAAGAAGCCGCTCATCAATGTGGCGTTGGTGGTGGGGGCGCTTGTCGCACTCTACTTAACCTTGTCTGTTATTGATGCCATTAACGATATCCCACTGCTGTCTCCCATCTTTGAGTTGGTCGGCATCGGCTATTCGGGTTGGTTCATCTTCCGCTTTCTGCTTACGGCTGAGGCGCGTAAGGAGTTACAAAGCAAGATTGTTAATTTCACTAATCGAGTCACTGGCTCCTAGTTCTCGGGAATGGGTGAGTTCTTGATGAGCTGCCCAATTCTTCTTGTAGAGACGGATCTGACGTAACGGTCTCGATCGCTCCCCCCAGTCGAAGCAGCCTGTTCTGTTTCGGCTGGGGGGCTGGTTTTTGGTTAGGCCGTTGCACCGGGACCCATGCCGATGGTTCCGGCATAGACGGCGCGATCGCCGAGTTCACTCTCAATCCGTAGCAAACGGTTGTATTTGGCAATCCGTTCACTGCGACAGAGGGAACCGGTTTTGATTTGGCCGGCGCGAGTGGCGACGGCTAAGTCAGCGATGGTGGTGTCTTCGGTTTCCCCGGAACGGTGGCTAATCACCGAGCGGAAACCATTGCGGGTGGCTAAGTCAATGGTTTCGAGGGTTTCGGTGAGGGAGCCGATTTGGTTGACTTTAATGAGAATGGAGTTGCCGGCTGATTCCTCAATGCCGGTCTGTAAGCGAGTTTTGTTGGTGACAAACAGGTCATCCCCGACGAGCTGACAGCGATGGCCCAGGCGTTCAGTGAGCAGTTTCCAGTTATCCCAATCTTCTTCATGGAGGCCATCTTCGATGGAGACGATGGGATAGTTCTCCACTAAGCCGGCCAGGTAGTCGATGAGTTCGGCGGGGGAGCGGCTGGCCCCGTCATAGGTATATTGGCCGTCACTGTAGAACTCGCTGGCGGCGACGTCGAGGGCTAGGGCCACTTGTTCGCCGGGGGTGTAGCCGGCCCGTTGGATGGCATCGACGAGAAGTTCGGCGGCGGCGGTGTTGGATTCGAGGTTGGGAGCAAATCCGCCTTCGTCGCCCACTCCGGTGAGAAGGCCTTTTTCGTCGAGGACTTTGCTGAGGGAGGCGAAGACTTCCGACCCCCAACGCAGGGCCTCTTTAAACGAGGGTGCGCCAACGGGGACAATCATGTATTCCTGAAAGTCGATGTTGTTGGCGGCGTGTTCTCCGCCGTTGATGACGTTCATCATGGGAACGGGGAGGAGATTTGCCAGGGGACCGCCGAGGTAGCGGTAAAGGGGCAATTCTAGGGCGCTGGCGCAGGCGTGAGCGTTGGCGAGGGAGACGGCGAGGATGGCGTTAGCGCCGAGGTTGGCTTTGTTGGCGGAGCCGTCGCGATAAAGCATGGCCCCGTCGACTTCGAGCTGGTTGAGGGCGTCGACTTTGCCGACGAGTTCTGGGGCAATTTTGTCAATGATGTTTTCTACGGCTTTGAGGACACCTTTGCCGTTGTAGCGGTGGGGGTCCCCGTCGCGGAGTTCGTGGGCTTCAAAGGTTCCGGTGGATGCGCCACTGGGGACTTTGGCTATACCGATGGCACCATTGGCGAGGCGAACTTCGGCTTCTACGGTGGGCCGTCCTCGGGAGTCGAGGATTTCCCAGGCTTCAATGGACTCGATGCTGGTGTCAGATACAAACATACGATTGTTTCTCTAGTAACGACAGGGCGAGCGTCTGGCAAGCCGCCGTGGGCTTCATGCACCCCAAATATCATACGGTGCATGGGGGGGTTCTTTGGCCCCGTTGGAGATTTCCTGACAATTGCTGAGGGTTCTGGGGATGCTGAGGGTTCTGGGGATGGCTGTCAGAGATGCTCTTTGAGTTCTTCGATGCTGACTCGGGCATCTTTGAGGATATGTTTAAGGGTTCCGGGGGGTAAGTCAGGATGGACGGGAACGATACAGGTATGGGTTTCGGTTTTTTTGAGGTGGGCATGGCTGCCGGTGGTATGGGTTTCGGTGAAGCCTATTTTTTTGAGGGCGTTAATAATTCGTCGCCCTGAGATATGGGGCATTTCTGAAAAGATTAAGCGATGAATTTGGGCTTGTGTTTCTCGGTCTTCGGGGTCACTATTTTTGATGGCTTCTTCGAAGATTTCAAGTTGATGTATTCGGTCTTCAATATAGATTTTATTGGCCTGTAATTCAAGGTTTTGCTGGGTGAGCTTTGATTTTTCTTGTTCTAAGAGTTCATTTTGTTCGAGGGCATACATTTCAAATTCTTGATTATCTTCGATGATTTGTTCGAGTTCTTCTTTGAGATATTCATTTTCTTGGATAACTTCAAGTTCTCGTTCTTGAGCTTGTTGCTGCACTCGTTCTAATTCTCGACGGGAGGTTTCGAGGGCTTTTTTGAAGCCGGGATTATCAACGTCCTGATCGAGTTGTTGTTTGAGTTCTTGATATTGCTGTTGGGCGAGGTTGCGATCGCCGGTGAGAGCGGCAATAATCTGATTGAGTTTTTCGGTTTCCTGTTGAGCTTTGGCGGCTCTGGCTTGAGCAATTTGTAGGTCTTCGCGCAACTGTTCTAAAACTTGCGTTCGTTCCCATTGCTGTTGGTCTTTTTCCTGTTGAGCTTTTTTGAGTTGAGCGATGTTGCGCTCCCGTTCCTGAATTTGCTCTTGGGCCTCGGTTTGAGACTCAATAACGGTGGCTAATTCTTGCTCTAATTGTTGGAGAGTTTGGACGCTTGCTTGTTGCTGTTCTTCAAATTCAGAAAGTTGGGTTTCATAGTCGTCAATGAGGCTCTGCAAGTCTTGGGTTTGCTGTTGCTGCTTTTCTCGGTAGGCGTCGAGTTCGCGGCGAGCGAGTTCCCGTTCTTGCAGGAGTTTAGGAATTTGTTGGAGTTGGCTTTCGAGCTGCTGTTTGAGGGTTTGGGCATCTCGTTGCAGTTCTTGGCGTTTTTTGCGTTGACTATAGAGAATAATCTCGATCATGACCCAAGTCATGACCCCACCGGTGAGAAAAAAAATGGTGGTTAAGAGGTAAATAAAACGAGAACCGCTGAGTTGGAGGGGATTGAGGAGCCAGCCGCGATAATCGTCAATAAATGTGGGGGGACGGTGACGAAGATAATAGACGCGTCCGATGATGTCTCCGGGATTGGTTTGTCCTGTGGCGATCGGGTCTGTGTGGTCGGGTTGGCGATAGGTTGATTCGGCGAAGAGTGGCGGCGGATCTCGTAGTAGATCGAAGGGATGATTTTCTAAGTCTGCGGGAAAAATGGTGGGAGTTTGGGGGGACTGATGGAGGATGGTTTGGTTGGGACAGTCGGGGCGATCGCTGGTACAATCTGTAACAACTAAACCAAATCGTCCGTAGTTACTCTCTAGGGTGGTTTGAATTTCTTGGGGTTGGTTTTCAATCAGCAGATAGGAGAGTTTGGTGGGTAAGCTATGGCTTAAAAGGTTGAAGTCCACGGTTTCTACCCGAAACATCGTTCCCTTCGAGTAGTTGCGATAATTGGCCCAATTGGAGATGGTGGCGATACTGACGGCGGTGATACTAATCAGGCTCAATCGACCAAGGCTATGAAGGAGAAGGCGGCGATGGCGGCGAAGAAACGTGAAGGTCATCGGCTAAGGCTAAAGTCTGAAGGCTGCTGGTATCCCATTATACGGTGGGGGGTTTGGGGACAGTAGCACCGATAGGACTTAGCTGGCCCAGCGTTGACCTACAACTTGATGTGTGATGTATCGAAATGTAAAATTCATCCAATGCAGACCTATCGATGGTTTTAGGATGCTCTAGCGTAAATAACGGCAGCTTATCTTTCCACGGATTTACTAATCACGTTAGTGTCCCAATCATCAGTCAGTCCTCAAGAAATATCAGGAACTTGCCAAATTGCAATGGTTGTGTCACGCCCTCCACTCAGCAAGTATTGATTATCTGGACTAAACACAAGAGCATAAACTTCTTTAGTATGACCCATGAGAGTGGTTAATTCTTCTCCAGTCATGAAATTAAAGATTTTAACCTGATTTCCCGAGTCACCTGTCGCTATATACTGCCCATCCCCACTGATAGCAACAGCGAGAATACTAAATTCATTGCCAACCTGATATAAAAGTTTGCAATTTGCTATATCCCATACTTTTAAGGTTTTATCGCTGCTCACACTAGCCAAAAAATCACTGTCTTGACTAAAGGCTAGTGACCAAACTGATTGATAGTGTTGTTGGTATTGATCAATTAATGTGCCTTCTTGTAACTCCCAGAGGTTAATAACTCCCGTCGAATGACCCGTGGCTAACAAGCTATTCATCGGGTCAATTGTAACAGACAACACTAAATCGTCGTCAGGTTTTAGGTGGTGCTTAATTGTCCCATCTGGAAAGTCACGAATTATAATGGTTGTGTCACGGCTTCCACTGACTAGATGGTTGCCATCTGGAGACAACGCCACATCTAAAATAGATTGGCTATGTCCCTCAAAATAGTCTTTTTGGGAATTGTTAAGATTCCAAAGCTTAATGACTTCACTTTGCCCTCCTCCTACAATCATCCTAGCATCAGGACTTAAGGCAATTGAATTTAGAAAAGCATCATTTTTCAAGCAGCCAATTTCCTGAGCGACTAACGGATTCCAGATACGAATGGTATTATCAAAACTGGCACTCAATAGTGAAAAATGTCCAGGGTCTTTTTTTAAGGGTGTGACGACCAAAGATTTAACAGTACTACTATGTCCTTGGAGAATCCGAACTGGCTGTTGGGGATCATGATTCTCTACGAGAGTCGGTACCTCGTCACTAGATTGCTCATCAATTTGTAGAGACTGGACATTTTGGAACGATGGATCTTCATCTTCAGCTACTTCATCGGGAAAATTATCTTCTACGTCTTCACTCTCTTCTTCCTCAAAATACAGCTCTTCCTCAAGAGACGGCTCTATGTTATTTTCGGAAAATGGCTCATCTAGGGATGTTGAGTCGTCTGAAGTTACCGTCACTTCTTGACTCGGTGCTGTGTTCTCTGTAACCAGTTGGCTCTCAGCATTTTGGTCAAGGACTTGTTGCAGTTTGATGTCTATATTTTCCTCTAACTGGAGTATATTTTTCTTTAAACTGTGTTTGGCTTGGTGTAAGTCACTAATCTCTCGATTGATTTGTTGCCGTGCCAAAACGGCATGGTTTAAATCTTTTTGTACTTGTTCATTTGCCTTCAATAACAGCTCAATATTTGCGGTTAAGGTCTCGTAGTTAGACTGAAGTTTTTGTAGGTTATAGTCTAAATTTTTAATATCTTGATCTGAACCTAACTGAGAAGCTGTGCCAAACTGTAAAACCCCCGTTTTCACTAAATGCCATTCTTTTTGATTGGGCATCATTTTAAGCTGAGCTGGTTCAAGCAATGTAAACTTGTCAATATTCGCTTTGCTTTCATCCTGACAGGTAAACAGCATGGCTAACGTTTTCATTCGGTGAGGATTCAAGCGAATATTGATGTTCGGAACAAGCCAGTAGGTTTCCTCGGTATTGGCAATAATCCAATAACTTCCATGCTTATTGATTTCAAGAACTGCTGAATCAGACAAGCCCCGATAAGTTTCTGAGGTCACGGTCACTGGGATAACACTTGGCGCAAATACCTGTGGGACATTATTACACGTCTCAATCAACTCAGGTGCTGAAATCTCCAATCGGTTAATTTTGGGAACTTCCATCGCGCCGCTGACTCGAACAGCATTTTTCAGTCCACTACGATTGAAGGCTCGCTCAAGTTCTTTGAATCGTTCTTCGAGTTGTTGAATAATTTTTAGGTTGTTTCCTGAAACATCGAGTGCTTTCTGAAAAGATTGTAGGGTCTGTGTGACAAAGTTTGAATCCATGAGTGATTGATGCTTACTATAATGTAACTACCATTCTGCCAAATGCTATGAGTGAAGAGAGAATGTCAACCAAATACAATTTGACCACGCCTGACTAACTGCCACTGATTGGCAGAAATTTGCTGAACTTGGGCTGGCTCAATTAGGCGATAGTTTCTCGCGTGAGTAGTACTATAGTTTTGATGGTGAAATATTTGACTTAATGAGTCGAAGGTATTTTCATTGATAACTAGCTTTTCTTTTGGAACTAAGTAGTTTAAATAACTTGTCTTAGATGGTACCAGCCAATAATTTCCATTATTGTCTGGAGTAAAACTCATCGGAACTGACTGTCCAGACCTAATCTGATTTAGGGTTTCTTTAGGGATTGATACAGAAGTGGAATTTTGTTTCAGTTCTCTCGCTCTTTTGTTATATAACGCAACAATATTTTGAGCTTCATTGGAGGATATCGAAGGGCTTGGTGAAGATGCTGGAGTCTGTTGTGGAACTGAGGGTTGAGAAGGTTTGGGAGAAGGTTGTGGAATGTGTGCGGCTGGTCCTAACCCTGGCTTATATCTTGATGATGAACTGGGTGGTGGTTGACCTTGTTGAGTCGAGGTTGTTGCAGGATTGGTTGTACCAGAACGAGATTCCCAGCCAGTCGATGTAGTAGACCCATAAATGCTTGGAGAAGACGGGCTATCTTGGGCCAATGGAGGACGTTCCCTTCTCGGTGAGTTAGATTTAAAAAATCTAGGTATTCTTAAATTTAATATACTCACAAATATTAGTACGAAATTTAAAATTATTAACACGAAAAGCATAAGACCAGAGCGGCGGATTTCGAACCGTAGTTGGTCATTCTGACTTACAAGTTCATCAAGTTTTTGAAGGACTTGATTCTCACCAGGAGAGGACTGTCTCTGATCAGCAGCATCCTGCTGTGTGGCATTTTCAGTGGGAGGACTCACAGGAGATGGTTCTACAGCGGGGGACTCTATTGATAATACAGAGGGGAATCTTTCGGATAATATTTGTTTCATCTCCGAAACCAGAGGACTGTTATCCCCTTCAGAAGAACGGGTTGATGGCTGACTCCATAATTGAGGAGCTACAAAGGCTAAAACTAAAAGTAAACTTGAAATTAGAACTAAGTAAGCAATGGGAGATATACGATGATCGTTCATAATTAGCCTTACCTAAACCTCAACTAAAAATACAAAACTTGACAAATAAAGTGGCATCTTAGGTGTAAATTTCTAGCACCCCCTTTTCTGTAACTTCCCATCGCTTAGCTGTGCGGTTTCGCTTGACACGTCCTGGCTTAACTAATCGAAATTCCTCGGGATATAAAAAATCAGAATAAGTTATCTTCATGAGTTTTTTATGCAGCGGAAGTGTGGTTTGGTTGACAACCAACATATTAGAAGGAGTTAAATAATCAACATCCGAGTATCGACAGATGTACCAATCCCCCCATCGATCGGCTTTAAGTGAACAGTGTTCTGACGACTCTTGATCGGCATCCAAGGAACAGGTTGCTTTAATGGTTTTCCGAAATTCTGTGTGATGGCTACTATGATACATCTCCAGAAATTCTTGCTCTTGGGGAGTGAGTTCAGGAGCTTCCTCTTCAGGATCAGGAGTTGGCTCAGAAGGGACTGGCGTCATTAACTCTTGGCTCTCCTGGAAATCAGGCTCATTCTCTGGGTTAAGTTTTGGGGTCGGCTCTTCTGCTGCTGGTTCTGGATTGGTCGATGCGTCCTCAGGTGTAGTACTTGGAGTTTCAATTAGGCGGCTGCTTGGGCTGCTCTTGGTTTCACTAAATTCTAGTGTACCCTTTTCTAGTAGCCTCCAAGTGTGGACTGAGCAGGTCTGAGAAGAGTCCGGACTGGAGCTGGGACTGATACGAGCCGGCTTAATTAGGTTAAAATATTTGTTGCACTGCTGTACATTATGACAGACAAATAAAGCTTCTAGGGTCGGTAAGTTATATTCGTTGTATCGTGACGGTTGCTTGGGAACGAGATAGATTTCATTCACTAACCAGTAGCCATGTTGGTTAGCTTCGATGTCTAATAACGTTTCATCTCCTCGAACTCTATGGATGATGACCCCCACTTTGGCCGCCTTTCTTTTGACCGTTTTCGGGGTTCTATTATAAAGGTTCACTAACGCAGCTTCATCCGCAGGGTTAGGAGAAACACCTGATTGGTTCTCTAGCTTGGCTTCTGAACCACCATCGTCCAGAGATTCAAGACTAACTTTTTGCTGAAGTTCAACGATATCGCGATTTAACTGGTTGACTTGCTCGGTCAATTGATGATTGTCGGTCTCAACCTTCTCCAGACGGGTAAGAAACGATTCTAGAATAGAGATGAGTTCTTGCTGAGACTCAAACAGAATTGTACCATGCTGAACCTCACGCAAATCATCATAGGTTTTCTGCTCATCGCTACTTGTTGGTATTTGTTTTATCTTGCTTTCATCTAACATAAGCAGTCCAAAGTATATGGTTTTTCAAAGCTAAAATATCAAGTTTTACTAATAAAAACTAATTCTCCTTTTTCCTGTATTTCCCATTTTTCTTCCGTCTCTAGTTGTTTTACAAAAGCTGGTTTTATAACCTCGAATCTTTGTCGCTTCAAGTCATCATAGTTTTGACATTCAAAGATTTTCTTTGTAAACTCAATGTTGTGTTCATTAAAGCTGATCTTTGGTTGCGGTGCTAGACAGAGACGGCTGCTGGATGGATCTCTTATAATCCAGTAGTTACCTCGCGTCTGTTGTGTTAAAAGAATAGGCACATCTTTAGCACGCATTTCTTTTATATTATCTGGAGAAACAACAATTACATCATCAGTTTTACTCTCATAAAGCCAAGACCAACCATGGGACTGTGAACCTTCACTTGATAAAGTGACTTTAGAAGATGGGATGTTTGTATCCACATCTATCCTATCTGGTTTTAGAGAAGACAAGGTGTCACTTGATGTTTCCGAGGAGCCAGAGTCATGACCCCGCTGAGTCTGATCTGGTGAATCTATATGGGTCTGATCTTTCAATCTAGCTTCAATATACTTTTCAATTTCCGCCCTCATTTGCTTAAGATCCTTGCGGAAATTTTCAGCTAAGGCGTCTTGTTGCTTCTTAATTTCCTGATTGACATAAGGTTCAAATTGCTTCCATAAATCGTCGATATTTTCTCGACCAATTTCTGGCTGACTTGCCTCGATCACCGAATCATCTTGTTGTGCTGCCTGACTCGTCTGACCCAGATTTTCCTTAAGCTGAGCCAACTCTGTTCGAAGATCTTCTATTTTTTTGTCTCTTTCTTTCAGATTATTCCATAGGTGTCTTGACCATTCTGATATGTCATGATGTAGGCACGACAAAAAAGCAGTATTATTAAACTCATCAATTAAAGGAAATCCACAGGACTTGCATTGCTTTACTTCGGCAGGAACCAGCTCATTAGTAGTATCACAAACTGGACATTTTATTTGAGACATATTGACGAATTTACAAAATTAATTACTGTTTTGAGGAAAAATGAAATACTTAGGTATCCACTCATACAGGAACTGGCTATCGAGCCTGGGGGATATAAGTCCCCCAGAATCGGGGTGTGAGCCGGACCTACCCCACCCACCTCTTACCTAAAACCTGCAAGAGAGCTTTTAAGGCCAGAATAAAGGGTGGTTCAACCCGAATATCATCGGGTGACTCTCCCTTCATTTTAATCAGGATAGCGGTCAATTCCCGTTGCACCTCACGCCACAACGGGCCATTTTCCTCCAGTTGCTCCTCATAGTCATCGGTGATGGTATAGTCTGCCAAGGGTAGAATCCCCTCAATCCGTAAGGTTTTGATAGCTCGCTGGAAAGAATTGACAAATAACGCCAGTTGTGCAAGTTCAGGAACTTCAAATTGACTGACGTTCTCTTCCCCAAGGTCTAACCGTTCATTAAACTGGATACGCCGACCATTGATTTCACAATCTTCTCCGGCAATGAGGAGGTCTTCCGTTTCTCGCTCTAACCCCTTCAGCTTACTTTGACTGAGGACTAGACCACAGGCTACCTCATCCTTGGGACGTTGGCTCAGGCGCGTTGGCTCCTCAGTATCCTTAAACTGAGAGCCTTCACATAACATCTTGCTTAAAAGCGCATTAATTTCTGAGTCAGGATCAAATCGACCATCCTCCGCTAGCCAGTTCAGTAGTTGAGAGCCATTTCCACCGATATAGACGGGGGTAATTTGTGGGTCACTGTATTTTCCTTCTTGATGTAGCACCCCCAACAACGTCCCGATATAGTAGTAGAGACCGGAAAAACCAAGGGCCATTAGTTGCAGCAGTCCCTGAAATTCTGGCTCCTCCTCAACGAAGCTGCGCTTATTTCTCAACCAGTTGGCACTGTCATTTCGCAAAAGAACATCCAACTTGGCATTGAATGCAGGACCTTCAAGTTCAGACCACTGGGATTTATCTTGCTCAAAGTGCTTCAGGATGAAATCGGGTTTGCGGGAAATAAACTGGGAGAACAAGTCTCGACCTGCGAGCTGAACCGAGCATTGGTGAATGAGTGTATTTCGTTCCCAAATCGAAATATCCGAGGTTCCTCCCCCCAAATCAATGCAGGTACTGCTAACTAAGTTATGGCCTTCCTTATCTGCAAAATACTGAGCAATGGCTAAGCTCTCTGGACGAAAATGCGTTAAATCTTGTATGCTTGGACACCCATGCTTTACTCCTGTACTTTGTGCTAGCTCTTCGGTAATTGACTGCCAAACAGAAGCCAACCTTCTTTGGTCACGCCGAGAAAATGCCGATGGGTAGGAGAGACACCATTGTATACGTCGCGCCCCCCCTTCATCTTGAACCGCCATTGCTGTAATGTGTAAAGCTAAATGTTTCAAAAACAGGCGATTATAGGCAAGATTTTTAGCAGACCATTTTAAGTCAGTCTTGATGAAATCTTGCTCGGGGCGGAAATTTCCCAACTCCGGCACATAAACTCTCCCATCAAAGATGGGATCTAAATTATCTAACTTTTCTCCTGCGTCTTTTCGGAACCCTCGATTTGTCAATACAGATGACAGTGGTAAGGGCTTTTCTTCAGGCACAAAATTTTCAGGAACAAAGAACTCAAATAGGGTTTTGACTCTGGTATCGTCAGGCACATTGGTTACCTGCAATTGGAGATTATTTAAGGGAAGAGGGCCAGTAACGCGCCCTTGACGATTCACATAAATGTTAGTGAATGAAGTTCCGAAATCAACGCCAATTTTCCAGTCACCTGTTGGCTTGACTGTCTCGGGAGGACTTAAAACAATTAAACCTTGCAACTCATTATACTCGCTCAGACACTCAACATAGGTGGGAAAGCTTTTAAACCTGACAATTTGGTAATTTCCCAACTTTTCCTCGAAGGGGTAAACGTCCGTGGCTTCAGGAAAGTTAACTCGGAACGTGTCTTCTGCTAACTGACCATCATAGTAAAAGCCATAATAGTGCGTCCAACTCGTCAACTGGAAATTGGGCCAAACTTGCAAGACGGGTACATCTATGACTATATTCTCTTCCTTGAGAACATAATCCTTATAGACGCGGTAGTTCTCAGGCTTTTGGCTGTCTGGATTCATCCCTGAGAGCGGCAAATCCAAAACAACCCTGACTTTGGCTCCTTCCCCGTCAACCGTTAGTCCTTCCAGACTAACCACCTTGTTCATCAAGTCTTGAGGGTTGAGGTATTCCAAGAGAATTGGATTTAGGGGCAACAGAGGTGTAATCGCCTCACCATTAAAACGAAGGTTTTGAGGACTAGAGGGTAACAAGGCTCCCGGAAGAGCATCCTCGATTTCCAAAAAAGCTAATTCAGGTAGAAATAGATCTTTGGCTTGTAAGACCCGAACGGAGCGATTATCAAGTTGACCCAAAGTTTGCCCCTGGAGCTGAAATGAAGCCAGGGTTCTATTATCATAAATCCAGACATTTTGAGGAGGCTGATTCCAGGCTTCAGCAATCTCAGGATCGACGATTAGGAGATCGGGTAGATTTTCTTTGTCAGGGCTGGGAATTAATCGGACGTTGGAGGGTTGAGCTTCCGCTTCGACGGGCTGGTTAAGTGCTTTTAATACTCCAATGTTAATGGGGACTCCGAAAAACTGAGGATTGTTGCTGAGACTCAAGTTCTGCTGAGGTGCGCTCCCCAGACTATCGCGAAATTCTTTCACTAGCCCGGTCATTTTCTCGATAGCGTTCCCTTTCCCTTGATGCCGGTTGATTTCAACAAGTAAATTGTCAAGCCACCGCCAGAACAGTGCTTTTTCATTGTCATTAAGGAAGCGAACGGGGTCTTGGAGTTGCCCATTTTGCCACCAAGGTAGCCTAGTCCATTGCCCTTCCTCTGAAGTGACCACGAGGGTACTTGGTGAGGTCATACCTACGGGTTGACCATTCCAGTTGAAAATATAAATATCCTTCCAAGGATTTTCACCGTCAGCCGAGTAAAGGACTGCGTTGGGCTCGGGTAGAAATTGAAATAGGGCTTTAGAGAACGGGTTATCAACTTGATCCAGTCTAAGCCGTTTCGCCTTTAGGGGAAATGATCGCACTTCTGCCAAAGCAATGGCAGCCAGCATTCCTCGCCATTGGGGAATGACCTGATCTCGAATTGGAAATTCTGGGTTATGTAATGCCATCTCAAAGGAGAGAGGTCGCGCCCACATGGTAGGGAGGGCACTAATGTCTTTGACTTCTTCCGGGGCTTGATAGTCTAAACTTGAGGCAACATTATCAAAGGTTGTCCGAGCGCGCATCTGCCAAACACCAACTTGATCCCCAACTTGAACGTCACCGTACAATTTTAGTCTTGGGAGTAACAATGATAGTTCATCAATCTGTCCTGGGTTTTGAAACAAAGAAAATCTTTCTTCATTTTGCATTGGTTTATTCTCTTGATTTACGGGTTGCTCAACTTCCTGTTTTTCTTGCAAACTTTTTATAAACTCAGGGGGGATTTTCAAATAGATTTCATCAGTTATCTCTACACGATTGCCTCGAAGAGGGAGCTTCATGAATTCTTGTTGTCCAGGTTCAAGTCTTTTGTGGTAGTAATGTCCCATGGCACGGGCAAAGATTAGAAGCCTTTCAAACTCAGGCATATCTTGATGTAGAAGTTCAGTGAGAGAGGCGATGCGAATTAAATCTCTGGGATTTTGCTGATAAGCTCTTTCAAATTCTTCTGCTAACAACCGAACAGATTGTTTGGGTTTGATATAAGCTAAAGCGGCCCAACGTTGAGACTCGGCAAAATTTCTATAATAAGGGTTTGAACTACGCAGATCTTGGCGAATATAGGCTAATAATAATCCAGCCGTTTGTTTGACTCTTTTTGGTGTAAATCTTGGATGCTGCTTGAACTGATTTAGAAGTTCTTGGCGAAGAGTAGCATCCATTTCAAAGGTTTCGCGACCCACTTCATCGCAAAGATTAGATAACATCAAGTCTGCAACAGCAATCCAGGGAATATTCAGAGGTTGGTTGTGGATATCGGTTTGAAAGTTTGCCCAAATACGATAGAGTAGATCGGGGGTCAGGGCTAAGGGTAATGCAGCATGATAGGCTAAGTGAAGATGGGGAGTTCCAAATTTTTTTTCAAAGGCTTGGATGTGGTGTTGGGCAGCTTCGATATCCATAATTTATGTGATAACTTGTTTTGGGTGAACTAAGGTTAAAGGGCATTAATTTGATCACAGTATTTATTTTGAGTTTAATTTTTTGAGGCATTATAAATTATTTGAGTACTGAATCTAATGATTTATTAAACCATAAAATGACCTTTTAAAACTTTTATTGCATTTTGTAATCCGGAGCGATTACATTGAAACATTGGGACTAACTTGGCAATCTCTTCTGCTGTTGTATTCCGCCAACGGCTTGAGGGAACGGGATTGAGCCAAGCTAGATAACGCAATCGCTGTTGAAACTGTTGTAAAACCCATTCGGTTCGTTCTAGCCTATTTTTACTATAGCCCCCTCTAGCAGCTCCCGCATCACTGAAGATTAGTAAACATGAATGACTATGGGATAACTGGGGTAACAAGTCTTCCAATCGTTCAGCTTCTCGTTGTTCTGAATCACTATAGAGATAATCGACGGGACAATTATGGAAATAATAAAGGTGTGATCTTCCCAAACGTCCTCCCCGAATAGCTGTTTCCTGAAGTCGCTCTCCTAGGGAGTGGAAAGGAACCATAGACCCATCAATATCTAATAAAAATATTAACTCAACCCGATTAATTCGTTGAGGAACTAAAACAGGAGAAAAGAAAAAACCCTCTTGAGCAACCTGTTTAACGGTGGCTTTTACATCTAGTTCAGTTGCTGCTCCCTCTCGCCTCAAACGACGTAAATAACGCCAATTTTGCTTCATTTCTCTCGCCGTTATCGGTAGATAATCTGAATACAATAAGTAGTTATTTGTCTCATGACCAACCTCATGAGACTCCTTATGATGGCTAGCTTCCCAATAAGTGTTTTGACTCTGTTTCGTTTTCGCAACTTGCACCTCATCGTTGATATTTAGGGTTAAATCAGGTATGGTGTCTTCTTCAGGATCTCTATCCTGAGATAAATCCTCTTCTGGGGGAGGATTGGGAGAGTCCAATTCAGGATTAATGACTTGACTTTCAGAAAATTGGGGTTCTGAGTTCTCAGGAGAAGGACTTGGAGATGAAATTGGTTCTGGTTTTGCTGGTTGTTCTGCAATGGGTTCATCGATGATGACGGTTTCCCTGAAGATGTCTTGAGACATGATTAAATCAAAGTAATGGTCAAAAGTTGCTATCTCTTGAGGAGATTTAACCCATAACAATTTACAAACTCTTGCCAAAGACTCTAAGGGGTGTTTTTGCGATATTCCAAACCCTGACATTAAAGCTTGTAGCAACAGTTCATAGTCATCAACCCCTAAGATGAATCCGGATTCACGCAGTTTATTAAACAAGTCTTGCAGAGGTAAGTTGTTTATTTTCATGATCCCAGTCGTTTCATATAACGGCGATGGTCATCCCAATTTTTGAGTAAAACTCCCAGATATGGAAGCTTGCCGTCTAATTGCTTCAGGATTTTCTCTTGAGGATGACGACGTAAAATATCAAACCAATCAAGTAATTCACTGGTCGTCACATTTTTAGATGATCTCCCTTTCTCTTCCTGCAAAATCCTGCGTAACTCTATAAATTTCCTGACAACTTCTTCAATAAATTCATAGTCGTCAGGAATCTCATATTCATTTTCTGGAACACCCCAAAAACGAGCAATAATAATATTGATTAACTCGTCGGGACTCGGAAATTCGATGTATTTGAAAATACATCGACGTAAAAAAGCATCTGGCAAATCCCGTTCTTGATTACTTGTAATAAAAATAATTGGCGGATGTTGTGCAAAAACTTCTTCCCCAGTCTCCGAAACTGTAAACCTATTCTCCTCTAACTCTAATAGTAAATCATTGGGAAAGTCAATGTCTGCCTTGTCAATTTCATCAATTAGTAAAACAGTAGGCTTTAGATTTTTAAACGCTTGACCGATGGGTCCCCATTCTCGATAGATGGTCGGGTCGTACAGGTCTGGCTTTGTCTCCTCAGTCCCTAAACGATTGAGAGCTAGTAATTGAGCATCACGTAACTGTGCCAAACTATTATAAGTGTATAATCCATCTTGCGCTCTACTGGTTGATTTGATTGTCCAAGCAATATAAGGAAGGCCTAATTCGTAGGCGACAGCTTGGGCTAACTTGGTTTTTCCACAACCGGGTTCTCCCTGAAGCAGTAAAGGACGTTGTAGGGTGATGGCTAGGTTAACAGCTTCCACTAGCTCCTTACTGGGTAAGTAAGGATAGAGCATTTGTCCTTGCTTATTTCTGTATTCCCGAGGAGGATGAACTTTTCCGGTATAGAGAGGCAAATTATTTTGACCTAGTAGTAGCGTTTCCATTTAGACTCAATGTCTCCCCAATCTATGTTGCAGCAGTTACAAATATATTCTAAAACGGTTTCATGTGGAACAAATTTTTCGGTTAGTTGAGCATGATTTTTAATGACTTTTTGGCTGATTTCATCTGGTATTTTTTGACGTTTTAAATCCCAAGCCAATTGCTTTAGGCAATCTTGTCTTTCTGCCCAGGATAGAGGTTTTATTTGTTTGAGTCTATAGATTGTGTGAGATCTATAATGGGACAGAAGTTCTTGCTCACTAGACATCTCCCAGTGATGGCTGACTCCCTCTAAGTCAACCAATAAAAATAGTAATCTATTTTCTGGATTGTTGGGAGGTTGCTGCTGATACAACTGAACTAAAGGAATCCAGAATTGTTTGACAAAATAATCCAGGTACTCTTGCGTTGTTAAGTGGATATTTTTTACAATAAACACTAAGCTCTTATGTTCTAGGTGATTGGCAATTTCTTGATATATTCTCTCTATGCTCTCGTTTACGGGTAGCCTGAAGAAGTGGCATATCTCTTCTTTTAAAGATAGTTTTTGTGTTCGTGAAAAACAGCTAATCTTGTTGAATGGTGTCGAGGTGTCATCAAAATAGTATTTCGTTTGAAACATCCGATAAAGAAACCAAGGCTGTCCGCATTTTTGTAAGCCATTAACGATACATATTCCTAATTGAGTTGACTTGATAAATTCGTCAAACTCATACTCTTGTTTTTGATAATCAAAGTTTAGTAAACACTGATGAACTCGCTTAGGAAGTGAATCTTCTAGTATAAGTTGATAGGTTAGTTCTTGCTTTTCTTTTATTTCTTTTGTATCTTCTTTTATGAAAAAAACTCCTTCTTTTATTGAGCTTAAATATTCCCGATTTTCGTCGAGTTTTTTCCATATTTCTGTTATTTCAGACTCAATACATCCTAAGCTTTTAAGGAGTTTATAGAATCCAGAATCAAGCCTTCTTGATAAAACCTTGAAAACTTTAACTTGTCCATGTTGTATATTCTTTAATCGTAGGTCAATTTCCTGGAGTCCATTGAAAACCTGCCTAAAGTCGCCTCTCTGCTCTTTTTGTAACCGGACCAACCGATCCTTGGTTTCTGTGAGTAGACTCAGCATTAATCCTGCAAACGCCTCTCCCTGTTGAGTAAAGTCTGCTTTGAGGGCTTCTCGTAAAGCTTTAGGGAAATGATAGTAAAGTTTTTTGGCGATGTTATTGATAACACCTGAAGGCAAATTCACTTTAGATTTAATTTCAGAATTTAAGCGCTCGAATAGTTCCCTCCATTTTGGGACAGTCATGCAAGTCTCATGAGTAAGTTTAGTTGGAGTTGGGGTGATCACGTCGCCCACCTTGATCTCCATTAACTCTGGGTAACTGGGTTCTAGATTCTTTAATTCCTCTCTAGAAATTTTAACCCAGTTATTTTTGGTATGTTTAGCAACTTTTTTTAGGTGCTCATGGATGTCACCAGACTGTTGTTTCGCTTCAGTATAAATCAAAGCGGCGATCGCCTTCCCCACCGTTTGCGTTAAATGTTCATTTTCCAAGGAAAGAGATTTTCCGTCATCTTCTCCTAAAGCTGGTAAAGCCTCAAGGGCATTCGCTGTATTACCCGCTGCGACACTAGCAATGACTTCTAGCATCGACTCTAAAGCGTCTTCACTTAAGAGAAGTTTGCCCACCATGAGGCTTCCTGGAGGACATAAGGAAGCAATTAATAACGTAGTCCCCGCTGTCAAGAGCCGCAAGATGGATCTAGGTACAGTCATTTTCTCATCGATCACCTATTTACTCTGAATCATCCTACCATAACTGTGGCTGCATTCTATGAACTATTACTTTTTTTATAGTGTGACGGCTATAATTGGCAGACACGGTACAGCGCTTTTGCTACTCCTACAGTACCTTCTTTTGGGGCGTTCAAGCTATTCGGATCAAGTTTTTCCTTGAGTCGGTCGATTGTGTCTCGCCGCTTCAGGTTTTGCTCTCGACGATCATCCACAATCAAATTGGACAACTGACCCTCCCGAGGTAACTGATTGGGATTTTTGAAGGAACTGACATCAAAGAGCCTGACGCTGTCACTCTCACAGTCATGAATCTCTGACAACCAGCGGAGATAGTCCTGACACCAATCGGTAATGTTTTGAATCTTCTCCTGTTCCCTCTCATCATTAAAGTCAGGCAATGACTTACTCTCTGACCTAAAAAATCGAGTCATGGGCTTAAAAAAGTCAGTAAACCAAGGCGCCCGCCTTTGGAATGCCCCCACCCCTATATCTTTGGCTTCTTGCAGTTCAGGATCGATGTTAGAGAGCCAAACATAGGCGAAGCGGGTGGCTGTGACGAGTTCCCCTTTAATTTTGCTGTTTTGCAAATCGTCCCAGTTCAGGTTGCCTGTTCTCTGACGAGCCATAATGCCAACCTGTCCTGACTGAATGTCAGAGGCTAACTCAAACTCTCGAATCGCCAAGGCTCCGTAGATTTCCAAAAAGTGTGGCTGATTCCGCTGGGTGTTCTTACCTACGCTAAACTCAACTGGGGATAAGTTCTGATTTCCCAGCAGATAGATGCGATCGAAGCATTCCCGCGACTGCCTATTATAATAGCGCAGTGCCGCTTCTGTGTTGAGCAAAAACTTTTCAGAACGGGCATAGACTTTTGCTTCAGACTCCCCAACGCTTGTGGGGGCGAAGTTAAAGTAGGGCAGCATGAACAAGCCTGCAATTTTGACTTTTTCTCGCTGATCTTCTCGTTTGAGCTGGTCAGAAATCAGGCGTCCGATGGTTGGTAAGCCAGCTGCTCCTGTGCCACCAAAAATTGAGCCACAGAGAAAGACTCGGACGGTTTTTCCTCCCCCGGCATCACGTCTTATCTCCTCAATGAGGCTGTTCCAGGGCTGCTTCTCAAACTTTTCTATCCCCACCTGACTCATGATGGCTGCGCCAATCGCCGGACGACCTCGAAATCCTACATCTAGGGCAGTTTCTCGTTCTTCTTGGGTGTATAAAACATTGAACAAGCCAGCGAGGGCTTCGTTGTTTTGATTAACGCTCAGGCTATTGTATTGGAAAAACGCCCCAAGCTGTTTGTCCGTATCGACATCATCAAACGGCGACCAAACTCCATAGGATTCAACTGGTGTCCTCATCCAAGGATACTGTGTGGGTTCGCTGAGGGAGAGCTGATAGGCAGTCTGATAGGTGGTTAGACTCTGACGAGCGCGAGTTAAGTTGCCATTGGTTTCGTCAGCATCAACAAACAAGACCCGAATGGGTTGCTCATCAAAGAGTCCGACAGCGGCAAGCTGTAGGGTGGATTCAATACATTTGGCCCCAGTTCCCCCAATGCCAATTAAATAAAGTGCCATGGTTTATTTGAAGATACTACGCAAGAAAGGCGCCCCAGGGGGGACGTATTTGAGCTGCCGGGGAGTGGCGATCGCCGTGGCTAACCAGTATAAAAGCAGAACGTCGATAATCCAGAATGCAGTCAAGACTAAGAGTGCTTGCTCACTGCGATTAAAGAAATAGAGGGCAATTCCAATGGCGACAATCGGAAAAAAGCCAATGACCCACCAAGCTAGAAACCAAGGATTAACATGACGAGCCCCTTCAATTCTGGCTCGCGCAGTTAGAACGCACCATAAGATAGTGCAAACTAGACAGACGGCAAAGATGATTCTCGCTGCTGTCATGTAGTCGTTCTGGATCCAAGCATCAACGGGGACATCGGTAATCGGGATAATGCCGCTCTTAAATAAGGCGGGCTGTCCGAAAAACATCAATGCAATCCCAGCAACCACCAGAACGATGATGCGAATCACTTCGCTCAACTTCATCGTCGCTCCTCGTTTAGATTGATTGAGCAGGAAAACACAGTGGCTAGCGACGTCACTAGCTCTGCACAGCCATACTCGGATTGTCCTGGGTTATTAGTCGTTGTTGCCTTGAATTTTCACAAAACTTCAAGTTAAAGCTTGAGATTTTGGCAAGGTTTATAGCAAATTTCTCTGGGTATTGCTAGACAACCTAACAGACAGTTCCGTCGGTTGTCAACCCATGGCAAATTAAATAATCTGTTTTATCATGGGATAGGCTTAACTGCTGTGTTTTATGGCATTGGGCTAGTCCGACTATTGTATTGTGAGGATTCAATGATGATGGCTCCCCAGCGATGGATGATGGTCGCGATCGCCCTAGTATTCGGCTCTGGCTGCGTCCCTAACGAGAGTTTCGATTGTCCACTCCCAAATATTCCTGATGTGGCATCCTCTCAGGAGTTAACGATTGATGTGTTCGTTGATGGCACACCATCAATGGAAGGTTTTGTGACAGGGACTACAGACAGTGCCTACATACGTATGATAGATGCACTTGACAGCGTGTTTCAAACCCGTCCCCCTCATCCCAACGCGGAGGTGAACTACTATCGTCTCGGCCGCCCCTTAGACCAGCCTTGGGATGAAAATGAAAGAATCTTATCTGAGTCCATTGCTCGCGGTGATTACCTGAGAGCCAAACAGACCATTTTTTATAGTGGAAGTAGTGACCAGTTTCCCTTTTTAGAAATGAGTCGGGCTGCGGATGCGATTGAGCGTTATCAAGACGATAATCGCCTGACGGTAATTGTTAGTGACATCTACGAAGAAGATGCAGATTTAACCCAACTGAGTCGCTTAATTCAAACTGATTATCTCCGCAATTCCAATCAGAGCTACGCCGTTGGCTTAATCGGTGTTCGCAGCTCTTTTGATGGGGAGATTTATGATGTTGGAATTGGAGCTGATTCATTTTACTGGGTTGGAGAGCGTCCTTTCTATGTTCTAATTCTAGGTAATTTGAGTAATGTTCAAGATGCCATTGAAAAAACAATGTCTGAAATGAGTACTGTACAAAACAAAGTTGAGGTCAGCCTTTTCTCTCCTAATCAAATTTTAATAAATCCCGTTGGCTTGCCTGAAATAAAACCAGAATTAGATAGCATCTCAGGAGTCAATCGTCCAGTTCGCCTCAATAATCGTCAAATTATTATTGAAGCGCCAGATAATTCAACAGATTTATTAGAAATTGAGTCCGATCAAACGAGTCCGATTCAAATCGATTATCAGATCCCAATCGCCAAGGTATCTCATATCTCGCCTCTCCAAACCATTCAAACCCAGGTACAAGTCCAACAGGTGGATGAGTTCAGTAACCAGTTAGAGCCAGTTGACGATAATCCCAGACTAAAGGAGGCCTTAGAACTTTCTGATTGGAGGATTGAGGACAATACTCTTCATCTTGAAGTAACCCTCCACAGCGATCGCCTCGACCCAGGAATTTATACCTTTGTCGTAGATGCGATCGCCCAAGACTTAGCCGAACCCAGTTGGTGGCAAGAGTGGACCATCACTCAAAACCAAGAAGACGGCAGCAGAACCCATAACTTAGCCAGATTCCTGCGCCAGCTACAAAGTCCCATTAGCCAAACCCAACCCACCCTGGGACGTTTTTGCTATGGGATTCACCGGAAATAACCCTGATTCACCCCTCCCGACCTGCATTCATCCCTACTGGAGCTATGCTAGATAGAGGACTCACACGTGTAGATACAACCCTAGATGTCAGATAAACTGTTATTGGTCGATGATGAACCCGGACTGCGGGAGGCGGTCCAAGCCTATCTCTCGCAAAGTGGCTTTACGGTGGACGTGGCCACCAATGGCCAGGAGGGGTGGGATAAACTCCAGCAAGACATCCCCGATTTGGTCATTACCGATATCATGATGCCAGAGGTGGATGGCTACCAACTCCTCAAGCAAATGCGGGAAGACCCTCGCCTCAAGTCGATTCCCGTGGTCTTTTTGACGGCCCGGGGGATGACGAGCGATCGCATCCAAGGCTATCAGGCCCGCTGTGATGCGTATATCTCCAAACCCTTCGACCCCGATGAACTGGTGGCGGTGGTGGAAAACCTCCTGGCCCGTCGTTCCAATGTGACGGAAGGCTTCGAGGACGGGGAAACCCCGGATATCGCCACCCTGGCCCGACAAATCCAAGAAATTAAGGAGTTATTGACGCATAAGAGTGCCATTCCCCAAAAAAGCGATCCGGTTCAGATTGACTTAACGCCTCGGGAGGAGAGTGTTCTGGAACTGGTGGCCCAAGGATTGATGAATAAGGAAATCGCCAGTCGCCTCGAAACCAGTGTCCGCAATGTGGAGAAGTATGTGAGTCGTCTGTTTAGCAAGACGGGAACTAACAGTCGTACGGAGTTGGTTCGCTATGCGTTAGAGAATGGCTTAACGGATTAGGATGAGGGGATTTTGCGGAACCCGAATAGGACTGCGATGCTGGCTGCTAACTTGGCTCCTGAATTGGAGAATGGCCAGAGGCTTATGTCAGTTTCGTCAGGTTTGGGAATGAAGTAATTGACATAAGGCATCAATATGTGGTATTGGGGAAATACCAACACGATGAGCTTTGTCTGCTTTAGTCTGCTTTGTCTGCTTTGTCTGCGATCGCATCGAGATTCACGTTTACCACCTAAGATCAGGAAGTCATGTCAACACCCAAACCCCAGCCCTCATTCAATCTGAGACGGTTAAAAGACCTAGAAATGAGGCTCAATCGCGAAAAAGACCTAGGAAAGTTGTGGGAATACTACATGGACAGATTTGCCGATCATCCTGAGTTTATGGAGTTTGGCGAACCTGTTGAGCATCCCTTTCTACAACAAATCATCCCGATGCTGAGTCAAGAGATTGTCAAAAAAGACCCGCGAAACATCTTTTTAATCAAAATCCCTGACTATGAGTTTATTCATGGTAGTTTTTGGGTTGAAAGCCGAATTGGCGCATTGATCTACTTTGAGAAAAAGCTCAAAGGGATGGTCGCGATATCGGGTCTAAATATGTCTGGCCACATGAAATATTCGCGTTTTACGGGGCATCCAATTGATAATAACTGAATAAATTTATAGTACTTTTTATGGGTTTTCTGGAACGACGGTGCGATGGATTGAGTTAGAGACGCAATTTGGGGATAACCTTAATTGTCGGGCCGAAATTGCACCCAGCAAAATCCCTCTCACGGGGTGGGAGAGGGATGAATGGTTTAAGACATCGTCTAAGACAGAGTCTAAGACATCCGTCGCAACAGACTTAAACCATGAGTATCCGTACCGCAGGTATCAAACAACCCATACTCAGCATTGAGTTGCTTCACATCCGCCGTTTCCCTGGGACTCGGCCGCCAAGGATCGGGATTATTATAAGAATAGTAGGCTTCTGCGCCGTCAATTCCGAGTTCAGCCGCAGCGGGAATCAGTTGATTGGCTGATTTGCGATAGCGAGCGGGGTGAGCGAGAACCGCTACCCCCCCGGCCTCCTGGATGGCTCGGATGACTCGCTTGGCCCCAAAGGCTCGCCCTTCAACCTTTTCGCCTTGTAAATAGGGTTGAATCGCCTTATGACCTGGATTATAGCCATAGCCAAGAATGTGGACTTCCGTACCAATCAGATCCGCGTTGATTTCGACGCCAGTCCATAAATGAGGGATGGGTGCATCGGGAAGAGAACACCGCCAATCGTCTAACCAACGCTGCGCCTGACGATAGCCATCAGCACTGTGGTGGTCAGTGATGGCCAATCCCTTCAGGCCGATGGTGACCGCTTGTTCCATGATGGCTTCAGGGCGCAAGCGACCGTCGGAATAGACCGAGTGCATATGAAAATTGTAATGGCGCGGACAGCTTTCAGCATTCAGGGTACTGAAAACCTTACAGAGTCTCCGCGTGTCTTGTGCGGCAGGTCTATCGTATGTCGCCAAGTGGGTCTGATAGACAAGCATAAGCAGTTAATGTCTAGGAGTTTACTTATTGTAACAATGTTTAGGAGAACTGACAGAAAACGTCAGCAAATTCTGATTTAAAAACAGAACCAATGACTTCAGCTTTCCTAATCAGCATCCCCTGGCTCTAAGTATTTCTCCTTATTTAGCCTCCATCCAGTTTTCTCCGGCATGGATATCGACCACGAGAGGAATGCTCAGTTTCAGTGCCGATTCCATGGTGTCACGGATAGGAATTTCGAGCTGTGGCCATTCCTCCTCGGGCATTTCCAAGACCAGTTCATCATGGACCTGTAACAAAATTCGGGCCGCGCGATCGCCTAAACGCTGATGCAACTTAACCATGGCAATTTTAATAATGTCAGCACTCGACCCCTGAATTGGGGCATTTGCGGCGGCTCGCAGGGCTTGTGAGTCCCCTAAACTGAGATTTTTGAGATTTTCCACATCAATACTCTCAGGGGGCTGTCCCTGGAGTTTTCGCAGGGCTGAGGACTCGAAGTTAAAATAACGACGGCGACCACAGAGCGTTTCGACATAGCCTCGGGCGATCGCCTCGCGCTTCATCTGTTGCAAATAGGCAAACACCCGAGAATAGCGCGTATTATAACGGTCAATAAACTCCCGTCCCTCCAGAGAACTCACCCCCGCTTCTCGGGCAAAGCGTTGCGCTCCCATACCATAAATAACCCCAAAATTAATCGTTTTCCCCAAACGCCGTTCTTCAGCAGAAATCTCCTCTTTCTCAAACAATAATTGTGCCGTCAAACGATGGACATCCTGCCCCGTCTGATACGCCTCTAACAAAATTGGCTCCTGACTTAAATGAGCCAAAATTCGTAACTCAATTTGCGAATAATCCGCCGTCACCAAACGCCAACCCTCACGGGGCAGAAACGCCTTGCGAATCCGCCGACTAAACTCAGTGCGAATGGGGATATTCTGCAAATTGGGATTCGACGACGACAGCCGTCCCGTTGCCGTAATCGTCTGATTGAAATCCGTATGAATGCGGTTCGCCTGCTGCTCATCGACCCGAACCAACTCAGGCAACGCATCCACATAGGTGGATTTCAACTTCGCCAAGGTCCGATATTCCAAAATGACATCAATAATCGGATGATCCCCATGCAGTTTATCCAACACCTTGGCATTTGTTGAATAATTCCCGGTTTTTGTTTGACTCGTTTTGCGCTTATCTAAATCGAGGCGATCAAAGAGAATTTCTCCGAGTTGTTTAGGAGAGTTGAGATTAAACGACTCGCCGGCTAACTCATAGGCCGTTTTCTCTAACTCATCTAACTGCTGAGCCAACTGCTCCGACAAGGTTTGGAGATAGTCAATATCGAGACGAATGCCCAAAAACTCCATCTCCGCCAAAACTGCCTCTAAGGGCAATTCCACCGTCTTCAAGAGGGCTTCTAATTGAGGCGTTTGTCGAAGTTGCTCTCGTAACAAAGGAACTAGGCGATAGGTGACATGAACATCCTCAGCGCAATAGTGAGCCGCCACGGGAATCGAGACATCGGCCATGGTTTTTCCCTTGGGGACAATATCCTTAAAACTGCTGACCGTTAAATCCAGATGACGTAGGGCTAAATCCGTGAGATTGTGAGTGGTTTCAGGATTAATGAGATAGCTGGCCAGGAGGGTATCAAACACCACCCCTTGCAAGAGAATCCCCTGAGTTCGCAAGACGAGGCGATCGTATTTTGCATTTTGAAACACTTTGGGATAGCGATCGCCCTGCAAAATCGGCCGCAACGCCTCCAACACCTGATCTTTTGACAATAGCCTTCCCTGACGGTGAGCCAGGGGGATATAGGCGAGATCCTCAGGCGACTCACCCCAACAGCAACCGAGTCCTACCAATTCTGCCTCAGTCGCTTTCGTACTGGTGGTTTCCGTATCCCACGCCACCGGAGATTGAGGATTCGTCTGTTCCTGAAGCCGTTTAACCAGAGTTTGCAATGTTTCGGGGCTATTGACAATGAGCGGCCGCAGTCGAGACTCCTCTGGGGGTTGACTGGCTTGGGTGTCGTCCCAACTCCAAAAGCTTGTATCTTCTAATTCAGGTAATTCAGAAGGATTAGACTCAGACTGAGAAGTTGTCGCCAGAGGGGGAGTCGCCTCCGTTGCACCGCCTGCGAGTTGCTCTTGCAGCCTGTCGAGGCTTTTGCGTAGAGAATGGAGTTCAAGGCGATCGAGAAGTGGTAATAGCCGCTGAGAGTCAAACCCCCGTAGCGTCAAGTCATCTAAATTAACCCCGAGAGGAACCTCACAGTCAATCCGAGCCATATATTGGGTGTGATAAGCCGCCTCTCGTCCGGCTTCGAGTTTTTTGCGAGTTGCGCCCTTAATCTCCTCGATATGAGCATAAATCTCATCGAGAGAGCCGTACTCATCCAGGAGTTTAACCGCTGTTTTGGGGCCAATCCCCTTCACACCGGGAAGATTATCGGAACTGTCACCGCACAAAGCCTTATAATCGACCACTTGCTGAGGACGAACCCCCAATTTGTCCTGAACCTGTTGCGCCTGAAACTCTTGAGGACGAGTGTTTTTCCGTCCCCAGCCCCCAGCTAAATGTAACACCGTAATCGGGGGGTCATCATTGATGAGTTGAAACAAATCTTGGTCGCCGCTGAGGAGTTGGACCTTGTATTGCTGCTGACTGGCCTGCTGGGCTAGAGTTCCCAGGATATCATCGGCCTCATAGCCTGGAGCCGTGAAAATTTGTAAATTTAGGGCCGCCAGGAGTTGCTTGAGATGGTCCACATCGGGGATGAAGTCTTCGGGAGTCTCGGCCCGTTGCGCCTTATAGTTAACGTCAGCCTCATGGCGAAACGTGGGGGTACTGGTATCAAAGGCGATCGCCACCGCTGACGGGCGATGGGTGGCGATACTATCGAGGAGGGAGCGTAGGAAGCCAAAACAAACACTGGTGGGGAGTCCGGTTGAGGTTCGCAAGCCTCCCTCACGACTTTTAGCAAAGGCGTAGTAGGCCCGAAAGGCCAAGGAATGACCATCGACAAGCAGAACTGAGGACACAGAGACTCTCCGAGATGTAGGGTTTTCTTCCATTTTGCCTTGATTTGGTGTCAATGGCCGCCTGTCGACCCACGGGGCGATCGCATCTTGGAAAAATCCTGGTACAGTAGCAGGGTTATCGAGAGTAGGTCTGAAAGAACCTTCCCCCAGACCCTTGTTACCTGTTGCGATCGCCTCATCGAGACTCTATGAGAACTTATCGGAGAAACCGTCGGAAATCCCCACCCTGGAGAGCCTTAGCCGTCGTTGGTTTAATTCTAGTCGGTGGCGGTGTGATCTATGGCCTCATCTCCCGCCGGCCTGTTAACCTCAGTTTAATCGTTGGAGCCGAGTTTGTCCCCGACGATGCCCTGATGGCTGTTTCAGTTTCGACCCGATCTCGAGAATGGCGACGATTACGCAACTATGGAACCGAGGGGAGTCAAGCTCGCTTTCAAGAAGGACTCACACAACTGCAAGACAATCTCCTGGCTGGGTCCAATTATCAGTATGACGAGGATATCGCGCCCTGGGTTGGCGATCGCATCACCCTAGCCATTCTTCCCCCACCCGAGATCGATGAAACCACCCCTCCCGAAGACTTGCGAGCCGATCGCGCCAACCTGCTCATTCTTCCCATTGGCAATGCCGGCCGCCTGCGATCGATTGTCGCGCAACGACAGGAGGAGTCTGGATTAGAGGAGCGCAACTATCGCGGTGTCACCATCTATGAACCCGACATTGACGATCCCCTCAGCGAAGCCGCCGCCAGTCGTCCGAGTACCCTAGCCATCGTTGACCGGCGTTTCCTGATTGTCTCTCAAGAATCGAGTGCGGTGAGCCGGGCCGTGGATGCCTATCGAGATAATCAATCGATTCTGACGATTCCTGGCTATAACCAGGCCTGGGAGGCTCTCCCCGCCACAGATTTTGCCAGTTTGTTTGTCAATGTCCCAGATTCCCTGGCCACCTTAGCCGAGGATTCGACTCGTCCTCTCGATGCAACTGCCCTAGAAACCCTAGAAACTCAAGGGTTGGCCAGCACTGTTGATCTCGAAAACGATGGGATTCGCGTTCATACCCTCTCCTGGCTCAATCCCGACAGCGAGACGCTCTTGGATGTGGAGAATAGCCTACCCCCAACTTTAGTGAGTCGTTTCCCCGCCACAACCATGATGGTTATGGCCGGGTCGAACTTCAGTAAACTTTGGCAAGATTATCTACAAGATTCCCAAGCTAACCCGCTTTTGCCCATTAATGGGACTTGGATTCGTACCGCTCTTGAGCAAACCGTCGGCGTTAACCTCGACAGCGAACTGTTACCCTGGATGACGGGACAATTTGCCCTGGGCTTGATTCCTACGCCTCCTGACGAAGATACAACTTTACCAGGAAGTTTGGTGGTGATTGCCGAAACCGGAGATATTGAGGCCACAGAAACCCTTCTCAGACGGATTGATCGAGCCGTTGTCGATCGCTATGGGTTTGAGGTTAACGTAGAGGTCGAAGAACTCGGACAACGCCGTCTTGTCACCTGGGATACTCGTCGCAAGGGATTAAACGTCAGTCATGGCTGGCTGAGTGGTTCAGTGGTCTTTTTTACGGTAGGTTCACCCGTGACTGAGCAATTCTTGCTCGAGCCAGAGTTGTCTTTAGCCCGCAATTCCGAGTTTAACGATGTAGTCCCTCGCGAGCCCGATGACAGTAATGGTCTATTTTTCCTGAATTTCAATCCCACGCAAGTTGGGGAAGATGGCCAGGAGCAGACCCTTAATTTACCCCTGTTACAGCTTCCACCAGAGCAACAGCAGTTTTTAGATGCGATTGAGGCCATTGGCGTGCGGGTTGGCTTTCAGGACGAACGCCGCAGCCGCTATGACGTTTTTGTCGAGATTAAGAGTCCCTAGATAGGTTGGGGAAACCGGGTTAGCGCGATCGCCGTAGGATAATGACATCATGACCGACCACGGGACTACGCGCCACGAGAACCCCTTGCTGATCGACAATTTCCACATGACTAAAATCGAGCCGTTGGGCCTTACTCCAAAGGCCATTGGCCAGTTTTGAGCGTTCCTTGCCGTCGAGGTCATACCATTGGCGGGTAATTTCGACGCGCAACAGATCGGCCTCAAAGTTGGCACTAATGCGGCTGACAAAGCGATTGTCTTCGCTGCATTCCTCTTGTTGAGTGAGGTTGAGTCCTGAGCGATGACAGTCTTCATAGGGACGAGCTACATCGCTGATTTGCGATCGCACGGCGGCGATGAGTTGCTGTTCAGGGGTTAGCTGAATTGGCTTTTTGGCGGGAGCCGACGGCTGCACCGGCTCAGGGGATGCAGGGAATGGCTCAGGGGACATCTCTGGGGGAGTCTCCTGGGGAAGCTGTGGCGTTTCGGCGACGGCTGGGGGGGCTGACGGAGCTAAGGAGGGTTCGGGTTCCTCTTGGGGGCGATCGGGTATGCTCTCATCAGGCAGTTCATCAGCCCTCTCATCTCGACTTGGGGCTTGAGCAACCGGTGGCGTTTCGCCAACTGGGGGTGAGGTAGGAGTGACCGCCACATCCGTCGGCTGTGGAGTCTGTTCTGGAGTCTGTTCTGGAGTCAATTGTGGCACTGCGACAACAGCGACTACAATGGCGATACCCGTAGCGGCAATAGTCCCAATCCAGACCAGGGGATTTTGCCATAGGGGTAACGGTTCTGCCAGCTCAGGGCGTTCGAGGCGTACCAGCCAAGCCTCTAGGGTAGCGATGAGGCGGCGCAATACACCAATCAGCAGCGATCGCAGCACTCCGGGTTGTCTATCCTCTGACGGGGGTGGCGTTTGAGACATATCGTAGATGATGTTCCCCACTCGGCTTGCCCGGCTGACACTCCGTTGAAGACGATGGGCCGGCCAACGGTGAGTTAGCACTGTGCACTTAACTATATCAGACCAACGCTTGCGATCGGGGCCATTGCCTTAATCACCATTGTTTGTTACATTTGTTAATAATGACAAAATCGACCCTAGGGGCGTACCTTTATGACAACCCTCTCTTGCCAAACCGACCTTGTTCCCTTAGGATAGAAAGTCGCCCTTGCTAGTTTCGTCTAGTTCTGTGTAACCGGGCTTTCAGCAGCCCAACCTAACGTTAGCAGAGCCTTCGTGATCCGGGAAAAACTTGTCCTACGGGGTAGTCCTACGGGGTAACTGTGATACCGTAGAGAGAGGCTTGCCAGCACGACTTCGGAATGCACCCCTAAGACGAAATCAGCAACCCGCCCGTAACCCCAATCGAGTAATACACCTGTGCGATAGCGGGTGAGATGCGGGACAGACTCAATTAAGACCGTGGACTTCACAGCAGTCATTGCAGCAGCAACGAACCTCATGCACGAGCAAAATTTAACGCTACAGCAGAAGAGCCCGAGCAATGACAGGTACAGTTTTGGCCGTTACGGAGGGGGTTAAAAGATGCTAGCAAACCTGTCAAGTTCAGATAGGCTCAGCAGGATTAGGGATACTTGAGCGCAATTTCTGGCCCATGAGCCAAAAAAAAGGGTTCAAAGTCCCCCGCTGAGATCGAGATTTTTCATTCAAATACGTCGCTTTAGTTTAGAGGTTTACTCATTATGTCTATTCGCCTTTATGTCGGTAACTTGCCTAAAGATGTTGAGCGAGACGAATTGCAAAACTTTTTTCAGGATGCTGGCGAACTTCTCTCAGTCAAGGTGATTACCGATCGCAAAACTGGGAAATGTCGTGGCTTTGGCTTCGTCACCGCCAAAAATGACGAACAGGCCGATCAAATCGTCGAAGCCTTCAACGGCAAAGAGTTTAAGGATACCGCTCTGAAAGTCGAGAAAGCCATGCCTCGTAAGAAAGGCAAGGAAAAATCCGACAGCGCCCCCGCCGCTAAATCCGGGAGTTCCAACCGCTCTCGTTCGAGTTCATCGAGCCGTAGTTCGAGTTCGTCCGACAGCACTCAACCCGATCCTCGTTGGGCTGATGAGCTATCAAAACTCAAACAAATGTTAGCCTCTCAAACCACCAACTCCTAGAGTGGTTCGGAGGTGAAAACCGCTGCATAAGTGACAGATACAATAAGACATTAAAAAACTCAGAAAGCCTTGTAAACATTGGGTTTTACGACTGTTTTTTGTAATTGTTTATCTGTCACTTTTGTTGTTCACTTTGTTCTCTAACCTGTTGCTGGCCTCCGGGAAGAATCATCAACGGTCATCATCAGCGAATGAGATCAGCGAATGAGATCAGCGAATCAGTCATTTGGGGATGTCGCGCGACGCCCCGTTTTTCTATGACCAATTTCTATGACTGACATTTGGACTACAGTTACCCTGTCTCACTGGTCGCCGCAGCCATGGCAGAGTGGGAGTTACGGCTATCGCCTGCTCGTTGGCTCTCTACAACGCTGGAGGGCCGGAAGTTGGTTAATGCAATGGGCCGACAGCCTCGGCGTAGTCTTGTTGGCGATTCTGTTTGCCCTAGCGCCCTTCGTCTCAACGACGCTCATCGGCATTTTACTGGTTCTCAGTGCCGGTTTTTTGCTGTTATTGCTACTATCCGACGAGAGTGATTTAGGGCTAACCCCGATTCATCTCGGCGTTGGCCTCTACTGGCTCATCGCCAGCATTGCCACAGCTTGCTCACGAGTTCCCCAAGAAGCCCTGCAAGGATGGGTGAAACTGAGCCTATTTTTAGTGGTCTTTGCCCTCTCAGCGCGGGTTCTGCGGACTCCTGGGCTGCGATCGCTCCTCATTACCGTGTACCTGCACACCGCCTTAATTGTTAGCGTTTACGGCCTGCGTCAAGTCTTCTTTGGGGCAGAACCTCTCGCCACCTGGACGGATCCCAACTCCGCCTCAGCCAACGTGACTCGGGTGTATAGCTATCTGGGCAATCCCAACCTCCTCGCCGGATACCTGATTCCCGCCATGGCCTTCAGTTTAGGAGCGCTGTTCGCCTGGCAACGTTGGAGTGGCAAAGCCCTAGCCCTGGTGATGTTAGCCGTCAACAGCATTGTCGTCCTCAACACCTACAGTCGCGGCGGTTGGATTGGCGTGGCCGCTACCCTATTCATCTTCGCCCTTTTTGCCGTCTATTGGTGGCGCGATCGCCTCCCGCAACCTTGGCGTAACTGGGCCATTCCGGGGCTACTGGGGCTCACCGTCGCCGTTGTCCTCATCGCCGTGACGGCCGTTCCTCCCATCCGCGATCGCGTCTCGAGTCTGTTCATCGGACGAGGCGATAGTAGTAATAACTTCCGTATCAACGTCTGGAATGCCGTCCTAGAGATGATTCGAGACCATCCACTCTTGGGCATTGGCCCCGGAAACGATGCCTTCAACCAGGTGTATCCCCTCTATATGCGCCCCCGCTACACCGCCTTAAGCGCCTATTCCGTTCTCTTAGAAATCACCGTCGAAACCGGCCTCATCGGACTGACAGCCTTTATCTGGCTGCTGGCGATCGCCGTTCAACAGACTTTGCTACAATTGCAGCGGCTGCGTCAGAGTGCCAACCCGCAAGCCTTCTGGCTCATCGCGGCGATCGCCACCCTCGCCGGCTTCATGGCCCATGGCTTAGTGGATACAGTGTGGTATCGTCCCCAACTCAATAGCCTCTGGTGGCTCAGTCTAGGCATCATCGCCAGCTTCTACCCCACCCTGCGCCCTGGTTCCCAACCCTCTACAGAGTCCTAACTTCACCAGCGCCACCAGGAATTGCCCCTACGTGAGTTTTTCCCTCCACCGTCGAAGTTAAGGGAGGCTTCCCCCTGTTCCCCATTCCCCATTCCCCATTCCCCATTAACTATTAACTATTAACTATTAACTATTCACTTCTATGCCCCCACGCGATCGCCATACCGTAGATGTCTTAGTTGTGGGAGGGGGAACCGGGGGAACCGCCGCCGCCATCCAAGCTGCGCGACAGGGGGTCAACACCCTCCTCATCAGTGAATTTCCCTGGCTGGGAGGAATGCTCACCGCTGCCGGCGTCAGCGCCCCCGATGGCAACGAACTGTTAGCGTGGCAAACGGGACTCTGGGGGCAATTTTTGCGAGAACTGCAACGCCGTCAACCCGGTGGCCTCGATTGGGGCTGGGTGAGTTTCTTTACCTTTAACCCAGCCATTGGCGCGCAAATTTTCCAGGATTGGGTTAACGCCTTGCCCAACCTGCATTGGATTTGTGGACAAACGCCCCAAGGAGTCACCGTCGAGAACAATCGCGTCCGGGCCGTCGCCTTTGACCACTGTGACGTCAGTGCCGAGATCATCCTCGATGGTACAGAACTCGGGGACCTGTTGGCCTTAGCCGAGATTCCCCATCGCTGGGGTTGGGACTGGCGATCGCAGTTCAACGAACCCAGCGCCCCAGACGGCCCCAACCCCAATACAGCCCGCTATCCCGTCCAGGCCCTGACCTGGGTGGGAGTATTGCAGGACTATGGCGAGGGAGCCGTGGCCCCAGAAATTGCCGCCCCTCCAGGGGATTCAGCCTCAGACTTTCTCGGGGCTTGGGAGAACCATGGCTTAGAACGCTTCCTCAACTATGGCCGCCTGCCGGGCCATCGCCTCATGCTCAACTGGCCCCACAAGGGCAACGACTATGGCGTGAATCTGCAACGGCTGATTGAATCCCCCCAAACCCGGCGCGACTGTTTACAAGAGGCCCAATGGCGAACTCAGAGCTTTGCCCGTTTCCTACAACGGCGACTGGGGCGACGCTATGGCTTCGCTGAAGGGCTATTTCCCCAGGCTGCCTCGGGGTTAGCCCTTCATCCCTATTTCCGGGAAAGTCGCCGCTTGCTGGGACTGACAACGGTCTGTGAACAAGATATTTTGCCCCAGTTGGGGGGACAAGTCGCCCCTTTACCCATCGGAGAACAGGGAGTTGAGGCGATCGCCATCGGCAATTATGCCAACGACCATCATTATCCTGATTGGCCCTTTCAGGTTCAATCCAAATCCTTACACTGGGGAGGGCGCTGGACCGGAACCCCCTTTTCCCTTCCCTACCGCTGCCTGATTCCGGTAGAGATAGATGGCTTCTTGGCCTGTGAGAAAAACATCTCCGTCTCCCACATTGCCAATGGCTGTACTCGCTTGCAGCCCCTGGTGATGAATATCGGACAAGCCGCCGGACTCGCAGCCGCCCTCTGTATCCAGCATCGCTGTCAACCGCGAGAGTTACCCGTGCGTCTGCTGCAAGAGGCCTTACTGAGCGATCAACAGGCCCCCGCTGCGGTCATTCCCCTGTTTGACTCCCTTCTCGATGACCCCGATTGGCGACATTGGCAACGCTATTATCTCAATCAGCCACAGGACTATCCCGCCACAGGGTATCATCCCGCCGGGCCGGCTGTGATGCGGCGAGATCCCCAAGCCCAGACGATATCCGGGCGAGTTGAGCGACTCGGAGATCAAGACTATCAAATTCAGATCGGCGATCGCACCTGGAAACTGGTGACCTTACATCCGACCGTTGAGCGACAGTTACAAAGCTACCCCAATCATCATCAGCTTTCAGGCTGGGGATATTTCAACCCCTCAGGACAATGGTTACGACTTGAAGGAATTTCCTCCTGATCGCCCCATCGGAAATCTGTAACAGGAACTAAGTACCTGAAACAGCTTCTTCCGATTATGCGTAGTTCTTTGGTTCTGTCCGCTTTACTTTTGGGCTTAGGGTCTTCCTTCGCCAACTTCAGCCAGTCCTCGAAATCTACTGAGTTTGATTCTGTCGCCTATCGCGGTTTTCTGTCAGCTCAAACTGAACAAAAAGATGAAGTCCAACCTCATCGTGGCAGTGGTCGTCGGCGCTTTCAATCGAATCATACTGGACTCGACATGGGAGAATCTTTGATCAACGTTGAGAGTTAGGAATTTGCCGTTCATCCACATCCTGGGGCGATCGCCAACTCCAGTCACGTGGTTATCCGGGTTGATGAGGCGATCGCCCCATCAGCCCGGAGTTTCTAAAAGTTTTCTAAACAATCGAGGACCCCGAGGGAAGACCATTCCATAATCAAATGAAACGGTCTCCTTTACTCGATACTATGACCCCGACCCAATCTTCTGCCTGGCGTAATATTGCTCTTGTTGGTCCCTACCTGAGTGGGAAAACGACTCTCCTCGAAAGTCTCCTCTCCGTGACGGGGGCCATTTCCCGTAAAGGACGCGTTGGCGATGGAACCACCATTGGGGACAATACTCCCGAAGCGCAACAGCGAAACATGAGTGTCGAGGTGTCAAGCGCCTACACTCAGCATGGAGATATTCAATTCACCCTCCTCGATTGTCCCGGTTCCATTGAATTTAGCCAAGAAACCGCCAACGCCCTGATTGGTGTCGGGGCCGCCGTCATTGTCTGTGAACCGGATGTCAGCCGAGTCTTAACCCTCGCACCGCTGTTTAAGCTTCTCGATGACTGGCAGATTCCCCATCTCTTGTTTATTAACAAGATGGATCGCCCAAGTTCTAAGTTCAGTGAAATTTTACAAGCCTTGGGATCGATCTCCTCTCGTCCCCTGATTCCTCATCAATACCCCATTTACAAAGGGGACACCGTGACGGGATTTATTGATTTAGTCAGCGAACAAGCCTTTCAATTCCATCCAGGCGCTCCCTCGGATCCTATTCCTCTACCCGATGACTTAAAAGCCGAAGAACAGGCCGCCCGTCAAGAAATGTTAGAGGGACTGGCGGACTTTGACGATCGCCTCCTTGAAGAAATCCTAGAAGATATCGACCCCTCCCAGGCCGAGATTGTCAAAGACCTGAAAATGGAACTGAGCGCGGATCTCATTGTTCCTGTCTTTTTGGGTGTCGCCACAGAGGATTATGGCGTGCGCCATCTTCTCGACGCGTTGGCGAAAGAAACCCCAGAACCGAGTGAAACCGCCAAACGCCGGGGCGTCAAAGCCAAGTCCGATCAGGTCATCGCCCAAGTTCTGAAAACCTATTACAGCGCCCAGGGGGGAAAACAGTCCCTAGTTCGGGTTTGGAATGGAACCTTAAACGAAGGAATGACCCTCAACGGAACCCGCGTCGGGGGCGTATATCGTCTCATGGGAAGCGAACAGAAGAGCGTGCAAACGGCTCAGATTGGTGAAATTGTGGCTCTGGGGCGACTCGATGAGGTGCAAACTGGGGATACCCTCAGCCCTGAGGGAACGGTGGAGTTACCTCGGGCTGAACAACGTCCGGCGGTGTATGGTTTGGCCATTACCCCGGAGAATCGCAAGGATGAGGTAAAAGTCAGTGGGGCCTTAACGAAACTCGTCGAAGAAGATCCCGCTCTCACCTGGGAACAACAGGGCGATACCCATGAAATTCTGCTGTGGGGCCAGGGTGAGATTCACCTTCAGGTGGCTCTCGATCGCCTGCGGCGTAAGTACAATTTGCCCATGACGGGACAGCCGCCCAAGATTCAGTACAAAGAAACGGTGCGCCAGGCGGTGGAGTCGGTTCACGGTCGCTATAAACACCAAAGTGGCGGTCATGGCCAGTTTGGTGATGTCTATTTGGATATTGCGCCACTCCCTCGCGGTGAGGGGTTCCGGTTTAGTGAAACCATTGTCGGGGGGGCGGTTCCCAAGCAATATATCCCTGGGGTGGAAACGGGCGTACGCGAGTATCTGGCCCAGGGACCGTTAGGCTTCCCGGTGGTGGATGTGGCGGTGACTCTCACCAATGGGTCCTATCACAGCGTGGATAGTTCGGAACAGGCCTTTAAGCAGGCGGCCCGGGTGGCGATGCAAACGGGGATGGTGCAATGTCAACCGACTCTCTTGGAACCGATTTTGTCGGTGGAGATTTATAGCCCCAGTGAGTCCACCTCCAAGGTGTTACAGGTGATTAGCACCAATCGCGGTCAGATTCTCGGCTATGAGGGCTATGAAGGCTGGCCCGGTTGGGATAAAATCTCGGCTTATTTCCCTCAGGCTCAAATGCAGGATTTGATTGTGGAGTTGCGATCGGCCACGATGGGAGTGGGGAGTTATCGTTGGCAGTACGATCGCCTCGAACCGGTCCCCGATAAGCTGGCTAAACAGGTTCTCACTCAGCAGGAGGGCTAGAATTGCCCTCATCCAGACACCTGGTGTCTTGGCGGACACCGGGTGTCTGAATCCCCTCAAACGGGCAATTCTAGGGGAATTTTGCCAAGGGTTCCTTTGCGAAAGTCGTTGAGAAGTTCGCAGGCGGCCCGTTCGATATCCCCTTGATGGCGATCGCCCCCTAATTGAGTCAGATAGGACTCCCCAGTCATGTTTTGGGGATTCAGGCCATAGCGATCGCGCAGCAGTTCTGAGGGGGGCTGTTGGCCGGCTAACTCCGGTAATTGAGTCATCAAATCCACCATCATCGCCGCCACGCGCTGATTATCATAAGAGGCTTCGCCGATATCCTCGCAAATGGCGAGTTTGACGGCATTCTCCTGATTATCCAAGCGCCAAGGGATGATACCGGGGGCATCGAGAATTTCCAGATTGGCAGACTTACCGGGGCGATCGCTCAAACGCACCCAGCGCAACTTACGAGTCACCCCAGCCCGTCTGGCACTTTCGACGACTTTACGCCGCAAGAGGCGGTTAATGAGGGCGGATTTGCCCACATTGGGGAAGCCAATCACCACGGCCCGAATGGGGCGAGGGCGCATTCCTCGGGAGATGCGCCGTTCGTTGACTCCAGAACCGGCTGTTTCGGCGGCCCGGGCCACCTGAGACACCCCTTTCCCCTGGCGGGCATCGGTGAAATAGGGCACTTCGTCGCGATCGCGAAACCACGCCTGCCAAGCCTCCTGAACCGCCGGAGAAATCATATCCATACGATTGAGAACCAAAACCCGGGCCTTGTCTTTCAACCAGCCCTCTAACTGAGGATGATGGGTAGCCAGAGGAATGCGGGCATCGCGAACCTCTAACACCACATCGACGCGGTTGAGTTGTTCCTTGAGTTGTCGTTCTGCCCGGGCGATATGGCCCGGATACCATTGAATTGCTGCCATTAGGGAACCACCAACACGGCGCAGGGAGAGAGGTTAATCGTGAGATTGGTGACGCTTTCAGCGGCCCCTTCATCGGTTAACCCGGTGCCACGACTCCCCATGACAATCAAATCCATATCCAGTTCATCGGCCACATCGCAAATGGTGAAGGCGGCCTTCCCTTGTCGTTCAATGGCTTCAGCTTCAATACCTTGCTGGGCGAACACCTCCTGGGCGCTTTTGAGGAGATTGGCGATCGCTTCAGGGGAGTTACTGGCACTGGGGGGTTGTCCCTCTTCGGGGGGTTCCACCACTGAGAGAATGGTGAGTTTGGCGTGATAGGTTTTGACGAGATCGGCGACAACCACCGCCGCCTCACGGGATTCGCGGCTACCATCGACCGGGAATAATACACTCTTAAACATGGTCATCTCTTGTTGTGAACCCGATTGTTCGGGGTGAGTATCCCGAGTTTGGGGATAGGGTCGATCCACCCCTACGCCCAATTGTCTCAGATTATCTGGCGATCGCCCCGAAGACTTCACAGTTTGCAAGCTATCCCTGGGGCGATCGCCTCCTGAGACGGACAAGGCTTTGGTAGAATTATCTCGGTTGCAAGTCTCAAGCTGAGCCTCGACATCCCCTGGGATCGAGGCCTACGGTCATGTCTAGCCGTCGAGAATTAGCCATTAAGAATTTAGGAGATCATACGTGTCTAAGAAAACTGTCGCCAATTTGTCCTCAGCCGAGTTATCCGGTAAGCGTGTCCTCGTCCGTGCGGATTTCAACGTCCCCCTCGATGATACGGGTAAAATCACCGATGATACCCGGATTCGCGCGGCCCTGCCCACGATTCTCGACTTGACGGGTAAAGGCGCGAAAGTCATCCTCATCAGTCACTTCGGCCGCCCCAAAGGCCAGGTTAATGAGTCGATGCGTCTAACTCCGGTGGGAGTGCGTCTGTCGGACCTGCTAGGTAAAAAGGTTACCAAATGCGATGACTGTGTCGGGGATGGGGTGAAAGCCGCCGTGGACAGTCTCGCTGATGGGGATGTTTTGCTACTGGAGAACGCCCGCTTCCATGCTGGGGAAGAAGCCAATGATCCTGAGTTTGCTAAACAATTGGGAGACTTGGCCGATGTTTATGTTAATGATGCCTTCGGAACCGCCCACCGCGCCCACGCCTCGACGGAAGGGGTGACGAAGTATGTCGATACCTGTGTGGCGGGCTATCTGATTGAGAAGGAACTGCAATTCCTGCAAAATGCCATTGAGAATCCCCAACGTCCTTTGGCGGCGATCGTCGGTGGCTCGAAAGTCTCGAGTAAGATTGGGGTGATTGATACGCTGTTAGAGAAGGTGGACAAGCTGTTCATCGGTGGCGGCATGATTTTCACCTTCTATAAAGCCCGAGGCTTGAGTGTTGGTAAGTCTTTGGTGGAAGAAGACAAATTGGAATTGGCCAAGTCCTTAGAAGCCAAAGCCAAGGAACGCGGGGTTGAGTTATTACTGCCCACCGATGTGGTGGTTGCCGATAACTTTGCCCCAGATGCCAATGACCAAACTGTTGCCGTTGAGTCGATTCCCGATGGTTGGATGGGGTTAGATATTGGCCCGGATTCTATTAAAACCTTCCAAGCAGCTTTGGAACAGTGCAAATCGGTGATTTGGAATGGTCCGATGGGCGTGTTTGAGTTTGATAAGTTCGCGAAAGGGACTGAGGCGATCGCGCAAACTCTCGCCGGTTTAACGGAGAAAGGAACCATCACAATTATCGGTGGTGGTGACTCGGTGGCGGCTGTGGAGAAAGTGGGTGTGGCTGAGAAAATGAGCCACATTTCTACGGGCGGCGGCGCCAGTTTAGAACTTCTCGAAGGGAAGGTTCTACCGGGTATTGCTGCCCTCGACGACGCTTAATGTGACTGTTGGAGATTCAGGTGGGCCTGGCCCGCCTGCATCTCCAGACGGGGGGCGCTGGGAGGCAGATTTTGTCTGGAAGCGGTAAACGTCCCTGAATCGGGGAATTATCTGGATGGTGCGGGATAACTACTCATAACACCTGAGTCAGACCACAAACCACAAGTGCTTGACAACACTCTGTTGAGGGGAGGGGATGTTGCACCTATGGTCTGATACATAGTTACACGTAAGTCCAAAATTAAAGATCGATCATGAGCTATTTAGATCGGGAATGGGTTGTCTTTGGTCCTGAAATAGGATACTCCGTAAATGAAAATTCAGTTAAAGGACTGTATTTAATTTATTGTGACGATCCTAATTCTGTGAAAATTGGTATATCGGCGCAACCACTTGCTCGCATTTCAAACCTAAACACTGGGTCTCCGAGTCAATTACATCTATTTTTTTATTCAAAGCTACTAGGCACAGTAGCAGAAAATAAGCTTCACGCAGCATTGGCTGAGTATCGGCGGGGTGGTGAGTGGTTCAATTGGAGTCCCGAAGTACAAGGATTTCTTTTGGGGTTGATATTCGGCATATCCGGAGTCATTCAAGTTTCATGGCCCTTCGCAGCAGCCGCTAATAGTTCAATGTTTATTGCTGGAGTAAATTGGATTCACAAGTACCTTGATCCGGACGAAAAATGGACGCTTCAACCAATGACAGTCATCGGGGGCGAAAAAGCCTTAGAACTTTTTCAGGATTGGAACAATTTCGTGCTCGAATCGCGTAATAAATCTACTCAAAAAAAAGCACATAGTAAAATAGGATCGTTTGGAGACTGATTTCGTAACTATTCAGGTGGAGGAGCCTGACAACGGAAAGGTGGTTGTGTCAAGAATTAAAACGGTCTAAATCAAACTCCAGTCGACTTTGTGAATCTATCTCTTGAATTACTGTTGAACCTTTATCATTCTTTAACAAGACTTGAAAATAGTCCAGCAATGTAGGAATATTAATCACTTCTTCTACCGCTTCCATATAACGTTCGACAATTTTGGTGATGCTGTATTTTTCCATGGCTTTTTCCTGAATAATTTCCCTAACTCTATCGATAGATTCATGAGTTTTTATGAAAAATGTAATAGGGTATTTTTGAACCTTATCAATATCTAAAAAAATTTTATCAATATCAATTGTCTCTGTCACTTGGAAAAATTTTCCGAGTGGTTTCATGACAAAATCTATGCCACCATCATTAGCATTTGTTCGACCCGTTTTATATAACTGTAGAGATTCAGGCAAAATGGCATCGAGGGACCAGCCCCAATAGATGACTTGCTCTGCATAATACTCTTTTAAAATAGCATAACTCACAATCTCAAAAATTCTGGCATCAACGTTGGGTTTCAGTAACTCTTGGATAAAGTTAGCAGCTTCTGAAATATCATTTTCGGAGATTTGAATAATTTTCTGGCAATCCTCTAGGAATTTTTTGAAGGAATCTTGACGGGTTTCGACGTAAGCCTCAATAATTTCCTTGACAGATTCAGCGATATTGATATCAGACGTATTAACTTGAAACGTTAGCAGTCCTTCATTAAACCAATATCGACGGGTTTCCTTATCTCTTAAAATTGGCGTAAATGGGGATGTGGGGAAATATCGTTTAAACTCTTGATTGAGCCGATGATTTAAAGCATGATTTTGCAGTTTGCTTCCGAAGGGGAGTTGTCTCTGTCGCCGCATGAGATAACTGTACTGTGCTCCCTCATAGGCTGGATAGGTATTATTGAGTTGAAATCCATGATTTAAATAGTCTTCAATCAACACATAAATTGCATAAATATTGCCGAAGCTAGCTCGTGATTTTGAGCCTTTATTTGCGGCTTTTGTTTTTATATTTAGATACTGGAGGAGTTCACTAGAGTGAAACCTTGCCTCTCCTTGATTTTGAAAATGAGACTCCAATATCTGCAAAATCCTGGAGGTGAAACCATGCTCAATCATAGATATTAGAAAAGACTCCTTTGGATAAATTCATATTTTTTTTGCGTCTCTTTAGGTTTAGCTTGATAACTTTTAGCGGGTGGTGACAGTACTTTTCCCTGATGCTCAGTCCAGCCTAAAACTCGTCTTAAACCAATTTCAACATAGGGATCTTGTGACTCAATACTGATTGAGAGTCTTCCTAATTGCTTAGCAACCGCCCCACAGGTGAATGTCCCGGCAAATGGATCTAGAATTAAACCTCCCTCATGACTACTTGCCAAAATCATCCGCTTCAGTAATAATTCAGGTTTTTGTGAGGGATGGTTTTCATATTCTGCCATTCGATAACGAACACGAGGAAAATACCAGACATTTCCGGGGACTTTTGTTGAGCTATACTGAGTCGGAATGGCTTTCCTATAATCAATTAGCTTGCGTTTTGCTCCCGTTTTCGCCTCCACTTTTATAGAGTCGGAGTTAAAAACATAATTTTTGGGGTCTTTAACACAATGTAAAATTGGCTCATAGAGAGACCCAAAATATTTTTTGGCTTGTAATCCAGAACTGTCATAATGCCAGACTATTCGACTCAAGATTGCCATTTTATCTCGGATAAAAATATCCAGGTAAGGCATAGCTTGCGTGCTTGCCATCAGATATAGAGTCCCTTGAGGCTTCAAGACTCGGATACATTCATCAATCACTGGATAAATCCAGTTTAAATACTGCTCATCAGAGTTCCATTTATCCTGAAACCCTGAAAATTTCTTACCAATATTGTAGGGTGGATCTAGAAAAATCAAATCGATGGATTTATCCTCAATTTGATGGCGCAAAACATCTAATGAGTCTCCATGAATAATGGTATGTCCTTCATCTTGATAATTGTTAGAACTCATCATGATTTTATGGGTTTGCCCTGATGCAAAAAACGCTCCGAAAGCCATGACTCAGGACAAATTGGATAACTTGGCGACCTAACAGACTTAACATAACCAAGAACAAGACTCAACTGATTCACAGCCAGCAAGTCTCATTTTGGCGAAAAATGGCAAGGTGACCGATCACAACTCCTTTGCCACGAGGGTAGACTCTAGGGGTATTTGTTTAAGATGTTCATGAAGCGACGCAACAACCCCCATGCCTCACTGCCCTGATTACGATTCTAAGCGAACCGTCAAAAATAGTCACATCCACACTGGCAAGCAACGGGATCTGTGTCGCAACTGTGGTCATCCGTTTGTCAAAAACCCAATAATCTAGGCATTGGGGGAAATCCCTTTGGCGCTCTCTTTCAATAGTACGCTAATTTTTGCCAAGCGGTACTAGCGGTTACACTGAAGCATTGTGGAATTGCGATCGCCGATGCTCGACCCAGCCCTCAAACAGCGTCTGACCCCCTATCTATTCCTCCTCCCGGCCGGAGTTCTCCTCCTGTTGACAGTTTTTGTACCAACAGCCCAGGCCGTCCTCCTCAGTTTCAGCCGCTATGAGTACGATTTAACCCAACTCCCCCAATGGGTGGGCCTGGCCAACTTTCGGCGACTCTGGCAAGATGCGATTTTCTGGCAAACCCTCCGTCAAACCCTTCTCTATCTGCTGTGCGTTGTTCCCCTCTTGGTGACGCTTCCCCTGCTGTTAGCCATTCTCGTTAACCGTCCACTACGAGGAATCGCCGGGTTTCGTGCGGCGTACTATACCCCAGTGATTGTCTCGATGGTGGTGGCGGGATTGGCCTGGAAATATCTCTATGGGGAGACGGGGCTATTCAATCAGATTTTACAAGTTCTGGGACTTCCTGGAGTTCCTTGGTTAACCAGTCCCCAACTGGCCCTATTTAGTGTCATGGCGGTGACGGTTTGGAAGGGATTAGGCTATTACATGGTGATCTATCTAGCCGGCTTACAGGGGATTCCCGGCGAACTCTACGAAGCGGCGGCCTTAGATGGTTCCCACGGCTGGCGTAAACACTGGGAGATCACGATTCCCCTGATGCGTCCCTATCTGTTGCTGGTGGGGACAATTTCTGCGTTATCGGCCCTGAAAGTCTTTGAAGAAGTCTATGTCATGACCCAAGGGGGGCCACGCAACCGCTCCAAAACCATGGTCTATTATCTGTATGAACAGGCCTTTGATCGCCTCGAAATTGGCTATGCTTGTGCCATCGGTTTAGTCTTATTCCTGGCGGTGTTAGGCTTCTCCCTGCTCAATCTCAAACTCAGCCGCCGCTAAATCCAGCCATCTCGTTCCAAGTCCTCAATCACTTGCAAGCCTCGGGGATCGCCCACTCGTAGCAGAGAGGAGCGAGCATCCTCGCGAACGCCCATATCCTCGTCATCTTCGAGGGCTTCGAGGAGGGAATCGATCGCCCCGGCATAAACCACGTTCGAGGGCAATTCTCGGCAAATCTGCCCCAAGGCCCAGGCGCAATTACTACGAACCGCCGAAACCGGGTCTTTGCGCAGGGCCTCAATCAGAGGAGGAACCGCACTCACAATGGTTTCATAGCCCACCTTCGCCAACTGTCCCAGGGAACTGGCAGCCCAGAGGCGAACGGCGGGAATATCAGTTTTTAAGGCTTCCAATAGCGGTTCTAAGGCCCGGCGATCGCCACAGTTGCCTAACGCCCAAACCACCCCTTTGCGGACATAGCCATTCCAATCCTGTAAGCGAGCAATCAAAGGCTCAACCGCATCAGGATGAGTATTACGCCCCAACGCATAGGAGGCGCTGACACGCACCAAAGGACACGCATCCTCTAACAGACCAATTAACTTAGGAATAGCCCGTTCATCATGGACCTCACAGAAGGCTCGCGCCGCCAACATCCGCTGGGGTGTTTCGGGGGCATCTAGCAAGGGCAACATGGCCTCTGGATCTGGGCCAGCAGCGTCATCGGCGTCCGCCGCCCCCAAGCGATCCAGGGGACTCTCAAGATTATTGTCACTGTCAATCGTGCCGAGGTCGTCGTTATACATACTCTCCAATTTACCGCACAGGGGGGGGCTTAGTCATGGGGATCACGGCGATCGCCGAGTCTGACAACATAGCGATAGCCATCGGTTTGCGATCCCCGGATCGTCAAGGTTCCTTGCTGGACATGAACCAGTTGACAGGCAAAGAACAACCCCAACTCGGGGTCATCGGCCTGCATCGGCTTTGCTTGCAGTTTACCAAACAGACTGACCTCTCGCAGCGATGATGCTCCTCGGGCCGAAGGAGCGGCTGTTGTTGAGATCACTCCAAAGCGTTCCAATTCGCTCTCGGGTAAGGTTTCCCCTTGCGGAGATTGGCACGAGGCTAAAGATAACTCAAGCTGGCCAGAGGAACAGCGTTGAACCCGCAGTTGCAGCCTCGCCCCGAGATCACTATTTTGAATCAGATGGGCCACCAAGTGATAGAGAAGTTGCTGAAATTTAGCCTTATCGAGACTCCAACGGCGATCGCTGTCTTCGATCGAAAGGTTCAGTTGTTGCTCGCGGCGACTGGCCAACGGTTCGAGGATGTTGAGGACCTGTTGGCAGAGCATATCCAAGTCTACCGGCGACAGAGATAGCTCCGAATCGAAGGCTGTCAACTCCCGCAACATGAGAATTTCCTCCACCATGGCCAACATATATTGGCCACTATTGTGAATGATGTCGAGATATTCTTTTTGTTTACGGCGCAACGGCCCATAAATTTCTCGATTGAGGACACTGGTCATTCCCATCACTGAGGTTAAGGGATTTCGCAAATCCTGTAGAAATCGATCTAGGAGTTGGGTTTGGACGGCTGATGCTGACGTTTGTTGGTCTTGGGGTAGGGGTGCTGGCTCAATTTTCGGGGTAGCCGAGGAACCTCGCGCTGCGATCTCGAGTTTCAGCATGGCGGACTCAGCGGCGAGTTCCATTAAGGTGATGTCATGGGGGTGAAAGGATCTTGGAGCGGTATCGATGACGGCCAAAGTTCCAAAACACTCTCCCCGCTGATTCATCAAGGGAACGCCTAAATAGGCTCGAACTCCCAACTCTTGTACCAGAGGTTGGTTCGCATATTCGGGGGTTCGAGCCGCATCTCGAATCACGAGCGGTTGTTGCGTCTGTACAACCCGAGGGCAAAAATAAGAGGAGTCGTCGTAGCGATCGCACCCCGCCAGAGACAAGGTTGAATCGTCGGTATTGAGGCGTTGGACATGAATCCCTTGGCCGCGCTCATCGAGTAAACTTACCCAAGCCAAAGGCAGATCAAGGGTCTCGACGACGGTATCAACGGCCGTTTGTAAGACTCGCTTAGAGTTGGGATCAAGACCACTACCATCACGAAGTGCGGCCAAAGCGTTAGGGGTTGGGGCCAAATCGGTCATAGAATCTGTTGGCATCATCATCGCACCAAGATCGTTGGTGATGTCGCGATCGCCCCAAACTGGAGGAGGCGCGACCTCAAAAACGAGGCATTAACGGAAAGCAGGATGGTTAAAGAGTGCTGCTAACACTCGTACCCCCCGCAGTTGATTTGAAAGTGGTAGATGCCCCTTCGGCGCACTGAGATCCCAGGTAAAGCCCTGGGGATAGCGCGTCCAACTATTGCCGTTTTTCCAGCCCATACGGGGCCAGAGTTTGTCCCAGTCTTGTTTGACGGTTAGCCAAAGTTGACGTTGCACGGAAAAGCCAAATTTTCCGTCGGAATAGGTCACCCACAGACGGTCAATGGTCTGTAAATCGGTAACTGGGATCAGGGAAACTTCGGTAAAGTAGAGCCATTTGCGGGCCGCTGCCCCCTCGCTGGCGGCTTCACAAAGCAATTCACGGGTGAGGCGATCGGCTTCTTCAAACTTCTCGTGGGCGAGTAGGTCTTGGAGGGGGGTATAGTCAAGATTACAGTCAGAGTCTAAAGACATATCCTGGGCAAGCGTCGGATCGATCATCATGGTCTGGACCTTATGTATCACAGGGACTTCTTATTGTCCTCTTTATTCTCCCAGAATACGACGGACGATGTGAGTGGTGGATTGGGGAACCTCAATCTCAATCAGGTGAATCTCACCTCCATAGGCGCGAACGGTCGGGGCTTCCGGTAGGGTCTCGGGACAGTAATCCCCCCCTTTGGCATAGATGTCGGGCCGTAGGAGATCGATCGCCGCGATGGCCGTAGTTTCCGGAAAAATAAAGACTCCATCGACGGGTTTGAGGGCGGCCAGCACTTCTGCTCGTTGGAGGTCGGGGAGAATCGGACGGGTCGGTTGTCCGGGGGCCGGCGGTTTGAGGGCGGCCACGGAGCGATCGCTATTGACTCCGACAATGAGCGATCGCCCAAGGGCTTTGGCGGCCTGGAGATACCGCACATGGCCGCAGTGCAATAGATCAAAGCAACCATTGGTAAAGACAAGGGGTCGCCAGGAATCCGCATCGCCCTGGATGAGCTGTTGTAAATCCTTGAGAGAGTAAAGACCCTGAGCTAACATGGGGGACATCTATCGATCGAACCAACTCTTCGACCCTATGTGTCATACCTATGTGAGTTAAGTGTCACACGAGCGTCACATCAAGGGGTTATCTTAGTTTACAGGTCAGTCCAAGCATGATGGGTCAGTTCCTCTAATCCCCTCACTCCTCACATCACCAGTTACGACACTTGGACTGACTTTTCTCTTTTGACGATGCTGCAAGCTCCCATAGGATACCATGCGAACCCCATCCCAAGGTTATGGACCTGACGATCACAAGAGGACGCCACCGGAGTCTCCGGGGCGTAAAATTTCCCTGTTATCGTATTTGGTCGTGTTTCTCCTCGGAGGCGGTGTGGTCTGGGGGGCCAGTGAAGCGTTCTCGCCAACCTCGCCAACCGGTGATGTCAACTCTGGGGGTCATCCCGCGTCCTCGGAACAGGTTGAGGCCCCAAACTCCCAACCCCCGATGGTCACGCCGGATAGGGAGAACGCGGCGATTCAGCCTCCGGGTAATTTTGTGGCCAATGTGGTGAGTACGGTGGGTTCGGCGGTGGTTCGCATTGATGCGGAGCGAACGGTGACAGCGCCATCGCTACCGCCTCAGTTTGATAATCCCATGTTTCGCCAGTTTTTTGGCTTTCAGATGCCTAATTCCCCCCAGGAGCGCATCGAACAGGGAGCCGGATCGGGCTTTATTCTTAGCTCTGATGGCAAGATTGTCACCAATGCTCATGTGATTGATGGGGCGGATTCGGTGACGGTGACTCTGCGAGATGGCCGCAGTTTTGACGGCCGAGTTTTGGGGACCGATCCGGTGACGGATGTAGCTGTGGTTCAGATTGAGGCTGAAGATCTCCCGGCGGTGACCCTGCGTGACAGTGAGGGACTCCAACCGGGGGAATGGGCGATCGCCATTGGTAATCCCCTCGGACTCGATAATACGGTCACCACGGGCATTATTAGCGCTATTGGCCGCTCGAGTAGTGAGGTCGGTGTGGCGGACAAACGGGTTGATTTTATTCAAACGGATGCGGCCATCAATCCGGGAAATTCTGGAGGGCCTCTGTTAGACCAACAGGGCCGTGTGGTGGGGATGAACACGGCCATTATCCAAAATGCTCAAGGGTTAGGATTTGCGATTCCCATCAATACGGTGGCCCGTATTGCGGAAGAACTGATTGAACATGGCCGGGTTGAGCATCCCTTTTTAGGGCTCCAAATGGTGACTCTCTCTCCTCAGGTGAAAGAGAATCTTAACCGTAATCCCAATCAATCTTTCTCCATTGAGGCTGAGGAAGGAGTTTTAATTGTGCAAGTGATGCCCGGTTCTCCGGCTGATCAGGGGGGATTGCGCTCTGGAGACGTGATTCTCCGTATTGATGGTGAGTCGGTGACTTCCGCTGAGGCGGTACAAGAGGCGGTGTCTCGTGTGGGGGTGGGCGATCGCCTCACTCTGGAGGTCTCCCGCAAGGGGACAACGGAGACTCTCACGGTGCAAACAGGAGTATTGGGACAATAGTGGCTGTGATTAGGGGTCACTGACATCGGTGACCCGCCAACTCAGTTTTAGGTTAATACTGAAGTTCCAGATGGTGACTAAGGCGATCGCCACCAGTTTGGCCAAATAGTCGTTGACTCCAAGTAGGTTAAAGAGGATATTCACAATCAGTACATTGAGAATTAAGCCGGCTAAACAGACGATATTGAATTTGAGGAGTCGCTTGAGTTGTTTACGCCATCCTTTCTGTTGGCGGGACAAATCGGAGAACGTCCAACGATCATTCCAATAGAAGTTATTGAGAATGGCCACTTCCGCCGACAGCATGGCGCTACGGGTTAACCCCAACTGCCAACGTTCTCGCAAAACGTAAAACACGGCTAAGTCAACGACAACGCCCGTTAACCCCACCAGTCCAAAGCGTAGAAATCGCTGTACGGGCAGTAAATCTAGCCGCAATTTGCCGAGATGTTGCAGGTATTCGAGATACTGTTTCCAGGTGACCTTGCTTCGGCCCTGCTCTCGTTCTTGGAAGACATAACCGACTTCGCCAATCCAGGAAATATCCCCTCGGCCGAGGACTTCAATCAGAATTTTATAGCCGACGGGGTCTAAAAACCGTTCGGCGATCGCACTCCGGCGTACCATGAAAAATCCACTCATGGGGTCCGAGACGCGCCCGACGACACCGGGTAAGAGGATCAGTCCCACCAGTTGAGCGCCTCGGGAGAGGATGCGCCGACTCAGACTCCAGTCACTGACGCCACCGCCGTCGACATGACGACTGGCTAGGGCTAAATCGGCTCCCCGTTCGATTTGTTGCCACAGTTGTTCGAGAATCTCTGGGGGATGCTGCAAGTCAGCATCGATGACTCCGAGAACGTGACCCCGGGACACCTGCCAACCGCGAATAACGGCTGTTGAGAGTCCTCGTTCTCCCTGACGACGCAGGGCGTGAACTTGGGGATAGGTTTCGGCTAGGCGTTGGGCCACTTCCCAGGTGCGATCGGGGCTATCATCATCGACGACAATGAGTTCGTAGTCATGAGCGAGGAGGCGATCGAGAAGTTGACGCAGCTGTTCGACCAGGATTTCCAGGTTATGCCGCTCATTGTAGGTCGGGATGACGAGGGAAAGCTGCAATGGGGATGCAGATGAGGTTAACTTGTCCGGTTTAGCATCACCTTGGACTTGGGGAAGTTGAGCAATTCGACCCTGGAAAGACGGTTTAGACGAAGACATGAAACATCACGAGGCCAAAAGAGATATTCCTCATGGTAAACGCTGCGGGTGTCAGCCGTTTGGGGAATTTCTTAAACTTCAGGCGATCGCCGCCCCATCAAGAGGTGACGGTCTTTAAAGGGGAAGGCTATATTGGAGCCAAGTCAGTTTCAGACTTAGCTGCAATGGCCGAGTTGGAGTGCTTCAGTCGTCAGAATAGGGGGGCTACACCAGGTCATCAGCCTGAACCAATTCAGATCGAAGGGAGTCCTACGGGTTCGAGAGATTTGCTTGAAATTTGGCTGCTGCTCAACAGCGAAACAAGTGTATACCTGTCATCGTCAAACCGGGGTTTCGAGAATGCCTAACCAAGAATTCAACCAAGACTCTAATCAAAACTCTAATCAAAACAGACAACCGGACCTTAATCATGATGAGTCGATTCTGCCTCAAGAGAATGCCACGACCAACCTAGGGCAAGCTATCGAAGAGGGAAACGGGTTACGCCCAACGATCGCCACGGCTGTGGCCGTGGGAGTGATCGTCGGTGTTGCTCTGTTTGTGACGACAAATCTATCACTGGCGATCGCCGGAGGCGTTAGTATTGCCGTCATTTTGCTATCTTTTGCTTATCCTTATTTGGCGTTATGGTCATTGGTGATTTATCTGCCCTTTTCTGGCACGGTCACCTCTTGGCTCGGTGGAGGAGATGCTATCTTTGAGTTTGTTAAAGATGGGTTGGCTATCCCCGCCATGATTTCTATTTTTTGGGGACTCAAAAAACAAGGACAACCCCTCATTATTCCTAGAGCTTTAAAAAAACCTCTAATTATCATGCTTGTCCTGGCATTGATCACCCTATTTACGGTTAACCTACCTTTAGATTTTTGGGGCGCAGATGCCCCTGAAGGAAACTCTTTCTTAATGGGCATCCTGGGACTAAAAATCTTACTGGGATATTTACCTTTAATCACCTGTACCTATTATATGTTGCGAACAAAAGAAGATTTTTGGCGCTTCACTCGGTTACATGTCATCCTGGTGATAATTTGCTGTAGCCTAGGATTGGTACAATATACAATGTTGGCGACCGGACTATGTCAGGGAACAGATCATCTGGTCGGAGATGCACTATTTCGAGCTACTGTAGATGCCAAATGTTTTGTAGGTGGAGCCTTATTTTATAGTCCTTCGCAAAATGCAATTCACTTACCCGGAACCTTTGTTTCACCCTGGCAATGGGCTTGGTTTTTAATTGCTAATACGTTTTTGATGTTGGCATCCGCTTTAGCAGATCCATCACCAAAGTGGCGCTCAATCAGTTTTTTGGCGATCGAATTGGTCTTGGCTAGTACGATTGTTTCGGGACAGTCAATTGCTTTGCTGTTAATACCTATTATTGTAATCTCAGGACTAACTCTAACTGGTTTGTTCTCAGATCCACGAAAATCAATCTTGCTCTTGTCCTGGATTTTACTGCTAACAGGGATTGCTTTTGTACTATTTCCAAGTCTTATTCAAGGGCGTATCGATGCTGCCATAGACCGGTGGCAGGCATCACCACCAATTGGCTTTGTTACTGAGCAGCTGCAAGTTGTATCCCAGGATAAGACTCTTTTTGGTCATGGACTTGGACGGGCCACAAACGCAACACGAATTTTCGGCGAAACGCGACTCATTGAAGCCTATTATCCCAAACTTCTTTATGAAATTGGCATCCTGGGGGTTGCAGCATTTCTAGGTCTTGTTACAGTAATTACTGTAGCTACCTTCAGGGTATGGCGATCGCTTAACCAGAAACGGTTACAATGTTATGCCGCCTGCTTCTGGATCTTCATCCTCTTTGTGAGCTACCAAAGCTACTACTACCCTTTGGATGTTGCCCCCATCGCGATCTACTACTGGATGATTGTCGGGGCTACCCTGCGACTTCCTATCCTGGAACAAAACCATACTCAACAGTCAACATCCTAAGTTTAATGTGAATACTAAGCCTCATAGCAGATTGGCGATGATTGTTCATGGCTGTTCACTCCAGGACTTTTCTGAGCGCAACCGATTTTAAACGATGCCGAAAACAAAATCCAAGAAAAAAGGAAAACAGACGACTAAGCCTGACGAGCCAGTTCTCAGTAAAAAAGAGTTAGCTGCACAAAAGCGACAAGCGGCTAAAGAACGCCAAGCCTTTATCCAAACCGTTGCCGCAGCCGGAGGAGTGGGAGCTATCGTTGGCACTGCCCTATTTTTTACCGCTGATGCCAAACTGGCGATCGCGGGGGGAGGAGGCATTACCGTTTTATGGATATCCTTTGTTTATCCCTATTTAGCCTTGTGGTTGTTCACCATCTATATGCCCTTCGCCGGAACCGTCACCTATTGGATTGGAGGGGGCAATGCCATTTTTCAACTCGCTAAAGATGGCTTTGCTTTTCCAGCCATGGCAGCTATCTTTTTGGAGCTTAAAAAAAAGGGAAATCCGGTAATTGTCCCCAAACAAATTCAGAAACCTCTAATTATTTTAGTCGGGTTTGTCTTAGCAACCTTATTTGTGGTTAACTTACCCCTGCATATTGCGAGTGCCAATCCCCCCACGGGTCCCATGGCTCGCAAGCCACCTGAAGGACAGTTTTTCTTTATGGGAATTTTGGGGATGAAGGTCTTACTGGGATATGTTCCCCTGATTACTTGTACCTATTATATGATCCGAGATAAAAAGGATTTCTTGCGGTTCACTCGGTTGCATGTAGTTCTCGCGATTATCTGCTGTGGCTTGGGCTTAATGCAGTACATGATGTTAATTACAGGAGCCTGTAAAGGAACCGATCACTTAACCGGAGATGCATTATTTAAAGCAACCTTAGATGCAAAATGTTTGGTGGGGGGGTCTTTGGTCTATAGTCCCTCTCAAGGGATGATTCGCTTACCAGGAACCTTTGTGGCACCTTGGCAATGGGCTTGGTTTCTAATTGGTAACACCTTTTTGACCTTTGCCTCAGCCTTTAGTGATCCTTCCCTAATTTGGCAATTAATTAGTTTTTTGGGAATGGCTCTCGTCTTTGCTAATGCCGTGATTTCAGGGCAACGAATTGCTCTCTTATTAGTTCCTGTTATTATTGTCATTATGTTGGTCTTGACCGGCCAACTCTCTAAACCAGCCCGGTTTATTCCCATTGTGGGTGGATTAGCCTTACTAATCATGCTCAGTTTTATTCTCTTTCCAGATGTAATTCAAGAGCGGATTGACAGCACAGTTGACCGTTGGAATGCCTCACCTCCCACTAGTTTTATTGCTGAGCAGGCTGAACATTCATCTCACGGACAACGACCTTTAGGTTATGGAGTGGGACGAGCAACCAACTCAACTCGTATGTTTGGTGAAACGCGACTGATTGAGACCTATTATCCTAAACTCATTTATGAGATCGGTTCCTTAGGAGTGCTGGCTTTTCTAGGTTTCGTCACCGCCATTAGCGTCACGACCTTTAAGATTTGGCGATCGCTCAAAGATAAGGTTTGGCGCAGTTATGCCGCTTCCTTCTGGGTGTTCATATTTTTTGTTAGCTATCAAACCTACTACTATCCCCTCGACGTAGACCCGGTTGCGGTGTATTACTGGATGATTGCTGGCTTGATGCTACGACTTCCCGATATAGAACGAGAAGATTTAGAGGAACGAGCCGCCCGAGAGCTAGATGAGGAAGAAAATGCTAAGACTAAGAAGAAAAAGAAAAAGCGCAAACGATGACAAGGAGTAGCCCAACTGTGACATCCCTATCCATTTCTGTGGTGATTCCCACCTTTCGCCGGGAAGCGGCTCTCCGGGACACCATCGCCGATGTCCTCAAACAAGACTATCCCCAGTTTGAAGTCATTGTCGTCGACCAAACCGCCGAACATGAACCCGAAACGCAAACCTACTTGCAGGAGTTAGCTGACTCGGGTCAAATTCATTGGTATCGCGTCAATTGGGCCAGCCTCCCAGGAGCGAGAAACTACGCTGTGCGGCGAGCCACTGGGGATATCATTGTCTTTATTGATGACGATGTGCAACTTGAACCCCATTACCTAGAAACCCATGCTCGCAATTACCGCGATCGCCCGGAAATTGGGGCCGTCGCCGGCCGAGTCTTCGATCGCATGAAACTGGCCGACTCCGGCGGGGCCTTGAAAATCGAAGATCTCCCCCCTGAAGCCATGGACCCCGGTATTGCGTGGTATCACATCGACTTGGTTCACACCATCAAACCTCAACAAGTCCTCTCCGCTCGCGGTTGCAATATGTCCTTCCGTCGCGAGTTATTTGAGAAGTTTAATTTACACTTCGATGAACGCTATCGCGGTAGTGCAGTCCGCGAAGAATCGGATTTTTGTTTACAATTTCGCAAAACAAACCGGCAAATTTGGTACGATCCAGACGCTTCCCTCATTCATCTCGGAGAAGAAACCGGGGGCTGTCATGATATTGGCACAAAATCCGTTCAATACCAAATCACCTTTTACCACAATCACTTCTTCTTGGGTCTTCACAATTTAACCCTTGGACAATGTTTACGCTTTTTCAGTAAACTCTTTGATTGTCATGTTCTCGGTCATCCTCCCTGCAACAAAAGTGGTTCTCCGGTTAAAATTCTGGTGCGTTTTGCCTTTTATAAACTCGGCTTACTCAAAGCCCTAAAAACCTGGATTCAATCCCTCTGGGATGATGGACAAGTCTATAGCCGCCAGGACGAAAACTTCAAACCCTTGGGCTAAACCAATTCCCGACCCTGTTTCCCGTTCAAGACTGTTATTTAGGTCAAATCTATGAGAATTTTAGTTGCCAGCCACACCTATATTGTTGACCTCAATCGTGAGAAGTTACGAGAACTTGCCCGTTTAGAGCCTAATCTTGAGGTTATGGTTGTGGTTCCCAAGCGTTGGAAACCTGGGGGAGTTCAGAAAAAGCTGGTTGAAAGTCAACCCATCAATGAGGGAAATTTTCGAGTTGTCCCTGTTTCAAACTTCAGCAAAAATCAACAGGGACTGTTGACATTTGGCTTAGATTTATTTGGCGTTTTAAAAGAGTTTAAACCCGACATCATCCAGGTTGAGCAGGGGGCAAAGTCTCTGGGCTATGCCCAATTTATTACCTATAATCGACTGCTAAATTTGAATGCAAAAAATGTCTTTTTTACCTGGTGGAATTTACCCTATGAGGTCAAATTTCCCCTCTCGGTCTTAGAACGCTATAACCTTAATCATACCGATGGGGTCGTGGTGGGTAATCAAGATGGGGCGGCGATTCTCCGGGACCATGGTTACAAGGGAGCGATGACGGTTTTACCGCAACTCGGGGTTGATGAACAGTTATTTTGTCCTCAGAATGTTTTAGATTTGCGAGAAGAACTAGGAATCCCACCCCAGGAGTTTGTGGTGGGATTTGTGGGACGATTTGTGGAAGAGAAAGGCTTAATGACCCTGGCTAAAGCCCTACAAGGACTCGGCGATCGCCCCTGGCGTTGGTTACTCCTCGGACGCGGTCCCTTGCGCGAGCCTCTGGAGACTTGGGCCAAGGAGCAGGGACTGGCTGATAAACTGACGTTTGTCGAGAGTGTTCCCCATGATCAGGTGTCTCGTTATATCAATCTTTTAGACACCCTACTGTTACCCTCGGAAACCACCTATCGCTTTAAAACGCTCTCGTCGGTGGGGTGGAAAGAACAGTTTGGTCATGTCTTAATCGAAGCCATGGCCTGTCGAGTCCCCGTGATTGGTTCCGACTCCGGGGAAATCCCCCATGTCATCGGGGAGAGTGGCTTGGTCTTTCCCGAGGGGGATGCCGATCGCCTGCGGGATTGTCTGCTAAAGTTGATGGAAAATCCCGAGTTAGCCGGAGAACTGGCTCAACGAGGCTATCATCGAGCGTTGGCGGAGTACACCAACCGGGCGATCGCCCAAAAACAGTTAGGCTTCTATCAGGAATTACTGGCACATCGTTAAACCATGAACACCTTAGCTATTGCTGGCACAGACACAGATACTGGAAAGACGATTCTCACAGGGGCCTTGCTGGCCTATTGTCAGCAGCATCTCTCGGGCCAGTCGTTGGGACTGATGAAGCCAGTTCAGTCAGGAGTGGGCGATCGCGAGTGGTTTCAAGACTTGTTTGACCTCGATCAATCCTTAGACTCTCTCAATCCTCAGTTTTTTGCAGCCCCCCTGGCCCCCCCACTGGCCGCTGAACAGGAAGGACGCGAGATTGATTTAGGCCGAGTTTGGCGGGAACTACAAGGATTACGCAACAGCCGCGACATCCTCCTCGTGGAGTTTCTCGGGGGCCTCGGGTCTCCGGTGACGCGAGAACTCACCGTGGCCGATTTAGCCCGAGATTGGCGGCTTCCGACCCTGTTAGTGGTTCCAGTCAAACTCGGGGCGATCGCCCAAGCGGTGGCGAATGTGGCCCTAGCGCGTCAGATGAAGGTCAATCTGTTGGGGATTGTTCTTAATTGCGTCGAACCCCGTTCTCCTGAACAAATTGAGCAATGGACCCCCCAAGATTTAATTGAGTCTCTGACACACGTGCGCGTCTTAGGCTGCATTCCTCATCTAGCCGATTGTCGAGATACCAGCAAACTGGCAGCCGTAGCCGCCAGTTTGGACTTAGAAGCCATCTTGGGACAAGTTGAGGCCCGTCTGAGTTAGGCGTTAACCAGAGGACTCGTCAATTGGGCCAATTGCTTGACTAACAGACTCAAGAATAGGCCCACATCCGTCACCACGCCTGTGGATTCGACGGAACCGCGATCGCTGAGTTTAGTCACCACCGCCGGGTTGATATCCACACAAACCATCTTCACGCCGGAGGGGGTCATGTTCCCCACGCCAATGGAGTGCAACATCGTCGAGAGCATCAGAATCATGTCAGCACCCCGAACCAAGTCAGCATAACGTTCTTGAGCGCGAACTAGATCCATTTCCGTGTCAGGAAGGGGGCCATCATCGCGGATGGAACCGGCCAAAACGAAGGGGACATTGTGTTTCACACATTCATACATCACCCCATGATCGACCACGCCAGCCTCGACAGCGTTAGCGATGCTGCCATGACGACGGATGGTGTTGATGACATTGAGGTGATGGCGATGGCCGCCGCGAACGGCGATTCCTCGTTTCATGTCCACCCCGAGGGAAGTACCCAGACAGGATTGTTCCATATCATGGACGGCGATCGCATTCCCTCCGAGCAATCCTTGCACATAGCCTTCACGAATGAGCCAAGCGAGATGTTCTCCCCCGCCGGTGTGAATCACCACGGGGCCAGCGGTGATGAGGACTTTGCCGCCGCGATCGCGAATCCGTCGCAGTTCCCAGGCCACCTGTTCAACCACCAGTTCCACCCGCCGTTCACTCGAGACACCAGCGGACATAAAGCCAAACTCTTGACTACCGCGTTTTTCGCGAGATTCCGGTTTACGCACGGTGCGAATGCCCGAAACTCCCACCACGACTTTCTCGTGAGTTTCTAAATCTCGTAGGATTTTACATTCAGCCACAATCCCTTCAGGAGTCTCTTTCACGGCGATGGCCCCATCCATCCGTTGCTTCCCGACGCGAATCCACTCACCCTTGACGCGAATTTCGGTGGGATAAATGGTGGTGACATAGAAGTCATCGGGGGCAACACCGGCTTTTTCGACGGCTGCGAGATCGGCATCGGCCTGATCTTCGGGCAGAGACACGGCCCCCAACTCGATCAATTGGGCCAGAATTTCCTCCATCACGTCGTTGGAGGGGGCGGAAATGTGAACGTCAGCGGTTGAGGTGCTTTGACGCTGTTCGCCGAGGTTGAAGTTGCGGACTTGGAAACTTCCCCCCCCTTCGACGACGAGATCTAAGGCCCGGTTGATAATTCCGGCATCGAGGAGATGGCCTTCTAGGGTAATGGTTGTCGAAACAACGGAATCAACGGCGTGAACGTTGGGCATCACCGGTTCCGTGGTGCGCAGGGTGAGGCATTTGGCGGCCCCACCGGCTTTGAGAAATTCGCTCAGGGGAGTTTGGATGACCGTGAAACCCACCTCACTCAGTCGGCTGCTGAGACTGTCGCTGACTTGGTTCATGACCACCACATCGCCGACGTTGACGGCGTTACAGGCAAAGTTCCCGGCATCGTCATCGTTGACAATAATGCGTTTTTCCGGGGGAACCCGCATTTCAATCAGGCGGTTGGAGTAGAAGTCGAAGGCGGGGGGATAGTAGAGGAGATAGCCGTTGGTTAAGGGACAGAAGCAGGTGTCGAGGTGGTAGAAGCGACTATCGACGAGTTGCAGGGAGATGACTTCGATGTCGAGCCATTTGGCGAGGTAGGGGTGGGAGTCGAGTTCGGAGCGAAATCCGTATCCGGCCCACAGCCACCGGCCTTCGCGATCGAGGAGTGCGTCGCCGGCCCCTTCAAAGGGGAGGTCTTTGGGGAGTTCGTAGACGGTGAAGCCGTTGTCTTTAAACCATTGTTTGAAGTGGGGTTCTTCTCCCTGGCGTTCGGGGTGGTAGAAGCGACTCAAGACGACGTTATCGCCGAGGACGAGGCCGGCGTTGGCGGTGAAGACCATGTCGGGAACGCCTTTTTGGGGTTCGATGAGGTCAACGATGGCATGGTCTTTGAGGATTTTATGGAGTCCTTCCCATTGGCGTTCGGCGCGATCGCGCGATGAGCGATGGATGTTTCCTTCCATCCAGGGGTTGATCACGTAGTCCACATCGTAGTGATGAGGCGGACACATAAGGATATGGGTGGATGCGGTCATAGGGGGTAAAACCTTTGAGGAGCGATGTAACGCACGACAGGCTATTTGTGTAGCCAGTTTTTCATTGTATTACAGTGGTGAACTTTGCCCCAAAAATGTTGGTTGGGTTGGGACGTTTTGGCTTGAATCTACTCTGAGACTTGATGGCGAATTGGTTGCCAGGGGCGTTTGGCTCTTTTAGGGTAAAGACGATCAAGATATTTTGAAAAAGTGAGGATTTGTTGACATGAGTCGAGTGTTGATTGTGGGAGCGGGGGTTGTGGGGGCGGCGATCGCCTATGAGTTGAGCTTGATTCCAGGGTTGGAGGTGATTCTATGCGATCGCGATCGCCCGGCGGCCGGGTCAACGGGGGCAGCTCTGGGGGTGTTAATGGCGGCCATTAGCCAGAAAAAAGCCAAGAGTCGGGCTTGGAAACTGCGACAGGAGAGTTTGCAACGTTATGCAACCTTAATTCCTGAGTTAGAGGCGAAACTGGAGCGTCATTTGCCTGGCAATGATGGGGGAATTTTGAAACTCTGTTCTATGGAGGAAAATTGGCAGAAGTGGCAGGAATTAGCGGCGGTTCGTCAGCAGCAGGGCTTTCCTTTGCAATTATGGTCGGTTGATGAGATTCAGCGTCGCTTTCCTCAGTTGGGAGTTGAGAGGATCTCGGGGGGGGTGTTTTCGGGTTGCGATCGCCAAATCCAACCCCGTCCCCTCACCGAAGCCTTGGTGGAGGCGGCTCAATTAAATGGGGTGGTGCTGCGTTGGGAGACGGAGATTGTTGAGGTTGAACCGATGCACTCAACCGCAGAGATACGCCGCTGTCAGCGGGTTATGACTCAGTCAGGGGAGGTCTATGAACCTGATTGGCTGGTGTTAGCGGCCGGTTTGGGGACAACTCCCTTGTCGCAGCACCTTGAGGCGGCGATCGCCATTCAACCCGTCTTGGGCCAAGCGGTACGTTATCGTCTCCCTCAGCGATTTCCTGAGAATTGTCCCGTGATCACGGGGGGCGATGTCCATGTGGTTCCCCTGACTGAGTCTGACTGTTGGGTGGGGGCCACCGTCGAGTTCCCAGATCAGACCGGGACCGTGACCGCAGATGAGAGCCATTTAGCGGCGGTCCAAGAGGCGGCGATCGCCCTCTATCCCCCATTGGCCGAGGCTGAAGTCATCGAACACTGGTCCGGATTACGACCACGCCCAGACGGACGCAGTGCGCCCGTCATCGACAGATTAGAGAATTATGAGAATGTGTTACTCGCCACGGGCCATTATCGTAACGGAGTGTTACTTGCCCCAGCCACGGCCATAGCGGTTCGCCGTTTGATACAGTTTTAATGAGGACGACGACAGAGGCCAACAGCCACCATTCCCCCTCTTGCCTCTTGCCTCTTGCCTCTTGCCTGTTCCCTGTTCCCTGTTCCCTGTTCCCTGTTCCCTATTCCCTATTCCCTGTTCCCTATTCCCTGTTCCCTGTTCCCTGTTCCCTATTCCCTATCTTCCCCCATGACCGATACCATCTTCGGAAAGATTATCCGCAAAGAGATTCCAGCCGATATTCTCTATGAGGACGACCAATGTCTCGCCTTCCGGGATATCGCCCCCCAAGCTCCCACCCACTTTCTGGTGATTCCTAAAAAATCCATCCCGAAATTGGCCGATGCCGGCGATCGCGATGAGCAACTCCTCGGCCATCTTCTCATTATTGCCCGAACCATCGCGGCCCAGGAACAATTAGAGAAGGGTTATCGAGTCGTTATTAATACCAGTGAAGATGGCGGGCAAACCGTGGATCACCTTCATATCCATGTCTTGGGCGGACGACCCCTAACTTGGCCACCCGGCTAAGAGCCAGGGGGGCGGCTCTGAGTCCCGACATTGTATTGCAGATTGTTAAGACAAAAATTATAACGCCTCAAATTCTTATCCAGAAAGAGTTTGAGGCGTTATTTTGTGCCAGATTATGAGGAAATCTGCAAAAAAAATCAGAAAAGCCCTTTACATCACGAAACAATTGCGTTAAGCTTGTGACAACAAGGGCAAACACATTATTCGCTCTTGTTACAGAACCAAACACAACGCAATAATTCATTTTATGACCACTACCTTACAGCAACGCGAGTCTGCGTCTCTGTGGGAACGGTTTTGCAGCTGGGTCACCAGCACCGACAACCGCCTTTACATTGGCTGGTTCGGTGTCTTGATGATCCCCACCCTCTTAACCGCGACCACCTGCTTCATCATTGCATTCATCGCTGCTCCCCCCGTGGACATCGATGGTATCCGTGAACCTGTTGCTGGTTCACTGCTGTACGGAAACAACATCATCTCTGGTGCTGTTGTTCCTTCTTCCAACGCGATCGGACTTCACTTGTACCCGATCTGGGAAGCTGCCAGCCTTGATGAATGGCTGTACAACGGCGGTCCTTACCAGCTCGTGATCCTTCACTTCCTCATTGGCGTTTTCTGCTACATGGGTCGTGAATGGGAACTGTCTTTCCGTCTCGGAATGCGTCCCTGGATCTGCGTGGCTTACTCTGCCCCCGTTGCTGCTGCCACCGCAGTCTTCTTGATCTACCCCATCGGTCAAGGTTCCTTCTCCGATGGTATGCCTCTCGGCATCTCCGGAACCTTCAACTTCATGTTGGTGTTCCAAGCTGAGCACAACATCCTGATGCACCCCTTCCACATGCTCGGTGTGGCTGGCGTCTTCGGCGGTGCCCTGTTCTCCGCAATGCACGGTTCTTTGGTGACCTCCTCCTTGGTGCGTGAAACCACCGAGAGCGAATCTCAGAACTACGGCTACAAATTCGGTCAAGAAGAAGAAACCTACAACATTGTCGCCGCTCACGGTTACTTCGGTCGTCTCATCTTTCAATACGCTTCTTTCAACAACAGCCGCTCTCTGCACTTCTTCTTAGGTGCATGGCCCGTTGTCGGAATCTGGTTCACCGCTCTGGGCATCAGCACCATGGCGTTCAACCTCAACGGTTTCAACTTCAACCAGTCCGTCTTGGATAGCCAAGGTCGTGTGATTAACACCTGGGCTGACGTGATCAACCGCGCCAACCTCGGTATGGAAGTGATGCACGAGCGTAACGCTCACAACTTCCCCCTCGACTTGGCTGCTACCGAAGCTCCTTCCATCAACGGCTAATCTTAGCCCTTGGGAAGTTAGCCGAAGTGGTTAACTAAAACTCAAAAAAAGCGTCCTCCTCGGAGGGCGCTTTTTTTTTGGCCATGCGTCCAGTCTTGGCTTCGATTCTTAGCTTCGATTCTTAGAGCGTATCAGGATCAACCCCCAATTCTCGTAACTTAGCCCTGAGCTTAGCATTCGTCTGGCCTTCCGCCTCAGCCGCCTCCTCAGGCGTAGGAATCAGAGTCTCCTCAGGACTAAAAAAGCGCAAACGCTCCTGATGAATCCCCAGATAGAGTCCCAACTGCTGACTCCATAACCATCCCTGAGCATTAGCCTCTAAGGGATGATAAGATGCGGATATTTGCCCTCTTCGGACCAAACCAGCCAACTTTTGCGGGGTTGGTTGGTGGTTCCACGCACCACAAAGAAATCGGGACCTCCGAACAACTCAGATTTCAGTTGACGGGGACTATAGTAAATCGTCAAGTTCCCGGCACAGAAGTAGTCCTGACGGTCTTTCCAGAGCCAGTTGAGGCCAGACATCAGCAGCAGAATCTGTTGGAGATGCAGGGAACTTTCCAAGGGAGGTTCATCACTGGGGAGGTCACTGGGAGGAACGACCATCTCATCGGTCTCATCGCTTGAGATGGTCTCCCAGACCTGGTCTGGGAGTGTCTGCGCGGGATTCGAGGAGGAAGCAGACATGATGATAAGGCTCGCTTGTCTAAACTGACCTTAGTTTAACAACTTAGCTCAGGTCCTCTAGCACCACCTCATCATAAATCTCACTTACCGCCATCTCAAACTTCACGGACTTGAGAGGAAGGATATCTCCCGCCGTGAAGCGTTGTGGCTGCCAAAATCCTGAGTCATCGGGGTGATACAGTTCCACCTCAGCTCGGTCTTGGCGGACGAGGAGATAGTCTTGCAAACTAGGTAAGGTTTGATAGTTGAGGCGTTTTTCCCGGCGGTCTAGTGTTTCGGTAGAGGGAGACAGGACTTCCACAATCAGACAGGGACGAGTTTTATAGTATCGCTGCTGGTCCTGGGGGTCGCAGGTGACCATCACATCGGGGTAGTAGAAGATATCTGAGCGATTCACCGCATTTTGAATCTGGACTTTCATATCGGCGATGAAGGTTTTGCAGCCACTTCCTCGTAGATGGGAGAGTAAAGCCGCATAGAGATTTCCCGCGATGCGGTTATGTTCCTCACTTCCACCCGTCATAGCGAAAATCTCACCGTTGAGATATTCGTGGCGGATGGAACTATGTTGTTCTCCTTGGAGATAGTCGGGAATGGAGAGGAAGGCGGGGGCGGTATTCATGGCGGGTCACCTGGGGGTGAAGCGGGAATAGGCGTTGTCGAAGATATTGGTTTTATCTTAAATGTCAAAAGAAGACTCCCGTTAGAGCCGAAGGCTTAGCGGTGAGA
>OFEU01000164.1_pt1 | contig 76808 bp, 70 predicted proteins | sample 1521221 | NCBI WGS metagenome assembly OFEU01 (sample SAMN03766357, study PRJEB24113) | microbial mat metagenome | isolation source: enrichment culture HLUCC-O from microbial mat sample contains cyanobacterium... | reverse complement strand
CCCACTTCAAAGACATCAAGCGTAGCGAGATGGCTTAAGTGGGGGAGGATGTCAAATTGGCCGGTATATTGGCCGGCGATCGCCTACGCTCTGTAATCTGATTTCAGTCATGTTTGTATCGTTACTGTTGGTGGCTTCGCTGAGTTGGACGCCGATTCCTGAGTTGGCGGGCCAGGGGGCGATTCAGAGTCAACGGATTGGCGATGGGGTGGGGGAAACCTGTCGTCGGGTGGCGATCGCGACGGATCAAACCTTATATCTCTATCCTCGTCCGGTGATGCCGAGTCATGGAGAGTCTCAGGAAGAGACGGCCATTGTGGGGGTGTTCTCGGATGAACAGATTCAGTTGCTGCGGGCTAATGTTCCGGGGGTGGATGGGGATGACCGGCTTTGGCATGAAATCATCGATAGTATTGGCAATCGAGGCTATATTTTGGCGTTTGATCCCGAAACAGGACGATCAACGTTACGCTTTTGTCCTTAGCCGCGACTTGTTCTTAGCCGCGATGGCCGCTGAGATCGGCTTGGGTGAGAGGATGGCTGGGGTGTCGGAATGGCAATGGTCACCGGGTAAAACCGATTCTACGGAAACTGTCGTATAGAATATGTAGAGGCATTTAATCACCTATACCCAGTTCCGCAATTTCAGTGAGGAGAGCAAACCCCTATGACCCCACGGCATACCGTTAACCCTTTGCCTAAATTGCTAGGTGCAGTCGCATCAAGTGCTGCGGCAATTTTATTCCTCAGTCCGGGGATGGCGATCGCTCAGGAGCAGATGGCCTACCGTCTGCGGGTGAATCCAAATCTTCAGGTTCCCCCCATCGGCGAACCGGGAGACTTTTTGCCCGGTGGCGATGCAGTCCCTTCTGAACCTCCCAGTGATCCTGACACTCAACCTGATCGCATTGGTAAGCCTGACTCACGAATCGAACTGCGGTTGAGTGAACGTCGGGTGTATCTCTATGAGGATGATGAGGTCATCGCCAGTTATCCTGTGGCGGTTGGGAAACCCGGTTGGGAAACCCCGGTGGGTGAGTTTGAGGTCACCAATATGGCTTTAGATCCGGTTTGGGAAAATCCCTGGACGGGTGAGTTGGTTCCTCCTGGCCCCAATAGTCCGATTGGTCCAGCGGTGATTGTCTTCTATGAGGGCGATGACTGGATTGCGTTTCATGGAACTCCCAATGAGGAGTTGATTGGTCAGGCGGTGTCTCATGGCTGTGTGCGGATGCGGAATGATGACATTCTGGCGATGTATGAACAGGTGAATCCTGGAACCCCTGTAGTAGTTTCTCAATAGGGAACTTGAGAACACCGGAATACTTGCGTGACCGGTTGCTGGCTCTGTTAACGATGCTCTACCCCGAGGTCTTCGCCTTGGGGTATTTTGTGTCTGGGGAGAGTTTCCCCTGGGTCAATGGCTGCGAGAAGCAGCCAGCCGAGGGTATTGATGCGGGCATCGAAGAGGGTGACGTCGATGAGATGAAAGAGGGTTGTGGCGGCAAAGGCCAACAGTAGCATTAGGGGAATGAGATTGGTCTGAGTTCTCAGGGGCTGGAGGGGGGTTAGGTGTTTGACACCGCGATAACAGACCCAGCCTACGCTGAGATAGAGAAGCAGGGTGGCGGGGAGGCCGGTTTCGGCTAACAGCATCAGAGGTAGGTTATGGGGATGTCCGAGCCATTGTCCGCTGTGGTCTTGGTAGAGGTGGGAGAAGTGACGTAGTCCCCAACCCCAGATGGGGCGATCTTGGCTTAAGTCCCAGGCAAATTGCCATTGGCTAATCCGTAGGGTTTCAATGGGACGATTGGGGTAGAGGTCATCGTTGAGACGCGCCCAGATGGCTCTCGGAACGATTTGCTGTAGGGGGGATTGGAGGGGGGGAGGGCCAAAGGCGGCGCCGAGGATGAGGGCAGCTATGGCCCCAACGGCGGCGATTAGCCAACGCCAGCCGAGGAGTACGGCGTAGGTGAGGGCGATGGCGATCGCAACGGCCCAACCATTGCGGGAGGAGGTGGCGAATAGGACGAGGCTGTTGGCTAAGACTAATCCTCCCCAGCCCCAGATGGCCCGAGGCCAGGGATGATGGGCGGGACGGGTTCGCCAGGCTTGAACGGTCAGGCCAACACTGAGGGTCCAGGCGATGACGCTAAAGTTGGCGAGGGGGTTGGCGTAGCCAAAGACGGATGACATACGACCTGGGGGGGTTCCACCGGCTTCGAGTTGCCAGGAGATGAGCCAACCCCAGTGGATGGGACCATGCCAACCAAGGTACTGTTGGCCGAGGCCGATGAGGGCTACGGGAAGGGAGGAGAGGGCGATCGCCTCGGCCAGTTGTTGTCGTTGCTGGGGATGTTGAATGAGGGAACGACTGGCGATGAAGATGGCGATGAAGGGCAGAAAATTGGCTAATCCAAGGAGGGCCGTTGAGGTCTTTTCGGCCTGTAGGGCTGAGAGTAGCAGGAGTAGGGAGAGTAGGGCTAAACTCCAGGTGAGAGGTTGTTGTCGGTGCGATCGCCCCTCTCGCCACCAAGACCAGCTACAAACGGTGATGATAGCGAGTCCTCCCAATAGGGGACTTAAGGGAAGCACTAACACTCCTGCGCAGATCAGCCGCCAAGGAATGCTGTTTTGTTGATCGAGTCCCATGGCCATGTTTGAACGTTAAAAGTTGTCTTTTCGTCCCCGCAATCGGGCAAAGGTTTGTACGTCATCGTGACTTTGAACAGTTTGTTGTAGGCTGGGATGGTCCCAACGGAGAAAGGGATTGGTTTGTTTTTCTAGGCCGATGAGGGAGGGGACGGTGGCTTCGTGACGCGATCGCGCCTCTTTAACGTCTGCGAATCGTTGCTGAAGGATGGGATTCTCGGCATCAACGGTTAGGGCAAATTTGAGATTGTTGAGGGTATATTCATGGGCACACCAGATACGGGTGTTGTCGGGGAGATTCCGCAATTTGCCGAGGGAGGTGACCATTTGGGCTGGGGTTCCTTCAAAGAGTCGCCCACAACCGCCGACAAAGAGGGTATCGCCACAAAAGAGTTCACCGCTGTCGTCGGGATGGCTGGGGGGGAAGTAATAGGCGATATGGCCGCGAGTATGGCCGGGAACGAAATAGACTTGGGCTTCTCGTCCGGCGAAGCTGACGCGATCGCCTTCTTCTAGGAAGACGGACTGGCCTGGGATGCGCCCTTTATCTTCTCGTCCACCATAGATGGTAAGGTCGGGGAAGGCCTGTTGCAGGGATGGGTTCCCGCCGACATGATCGGCATGGTGATGGGTGTTGAAGATGGTGGTGAGGGTTGCGTTGAGTTGTTTGAGTTTCTTTAGGACAGGGGCGGCTTCGGCGGGATCGACAACGGCGGCCACCTGACGGGGGCGATCGTACAGGAGGAAGATATAGTTGTCGGATAAGGCGGGAAGTCGGTAAATCTCCATGGTGAGATATGAGTTAGGGTGATGGATGTGACTTAACATGAGTTAACCTAACATGAGTTAATCTAAGATGACGGTTTCAAGAGAGATGTCACGTGAGATAGATTATGGGTCAAGCTTTGCAGGGAAAGACAATTGGCTATTGGCGATCGCTGATTGAGTCATGTTTAGAGAGTCATGTGATTAGCCATCAGGATTATTTAAAGCTAACGTGTTTGCTCTTGTCCGGTCAAGGGTTGTCTATGGAAGATTATCAGCAAATTAACGCAATTTTTGATCGCATACAATTGGGACGAATCCAGATTGTTTATACTTAAGATTTCGTGGTTTGAGAGTACGTCGAAACTCTCAGGCAAGACATCAAAACGTTTTGCATACTGCTTGGGGCTGTCTTGAGGCTATCATTCAAAACAAAACCTGGATAAACTCGATTCATGGGAATGGACATCGATTTTGAGCGATCACAGATAACACTCTCCATTATTATTCCCATTTATAATGAGGAAGACAATTTGAATTGTCTTTTGAAACGAGTTATAAAAAGCCTAGAAATTCCTAATTTAAGTTATGAAATTATTTGCGTTAATGATGGAAGTTGCGATAAAAGTTTAGAGAAACTCATTAGTTATCATCGACAAAACCCAGCGATAAAAATCATAAATTTATCCCGTAACTTTGGTAAAGATATTGCCCTTAGTGCTGGTTTGGATTTTGCCTGTGGGGCAGCCGTAATTCCCCTAGATGCGGATTTACAAGACCCTCCCGAGCTGATTGCTGCGTTGGTGGAAAAGTGGCGAGAAGGCTATGATGTTGTCTATGGAACTCGTCGCGATCGCCGTGGGGAAACTTGGCTAAAACGGTTTAGTGCGACTCACTTTTATCGCTTGATTGGACGAGTTAGTAAGGTTCCTATTCCCGAAGATACAGGGGACTTTCGTTTGATGGATCGACGGGTGGTGGAGGCTATTAAACAACTTCCGGAACGGAATCGATTTATGAAAGGGTTATTTGCTTGGGTGGGATATCGACAAATTGCGATCGATTATGATCGCGATCCTCGCTATGCGGGCCAAAGTAAGTGGAACTACTGGAAACTCTGGAATTTTGCCCTGGATGGAATTGCGGCGTTTAGTTCTTTACCGTTGAAGGTTTGGAGTTATGTTGGACTGGTAATTTCTTCGATGGCTCTGGTGTATGCTGTTTTTTTAGTGATTCGTACTCTAATTTTCGGCATTGATGTTCCTGGCTATGCTTCGCTGATGGTGGCTGTGTTGTTTCTGGGGGGGATTCAGTTAATTAGTTTGGGGGTAATTGGTGAGTATTTAGGACGGGTTTATGAAGAGGTCAAAGGCCGTCCTTTATATTTGGTTCGGGATCTCTATGGTTTTGAAGATCAGGGGAATGACGGTCAAGTGTCCCCGTTGAGTCAATCTGGGGGAGAGGCGTTATGAGTCAACCGCCTCGTGGTGGTACGCCCATTCAATGGCTGCTGTTCTGCATGGTGATGAGTGTTCTGGGGATATATGGTTTGAGGGAACTCGATCCTGAACAGGTGCGATCGGGGCTAGAGGAGGCGGGTGGGTGGGCACCACTGTTCTATTTAGTTCTGTATAGTCTGGGAACGCTGCTGTTGTTGCCTTCAACGCCTCTTAATTTAATGGGAGGGGCTTTGTTTGGCATCGTTTGGGGAACGGCTTGGAGTAGTTTGGGGGCGATTTTGGCGGCGATGATTGCGTTTGGCTTCAGTCGAACGGTGGGGCGGGAGGCGATCGCCCGACGGATGGGCCGGGGTTGGCAGGCTTTGGATGCGGAACTCCAGCAGGGGGGGATGTTTTATCTGTTTGCGATTCGCCTGTTGCCGATTATTCCCTATGGTGTGGTGAATTTTGCGGCGGGGTTGAGTGGGATTCGGGTTCGGGACTATCTAGTTGGTACGTTACTAGGAACGGTTCCGGGAATCTTGCCGATTGTGATGCTGGGGAGTTCCGGACGTCAGGCTTTAGAGACGGGGGAGGTCTGGCCGGTGTTTGGGGCGTTGACGTTGACGGGAATGTTGGTGGTTGGGGCGATGGTTTATCGACGCCGACGACGACCGCCGAGGGATGGCGATGGGTTTTGAGGGTCTCAGGGTATCTCAGAGGAGGGGCGATCGCAGGTCTGGCGGCTTTGGAAGGAATCTGTCGGTCAAGAGTTTCAGACCTCATTTGAGGCTCCCACTCGCCGAAAGAGTGTGCTACCTTGGCATAAGCTAAGGGGCATTTAGGGGCAAGTCGCTCGCTGCTGGGCTGAGTTTGACCTTCTGAAGGTTCTGCTTAAGCTGGTGTTCCCTGTTCCTCTGGCAAAGCATGATCAGTGTGATTACGGATAAGTCGATTGTCGTGGTAGGGTTTGTTGTTCGAGGTGACATTGTGGCGGTTGGCAGGATGCTGGATCATTCACCAACCGGCCTAGGTGGGGTGGCGTTGGGATATGCTTGTGATCAGTTTGTACAGGGTCTTTGCCGTACTTCACCTCAACGAGAACTGTTATGACTGTCAACGCTCCTGTGGCCTCTCCAAAGATTTCTATTTTAGTCAGTGATCTCTCGAAACAGGGGGCTGGACGCTGGGGTGGGGCGGTACGAACGTTTTTGTTAGCCCAGGCTTTAGAACGAATTGGGGCTACAGTCAAGATTTACGGGTTTGTGTTTGGGGATGAGCCTGCTGAGGCGACGGTGAGTGATGTTCCTATGGTCACGGTTCCGGGTGAGTATTATCCGGGGTTTATTGGGCGATCGCGGGCGTTGTTGAAGCAACTCGATGGGGATATTATCTATGCTTTGCGTCCGAAACCAACGACGCTGGGGTTAGCGTTATGGCACAAACGCAACAGGGGTTGTCGGGTGATTTTAGATATTGATGATTGGGAGTTAAGTTGGCATGGGGGTGATGGCTATCGCTATCGTCCGAGTCTCAGACAGTTGGCTCAGGATATCCTGAAACCTCGGGGGGCCTTGCGATATCCGGATCATCCTCTCTATCTACGTTGGATGGAGTCTCGTGTTTGTGAGGCTGATGCGGTGACGGTTCATACTCAGTTTTTGCAAACTCGTTTTGGTGGTGTCAAAATTCCTAATGGTAAGGATACGGAGTTGTTTAATCCTGATGCTTATGATCCGCAACTGAGCCGCCAAGCCTATGGACTTTCAGGTTATCGGATTTTAATGTTTCCTGGGGCACCTCGCCCGTATAAGGGGATTGAGGATGTTTTGCAGGCTCTCGATCGCCTTGATGATCCGACGCTACGGTTGGTGATTGTGGGAGGGAGTCCTTATGATGATTATGATCAGCAGTTGAGGCAGCGATGGGGCCGCTGGATTATTCAACTTCCACCCCAACCGGTGACGAAAATGCCATTTGTGGTGGCGGGGGCTGATATCATTGTGGTTCCTCAACGGGAAACTCCGGCGGCGTTGGCTCAGTTTCCCCTTAAGCTCACGGATGGTATGTCTATGGCAAAACCGATTTTGGCGACTCGGGTTGGGGATATTCCCGAAATTCTGCAAGATTCTGGGTATTTAGTGGAGCCTGAGGCCCCTGAGGCGATCGCTCAGCAGATTCGTTGGATTCTCGAGCATCCTGAAGACGCACAACGTCGAGGAGCATTGGCACGAACCCGTTGTATTCAACACTATAGTATTGAGGCCATGTCGCGGTTGCTCTCTGAGGTGGTGCGATCGCTACAATCTTCCTGAAATTTGTCAACAGTTTGTGTCGTCTTTAACATTCACTTTGCCCTCGGTTTTATGTCTCCCAATAAACTCTTACTTAAAGTGGCTTTGCAATCACCCTATCTGTTTATAGGGACGATCCTCTTAGGATTTTCGGGGGCGATTTTTAATAGTGTCAGTGTGACCTTGATTGTCCCCTTGATTTTGTCGCTCTTGGGCCAAGAAACGAATATGATGGGAGGAATGCCTCCGATTATTCAACAAGCGATGGGATTTGCGGATAATATCTCCGGTGATTATCGGGTGGCGATTTTGACTGGGGTTGTCTTTCTGGCGATCGCCTTGAAAAACTTTTCGGGCTATGCGAGTAGTTTGGTGGGAACGGCTTTGGGACAATCTATTTCCCGGACGTTGCGGTATGAGGGAGTTGATGTCTTCTTAAATGTTGATATTGACTTTTATTCGAGTCATAAAATTAGTGAAGTTGTCAACAAAATGAATTCTGAGATGGGGCGAACATCAGCCGCTATTCGCTCATTTAGCCAACTCATAATTGCCGTTGTTACAATGATTTTCTTTGTGGCAATCTTGACATCTATTTCTTGGCAACTTACTCTCGCCTCGGTTATTGTTTTGGGATTTGTGGCCTTAATCAACCAAATTTTTATTAAGCGTGCCAAAAAGTTTGGTCAGGATCTAACTCGCGATGCTCGCGCATTAACCAATAAGTTGTTTGAAACCCTAAATGGGATTAATTTAATCAAGACTGTGGCAACAGAAGATTTAGAAGCTTCTCGCCTAAAACATCTAATTTATGCTCGGGAACGGAGTGAGTTTAAGTCTCAGGCTAACTCAGCGGTGATTGGTCCGATTAACGAAACAGCCGGGATTGTTTCGTTACTTTTAATTGTGCTAGCTGCTCGCTATCTTTTCATTGAACAGATTGAGGCGCTATCGGCGGTTATTTTGACGTACTTATTACTCTTGTTTCGTTTATTGCCTGTTGTGGGAACGGTCAATAATATCCGTAGTGGGTTATCAAATAAAAGTGCTAGTATTTTGGTTGTGTCTGACTATCTAGATCGAGACAACAAGCCATTTATGAAAAATGGATCGATTCCCTTTGAAAAGCTGCAAAATGGGATTCGCTTCGAGTCAGTTGATTTCAAGTATAGTAGTGGTAGTCAGGAGTTGGCGCTCAAGGATATTAACTTATGGATTCCCAGAGGAAAAACGATCGCCTTGGTGGGAAGTTCAGGGGCGGGTAAATCGACTCTGGCGGATTTGATTCCTCGTTTTTATGATCCCTATAAAGGATGTATTAAATTTGATGATGAGGACTTGCGAAATTATGATATGAAAACCATTCGCCGTCGGATGGGAATTGTCAGTCAAGATACCTTTCTTTTTAATAATTCTGTTTTATATAACTTGACCTATGGCTGTGACTGGGCCGGGGAAGCGGAGGCGATTGAGGCTGCTAAACGGGCTAATGCTTATGAGTTTATTATGAATTTGCCTCAGGGGTTTGAGACGGCTATTGGCGATCGCGGGGTCATGTTATCGGGGGGACAACGACAACGGCTGGCGATCGCGCGCGCTATTATCCGCGATCCTGAAGTTCTGATTCTCGATGAGGCGACTAGCGCCCTAGATACGTTGTCAGAACGGTTAGTTCAGGAGGCGATCGAGCAACTGTGTCATGATCGGACGACAATTGTGATCGCTCACCGTCTCTCGACAATTCGTAATGCGGATCAGATTGTGGTGATGGAACGGGGACGAGTGGTGGAGGTGGGATCTCACGCATCTCTGTTAGAACATGACAGTTATTATGCAACCTTGTACCAGGCTCAGTTCTCCCAGGATAATGAGGATGCGATTCAACAAGCTCGCAAGGAAACGTTAATTAATACCTCCTATGAGGTGCGAACTCGTCTTAACCCGATGATTGGTTTTTTAAACTTGTTGGTTGATGATATTGTGGATTCTCCTGAAGAACGTCAGGAACTTACTCAAGAAGCTTATGAGTCGGCTGTCCGTCTTCTGAAAACATTACAGTTTCTTGAAAGTAGTGCCAGATCTCAGTAGGATGCCTTATGGTGGTGGTGTATCCTGCTCAGACTGAGTTGGGAGGTTGCTTGATCTCGCTTCGATCAGAGACGGATTGGGCAAGTGTATTGGTGGGTTCCGCTGTCTTCTACGTTTGGTTCTCTGATGCTGGTTCTTTTAATTTTCTTTATTCTCTTCCTGGTTTTGGTTGCCTTTACTCCTTTGTTGGGTTATTCCGATCAAAAATGGATTCTTCCGTTTATGTGGGGATTATTTGCCCTGTTTACCCTGGCGGGATGGGCGGTGTTTCTGGGAATTGGTTGGCTAAACTTCTAAGACTCAGTTAAGAGGCTGAAGACTTTGGTGAGCCTACCCATTGAGTCAGTGGTGGTGTCAGGGGCTGGCGCTGACGGGTTTTGGGGTTGATACAGACATGGTGAGTCGAGGCTTGACTGACGGGGCGATCGCCTGCGAGTTTGCCTGCAAGTGTATAGATGGTGTAGTCGACCTGAAACTGATTGGCATCCATGATACTGGGGACGACTTCGATGGTGATCTGATCTCCTAAACACAGAGGTGCAAAAAAGCGAATCTGAGCCTCGACAATCGGAATCGCCAGTTTAGCTTCGGCTAAGATTTGGGCCAAGTCAATCCCCGCTTCGGCGATGGCGGCCTCGTAGGCGTAGTGACAAATCGAGAGTAAACGGGCAAAGTAGACCACGCCGGCCGCGTCAGTATCTTCAAGACGAATGGTATGCTGGTAAATCATCAAAAATCTTGCCAATTGCCTCTATTAAACCATTGATCGCGATAGGCTCGTCGGAGTCGTTCTGGAACGCTGGCTAAGGTCCGACTTAGGTCGAGTCAGGTCTCGGGGGCCAGAATGTTCGATAATATGGGTGTTTCTACTCCAGTCCACGAACTTCAGGACGCGCGATGGTTCGATCTGAAATTTTCAGCCGGGCAAGACAAGGGAATGCTGATGCCTTGGCCGCCCTGATGAATCACTCTCTACAAGCGAAACAGATCACGGTGAATGTCAGCGTGCAGGACCAGAGTATGGTGGCGATCGCGACGGGACAAACGGCGCCGGATCGGGCCTTTATGGTCAACTTCATCTGTCGGGGATTGCGTAAACTCGAAGCTGACTCGATTCGTAAGGTCACGATCGTTGGCTATCTCAATGGGGGGACGATTCCCTTATGGCGGGAGACGATACACCTTGATACGACTGAGGAGGCTGGGTATCCACCGCTGTTGTCTGAGAAGCCCGATTCCCCTTCGGTGTCGTCGGCTAAGCCTCCGGTGGCTTATCCTGCATCTCTGACCCCGATTGCCTCCCGTCGCCGGCGTCAACCTCCTACGGTGCTGTCACGGCTTAAAATGCTGTTGGGGGTGCTGGTGTTTGTGATGGTGAGTGGTGTGGCGATCGCGGTGGCGGCGTTAGTGAAGCTGTTAACGGCTCTGCTGGCTGAAAATTCAATCTATAGTATCAATCTCCTCGGGGACTTATTTCGAGGCATTGAAATTGTAGAAGTGTTTAATGTTCTAGTGTTTGCAATTTTAGGGTTGGGGTTGGGGGTGGCAACGGCGTTCATCCCTCGCTATCTAGGGATTCGTTTGAATGCACTGGTGATTATCCTACTGTTGCCGACGCTGTTGAGTTTTGGGACGATCATTCGCTATGACAATTGGATTAATGAGTTTGCGGCTAATGAGGCGATTTCAATTACTGAGTCGAGATTAAAAACGGATCGCTATCTCTACGACAGAATTGAGGAAACGGGGATTTGGGGCTTCTATCTCCATACGGCTCGCTACCCCAGTTTGCCGCTGTATGTTCGACAGTTTGACGAACGAGATCCCCTCGAATCAGAAGCCGTTTCCCGAGTCGAACGACAGGTGGGGATGAATCCTGACGATCTGTCGTTTCTCTTTTCGGTCTGTATGTGGGGGATTCGTGGCTTTTACTTCCTGGTTTCGGTGATTACCGTGATTGGTCACTTTGGCCAGGGGATTGATCTGGCCGATCGCCTCTCGGGACGAGTGGAGATGTCGCCGGAAACTGAGGCAGATCTGACCGGGAATCGCCTGGAGTAGACTGACTGGACAAACGCTAAACCATGTAAGACCTCGTTCTGAGGCAGTGGCTTGTTTGTCTACCCGTCGGGAGGATGTCAAGTTTGTTGAACGTCATTGCTCAGGTGAACTAGGTTAGACTAGAACGTTCAATCAGATCAGGAGTGATGGAGCCAAATTCTTTACCGACGGAGTTGATTCTCAGCGAGTCTACCCAGTCTTTGGGGCGGGTATATCTCGATTGGACTCCTCAACCGGGTCATTACCTTGACTTGGAGCAACAGACCTATAAAGTCTTAGAACGACGACATCGCTATCAACTCAAATCGGGTCGCTATCGATTGCATCAGATTGCACTGTATGTACAAACGGCTCAACGTCCTGAGGAAATGACCTGTGTGGAGGGCCGTTGGTTAATTGGAGATCTCTCCTGTCGCTATAATGCCCGCTCAGAACTGATGCGCTGTGCGATTAACCCTCATGGCCCCTGTGCAGGATGTCGTCATTATGAATCGATGCCGGACTCGATTTGATGGCCGCTGCGCTGGCTAGAATCGGTGGGTTTCCTCGGTGTATTCTTAAGGTCTGTGTCCTGATTGGCGGCGATCGCCTCGACTATCTAGTCCATGCTCCCTAGCACTCTCTGGATTCTGTTGATGGGCTTCTTCGGCGGACAAGTTGCCCGTCGTCTTGGTGGTCCTCCCCTGCTGGGGATGCTGGTGATTGGTATTTTGCTTGGCCCTGAGGTTGGGGATGTTCTCAGTGCCGAGGTGCTGGACTCGGCTGAGGGGCTGCGGACGCTGGCGGTGATGATTATTTTGATGAAGGCTGGGTTGGGCCTCGATCGCCAAAAGTTGGCCCGTCAGGGTTCGGTCGCGCTGCGTCTGGGACTGCTCCCGGCTCTTTCGGAAATGTTGGTGATTGGGGCGATCGCGATTGTTCTGTTTAATTTTGGTCCGGTGACAGCCCTACTCCTCGGTTGTATTCTAGCGGCTGAGTCTCCGGCGGTGATTGTTCCGGGGATGTTGCGTCTTAAACGTCTTGGCTGGGGGGTGGACAAGGGGATTCCGGATGCGATTCTGACGGGGAGCGCCCTTTCGGATGTGTTGTTACTTTTGGTTTTTAGCTTGCTGCTGGGGATTCTGCGCCAAGATAGTCAGGGTATTCGTTTGGGGGAGATGACTCTCTCACCGCTACAGGTGTTGCCTTTGGAGCTGATGTTGAGAATTGGTCTCGGCCTGGTTGTCGGCTATCTGGCTGCTCGTATTTTGGTGTTGTTATTGGTTCAACAGCATTGGACTCAAAAATCGGTGCAGGATGTGCTTATTGGGGCAGCAATGGCGCTGTTTTTAATTGTTTTTGAGGGAGTGTTACCGCTCTATTCGGGCTATTTGGCGGTGATGACGTTGGGCTTTGTGGTGGTGCAGTTGGATGCTCCTTTGGGGCGACGGTTGCGTGATGGGTTTGATGCCTTGTGGACGGTGGCGGAAATTGTTTTGTTTGTGCTGTTGGGGGCGACGTTGCCGTTAGGGGTTCTCGAGGATATTTGGCTTGCGGGTTTGCTGTTGTTGCTGTTGGGGATCGGCCTGGGGCGATCGCTGGGTTGGTATTTGTCCACTCTGGGGAGTGATTGGACTTGGCGGGAGCGGTTGTTTTTGCTTCCGGGCAATATGGCTAAGGCGACGGTACAGGCAGCGATTGGGGCGGTTCCTCTGGCGCAAGGGGTGACGGGGGGTGAGGAAATTCTGGCGTTGGCGGTGTTGTCGATTCTGGTGACGGCGCCGTTGGGGGCCTGGGGAACGCAACACTTTGCGCCCCTGTTGTTGGAGAGGGGAGTTGTGGATCCAACTCAGGTGGGGGCGGTGGGACATGTACGGGTTTTGGCGGCGGTGGATCTGTCGCCGATGGTTGAGCGGGTGTTGGTGAAGGCGGCGGATGTGGCCCGCCGTAGTGATGGTGAGGTGCTGGTTCTCTATGTGAGCGATCGCCCCCAAGATGATGATTTGACTCTCCTCAAGCAAATGGTTCGGCGTCGGCTGCTGGATATTCGCCACGAGGTTTTAATCTATCCAGGGGTGGTTCCTGAGACCATTGTTGAGGTGGCGCGATCGCAGTCGGTGTCGGATATTGTGATTGGTCAACCTCAACGCCGTCCCTGGGATAATCTCCTTAAGGGATCGGTTAGCCAAGTGGTGTTGGAAACCAGTCCGATTCCTGTAATTTTGGTGAAGGCTGAGGAAACGATGGTTCCAGGGTCAGGTGTCATGACCTAGAATCGAGGTAATGTATATTGATACTAATGTCCTATGACTGCCAGTACTTCTGAGATTGAAAAGCTTGCTGCTGAGATTGCCGATAAGATTTACCTTGATATTGCTAAATGGCATCTGTATTTAGGGGATGCTCGTCTCCATGTTCCTTTGGCCGAACGGTTTTATCCTTTGTTGGAGTCGGATAATCTCAGTGACACTGCTGTTGAATCGGTTTTACGGGAGATTTCTGTTGCGGTGGGGGGGGGACGGCGAGAACTGCCACTTCTGGATTTGTTACCGATGCAGGGACAACGGGATTTAATGGATCTGTTGGATGCGTATCAAAAGGACAATTTTTAAATGGTCGCGATTGAGGTTGGGACAATTTTCATACATCCGGTTAAGGGGTTTACTCCGCAAAGCTGCGATCGCGTGGAGTTACGACGGAATTTTGGGATTGTCGGCGATCGCGCTTTTGCCTTTATGTTCGTTGATACGGGAACTCCGCAAGCGCAGACTCCCTGGTTGCCGAAGAAACAGCTTGCGGTTCAAAATGATTGGGCCGAACTTGCGGCTTTAACTTGTCGGTATCATGCTGATCGCCGAGAACTTGAACTTCGTCTCGGGGACACCTTGATGATTGTGGAGTCTGTGGTTACTCAGGAGGGCCGCGATCGCCTTAGTCGCTTTGTTACGGATTACCTACAAACGTTAACGCCTAGTCCGGCTGCTCGACATCCCCAGGCTACCCCTGTGCGTCTTATTGGAACGGCAACGGGGGAAACTCGCTATCAGGATCGTGAGCAAGGGCAGGTTTCTTTGGTTTCTCAGGCGACTTTGGAGGCTATTGCGATGGGGGTTGGACAACCTCAAGTTGATGCACGGCGATTTCGCCCTAATTTTGTTGTCCGAGGACTTCCTCCCTGGGGTGAGTTTGATTGGGTGGGACGGCAACTTACACTCGGTTCTGTGACGGTTGAGGTGGTGGCACGGATTGGACGCTGTTCTAATATCGATGTTAATCCTGATACGGGCGATCGTGATTTGTCTCTACTGGCTCAACTTCCGAAGCTGTTTCAACATTGCCAGGTGGGGGTTATTGCTAAGGTGCTTGATGGAGGGACGGTTGGGGTGGGGGATAGTTGTTTTTAGCCTGAACTGCGAGAGTCCTGCATTCTTCCACTAGATTTGGCAGTGAACTAGGCTCCTACCAGATTATTTGATACAAAAATTAACATCAATTATTTTATGGCAGGTCAGATGTTTGGATTCTCGCCTGAAAAAAGAATCCCCTCCCGCCTTACCTTGATCGCCGGTCGCGGCGACTTGTATTGAGTTGTTTGTTTTCGTTGCGAATATACCGTAATTATAGCATAACCTTACTGATCGAGCAAGGCATTAGCCAGGAGAAAATCTCCGGCTAGTGGAGTTACTTGACGAGAGAACCGAGCCAACTAGCCGAAATTTGAAAACAGCCAACGGTAGGGATCAAGGAGACCCTTAGTTAGCTAACTTGACATAGATTGGATGATGTAATCAAAGTAGGGGGCGGCTTCTTCGGCATCTTCGTTGCTCAATAGAGCCAGTGAGGCTTCTTTGAGGCAGACCATGGCTTCTACCATACCGGGCATGGGAACACCGAGGGCGTTGTACATTTCCCGTGCGCCAATGATACCGATGGTTTCGATGGGTTCTTTGCTGCCGGCGAGAACTCCGTAGGTCACGAGGCGAAGATACCAGCCATAGTCGCGGATGCACTGGCTGCGTTCCCGTTGTCCGAAGGCGTTTCCACCGGGGGCAATGAAGTCGGGACGGCGTTTCCAAAGCTCTTGGGAGGCTTTGTCGACGATTTTCTTCTCGTTTTCGGCGAGGGTTTCAACGATACGAAGCCGCTGTTCACCGGTTTGGAAAAAGTCTTGGATGCCTCGCAGTTCGCCACTGCTGGGATACCGCAACTCGTCATCGGACTGTAGAATGACTTGACTAACAACGCTCATGATTTTATTGAAATCGTTAGATACTATAGTGGACTGGCTCCCGATGGAAGTCAGTTTTTAGACTCACTCATTATATCGAACGGCGGTTCACCGCAAAGTCACCGATACTGGAATCTCCCTCATCCTTTCTTTTTTTTAACCATGCAACAAGGACAATGTATCGATGTTGAGATTGTCGATCTCGCCGATAGTGGCGATGGGGTTGGCAAATGTGGCGATCGCGTAGTGTTTGTGCCGGATACGGCCATTGGCGATCGCGCTCAAGTTCGCCTGGTACAAGTCAAACGCAACTATGCTCGGGGAAAGGTGCAACAGTTGCATCATGCTTCTGGGGATCGTCAGCGTCCTGCCTGTATTGTGGCGGATAAATGCGGGGGGTGTCAGTGGCAACATATCACCGAGGCGGCCCAATTGGCGGCGAAACGAGACCAACTCATCGAGGCCCTAAGACGGATTGGTGGCTTTGAGCAGCCGCCGGTGAAGGCCGTTCAAACGACGGGGGAGACGTTAGGGTATCGTAACAAGGCGACTTATCCGGTGCAGCGATCGCCGACGGGCCAGGTTCGAGCTGGGTATTACCAGAAAGGGTCTCATAAACTGGTCAATCTCAACCAATGTCCGGTCCAGGATGATCGCTTAAATCCCTTTCTAGCCCAGATTAAAGAGGACATCTCTCGGCTAGGTTGGACGATCTACAACGAACAAAGCCATCAGGGGGAAATTCGTCATCTGGGGGTGCGAGTGGGACGCCATACGGGACAGGTGTTGCTGACGTTGGTGGCGAAGTCGGGAAAATTGCCTCAGTTAGAGAAGCAGGCCCAACGTTGGTTAAAAGACTTTGACAATTTGGTGGGGGTTTGTTTAAACATCAACGGCGATCGCAGCAATGCCATTTTCGGTCCTTCGACGCGAACCCTGGCGGGACAATCGTTTCTGCAAGAAGAATTTGCCCGATTGCAATTTCGCCTGCGGTCTGATACCTTTTTTCAGGTCAACACTGAAGCGGCGGAATTAATTTGGCAAACTCTAGAGCGAGAATTGAACCTGCAAGGCCACGAAACCATCCTCGATACCTATTGTGGCATTGGAACCTTTTCCCTGCCCTTAGCCCAACAGGCGCAACGGGTTTGGGGAATTGAGGTCCATCGAGGATCGGTAGAACAGGCCCGAGAAAATGCTCAACTCAATGGGATTGAGAATGTCGAGTTCTATAGTGCAGATGTGGCCGATCTGTTGGCTGAGGATGCTGCGGTCTGGCAGGAGTCTGCTCAGGGAAAACCCGATATTGTGGTGATTGATCCCCCTCGTCAGGGATGTGAGCCGGCGGTGTTAACGGCTTTAATTGGCCTGGGTTGCGATCGCCTGGTCTATATCAGTTGTAAACCGAGTACCCTGGCCCGAGACTTAAAGGTTCTGGGTGCTTCGGGCTATGATCTCAACGAAGTTCACCCCATTGATTTGTTCCCCCAAACCGCTCATATTGAAGCCGTGGCCTTTTTGACTCGCAATAACCGAACCTCAGGAGCCTAGGGGTTTGTGAGACAATTAAGGGGTCCCCTAACCCGTTGGCGAAGGAGTAATTCATGAATCCTGTCTTCAAAACCATCAGTACGTGGTATCGTGGCGTATTACGCAATCCCAAATATCGCGGCTGGGTGATTTTGGGAACTCTCATCTATTTGTTGAGTCCCCTAGATATCTCCCCAGATGTGGTTCCCATTTTGGGACAGGTGGATGATGTGGCGATTCTCTTTTTGCTGATGTCGGAATTGTGGCAGATGTTTCGTGAGGGGTTCGAGGTTTCCGAAGAGAGGGTTGGGGAGGCCGACTCGGGAGAGTCTTCGTCGCCGACGGGAGATACCGTGGATGTGGATGCCGTTTCCGTTGAGTAAAGCTGTGATGTGATGATTGTGATGACGGTAAACGTCCCGTTCAAGGTTTAAATTTTGTCAGGACGCGATCGCTCGCGTCTTTTCTTTGGCTCAAACCCAATTGACGAGGGAATGTGGTGCAGTTGAAACTCAACGATACCTGGAGAGGGCGGCTTTTAATCCTAGGATTTGAGAGCGTTTGACAACTCCGATAGGATGGCAAAACTGGGACTATGAAATTTTCTGAACTTGTTGAGCAGTTAACTCCAGGGGGGATGCTGGAGAGCTTCAGTGGCGATGAGACCCTGGAGATCGTGGGGGTGGGGAGTATTGAGGCGGCCCAACCGGGTGATTTGGCGTTTATTGAGAGCGATCGCTATCGCAGCTATCTCAGTAGTACCCAAGCCAGTGCCTTAATTTTGCCTCCAGAGGAGGACTTGCAACAGCAAGCCGAACAGCGTGGCTTGGCTTGGATCAGTACTACCGCGCCGAAGTCTGTATTTGCTGATGCGATCGGCCTGTTTTATCAACCCTATCGCCCAGGACCGGGGATTCATGAGACGGCAATTATTCATGAATCGGCGACATTGGGTGCGAATGTTTCCCTAGGGGCGTATGTGACCGTTGCTGCCAATGTTCATCTCGGGGATGATGTTTGTCTTGGTCCTAATGTGGTACTGTATCCCGGCGTGAGTGTGGGCGATCGCAGCTATCTCCATGCCAACTGCACTATTCATGAGCGAACCCAAATCGGGGCCGATTGCATCATTCAAAGCGGGGCGGTTTTGGGGGCTGAGGGATTTGGCTTTGTTGTCGGTTCAGCGGGACTCAAGCGGATGCAACAGTCCGGGTTTGTGGTGATCGAAGATGGGGTTGAGATTGGCTGTAACTCGACCGTTGACCGTCCGGCGGTGGGGGAGACGCGCATCGGGGCTAATAGTAAACTCGATAACTTAGTGCAAGTGGGCCATGGCTGTCGTATTGGTCGCAACTGTGCCATTTGCGCCCAAGTGGGACTCGCGGGGGGAGTGACCATCGGGGATGGCGTGACCTTAGCCGGACAAGTGGGGGTGGGGAACCGGGCCAAGGTCGGCGATGGGGTCACGGCTTCAGCGAAAACGGGGGTCCATCGGGATCTTGAAGCTGGGGCTGTTGTTTCAGGGTTTCCGGCCCTGAACCATCGTCTTTGGCGGCGTAGTGCTGCTTTGTACAAACGGTTACCGGAACTTTACCAAAGTCTACGAGAGATTCAACAGCGTCTTGAGCGAGACGGCTAAGGGTCCGAAATATCTTTCCTGGATGGGGAGAGGTTGAGACAACTGGGTCATTTGCGGGTAAATCCATTGATCTTGAGACCCGAGTATGGGGATACTTTGACAGAGGCAGAAGGGGTTGATGTTGCCTGTGGCGGTCTCAAGTCCAGGGCAATTGTCGGACTTTGATAACCCATTTTGGGCAGATGATCACACAAATTGTGAAAATTAAGGCTATATTTTTATGGAACCAGCAAATTCGCGGTAACTTTTGATTTAATATAACTAGAGTCTAAATGGAGAATTGCCCAGACAATGACTGAAACACTCTCAGAAAAACCCACGCCGCTGACTGGAAAGGCGTTACTAACAAAAGTCAAAGAACTGTCTCACTTACCTCGGCGAGAAACCGCCAAGCGTTGTGGCTACTACAACATCACTAAGAATCAGCAAACTCGCGTCAATCTGACGGATTTCTATGATGCGGTGTTGGCCGCCAAAGGGATTCCTCTCGATCCTGATGGTGCAAAGGATGGACGCGGTCGCGAACCGACTTACAAAGTGAGCGTTCACAAGAATGGACAGATCGTCATCGGCTCAACCTACACCAATGCCATGGGCTTAAAACCCGGCGACGAGTTTGAAATTAAGTTGGGTTACAAACACATTCACTTGATTCAGATGGATCGCGCTGACAGCGACGAAAACGGTGCTGGCGGCGACGAGGAGTAAGGTTGTGATGGGGAAGACAGGGGATGTTCAGGATCGGGAGCAGGCAGAATTTAAGCTGATCTTCGTTGGCTTGATCATCCCCAAAATCTCCCCGTTCTGGGGGCGGTTGCGATCGCCGGTTCGGCTCCAATGCTTCAGTTTTCGATGCGCCTAGACTGGGAAGTTGGAGTATTTTGGGGTCAATTTGCCTGCCAATTTGCCTGCCAATTTGCCTCCCACACAGAGTTGGGGGACGAGATCTCACCACTGCTAAAGATTTGCTTATTTTTCACCGTCTGGTTAGGGGTGTGGGTTCCCATCCTAGTTCCCCTGGCTTGGCGGTGGCGGTGGTCTCCATCTCGTCCGCTGACCCCCTCTCAAAAACTGATCCTAGTGGGGAGTCTTTATCTCTTGTTTCCCCTGCCTTTGTGGGGGTTAACGAAACTGACTGGGGTTTCCTTTTGGCCCTATAGCCTACTGATTGGGCCACAGGGTTTGTCCTGGCTCAGTCTAGGACTGGCAATGGGAATTTGTAGTGTGATGATCCTGGCGGTGGTGCAGCGAATGGCCGGCTGGGTTTCCTGGACTTTAAACTCGACAGTCCGTGATGGACTCTGGCAGTTCCTCTTGGCCCTCGTTTTGGGAATTTACATTGCCGGAGTCGAAGAATTTATCTTTCGAGGATTGGTGCAGCAGGACTTGCAAAGAGAGCTGTCTGTTTGGTCGGCGGCTAGTGTGACCAGTGTTATTTTTGCCCTATTGCATTTAGTTTGGCAACCCCGTCAAACCTTACCCCAATTGCCGGGACTGTGGTTGATGGGGATGGTGTTAACCCAGGCTTGCTTGATTGGGGATGGGAGTCTGAGTTTAGCATGGGGGTTGCATGGGGGTTGGGTCTGCGCCATGATTTGGCTTGATCGTTGTGATGCTAACGAGCCGACTGGGAGAGTTCCCCCCTGGGTGACGGGTGTGGGGGGACATCCTCTGGCGGGAATCGTTGGTTTAGTCCTGTTGGCGATGGTGGGGGGTCTGTTATGGCTGAGACCCTTTTGGCTGTTTGCCGTTAACGGTTAAGTTTAAGGGGGGTGACGGGTACATCATCCCAGGAGTCGACGGTACGCAGTTGGGCAATCCAGCCTTCATCTTTTTGAAATTGATCGAGATCGTTGGAAAACGACTCATGACAGGCTCGTGCTTGCTGTTCGTCTTCACTGGCGATGCAGGCCTGGACGATCCCGCTGGGATCAATTTGTTCGCAAACCCAAATGGTCATGATTTTGTTTTCCCTGTAGTGTTGATTGACGATGGTTAATTGACGATGGTTAATTGTGTCGTTGGCACTGTTGTTATTGTAGAGAGAGTCTGGGGTCTACACCAGGCATGAGAAGGTTAATGGAGGTTCCCTTGGAGTTGGAGCGCCTATTTGCAACGATTGAAGCCTTGGTGATGTGCCATTCTCCGAGTGGGATGGAGGAGGAGATTAACCAAGAGCTTCAGGAGCGGTTTGCGGGGTTGGGGGTACAGAGTTACCGCGATCGCGCCGATAATCTCATTGCCAAGATTCCTGGAGAACAGGAGGCGGGGGCGATCGCCATTACCGCTCACAAGGACGAAATTGGAGCCATTGTCAAAGGAATTGATCCTCAAGGACGACTGTCAATTGGCAAGTTGGGGGGCTCATTTCCCTGGGTGTATGGTGAGGGGGTCGTGGACATTCTGGGGGATGAAGCGACCTGTTCAGGAATCCTCAGTTTCGGGTCCCGTCATATTTCCCATGAATCGCCTCAGAAGCGGTTTCAGGAGGACGTTTCTGTGAAATGGCAAAACGCCTGGGTTGAAACCAAACAGAGTCCTGCTGAACTGGCGGCCTTAGGAATACGTCCAGGAACGCGAGTGGTGGTCGGGAAACATCGGAAACGGCCCTTACGGCTTCAAGATTATATTGCCAGCTATGCCCTCGACAATAAAGCGTCCCTGGCCATTCTCTTAGAACTGGCCGCTCGTCTCAAACGTCCTCCGGTGACGGTCTATCTGGTGGCTTCAGCCAAAGAAGAAGTAGGTGCTTTAGGGGCGCTGTATTTCAGCAATCACAACCTTTTAGATGCCTTAATCGCCCTCGAAATTTGTCCTCTGGCGCCCGAATATCCCATCGCTGATGGTGAAGCGCCGGTGCTGTTGTCTCAAGATGGTTATGGTATTTATGACGAGGGATTGACTGGACAATTGAGACAAGCGGCTCAGTCACAGCAGATCCCTCTGCAACCGGCCGTCATTAGTGGTTTTGGCAGTGATGCTTCCATTGCGATGAAATTCGGTCATGTGGCGCGAGGGGCTTGTCTGGGGTTTCCCACTCAGAACACTCATGGCTATGAGATTGCTCATCTCGGGGCGATCGCCCATTGTGTGGAGATTTTGGCCGCCTACTGTCATGAGTCCCAAAATTTTCGCGTCTAGGGGTTGACAGCCTCATTAATCTTCGCTACATTGAATAACGCCTAAGCGGTTAGAAGCTGCTGAGGGAGCTAACGAATACGCCCCCATCGTCTAGAGGCCTAGGACACCTCCCTTTCACGGAGGCGACGGGGATTCGAATTCCCCTGGGGGTATTCCTAGTCGAGGCCCGAAACCTAGTTGAGACACAATCAACGAGGTTTCGGGCTTCGACTTGAGTTTGTCGCAGACTCAACGAAGTTCAACCACACTGCGGTTCGTCAGTGAGCAAAATCTCTGTCAAGGGCGGCGGTTCGGGAGGTGGGGCGCTGCTGAAACTCAGGTCATCGTCTTGGGGCAGTTCCCAGGTGTGCAGGGGAATTGCAGCTGCGTCGAAACCGGGCTGTAATTTCTCTAAAAACCCTCCCTCTGGTTCGCAGGCCGTTAAAACCAATTTATCCCGCGATCGCGTCAAGGCCACATATAATAACCGTAGAGATTCCTGGTCTTCGAGTTGCCGCTGAAGTCGCTGTAAATAAACATAGAGAAATGGCTTTCCCTCTCGTTCAAAGTCATCACTAAACCGCACCGCAAGCCCAATCTCTGGATCGAATAAGACGGAGTCGCTGCGGGCGGAGGATTTCACGGACAAATCCCCTAAAATCACCCGTTTCCACTCTAATCCTTTCGACCCATGAATGGTCATTAGCGATACCGCATTACTGGCATCGAGGGGAAGCCGAGGAATGGCGGCATCCATGGCCCGTAATCGTTGTAGGCGACGCACGACAGGATATAAACTGCGATCGCCTCCCTCTAACTCCCGGACAAATTCCCGAAATCCTCGCCAATCCGCTAGACGACGACGGGAACTTGGCAGATTGGCTAACACTGCCGTATAGCCCGTCAAGCGATCGCCCTCCTGCAAGACTCTCGCGGGAGACTCCTCCTGGGCGAACTTCCGTAACGCCTCCAACACCGTCAGGGGCGAAATGTCAGGGATTTCCTCACTCTCACAGTCAAGAGACGCCCAATCCACCTGTTGCAACCGTTGCCACCAGGTTAAGGAAGGATTGCCATCGGTTTGTTGTTTAATTAACAAGAGGGCGCGATCGCTTAGGGCAAAGAAGGGACTTCGCAAGAGGGCAACGAGGGCGCGATCGTCGTCGGGATAACAGAGAAACTCGAACAACGCCATGGCATCCTTGGCTTCCCGCGTCTCCAATAACGATCCACCTCCGGCTAAGGCAATAGGAACCCCCACCGCTTCCAAGGCTTCCCCATAGACGCCTAGGGGGGCATGGGTTCGCGCCAAAATGGCAATGTCCCCCGCTGCAACCTCTCCCTGGTTTAGCCATTGGCATACCAACTGGGCAATTTTATAGGCTTCAGCGGCGCGTTTTTGGGCTTTAGACAGCTCTGAAGCCTCCTGGAGACAAAAAACTTCAATATCGGGTTCAGAATGGGGAATCTCTTGACGGGAGGCTTGTAGGGATTGGTGTAATTGTCCGAGGAGGGGGCGGAAGATTTGGTTAATCTGTTGCAGGAGGCGGTGGTGGGTGCGGAAACTGAGACTCAGGGCGACGTCGCTGCCTCCCTGTTGTTGGATGTGTTGCCGTACTGCGGCAAAGACTCGCATATCGGCTCGGCGAAAGCTATAAATGGATTGTTTTTCATCGCCGACAATGGTGAGGGTAGCGGTTTGACTGAGGGCATTGAGAAGTTTACCCTGGGTGGGGTTGGTGTCTTGAAATTCATCGACGAGGATGGCTTGGAAGCGATCGCCATACTCACGACGAATCCGCTCATCTTGCAGGGCTTCTAAGGCATAGATTTCTAAATCGGCAAAACACAAGACGCGATCGCGACATTTGCGGGTTTGTAATTCTCGGTAAATCCAATTAAAGGCCTCTCTCAGAGGGGGCAGTAACCGGGCTAAATCGGCGTCGAGTTCCCCCAGTTGTAGGGCGTTGAGTTCGTTTTTGTGCTTTTTGGCGAGATCTCGTAAGTCTTTCAACTGTTGGCGGATTAACTCTAATCCTCCCCCTTTCCAGTTGGTCTTTTTGCCCTGTTCCCGGTTGAAATTGCGCTCAATGAGAATTTTGAGCAGTTGGGGCGATCGCTCGCCTCCCTGGAGCCGACAGAGGGCGGTATAGACCTGTTGCCGAGCGGGTTCGAGGGTATCTTTGCCACTGCCGCTATAGCGAGGCAGAATCTCTAAACTCTCTTGAATCAGGGGCTGGCTGAGAATCTCGTCAAAGATCTGATCTTGAAGCTGTTGGGCAAGGGATGGCCAGGAATCCGGGGAGTTCTCGAAGGCGGCTTGCACGGAGAGGGGATCATCGAGGAGTTGAGGCAGAATGGCCTCCAGGAGATGATAGGGAACCTGTTCGTAGAGATGTTCTGGGAGGCGATTGAGAATCTTGAGACTGGCTTCGTCAAACCAAAGTTGACTCTCAATGGCATCCAAGACTCGGAAATCTGGGGGAATGCCTAAATCGAGGGCGCGATCGCGGCAAATTTGGGCGGCGAGACTGTGAAAGGTACAGATGGGGGCGGCTTCGAGTTCGGCGATAATCTCTAGGTTATCGGGCATCTCTTGGGCAATCATTTCCCGAATCCGCGATCGCAGTTCCAGGGCGGCTTTTTCAGTAAAGGTGACGGCGACGACTTCGAGGGGGGAGTAGCCATCGTCTCGCAGATGATGCAGATACCGTTGCGCCAACATATAGGTTTTCCCGGTTCCTGCCCCGGCGGTGATGGCGACACTTCCTTTGGCGTAGACGGCTTGGTGTTGTTCGGGAGTTAGGGGCATGGGGGAATAGTGAATAGTGAATAGTGAATAGTGAATAGTGAATAGGGGGGAGGGGGGAATGGGAATAGGGAACGGGGAATAGGGGGGAGGGGGGAATGGGAATTCAAATTGTAGCGAAGGGGACTTGTGTTTTGGGCCGCGATCGCCATGTCGTTGGGGCGAAAATTTTTCTTAAACCCCTTGCTTTGTGGATTCCTTTATCGCTAGAATGGGTCCAAGCAGATTGCCCATCTGCTGGATATCTCTTGAATACCGTCAGCCACCACTTGTATAATAGGCTGACATTATACCCCAGGGAATTGCCCAGTTTCGCCACGAAATCTGGGTTATTCCTATTTTAGAAACCACCTCTATTCAGATATTACTATACTTGCCTTCATGAGTCGTTCAACTATTCAACCTGCCCTCGTCACCAAGGTTCTGCCGGGTTCCATTGCTGAAGAGATTGGCTTTCAAGCGGGCGATCGCCTCGTATCCATTAACGATATCTCACCGCGAGACTTAATCGACTATCAATTTCTTTGTGCTGACGAACTTCTCACTCTCAAGGTTCTCGACAGTGACAACGAACTCCATGAAGTCGAAATCGAGAAAGACTATGATTGCGATTTAGGCTTAGAGTTTTCCTCCGCCTTATTTGATACTCTAATTCAATGTAATAATCGTTGTCCTTTTTGCTTTATTGACCAAAAACCGCCAGGAATGCGGGATACTCTCTATCTCAAAGACGACGATTATCGTCTCAGCTTTCTCTATGGTTCCTATCTCACCTTAACTAACCTTCCCCCCGCCGAATGGGAACGCATCGAACAACTGCGACTGTCTCCGTTATATGTATCGGTTCACGCCACCGAACCCGAGGTGCGATCGCGCCTGCTGAAAAACCCCCGCGCTGGACAAATCCTCGAACAGTTACAATGGTTCCAAGAGCGGCGTTTACAAATTCACGCTCAAGTGGTGGTTTGCCCTGGAATTAACGACGGCATTCACCTCGAACGAACTCTACAAGACTTAGCAAAATTTGGCAAAAACATCAATGACGATGATATTCCCGCTGTGGCTTCCGTGGCGGTGGTTCCCGTTGGCTTAACCCGCTTTCGCCCTCCCGAAGATGAACTGATTTCCGTCTCTCCCAGCAAAGCCGAGGAAGTCATCCAACAAGTTCACGCCTTACAACCCCAATTCCGAGAACAATTGGGTTCAACTTTTGCCTGGTTAGCCGATGAGTGGTTTCTTTTGGCTGGCCAGGAAATGCCGGAACGGGTTGACTACGAAGGCTATCCCCAAATCGATAATGGTGTCGGTTCGATTCGCCTTTTCCTCGATGAATTTCGGGAAATCGCCTCTCAACAACTTCCCTCTCAGGTGCATCCTCCTCGTCACCTCACCTGGGTGGTGGGGAATGCCGTTAGAACCGCGTTTGGGGAGATTCTACGCCAACTCAACGCCGTTGAAGGGCTAACCGTGGAGATGTTAAGCCTCAATAGCGAGTTTTGGGGGCAAGAAATTAGTGTGACTGGGGTTCTCACGGGTTCTGATGTACGGCGAGGCTTACAAAACCGGCGACATCATCTCGGCGATGGGATTATTTTACCGACGGTGATGCTCAAACATGGGGAAACTCGGTTCCTTGACGATGTTACCGTGGAAGAGTTGGAACAAGAATTTGGCGTTCCTATCTTCCTCGCCAATGGAACCGAGGGTTTAGTTCAGGCCTGTTTAGCCACCCATCTAAGTGAGGCAAATAACAGCAGCCAGGGGGCTGAAAATGCCACTCTGGTTGAGGTTTTACTGTCAGATGGTTAAATTAACGTTTCAGGCTATCGGGGGCGAGGAAATGGGTGATGTGATAGGCCCGTTCCTCGGTTTTTAGGAGCATTTCTTCATACAAATGACGGGTGGCGCGATCGCCAACACTGTCACATTGGGCTGCCTGAGAACGCAGAAGAGAAATTGCCGCTTGTTCGGCTTTCAAGTCCGATTCTAGCATTTGCCGGGCGGGAAAAACACCATCTGCTTCCGGTTCAAAGGCGCAAAGTTCTGCCAGCTTACTGAAACTTGCAGCGGGAACGCCTCCCAATCCATTCAGCCGTTCTCCTAAGTCATGAACATGGCCGGCTACGTCATCATAGCATTCTTGGAAGAAGTTATGAAGTTGATAAAATTCAGCGCCTTCAACGACAAAATGATGTTTTTGATATTGTAAATAGAGGGCTTGGAAGGTAGCCAAGAGGATGTTTAAGCCCTCACAAACGGGTTCAGTGGTGGTTTTGGGCAGTAAAATCGGATTGTCGGCAATTTGCTCGAAGGCTTGAACTGGGGTTGCGATCGCCATGAAATGTTCTCCTGGTTACAAGACGAAATCTTGAGTGTTTCTGATCCCTTTTTGGGGCATCTATGTCTTGATTAGAACACAGGCAACTGGAAAGTTCAAGGTATTTTCAGTTCACGCATCTCAAGTAAGAGAATTATTCTCAATAATCTTGAGAAGCATTATCAGTTAGGTGGAAACCCCCTAAGACTGGGCTAATTTCTTGTTAAAATTACAAGCATCTATTCAGCTATATTTAGGAATTCAACACTCAGTAAATTACTTAAATATAGTGATACTCGAATTAACGGAATCCCGGATGGGTTCCTAATAAGGAACTATTATTGACACCTCTTCCCTTGGCGATGACAAATGGTAGCCAAAGATACAGTGACACCTGGATATATTACAGAATGTAACGAAGTCGGCGAGGGCGGTTGCGATCGCCGACTCTCCCTTTATAATCGAAAACGTTATTGCAATACTATCTCATTAACAACCATGCCACCATCGCCCTATCACCTAAAAATCCATGGAGGTTGTCGCTGGTGTATCTACCACAGACTAAAGGATTTGGGGATTTGCTGCCATTGTCGTGCCTATCAACCTCTCGATGTAACCGTTGATACACCATCACAGTTATTGCAAATTTGGAGCGTCACGCGGCAATATACAACCGCACCGGAAATTCTCAAAAATTGGCTCGAAAAGTGTTGGCAACAGCAAGGATGATAGAACCAGCTCTCTGTTCGTCCCTGATATCATGCTCACTAGCCTGCAAAATCCCCTCATCAAACAACTGCGTAAACTCCAGCAAAGCAAACAGCGTCGCCTCCAGCAACAGTTTCTCCTTGAAGGAACCCACCTCATCGAAGAAGCCAGCCGCCATGACTACCCCCTCGATGTTCTCTGTTATACCCCCGCCTGGGGCGATCGCCATCCCCAACTGCTGACGCAACTTCAAGCCCAACGCAGCGAAGTCGTCAGCGAGGATGTCTTAAACGCCCTAGCTACCACCGTCAACCCCGATGGCGTCATCGCCACCGCCCCCCAAAAAGTCCCGTCTCCCCCCAATCTACTGCCCTCGGGAGTAGGATTTGCCCTGGAACGTCTGCAAGATCCGGGAAATTTGGGAACCCTCATCCGTACCGCTGTTGCGGCGGAGATAGATGGGCTATGGTTGAGTGAGGATAGCGTCGATCGCACCTCCCCCAAAGTCTTACGGGCTTCAGCGGGAACCTGGTTTCAGATGCCGATGCTTCCCTGTGAGAGTCTCCTGGCAACGGTACAAGACTATCAGCAGCAGGGGGTGCAAATTGTCGCCACCTGTTTAGATAGCCCCCTCAGCTATTGGGATGTGAATTGGAAACAGCCCTCGTTAATGCTTCTGGGAAATGAAGGGGCGGGATTATCGCCTCAACTCCGCGAACTTGCCGATGTGCAAGTTACCATCCCCATCAGCCCTAACGCCGAATCCCTGAATGTGGCGATCGCCGCCGCCCTGTTGGCGTTTGAAGTCAGACGACAGCGACTCGGTTAAACCTCAACTTAATCAGAATCTGGGGAATTGGGGTTTTTTGATTCTAGGAATTGTTCAATATCGGCGATCGCATCTTCCCAAATCGCCAAATCCGTCGGCATATCACTGGGGGGTTCAACGGGTTTCGCCTTCGATGTTTCAGAGTCTGGGGGATGGCTGTTCATCGCTTGACGCAAGCGTTCGAGGGTTTCCTCAAATGTGGGTTCAGCATCCGGGCGATCGGGAGTGTTAGGTTCCATAAGTCGAGAAAGAAGCAAAGGGGCAAACGCTGTCTCGGCGTTACCCAAACGAGACTAGGCTACCCAATCTAGGCAATACAGCGGGCGATCGCGGCATATCTCGCCGATCCTAACAAACTTTTTTGCCCCCTCCCAATCTCGGGTTCTCTCCCCAGGAGTTGTCTGATCGCCCCCGTACAGTTGAAAATGGGAACGCTAAACGCACAGAGAAACTACTCATGAGTCAAGGGTTTGATTACGATCTTATTATTATTGGTGCCGGTGTGGGAGGCCATGGTGCAGCCCTTCATGCTGTCGCCCAGGGGCTAAACACCGCCATCATCGAAGCCGCTGAAATGGGCGGAACCTGCATCAATCGCGGCTGCATTCCCTCCAAAGCCCTCCTGGCTGCCTCCGGGCGAGTGCGGGAACTCCGTCAAACCCAACACCTGCGATCGATGGGAGTTCACGTGGGGGAAGTTCAATACGATCGCCAGGGAATCGCCGCTCACGCTGATAATCTGGTAAACACCATTCGCAGCAACATGACGAACAGCCTCAAACGCCTCGGGGTGGATATCATCCAAGGCTGGGGCAAAGTCGCCGCCGCGCAAAACGTCGCCGTGGAAACCGCCGACGGGGAAAAAACCTACAGTGCCGAGAATATCATTCTCGCCCCCGGTTCGGTTCCCTTTGTTCCCCCCGGCATTGAGATTGATGGCAAAACTGTCTTTACCAGTGATGATGCCCTGAAATTAGAGACAGTTCCCCCCTGGATTACGATTATCGGCAGTGGCTACATCGGTTTAGAGTTCGCCGATGTCTATTCCGCCCTGGGTTCAGAGATTACCATGGTCGAAGCCCTCGACAAACTCATGCCCACCTTCGATCCCGATATCGCCAAAATCGCCAAACGGGTATTGTTGGATAGCCGAGATGTGGAAACCTACGCTGGTGTCTTCGCCACGAAAGTCACCCCAGGAACCCCGGTGACGATTGAGTTGACGGATGCGAACTCTAAGGAAGTCGTCGAAGTCTTGGAAGTCGATGCCTGTTTGGTAGCCACGGGGCGGATTCCTGTCACTGATAAGCTGAATTTAGAAGCCGTGGGAGTCGAAACTGATCGCCGAGGCTTTATTCCCGTTAATGACTATCTGCAAGTTACCGCTGATGGGGAACCTGTCCCTCATCTTTGGGCGATTGGTGATGCCACCGGTAAGATGATGTTAGCTCATGCTGCCTCGGCTCAAGGGGTTGCGGTGGTTGAGACGATTCAGGGGCGCGATCGCCAAGTTGACTATCGCAGTATCCCAGCGGCAGCCTTTACTCATCCTGAAATCAGTTTTGTGGGCTTAACGGAACCCCAAGCCAAGGAGTTGGGAGAGTCGGAAGGCTTTGAGGTGGCAACGGCGCGCACCTATTTCAAGGCTAATTCTAAGGCTTTGGCGGAAGCGGAAACCGACGGCATTGCCAAGATTATCTACCGTAAGGATACGGGGGAACTGTTGGGGGTTCATATTATCGGCATTCATGCGGCAGATTTGATTCAAGAAGCCGCCAATGCGATCGCCAATCGCCAATCGGTGCGTGAGTTAGCCTTTAATGTGCATACTCACCCGACACTGTGCGAAGTCTTGGATGAAGCCTATAAACGCAGCTTGGAAGCGGCGTAATTGCCTGAAACGGAATGACTTAAATTTCGGGTTTGTTGTGGTGGGTTAGTTCCTGCCACAACCACCCGGTAAATCCGACTCCTCGATATAGCCTAAGTCGAGCAAAAACGCCTGCAACGCCGTCGGGAAGTCGGGATGTTTTCCAACCACCTCTCGCTCCTCATTATAGATATTATATCCCCCGATTCCTGACTCATCATCAGGGTCATAATGGGCTAACATAAACTCCCACCCTTCGTCAAACTCTCCTAAAAGGGCTTTTTGGGCAACGTATCCGGCTAACACTCCGTTCACTTCATGGTTGCGTTCTTGGAGTTCCAGATACATCTGCCAAGCTACAGATCGTAATTGTTCAGGATGTTCTCGGCTGACATCCTGAAATTCTCCATCTTGGAAACTTAGGATGCGAGAGGGGGGAACGGAACCGGCAAAGGAACTAAAGGCATAGAAAAAGGGTTGAGCCAATGTTAGATATTCGAGTTTACCATCTCCATTGATATCTTTGAATGTCCCGCCTGCCAATTGTTCCCGATCAATAGATGTTTCATCAAAATCATTGCCATTCCAGCTATAAATATGATGGCTTGTACAACAATGAGCGCCACCACTAAATCCAGATACGATAACTTCTGGCGTGCCATTATTGTTGATGTCTTGGAGGCTAACATGACCCAAATTCACGGCTAGAATTTTATCAGTTAGACGAAACGAACCTAGCCAATCTTGATGCAAAATGGTATAATGAAGATTGCCATCATAGCCAAGATTCTCTCGTTCAGGATGTCCCTCATAGCGAACGGAAACCCGGATATTTCCATCACGGAGTTCATGCTGTCTAAAGGGAGGAGTCTCAGAATCAATATGAAGGGCGGGCTGGGCGATCGCCCCAGACATCCAGGTACAACTCGCGAACCCCAAGCCGGAGAGAATTTGAATTAGTCGCCGATACATCACTCATAAATATATAAACTCTATATCTTCGTTCAGTCTTGCAACTTGAAAACCGGATAGTTTTGTCATCAGTCAGGGCGATCGCCTCAACCAACCCGTAGACTGTCAAGGGATTGACACACCCTCTTCATAGTTTGTTATAAATTATGGGTTAGCCTAACATAAACGGCTTCTATTGTCGCCATTACCGAGGTTAACCAACGGATGTATCACGATATTCTGCAAATTCTCAATCGTAATTCAGCCTGGATGCAATGGAATCTCTTTTTAGCCTTGATTCCGCTACTGCTGAGTTTCTATCTATTCAATCCCACCGCTTCCTCTACTTTGCGGTGGGGAACCGGATTTTTGACAGGAATGTTGGGGATTCTCTCGTTTTCCTCCATCACCTCAATCAGTCTAGCGTTATTGCGACAGGGTTCAATTCTCTATCTTCTGTTTGCAGGTTTGCTGGTTTCAGGAATTGCGGGGATGGATGCATTGTGTTTTCCGGGGCGATCGCGTTCAACGTTATGGTGGTTTGGCGGTATTGTCTTCATCCTCTTTCTCCCCAACGCCCCCTATTTACTCACCGATATTATTCATTTAATTGAGGATATTCGCCAAACTCGTTCAATTTGGGTTTTGACGTTATTTGCGATTCCTCTCTATCTTATTGTGTTAAGTCTTGGCTTTGTAGCATACACCTTATCGTTGGTGAATTTAAGAAATTATTTAAAATCCCAACATCTCTCTCACTGGGTCATTCCTGGAGAATCCAGTATCCATTTTCTCAGCGCCATTGGGATTTGCTTAGGGCGATTTGAACGGTTTAATAGTTGGGATTTATTGACGAATCCAGCTCAAGTCATTGAGCAAATTATCCGTTATCTAAAAAACCCCTACGACTGGATCATTATTGCAATTAGCTTTATGATTTTAGCTGGACTCTATTATTTAGTTAAATTTATAATCGAGTCCGTTGCGATCGCCCGCCGGGTAAGCGTCATAGAGTAACCCTACCCGCCCACGTCACCCTTAGCAGGTTCATTCATCATCCAAATAGCCAGACTCCACCAAAAACGCCCTCAAAGCCGTAGGGAAATCAGGATGTTGGCCAATAACGTCACCATCCTCATTATAAATATCTAACCCCCAATCCTCTTGGCGATCATAATGTTCCAACATAAACTCCCAACCCTCCTCAAATTCATCCAACAAAATTTTTTGGGCCACATATCCCGCCAAAACACCATTGATTTCATAGTCGCGTTCTTGCACAACTGAGCGCATTCTTTCAGCCCGCGATCGCAGTTCTTGAGGATACTCCCGCGTCACATCCTCAAAACCATCATCCCCCAATGAGAGAATTAATGAAGGCGGAAAAGAACCTGCATAGGAACTAAATCGATAGAGAAACCCACCGTTAAAGGTTAGAAATTCCAAATCTCCATCACCATCTAAATCTTCAAACGAGCCACCACCGCCATCAGCCGGACCTAAGATAAACTCCTCAAATTCACCCCCAGTCCAACGATAAATCTGGTGAACCGTGCAACAATGAGCTCCTCCCGTATAGCTTTCGACAATCACTTCGGGACGTTCATCATTATCAATGTCCTGAAAACGGACTTCACCCCGCATTATCGGATACTCAGGGGTCCCTTGTAAGTAAGCTTCATCCTGATAATATAAAACATAGTACAGTTGGCGATCGTCAAAAGATTCCCCAGCCCGATAATCGACACGAACACGAATATCTCCCTGAGAGATATCTTGTTCAAAAGACTCGGAATCGTAGTCGATGTTGATTTTGGAGGCGGCGATGGCCCCAGAAGCCACCCCAGAACTCACCATCATCGCCACTGTTACAATAAAAGAAATAATGTCATATACCATCGTCTAATCAACCTCAATTATTATCTCCCAAGTATTCGCTTTAGCTTCAACTCAACTTGTTTGATCAGCGATTTATTTCTATCAATATCATAGCACCGATGATTAGGGTTTGTCATCAAAAGACTCGCCAAAAAACTAAATGAAGAACGAGAAGCAAAAATTAAACTATCACAAGCTGCCAATAAGTACAAATCCATTAACGCCTCAATTCCATTCTGGACTAAATCCTGGCATTCTTGAGGATTTTGATGCAGTCGTTGACCCGAGGCAGAAAACCACTTGCTAATTGAAATAACATTCGGAAATTTATTTTCAAAAGATAGCAAAACCTCCTGAGAATCCGTTGCCACAAAAATTTTGAACTCAGGATATCTTAATTGAACAGATATGACAACCGATCGTAGATATGACTCAACCTTAGGCAAGGGGATTTTCATGTCTGAATAACGAATATGCACCCCAATTATATGCCCCCCAAAATTGTCTTGCTTGAACTGATTAACCTGTTGACAAATGTCATCTTTTAAAAAAAAGATTTTCCCGTAAAATAGACATCAAAATTTCGGGACTTGTAAGCTTTGCCAATCCCCTAGCATCCCCCGTAAATAAAGGGCGCATAGCATGAATTTTGTGGGTATAAGCCGCTAAAACAAGAATATCTTCCTCATAACCCAGTCGAGACACATCAAACGACATATCCAGATACCCTTTCAGTCCCAACTCCTGACGCAGAGACCCCAAAGAACGATGAAGTCGATGAGTCCAAACCGTCGGGTAGATCGAATCTGTCAGCGGCAACACCTCCACCGACTGTGCCACAGGACAATCAAAATAGCGAAAAAACAAATTTTCCCCCGAATTACAATAACTCCCATCGCGCCAATCCACCACCAACTGCCGCTCACTCAACTGAGCATATAAAATACCTGTCGCCACCGCAAAAACTCGATTTCCAATCCCGGAAGTTCCCTTAACCACAACATACTTTGTCATAGTCTTTTACAGGTAGTTTTTAAAACGTAAATTACCACCATCTTACACAGGACTTTAGGTTCGTCAAGACATAGAAGATGTAGCCAAGCCCAAATCCCTCTCCTGGGACCTCCCCTGCCTCCCCTGGGGAAAAACAGCCAAATTGCTCCCACCCTAACCCGCAAAAGTCAAGACATCCCCACATCTGGCCCATCCCAAGCGGGACAAAATTCGTTACCTTGAAAACAGAATCTCTCAAAACCCTAGCGGTCATCCCCCCACTCACCGTAGGATTTTAAGAATCATCACCCCGATTTGACCGCTACAACCGCATCAAACGGGTATTGTCGTTTGAAAGATAAGGAGAACCAAACCGAATGTTAGACGCATATCGCCAACACGCCGCCGAACGGGAAGCCCTGGGCATTCCCCCCCTTCCCCTAACCGCCGAACAAACCTCAGAACTCTGTGAACTCCTCAAAAACCCCCCCGAGGGCGAAGAAGGGTTCCTGATGCTGTTGCTGCGCGATCGCATTCCCCCCGGTGTTGACGAAGCCGCCTACGTCAAAGCCGGATTCCTCACCGCCATCGCCAAAGGAGAAATCGACTGTCCCCTCATCTCCCACCAGGGCGCCATCTCCCTCCTCGGAACCATGGTGGGCGGCTATAACGTCCAATCCCTCGTCGAACTGCTCAAATCCCGCGACAGCAACCTAGCCGCCGCCGCAGCAACCGCCCTGAGCACCACCCTGCTCGTGTTCGACGCCTTTAACGACGTTCTCGCCCTCTCGGACATTAACCCCTACGCCAAACAAGTCGTCGACGCCTGGTCCAACGGTGCCTGGTTCCTCGACAAACCCAAAGTTCCCGAAGCCATCACCGTCACCGTCTTCAAAGTTCCCGGCGAAACCAACACCGACGACCTCTCCCCCGCACCCCACGCCACCACCCGCCCCGACATTCCCCTCCACGCCCTCTCCATGCTGGAGTCTCTCATGCCCGAGGGCATCGAAACCATCGCCAAACTCAAAGAAAACGGCCATCCCGTAGCCTACGTCGGCGATGTCGTCGGCACCGGTTCCTCCCGCAAATCCGCCATCAACTCCCTGTTGTGGCACATCGGTCATGACATCCCCTACGTTCCCAACAAACGCTCCGGCGGCTTCATCCTCGGCGGAAGCATCGCGCCAATTTTCTTCAACACCGCCGAAGACTCCGGTGGCTTCCCCATCGAGTGCGACGTCACCCAAATGGAAACCGGAGACATCATCACCATCCATCCCTACAAAGGGGAAATCACCAAAAACGGCGAACTCCTAACCACCTTCACCGTCAAACCCAACACCATCCTCGACGAAGTGCGGGCCGGCGGGCGCATTCCCCTCCTAATTGGTCGCAGTCTCACCGACAAAACCCGCGAAGCCTTGGGCCTCGACATCACCGACCTCTTCGCCCGTCCCGAAATCCCCAAAATCAGCAACAAAGGCTTCACCCTAGCCCAAAAAATGGTCGGCCAAGCCTGCGGACTCCCCGGTGTGCGCCCCGGAACCTCCTGCGAGCCAGTCATGACCACCGTCGGCTCCCAAGACACCACCGGCCCCATGACGCGCGACGAACTCAAGGAACTCGCCTGTCTCGGCTTCTCCGCCGACCTCACCCTACAAACCTTCTGCCACACCGCCGCCTATCCCAAGCCGGTGGACATTAACACCCACAAAGACCTGCCCGACTTCTTCTCCACCCGAGGCGGCGTCTCCCTCCGTCCCGGCGATGGCATCATCCACTCCTGGCTCAACCGGATGCTACTTCCCGACACCGTGGGAACCGGCGGCGACTCCCACACCCGTTTTCCCTTGGGGATTTCCTTCCCCGCTGGTTCCGGGTTAGTGGCCTTCGCCGCTGCCCTCGGGGTCATGCCCTTGGATATGCCCGAATCCGTATTAGTGCGCTTCACTGGGGAGTTACAACCCGGTGTCACCCTGCGGGATATCGTCAACGCCATTCCCTGGGTTGCCATTCAAGAAGGCAAACTCACCGTCGGTAAAGAGAACAAGAAAAACCTCTTCGCCGGGCGGATTATGGAAATGGAAGGATTGCCCGATTTGAAAGTTGAGCAAGCCTTCGAGTTAACCGATGCGACGGCAGAGCGGTCTTGTTCGGGTTGCACGATTAAGTTAGGAACTGAGACCATTTCCGAGTATCTGCGCTCCAACGTCGTGCTGTTGAAAAACATGGTCGCTCGGGGTTATCAAGATGCCCGTACTCTGATGCGTCGCGCCGCCAAGATGGAGGAGTGGTTAGCCAATCCTGAGTTAATGTCGGCCGATAAGGATGCCGAGTATGCGGACACCCTAGAGGTGAATCTCAGCGAAATTACCGAACCCATCGTCGCCGCCCCCAATGACCCGGACAATGTCAAGTTAATGTCCGAATGCGCCAATGACAAGATTGATGAGGTCTTCATCGGCTCTTGTATGACCAACATTGGCCATTACCGAGCTGCGGCGAAGGTGTTGGAAGGGGCTGGCCCCGTGAAAGTGCGGCTCTGGATTTGTCCCCCCACCCGCATGGATGAGAAGCAATTGCGCGAGGAAGGGATTTATGGAGTCTTCGCAGCGGCGGGTGCGCGCACGGAGATGCCGGGATGTTCTCTCTGTATGGGCAACCAGGCCCGCGTGGAAGACGAGGCCACGGTCTTCTCCACTTCGACTCGTAACTTCAATAACCGTATGGGTAAGGGAGCGCGAGTCTATCTGGGTTCGGCGGAGTTAGCGGCGGTTTGTGCGCTACTGGGCCGGATTCCCACGAAGGAGGAGTATCTGGAGATTATGAAGGATAAGATTGACCCGTTTGCGGGTGAGTTGTATCGCTATCTCAACTTCAATGAGCTGGTTGGCTTTGAGGATGAGGGTCGCGTGATTCCCCTTGAGGATATGCCCAAGATTGAGGACATCTTAGGGATGCCGGCTGGGGCGAAGTAAGCGCCTGATAGGTTAACCTAGGGCGACTCCCAGAAACCGGGTGTCTTGAACAATACCTTCGCCAATTTAATGGTCACTGGCCTGCTGCGAATGTTTATGGATACAACCCAGACTGGATAAGCGTTGCAAAATCTGACCCACTAAAACTGGGTCAGGTTTTTCCTTAAGCAGTTTTATGCTTTCTTCCGCATAACGATACCCTCGAAATTGACGTTTGAGATCCAGAACACTGCACCGAGGCCACGTCTGGGTTACCTTTAACAGATAATGGGATAAATTCACCATAAAAAATGAAAGATTAGCCGCATTGGTCACCCCGGTCTCCTTAACATTCATAAAGTCTTCTAATCCCCAACATTGTTTAGCATCTCTAAAATTAAACTCGATTTGGAATCGTAAGCGATAATAGTCAATTATTTTCTCATGGTTCAAATCTAAATCACTAGAAAATAAAATGACATGGCTTTGGCTTGAAGTTCGCTGGTTTATCTTAATGATAATCACCACATTCAAAGCTTGTGCAAATTCTTTGTGCAGAAGAGTGGCTTAATAAATCTCTGTTGTAATTTTGTCCTTGTCCGTTGTCTTTTCTTTTAAATACTTGGCAGCAAGTTGACCAATTTTCAGCCTATTGCCATACTTAGTCCTGGTTTTCTGTTCTGATTCAGACGGTTCGTAAGGAAAATAAAAAGCCGAGTCTTGGCGCAATTTGGCAATTAAATGAAGGTTCAATTGACGAGCCATTTGTAATGCGTTATTGTTTCCGAAATGCCCGTCTAGCAATAAATACGTCAAAGGCAAAAATGGATTAAGATGGCTGAAAACCTTGGAGATTGCCGCTTTAATTCGCAATAGCTCGGCAGTAAAAACAACTTGGGTTTTATCTTTATTTTTGCCGCCTTTTGGTCGAACTCCTTTGTTTTTTACGATAGATTTTGTTTCTGCTTTTTGGAGATTGACTTCATTTGTTTGGCGAGATTTAGTCTGTTTGGATGCTTTTCGTTTATGAGATTTATCCTGTTTCTTTTTGAGAGCAGCGGCTTTTTCTTCGGGAGTTTTTAGGGTTTGTTCAATGTGAATGGGAAATGATTTTCTCTGTTCAACGCTAACGAGCGATAACGCAAAAAAGACAAACCTGGCACTTGCTTCCCATATAAACTGAAAAAAAAATTATCAAGACCGTGAGTCTTTTTACCAGCTTTGGTGACAACGACCTCATCTCCAGCGAGCAAGTAAATGTCATCTTTGTTGAACAAATGCTCCCGAAAAAAAATCCACAACATTGTGGACCAAGGTAAAACTGTGTCAAAAAATCGTTGTACCGTGCGATAACTGCCCCCAACCGAAGTCCAACGAGAAATCCCCAACATGGTCACTCGGCCCTCCATTGCCAGTATGGCTTTGGCAATCCGGCTTAATTGACGGACACTTGTGGCCCCTAGGACGGGGCTGAGGCATTGTAAAAGTGCTAGGATATCCTTCATGGGCTAATGTAGATGTCATTTGTCGTTGTGGTAAACCACAAGTGTACTACATTAGCCCTCCCCTTTTTGGCGAAGGTATTGTTCAAGAAACCCGGTTTCTGGTCCTCAACCCAAGTCGTCAGAGTTCCTAAACTTAGGTCGGGATTTGTTGCTGGGGGTCAGACACTCGGTGTCTTTAGAGACACCGGGTGTCCGAATTGGACTAGCGATGGCTGGCCCGAATTGAAACCGAGTTTCTTTCCTCGTCAGTGGAAGCATCATCCTTTAGTTTAAGATAAAGACAGTTGGCATCTGTCTGTATGAGTGAAACCGTCTACATTGAAACTAGCATCTTAGGCTACCTGACTGCTCGACCCAGCAGAGACCTTGTTGTGGCTGCCAATATTCAGATCACAAGGGAGTGGTGGGAGACACGCCGCAGTTCCTTTCAACTCTACTCTTCACAAGCAGTTGTGAAAGAAACCTCACAAGGTGATGCTAAAATAGCTGCTTAAAGACTGGAAATCATCCGCGATTTGGTATTACTTGATCTAGATCAATCTGTCCTTGATTTAGCAGAGCAGTTTTTTGGGGCGCAGTAGTCTTCCGGCAAAAGCCGATATTGATGCTATTCATATTGCAACCGCAACCATTCATAATATGGATTACCTGCTGACCTGGAACTGTAAACACATAGCAAATGCCCAAATCCAAAAAAAATTAGCAGAAATTAGCCTTGATTTTGGCTATGAATTGCCAATTCTTTGTACACCCTATGAGCTTCTCGGAGATTGATAATGTATCAAGACCCAATCGTAGAAGAGATTCACAAAATTCGTGAAGAGTATTCACAGTCATTTAACCATGACTTAAAAGCACTTTTCGCGGATTTGCAAAAGCAGCAAGCTGAAAGTGGCAGAAAAGTTGTTAACTTATCGCGCCAGCCTAGTCTAACACCAGGTGAACCTGGACAAGTAACAGAGCCTGGCGAAGAGGCGACCAATAGTAGTCACCACTGAACTGAGCTGTCGGTATCTTAGAAGACACAGGCTGTCCCAATTAGCCCAGAGATATCTGGCCCGAATTGAAACCGCGAATTGAAACCGAGTTTCTCCAAGAAACCCGGTTTCTGGTCCTCAACCCCAGTCGTCCCAACCCACCCAGTAATTCCATCTAATTTCCATCCAACTTCCATGTATTTACCATAGAACCTTTCCCCCAAGTCGTCTAAGCTAGATATACCAGAGTCCAAGCCGCGAATCCCAACTGGGGTTAACAACTTGGAGAGTTCCACCATCAACATTACCCACAGACAGACCATGGACAGACGTTTTTGGAAAAAAATGGTCGGAGAGCAATTTAACCACAAATATCATCTGGTTCAGTTCATCGACTCAGGAAGTTTTGGCGGCGTATTCCTCGCCAACGAAGTGATTGCCGACCGTGTGATTCGACAAGTAGCTTTGAAAGTTTTCCTCGTAGAAACCTCTCAACTCGATGTGCAAATTGCAGAATTGCGCCTCGCCACCCGCCTCAAGCATCCTCATTTATTAGATTGTTTCAGTTCAGAAGTGGGGTTTGAGGACGAGGAAGACGAGGAGGAGAAATATTTGGGGTTGGCGATGGAACCCGCTACAGAATCCTTGAGCCAGTATTTAGCAAAACGGGAGACGTTACCGCCGCAAGAGGTTCGCAACATCATCGGTCAAATTGCCTCGGCGTTAGTGTTTCTCCACAGTCAAAATATTGTCCATCGCGACCTAAAACCGGAGAATATTTTACGGGTCGGTGAGGTGTGGAAAGTGGCTGACTTTGGCATTTCTCGGGTGTTAACCCAAGGAACTTCGACCAAAACCACTCAGCAAATTGGAACCCCTGTCTATCAACCCCCAGAGTCTTATCAAGGTGAAATTCGTCCCGGATGGGATGTTTGGTCGTTGGGAATTTTACTTCAGCAGATGTTAACGGGAAAACATCCATTTTCGGCAAATACCATCACCGGACCAGAGTTAATGATGAAGGTGATGATGCAGGAACCCGAGTTTCCTGAAGGGTTATCGGATGAGTTTTTAACAATTCTCAAGGGGTGTTTTGTGAAAAATCCTAAGGAACGCTGGACGGCTCAACAAGTTCTGGATGCGGTTAAACCGTGTCAGGAAACTTTACCCAGTATTGACCAGTTAGATTTGTCTTCAAAACGTGCTGGAATTAACTATTATAAACTCCGGGATTTACTGGCGGCGAAGCGGTGGGAGGACGCTGACGAGGAAACGGCGGCCCGAATGTGTGAGGTGATGGGACGAGCAGAGGAGGGATGGTTACGAGTAGAAGATATCGAGCAGTTTCCTTGCAAGGATTTGAAGATTATTGATACGCTGTGGGTTCACTACAGCCAGGGTAAATTTGGCTTTAGCGTCCAGAAGAAAATTTGGATTGAATGTGGGAGTCCGACAAGTTATAGTGATGACTGGTTGAGATTTTGCGAGCGAGTGGGGTGGCGTGAAGGAGGAAAGTGGATGAGACATTCCGAAATTTTGAATCGAGTGGAAAATTTACCCAGCAGTGGAACCCCGGGAACCATCCCTGTATTGTGGGTTGGGTTGGTGAAATTTGGGTTTGTGGGTAAGGTATTGGTTGGTCTTTGGTTTGAAAATTTGAGTCTACGGTTGGCATTGTCTCTTCTCTCGCGCAACGACTTGTAAACTGTAGCAAATAAAGGCTTCAGTCCGCAACAAATTTCTATTTTTGAACCCTCTCCACACGGATATTAACGACAGAATAAGTGTTCCCTTGAATTCAATACCTGGCACTCCCCTCATTCAGGAAACAAAGAAGCCGCCCAAGCGGGATTAAAGCAATTTTATAACACAAGTTAATTCGCCAATAAATGAGAAGCCGAGTTTCTTCAAGAAACCCGGCTTCTGGTATTCGACCCGAGTCGTCAGAGTTCCTAAACTTAGGTCGGGATTTGTTGCGGGGGTCAGACACTCGGTGTCTTTGGAGACACCGGGTGTCTTAGTTGCTCAAGGGTGTGACTCTAGGGACACCGAGTTTCTTCAAGAAACCCGGCTTCTGGTATTCGACCCGAGTTGTCCGCCAATCCAGCCAGCAATTCCATCTAATTTCCATGCAACTTCCATGTTCCTACCATAGAAATTCTCCCTCAACCCGTCTAAGCTGGATATATCGCAATCCCCCCAGCCATCCTCCACGTCAAGGTGAGAATCATGAACCAATCTCTAATGATGTTTAGAATGCTCGAAGGAGCCGTTATTGACAACAAATACCATCTGCGAGAACTCCTGGGCGCCGGAGGATTTGGCGCCGTCTTCCTGGCCGATGAAGTCGTTCGCGATAACCTGCTGCGACAGGTGGCCGTTAAAATTATTCCCGATGACGACAACCAACAACTAATTGAGTTGATGGAAGCCACTCGCCTCGACCATCCTTATCTAATTCGCTCCCATACCGCCGGTGAATCCGGGTTTAATAACATCTCACTGTTGTATTTAGTCATGGAACAGGCCGACTATTCCCTACAAGAGCGACTCGAACAAGGGAAACTCTCCGTCAGCGAAACCCAAACGTTGATTCGTGAAGTGGCGGCGGGGTTGGACTATCTCCACCGTCAGAATAAAGTGCATCGCGACCTGAAACCGGGCAACGTTCTCTGGTCTAATGGGTGTTGGAAACTCTCGGACTTTGGCTTAATTCGTAGCTTGGGAAACCGGAGTTATGCCCAAACCTCAAATCCCATTGGAACCATCGCCTATATGCCCCCAGAAGCTTGGGATGACAAGCATCGAATTTCCAAAGCCTGGGATATTTGGTCATTGGGAATTATGATTGTCAATGTGGTAACGGGGAAAATTCCCTATCAGTTCCAGGAACAAACGCAACTGCTCAAGCAGGTGATGAATTGCAATCTCAATTTACCGCCAGTTCCCTCGGAGTTGCAGGAAATTGTGCAGGGATGTTTGCAGCAGAATCGACGCAAACGCTGGACGGCTCAGCAGGTACTCGATGCAGTTCAACCGCGTTCGTCGAGCTTTGGGTACACTTTATCGAGCATTGCAGATTTAGACCTGTCTTCAGAACGTCCGGGAATTAACTATTATAAACTGCGGGATTTACTGGCGGCGAAGCGGTGGGGAGACGCTGACCGGGAAACGGCGGAGCGAATGTGTGAGGTGATGGGACGAGCAGATGAGGGATGGTTACGAGTAGAAGATATTGAGCGGTTTCCTTGCAAGGATTTGAAGATTATTGATACGCTGTGGGTTCACTACAGCCAGGGTAAATTTGGCTTTAGCGTCCAGAAGAAAATTTGGATTGAATGCGGGAGTCCGACAAGTTATAATGATGACTGGTTGAGATTTTGCGATCGAGTGGGGTGGCGTGAAGGAGGAGAGTTTTTGAGTTACCGTCGTATTATAAAACAAGGTAGTCATGCGTCCCTCCCAATGGGGGTACCGGTGGTCGGTCTTGGTTTTGGGGATTTGGTTCTTTGTTTTATTGGTTTAGGTTTTATAGTTCGGGAAGGCGGGAGATGGCTACTCTTCTCTCGCGCAACGACTTGTAAACTGTAGCAAATAAAGGCTTCAGTCCGCAAAAAATTTCTATTTTTGAACCCTCTCCACACGGATGTTAACGACAGAATAAGTGTTTCGCGAATTCAATACCTGGCACTCCCCTCAATCGGGAAATAACGAAGCCGCCCAAGCGGGATTAAAGCAATTTTATAACACAAATTGCTTTGCCAATAAATGAGAAGCCGAGTTTCTTCAAGAAACCCGGCTTCTGCTATTCGACCCGAGTCGTCGGGGTTCTTAAACTTAGGCGCGATTTGTTGCGGGGGTCAGACACCGGGTGTCTTAGTTGCTCAAGGGTGTGACCCGGCTTCTGCTATTCGACCCGAGTCGTCGGGGTTCCTAAACTTGGCTCGGGATTTGTTGCTGGGGGTCAGACACTCGGTGTCTTTGGAGACACCGGGTGTCTTAGTTGCTCAAGGGGGTGACACCGAGTTTCTCCGACTCCTAAAAATTTCCATGTAAGGCGTTGAAGCATCAGAGCGGTCATCGCTTGATAGACACAGCATTCACTCATTTGAGGCAGACGCTCGTAATCCTTACTCAAACGTCGCTGCTTTCCCAGCCAACGTTGTCTTGATTAGTTTGGGAATTAACTTTGTTTCGACTCCCATTTTCGCCTGGGGACTGGGAGCAATCTTCTTACCCACGATGTCTTTAGTCGCTCAAGTTCTGTTGAGAATTAACAAACAAGCTGTTTCAAAAAACTTTTGAACCTAACCCACACATCAAGGTTGGGGGAGGGCGATGACAGATGATGGCGAACTGCCCTCCTGAGCCGGAGAGGCGGTACACTCGAATATAGCAATCGAAGATTGCCTGATTGACACTCAGCAAGGATACTCTGAGTTGGAAGAGAATCTCCTACCTCTTGCCTTCCCCTCCACCGGAGGGGTTAGGGGTGGGTTATGTCTCTTGCCTCTTGCCTATTCACGATTCACGATTCACGATTCACGATTCACGATTCACTTCTTCCCCCTCTTGCCTCTTGCCTCTTGCCTTTCGTCCCATTCAGACCAACTTTTGCTATAGCATGGAGTCGATGCGATCGTTGAGTTGCCGAACGCTCCAGCCCTTAAATCGAGCGAGTTCGAGGTAAAAGTCCCGCTTCCAAGAATCGTCTATATTTTGTTACAGACAGCAACAAATTGGCTGATTTGGCCTGATCCTTCCCTTTTTTTGACGAAATTCCCGAGGATCAAGTCACCATTCCACAAAGATTATGCTAAAATGATGTTGTGGGCTTCGTCAGGGACGCGAAGTCAAACATCTAGCCTGCGCATTTTTAGAAAATCCCCCCAAATCAGTTAAGTTGATTTAAAAATCAATCAATACTCACTTAAAACTTATAAAATTCCTTGATTTTGTATTCCATTAGACTGTCAGCCCGACTCAGGAGTGGTGAAGATACAAGAACCCTGGAGGTCAACCCCCTCAGGGGTGGTGGGTTAGAACTCTCATCCCCAAAATGGGGAACGATCGCCCACGTGAATGGAGTCAAATTATCAGGTTGCCAAATCTAATGTCGAGTTCCGTGAATAGGTCTCAGGGAGCGATCGCCGACTTAACAAAAGAAGTCAAACAGGGCGATCGCCTAGCCCTAATCAGTCTCTGTATCGCCTTAATCTCAGTCTCCTTTGCCCCAATCTTTATCAAACTCAGCGAACTGGAACTCGGAGCCAACGCCACGGTCTTCAACCGTTTATTCTTCTTCTTTATTATTTTCGGCTTCGGTCGTTTCTGCCAAAGCCGAATCTCGCCAACCGAGCCAGTCCAAGAGATTCAAGCCATCACGCGCCAGCAATGGCTGCTCCTAATTGGCGTGGGTGCCGTTGCCATCACCTCATTAGTATTGTGGGCCATTTCCCTGCAATATACCACCGTTGCCAAAAGTATGTTGCTCAACAACCTAACCCCAATCTTTACAAGTTTAGGAAGTTGGCTCTGGTTAGACAAAAAATTTGACCGTCGCTTTCTAATTGGCATGACCATTGCCCTCGTCGGAGCGATCGCCCTAGGACTCGAAGACATTAACGGCAGTGCCGGAACCCTCCTCGGAGACAGCTACGCCCTCCTCTCCGCCGTCTTCTTAGGACTGTACTTTCTCATCGTCGAACAACTGCGATCGCGCTTCAGTGCCACCACCATCCTCCTCTGGCGTTGCGGAATCGGCAGCCTCCTGCTTCTCCCCCTCGTGTTCCTCATCGAAGGACAACTGTTTCCCCAAACACTCAACACCTGGCTAGCCGTCCTCGGACTCGCCCTCATCAGCGAAGGCTTAGGCCAACGACTTCTCGCCCAGAGTATGGACAAACTCTCCTCGAGTTTCGTCTCCCTCTTTCTCCTCCTCGAACCCATGGTGAGTGCCCTGCTGGCCTGGTGTATCTTTAACGAAGCCCTGAACCTAATCACCGGCATTGCCTTTATCATCGTCTTTAGCGGCATCTATCTCGCCAAAACCAGCCAAGCCGCCGTCGCCGAATAACAGCCCATCTCATCCACCTCTCCCCTATCCCCGAGGAATGGTAGTCTAGCAATCAGTTCCCCGAACGCGGACAGTGCTACCGTAAACAGTCACCCAGGGCAAAACCGAATCACGCATTCTCCCGGTTGACCGTTGCCCGTTGCCCTTTTTGCCCCCCTTCTGCCATGACTCAGCCTCTCGAACGACAGACCCTCCGACCCCATGGCGTCTATGCCCTTCATGGACTCGCTGTGCTTCCGGCCGCCAATCCAGACACCGGCCAAACCCAGCCAGAACTCATCGCCGTGGATGCCGTTCGGGGCTATATCATCGCCGTCAACCCAGAAAGCGACGATACCCGCATCTTAAACCCCCATAACGCCGCCGATTTTATCGGAGTGGGAGGGATGACCATTTGGGAAAACAGCCTCTGGTTCACCCGAGGCGATAGCATCTACTTCTGTAACCTCGATGACTTCATCGCCCAACGCTTTATCACCCTTCCCTACGCCTTACAAGGGGTGGCCGTTCAGGGTGGGGCCATTTACGTCAGTTGCCAGAAAGAAGCCCTCATCTACGTCTTCTCCCGAGAAAGCCAAAAAGAAATTACCAGCTTTTACGCCCCAGGCGTTGGCGTCGAAAACCTAGCCGTTCGCGGCGAGGAACTCTGGGTCACCGATACCGTTGAGCAAACCGTGTACTGTATGGATCGCGGCACTGGGTCCATGCACTTTAGCGTTCTCACTCCCTTCTCCTCCCCTACAGCCCTGACCTTCTATCCTCATCCTGAACTTGACGAGGATCTTCTCTACGTCGCCTACGCCTACGAAGAACCCTACATTCGGGATGACCCCAACGCCGCGAATCCCTATCAACTCACCTTCCGCGATCGCACCTTCATCCATCCCCTCCACATCTATCACAACGCCGAAGAGCATTACACCCTCTCCAATGGCTACCGCATCGAAATGACCTACACCGAGGAACTCTCCCCCCTCGATGCAGTGGAACTCAAAGACTTTGAATGGCACATCGCCCTTCCCGTGGATACCCCCCGCCAAAGGGTTCACGGCATCGAGTCGATCGGCCTCCCCTTTGAAACGCGGGTCATCCAAGAACAACCCATGGCCGTCTTCAAGTTTGACCATCTCAAACCCTTTGAAGCCCGGATTTTCGGCTGGAAAGCCATCTTAGATGTGCGAGGGATTAAATATAACCTCAAACCCGGCAATGTGACCGAATTACCGGAGTTACCCCCAGAGTATCCCGAACGCTATCTGGTGGATAATGACAACCTGGCTATGGACACCGACACCGTCCAGCGGGCGGCCCGTAACGCCGTTGGTAGTGAAACCAACCTGTTGCGGCAAGTCTTGAGTATCCGCGATTATGTCTACGATCGCCTCGAATATGGCATCAAACCCCATATTGATACCCCCGATGTAGCCCTGAAACGGGGGATGGGGTCCTGTGGGGAATATGTCGGGATTCTCCTGGCCCTGTTGCGTCTCAATGGCATTGCCTGTCGGACCGTGGGCCGCTATAAATGCCCCGCCCAAGCGGAACTACGGGAAGTCCCTATGCAACCGGACTTTAACCATGTCTGGCTCGAGTTCTTTGTCCCTGGCTATGGCTGGATTCCTATGGAGTCGAACCCTGATGGCATGAGCGATCGCGGCCCCCACCCCCTGCGTTTCTTCATGGGCTTGGCTTGGTATCACCTAGAATTAGTCAAAGGGGCGAAATTTGAAAGTCTGATTAAAGACGGCAAGCGACTGCCCAAAACCGAAGTCTCCATGGGAGACTTAGCCATCAACCATGTGCGATTCCGGATTCTCGACGAATTGCCCCCCCCTCGTCCCACCTCCAAAACTAACCCCAGGACTGACGTTTCCTAGCATGGCGAACCCTCTAGCTGACCTGCAAAATCAAATTAGCGATACCCTCAAACGCTATCAACATCGCGTGGATTATCTCGCCATCCGCCTCGAAGCGTCCGAGGGCACCGATATCTTTATCCGAGGGATTCAGAAGGAGTCTCATGCTGACCATCAAATTGAAACCCTCAGCGAAGATGTCAGCCTAGGGGGTCAGGTGCGGGCCTGTTACAAAGGAGGTTGGGGCTTTTCGAGTTTTAACCGACTCTCTCATCTCGGCGATCGCGTCCAAGAAGCGGTTACGGCGGCCCGCCTAGTGGGTTGTGAACAGACGGAACTAGCCCCCATTCCCATCCTCAGCGATATCTGTCAATTGCCCCTGACGCGAACCGACCCCCGACAGATTGACTTGAAGGACAAAAAAGACCTCTGCGATCGCTATATCGAGCAACTGCTAAGCGTCAGCCCCCGCATTGCCACCACCTCCGTCCGCTATAGCGACTGTGCCAAACGCCTCCTCATTGCCACCTCAGAAGGCTCCTTCATCGACCAATCCTGGGTGGATCTAGAAATGCGGTTCGCCGCTACGGCCCGCGACGGAGAAACCGTACAAACCGGCCGTGAAACCAGTGGCTCTCGCCGTGGCTATGACGATATGACCGCCCTCGATAAACAGGTCAAAAGCGCCGCAGAACGGGCGGTAGAAGCCTTGGAATTACCCTCCGTGCGGGGGGGGACGTATCGCGTCGTCATTGACCCCATTCTCAGCGGTTTATTCGTCCATGAAGCCTTCGGTCATCTTTCGGAGGCCGACATGGCCTACGAGAACCCAGACTTACTCGAAGTCATGACCCTGGGGCGACGCTTTGGCGGCGAGGACCTACAAATTTTTGACGGGGCGGCCCCCCAAGGTCATCGCGGCAGTTATTTCTACGACGATGAAGCCACCCCCGCCACCACCACCCAACTGATTGAAAACGGGGTATTAGTGGGGCGACTCCATTCTCGGGAAACCGCCGGACGCTTGGGAGAAGCCGCCACGGGAAATGCCCGCTGTTTGGACTATCAGCATTCTCCCATTGTCCGCATGACCAACACTTGGATTGGTCGCGGAACCACCCCCGTTGACCAACTTTGTGCCGGGATTGAGGAGGGAGTCTATGCTCGTAATTGGTTGGGGGGAATGACCAATGGGGAGATGTTTACCTTTAGTGCTGGGGAAGCTTGGATGATTCGTAATGGGGAGTTGGCGGAGAAGGTACGAGATGTTACTCTCTCGGGCAATGTGTTTCAAACCCTGGCGGATATTGAGGCGATTGGCGATGATTTCTACTGGGATGAGTCTGGCGGCTGTGGGAAGGGGGGACAAAATGGTTTACCGGTTGGCTGTGGCGGCCCGAGTTTGCGGATTAATAATGTTGTGGTTGGGGGGGAAGCCTAAATGAGCAGTGATAATGACTCAGATTTTGTCGTGATAGCGGCGGAGGATGGGGAACCATCTCAAGAAACACTGTATGTGTTGCAAAATCGTGACTTGATGCAACGAATTGCTCGTTCTTTGGTGACACATCACCGAGGCCAAGACTATCAACCTTCAAACGAAGAAATCAATGAGATCGAGGTTTAGGAACAATTCATGAAAGCTCGTGACTTTATTAAACCGAGTGAAAATGTAGTCATTATTTTTACACATGGTAAACATTTTGTTCTTTATGATGACAACACAGGTTTAACAGGTGAGTGGAAGCTCGATCCCAATCGTAACGTTGAGCGCGTTATTCTTTATCATCGTGAGGGTGATAAAAATACGAATACTTTGTACATCGCCAATCATGCTGGTGTAGAGCCAGCAGACAGAGAAGGTCGATATAACCTTCGCTTAACTCATGTTCAGTACGTCGGGGTAACATCCGTAAATTGGGTTGAGTTCTCCGAAGGTGGCCAAAATCCAATTCGGTATCTTTGACTCCTTTTTTTAAACGAGCGACGAAAGTGATCAGACGATTCAATCGAGAAGGGTTGTGAGCCAGTCATGCACCTCTCCTTGAGAAATTCGAGTGGACGAGTTCTCGGCTAACCCCTGACTCACGACCTCAGACATGACGCCTTCATAGGTTGGGTTATCTCGTTCGATTAAGTCAAGTTTTTGCAAGCCTAATTCTTTCATATCCTGACGTTGAATCGGCTCATCGAAGAGAGGTTCATCGTAAAGAGCTAAATGTAAGCTTTGAGCATAGTAAAGAAGCTTCTGAACCTTCATATTGGTTATATCTGCTTCAACACCATCCTCATAAGCTTTAATGACGAAGTAATGTGCTGCCTTGAGATAATCCATTGTTCTGTACCTCGCAGCTTAAGGGTTGCGTTACCTCTATTATAACAGTGATGATAGTGACTGGTGAGTGATGACCAAAACGATTTTGGGTCTTCGTTTTAGATTGCTATCAAGTTTTGATGGACTTCGCTGTTTTGGAGAAATCACAGTAAAGCGGAATCTTACAGATTCAGTCACCCCGTTATACAAAAAGTTGTTTTATTAGAGGGGAAACTGATAGTAGATCGTGCCGTTGTCACTAACATGGAACGTCGCTTCAAAGTCTTTGGCTTGCTCATCTAAGTAGGTTTTTGCAGCCTCGCCTGAAAGTCCCGAGGCGATCGCAAACTGCATCACAGTCATAGAACCCCGGTGGGCCTGCACCATCTGATAAAACACTTGCTGTAACCGTTCCGCCTCAGTCGGAGCATTAGCTTTAATGGACTTCCGACGTTTGACAGCAAGTAGAGACGGATGTCGCATCAGCCATTGTCCTACCATAGCAAGGCTGATGGTGCATCCTAAGCCGATGAGGAAGCTGAAGAAATTTTCAAGAAACGTTCCCTCGCTATCAAACAGCAGCGCGATCGCAACGATCAGAAATAACCCCGCACCACCGTAGGCAAAAATCCCCAAAATCCCTCGAATCAGCTTCATGGCTTACCCCGTCTCACTAGGATTGTTTCCCTCTATCTTAAGCTGAAAAATGGGGGTCAGCAATCATTCGTCCTTACCCCCATCTGACACTGAACAGCGGGAAACTGGACTAACTGACAGGTAAGGGGTTACAGCGCGATCGCAACTCCTTAACAATCTCGTCCAAGCCATCATGATTGAGGCGATAACTCAACGGATGGGCCACCAAGCGGGCCGTACTCTCAAATAACACTTCAATCTCAATCAGACCATTTTCCTTCAGAGTCCGTCCCGTCGAGACCAAATCCACAATCGCCTCAGACATCCCCGTAATCGGACCAAGTTCCACCGAACCATAGAGGGGGACGATTTCTACCGGTAAATCCAAACTGCGGAAATAGTCCCGCGCACAGGTAACAAACTTCGAGGCCACCCGGCCATGAATTGGTAAATCAATCGGACTGCGATAGGGACTTGACGCCTTCACCGCCACCGAGAGACGACAACCGCCAAAGCCTAAATCCGCCACCTGGGCCACATTGGGATGTTTTTCCCGCAAGACATCATAGCCAACGATTCCCAGTTGTGCTTGGCCATATTCGACATAAACCGGGACATCTAAGGCCCGTACCAGTAACCCTCGGGCCGTTCCCGTCTCATCCAACATCTGAAGTTGGCGATTGGAGGAGTCTAGGAAACCACTAAAATCGAGGCCAACCGCCTTCAGGGAGCGAATACTGTCCTTTAAAAGTGCGCCTTTCGGCAATGCGATCGTCAACATAATCGAAACAGATAAAACAGGATAGAGAATAGATCGAGAAGACAGATCAGACCCGAATCGGCCCGTTATGAAGTGCTATCGCCAGAATCGGCCACAGATTCAGCCACTGACTTAACCTCCACCTCAGCCACATCTGCCACCGGCGCGTCTTTAGCCTTGTGATTGGCTTTGACGCGGGTAATGGGTTCGAGGAGTTTCGGGTCGAGTTCCTGATTGGAGAACAGGGGTAGAATCTCGGTGATAAAGGCTTCGGCGGCTTTGGAGCGATAGCGATTGGGATTGTAGATCACATTGAGGGTGCGTTTGACCACGACTTCCTCAATGGTGGCCTGGTGTAACACTCCCATCTCTAACTCCTTCTCGATCGCCGAGACGGAAACAAATGCCGCTCCTAAACCGGACTGCACGGCGTTTTTAATCGCCTCAATGGAGTTGAGTTCCATCTCTAGGGTTAGGCGGCGTGTATCGATATCACAGCGAGCCAAAACGCGATCGATGACCTTGCGAATGGTCGATTGAGAGTCGAGGGCAATAAATTGCAAGTTATACAACTCCTCTTTATGGACCGAGGGTAACTGAGCCAGGGGATGAGACACCGGTAAAATTAGGGCCAGTTCGTCTTCGGCGTAGGGGATAACTTCCAAAGAATCTTGTAAATCCGTGGGGACTTCGCCGCCAACAATGGCCAAATCCACCTGTCCATTAGCCACACTCCAAGAGGTGCGCCGCGTTGAATGGACATGGAGTTGCACCGCTACATCTGGGTAGCGTTGACGGAAAGCACCAATGGTCCGGGGAAGAAGATAGGTTCCCGTGGTTTGGGAGGCGCCGACAATTAGGGTTCCTCCCTGTAAATTTTGTAGATCTTCAATGGCGCGACAAGTTTCTTGACACAGGGTCAGAACTTTCTCGCCATAACTGAGTAGTAAGTGGCCCGCTTCCGTCAATTGTGCTCGTCGTCCGCCGCGATCGAACAACGGCACATCCAACTGTCGCTCTAAGTTTTGAACCTGGAGACTGACGGCAGGTTGGGAAACATACAGGCTATCGGCGGCCCGCTTAAAGCTTCCCTCAGAGGCGATCGCCCTGAGGATGCGTAGCTGATCCAGAGTAAAAGGAAGGTCAGACATAGATGAAAAGTCGGTGAGGGAAAAGCGCCATCTGGCAGCCCACCCATGTCACGTAAAAGCTCCTGGGATGGTTGGAAGCCCCGTCTCTTCAGAGCGGGGAGGAAAACCGACTCAAGCGGCTTTAGCCGCCAGCACCCCCTTGCGGGGTGAAGGGGTATGGTTGCCCCTCCATGGAGCTATGGTTGGCTCCGACTCCCTTGCGGGGTAATGTTGGCTAAGCGCTAACGCGCACGCTCCGCGAACGCTAATGTTCAGAGTCGGTACTTTCCCAATCGCACTGTCTTAACCCCTTAGGACTGTTTAACGATTCGGTTCTAGAGCCGGGAACTAGCACGCATTCCCGGGTAGGAACTTTAACTCTTGCTCTGAACGTAGCCAGTTAAGGCTTAAGCTGGTCAGCTACCTGAAGGGGAGGGCACGAAGCCCCCGTGCTTCAGCCGGGGGTGCTGACTAGCGTACCGGAGTGGGTGCGTTTTTTGACCCCCTCAAACAACGACAGTAGCATAAGAGCGAGTCAGGGCCTTCAAAGTTTTGTTGCTTAGATCGTTCCCACACCATCACCCGTCGGGATCATCGACAAACCCAAGACTGGCAAAACCCAAGTCAACATCCAAGTCAACATCCAAGTCAAAACCCAAGTCGACTTGTAGGGGCCATCTGCCTTTGCTAAGATCTGTCCCACAAGTGGAACTAAATACTATCAACGATAAATAGAGGGTCTTGCTCACAGGCGATCGCATTGATCGCCTGTGAGCTTATTTACCGTTGCGACTGTTGCGACAAGAGTCTCGAAACCTCTTGGTTGTTCTGAATTTCCGATACCCATCGAGATCAATTGAGACCCTAGACTTGTGGTAGACTGCTTATCGAGTTGTCACACCAACTCGAAGCACGACGGCCAAGCATCTGTTGAAACATTGGACAACCCTGTGGAAGACTGGGTTACACCTATGGAAGCTGAGTTAGACCAAGAGAAACTTAGTTTCGGTCGGCTTCGGCAATGGAAGCAGGATGTCTCGGTTGTCATTTTCGCTCGAATCGTTGATGCGATCGCTGGCACTTAACCAACCTTTTACGTTGGCGCGGACATCCCGCGTTCTACCGAACCGGTGAGCGTTGGGAGAAATCGCGCCTCGGTGTGGGACTAAAATGCCAAGGGATGTCAACTCGGGTAGACTTGTTAAACACAGTGGGGTTGGGCGAGGACACGATACCCAATCATGTCCGAGGGGTCGCCTCACTATAAAAATGCAAATCCCGTCCAGGGAAAAAAAGCCTGTGCTGCCATGCCTAAACGGTCAGCGCCGGGAATACGTCACATGTGTCGATAGAGGAAACTTATGAGCATGAAGCCAGATCGCGTGGTTCTTATTGGTGTCGCGGGAGACTCGGGTTGTGGGAAATCTACCTTTTTGCGCCGACTCTCCGATTTATTCGGTGCGGAGAAGTTGACCGTCATTTGTCTCGATGACTATCACAGCTTAGACCGCAAAGGACGTAAAGCTGCCGGGGTCACGGCACTCGACCCTCGCGCCAACAACTTTGATCTGATGTACGAGCAGATCAAGTCCTTGAAAGAAGGAAACCCCATTGACAAACCTATTTACAACCACGAAACCGGAGAACTCGATCCTCCTGAACGAATCAACCCCAATAAAATCATCGTCATTGAAGGGTTACACCCAATGTATGACGAGCGAGTTCGTGGCTTGCTAGACTTTAGCATCTACCTCGATATCAGTGACGAGGTCAAAATTGCCTGGAAGATTCAGCGGGACATGGCAGAACGGGGTCACACCTATGAGGACGTTCTGGCCTCGATTGAGTCTCGTCGGCCCGACTTCGAGCAATATATTGACCCGCAGAAGCAGCACGCGGACATTGTGATTCAGATTCTGCCGACGAATCTAATCAAGGATGACAAAGAGCGCAAAGTCCTACGGGTGCGCCTGATTCAACGCAATGACGTTGACCACCTCGAACCGGCTTATCTCTTTGATGAAGGGTCAACCATTAACTGGACTCCCTGCGGTCGTAAGTTAACCTGTTCCTACCCCGGACTGCGCCTGTTCTACGGTCCCGATAACTACTACGGACATGATGTGTCGGTCTTAGAAGTCGATGGACGCTTCGACAACCTCGAAGAAATGATTTACGTTGAGGGCCATCTGAGCAACACCTCTACGAAGTACTACGGTGAACTAGCTCACCTACTCCTCGAACATAAGGAGTACCCCGGTGCCAATGATGGAACGGGTCTGTTCCAGCTTCTGTCGGGTCTGAAGATGCGCGAAACCTACGAGCGTCTCACTTCCAAAGATTCCAAGGTCGCTGTGGAAGTGTAGATCTAAGCTTCAACTCAATGTTTGTCAAATACGGAGTCAAGAGTATCACACTCTGGCTCCGATTTTTTGTTGCAGACACTTATATGGAGACAATTAAAGATGCAATAATATTATTATAGCGACGTCTTAAGGATTTATCTAGTCATTGTTGATGTGACTACCAATAAATTGTATCGCCTATTCACTATTCACTATTCCCTATTCCCTATTCCCCCTTTCCCCGAAGTTATGTTACATTTAGTTAAGATTATGAAATGAAAACGCATCTAAAAATAATCGTTGCCGCAATCGGAGATAACTGATTATGAAATTTTCTTGGAGAGTCGCCCTGCTGTGGGCTATGCCATTATTGGTAATTGGCTTCTTTCTCTGGCAGGGGGCCTTCTCGTCCTCAGCCGTCACCAGTGGCGGCAATGCTGCCACCACGCGCATGAGCTATGGTCGTTTCCTCGACTATCTCGATTCTGGACGGGTGACCAGTGTTGACCTCTACGAAGGTGGACGGACTGCGATCGTCGAGGCTCAGGACTTTGACCTGGACAATCGTGTACAACGGCTGCGGGTTGACCTTCCCGCCAATGACCCGCAACTGATTACGCGACTGCGGGAAGCCAACGTGAGCCTCGATACTCATCCCCCTCGCAATGATGGAGCCATCTGGGGCGTGTTGGGGAATCTCATTTTCCCGATTCTGCTGATTGCGGGGTTGTTCTTCCTGTTCCGTCGTTCGAGTAACGCTCCCGGTGGCCCAGGACAGGCGATGAACTTCGGCAAGTCTAAGGCCCGATTCCAAATGGAAGCCAAAACCGGCATTCTCTTTGATGACGTGGCCGGTGTCGATGAAGCTAAAGAGGAACTCCAAGAAGTTGTGACCTTCCTCAAGAAACCCGAACGCTTCACGGCTGTGGGTGCGCGGATTCCTAAAGGGGTGCTGTTGGTTGGCCCTCCCGGAACCGGTAAAACGCTCATGGCCAAGGCGATCGCCGGTGAAGCGGGTGTCCCTTTCTTTAGCATCTCCGGTTCAGAATTTGTGGAGATGTTCGTCGGAGTGGGTGCGTCTCGCGTCCGTGACCTCTTCAAGAAAGCCAAAGAAAACGCCCCTTGTATCATCTTCATCGATGAGATTGATGCCGTCGGTCGTCAACGGGGTGCTGGCATCGGTGGTGGTAATGATGAACGAGAACAAACCCTGAACCAACTCCTGACGGAAATGGATGGCTTCGAGGGCAATACGGGAATTATTATTATCGCGGCAACAAACCGCCCCGATGTGCTGGATTCGGCCCTGTTACGTCCTGGACGTTTTGACCGCCAGGTGTCAGTGGATGCCCCGGATATTCGCGGTCGTCTCTCGATTCTCGATGTCCATGCTCGCAATAAGAAGTTAGACCCCTCTGTGTCCCTAGAGGCGATCGCCCGTCGCACGCCTGGCTTCACGGGGGCTGACTTAGCCAACCTCCTCAACGAAGCCGCCATTCTCACGGCCCGTCGTCGCAAGGAGGCCATCACCATGGCTGAGATTGACGATGCGGTAGACCGGGTGGTGGCCGGCATGGAAGGAACGCCCCTCGTCGACAGTAAGAGCAAGCGGCTGATTGCTTACCATGAGGTGGGCCATGCCATGGTGGGAACCTTGGTTAAAGACCATGACCCCGTGCAGAAAGTCACCCTCGTTCCCCGTGGCCAGGCCCGAGGTCTGACTTGGTTTGTCCCTTCGGAAGACCAAACCTTGATTTCTCGGTCTCAGATTCGCGCCCGGATTGCTGGGGCCTTGGGAGGACGTGCCGCTGAAGATGTGATTTTCGGCGATGCGGAAGTGACCACGGGTGCTGGGAATGACTTGCAACAGGTCACAAATATGGCTCGTCAGATGGTGACTCGTTTCGGAATGTCGGATCTCGGTCCGATGTCTCTGGAGAGTCAATCGTCTGAGGTGTTTCTCGGTCGTGATTTGATGACACGCTCGGAGTATTCGGAGGATATCGCCTCTCGGATTGATGCTCAGGTGCGGGCGATCGTGGAACAATGTTATGAGGAGGCGTGCAGTCTAATTCGTAACAATCGCGCGGTGATGGATCGTCTGGTGGATCTGTTGGTGGAGAAGGAAACCATCGACGGGGAAGAGTTCCGGCAAATTGTGGCGGAATACACCCATGTTCCTGAGAAAGAACAGGTTGTGCCAACGCTGTAGATAGGTTTAGGTTAAACTTTAACCCCCCAGTTTCTTGATGAGACTGGGGGGTTTTTGGTGAATAACCGACGAGGGGATGACCCACCCCGCCCTGACGGGCACCCCTCCCAAGAGGGGATGGTTTAGCCAAATTCTTGATGTTGTTGCAACCCATCGCCCCTGGTGGGTTCTTTCTGATAGGCTAACACCGCCTCACTTCCGGCTTCAACGACATCATTGGGCAAACTGCCGAGGGGATTGTTGTCCACATAAAGATATTTCAGCTTTGGCATTTGGGCTAAATCGGCCGGTAACTGATTCAATTGTGTGTTGCGGACATTGAGGATTTCCAATTCTTGCAATTGGGTAATCTCTGGCGGTAACGCGCCGATTGGGTTGTCCCAGAGTGCTAAGTTTTTTAGCTGTTTTAACTGCAAAATCTCTTGGGGAAATTTGTTAAAGTTGTTGCCCCCTAATGCCAACTCTTGTAATTGATGGAGTTGGACGATCGCCGCCGGAAAATCGCGAAAGGCATTGCTACTCACGGCTAAAGAGTTCAACTGCGAGAGTTCCCCTAAACAGAGTGGCAAATCCCTCAATCTGTTACCACTAATTGACAAAATTTGCAAGTCTTTGAGCTGACAAATTGTCTCGGGTAATGTCTCAATTTGGTTGTTGTATAAATACAACTCAGTCAGGGTAGTTAGGTGCCCAATTTCAGCGGGCAGCTCCTGAAGCTGATTGTCATTGAGATAGAGTTGTTTTAACTGCTTTAAATGGTAGATTTCCGCAGGGAGCTGTTCAAGTTGATTAAAGCCCAATCCTAGTTGAGATAAGTATTGCAGGCGAGAAATTTCAGGGGGAACTGTGCCAATGGGATTATGGCTGAGGGAGAGACTGTGCAAATTTTCTAAATTGCAAATCGCTTGGGGAAAGTCCGAGAGGCAATTTTGCCGTAGCGACAGATTACGCAAACGGGTAAGACGGTAAAAATTGTCAGGAATCTGACTCAGCTGATTGTCTCGCAAAGATAACTCTCGTAGGCTAAACAGCTTACTGAGTCCTGAGGGCATCTCTCGGAGACGATTATTGTTGATATGGAGTTTTTCGAGATATTGAAGTTGATTGAGATCGACTGGAATTTCTGTTAAAATATTACCGCTTATATAGAGTTCTCGTAATTGACTGAGCTTTAAAATCTCCCGAGGAAATTCCTCAAACTCATTCCACTCTAAGTCCAACAACTTCAGGTTTTGCAACTGTTCGAGTTGAGGTGGGAGGTGACGTAGGGCATTTCCGCTGAGACTGAGAGCGACTAATTGGTCTAGTTCACCAATCTCGGGGGGGAGTTCTGTTAAGCCACGATCGCACAGATCGAGGGCTTTCGACTGCGATCGCCGCGCAGATTGCAGGATATCCAGGATATTCTCGGACGTCATGGGTTCTTTTAGACAGAAGACAATGAGACAGAAGACAATGAGTCGTTAGCACTGGCCAGTTCCCCCCTGGGGGGGGATGATCACGGCTGAAGGCCTCGTGCTGATGGAATTGAGGGAGTTGAGATGGCGAACCCTATGGCAAGGCATAGTTTCATTTTAAGATACCGTCGTTGAGGATGCGGGGGAGCGATCGCCAACCCAGACAGTCACAGGTTTCCCTCATAAGCCTATACAAGCCCATTAGAAGCCCCTAGGCGTTCATCTAAGACAAACCGGTCTGCAATTGAGACAGTCTTCAGACAAACCCGGTTAATCCAGGCGTATCATAGAGAGCATACCTGTTGTACTAGACCCAGGTAGAGCCGTCTGAGATGACCCTAGAAAGGCTCTAACAGTACACCAGGACAATTTCGTCCTTCAAGAACCCAGACCCCATGGATATTAATGAACTTGGCAACCTAGAAAATTCCGTTAGTAGCCTCTTATCCTTGGCGAAAGCCGAGTTGGAAGAAAATCGCCTTCAGCAACAGCGCGATGTGCAGATCGAAGAAAAAACCAAAGAAATCGAGGCCAAGCTGAAGCCACTCTTAAACCAGGTGCAAGCCATGTTGAGGCAATACGATGCCGAGAACATCTCCGAAAGCACCGGCCGGCAAAAACTCGAACACAAAGCCAAAGAAATCCAAGAACAACTCGACAATGCCCCCCTGTTGGCCGCTCAAACCGTCGATCGCCAACTCATCTTATACGAAGAACGTCTCCTAGACGAACAGTTATCGGAACAAACCCACCAATGGAGAATCGCCCTCAAGCAAGATTTGCTTGAAACCATCTCCGATCAAAATGATTTCTTTAGTGCTACGGATGTCGCCGTCGCACTACGAGGCTACACCACCGACTTAAAAGCCATTGACGCCCTCGAAGAGGTGGTTGAGGCACTGATTGACCGAATTAACCTCCTCAGTGAGGAAGGCCCCGTAGCCCGGTTGCGGGGAACCCACGAACAGACCCTCAACTTTATCTATCATAAGGCGATGGAGAATCGCTCCCGAGTTGAGCGTCCCTCGGAAGTGCAGCCACGAACTCGACATCGAACCTCGGAAAAACGCCCCAATCCCTACAGTCAACTGGCCGGAAAAGTCGTCGTCTTTGGTGGACACGATCGCCTGGCTACCGCCGTCAAGAACCGCCTACGGGATTCTGATGTGGAGTTAGTCTGGTGCACGGCCCAGGAAGGGTTGCAAATGGCACAACAGGTCGAAAACCACATCTATAGTGCTGACCTACTGCTGATTATTACCGGTTATGCCAGCCATTCTCTGACCGAGAAAGCCATGCAAGTGGCCCAGAAAGCGGGTAAAGTTCCCGAAATGGTCAATACGACAGGGATGACCCGAGTCTTAGAGGCGATCGAACTGGGGTTGAAAACCCAACTTCTCGCCAATCAGTTTTCTAAGACGGCGTAGACGGGAATAGGGAACTGGGAACTTCGGAACTGGGAACAGGGAATAGAGTAGCCAGAAGACAGACAGGGACTCGTCTCTGTCTGTCTTACCTGAGAGAGATTTGACGGAGTTTTGGTAAAACCCACTATAATTCAGTTAACATTTTGTTAACGTCCCATCCCGTCATCTTTTTTCACCGTGTTTACGACCGTACCGTTCTCCCAACCCAGCCAATCCCAGCTTCCTGACGATCTCTTCGAGGCGATCGCCACCCTCAAGCGGGATCTCAACGCCATCATCTTGGCCCATTACTACCAAGATCCCGATATCCAAGATGTCGCCGACTATATCGGTGACTCCCTTGGCCTATCTCGTCAAGCCGCCAACACTGATGCCGAGGTGATTGTCTTCGCCGGGGTTCACTTTATGGCGGAAACCGCCAAAATTCTCAATCCCCAAAAACTGGTTCTCCTACCCGACTTAGACGCTGGCTGTTCCCTGGCCGATAGCTGTCCTCCCGAAGCCTTCGCCGCCTTCAAAGCCGCTCATCCTGACCATTTGGTGGTGTCTTACATCAACTGTACCGCCGCCATCAAAGCCATGAGCGATATCATCTGTACCAGTTCCAACGCCGTGGCGATCGTCAAGCAAATTCCCCCAGAACAACCGATTATCTTCGCCCCCGATCGCAACCTCGGCCGTTACGTCATGGAACAAACCGGCCGCGACTTACTCCTCTGGGATGGTAGCTGCATGGTGCATGAAAACTTCTCCGAGAAAAAACTGGTGCAATTGCAGGTTCAACATCCAGAGGCTGAAATCATCGCTCACCCTGAATGTGAAACCCCAGTATTGCGTCATGCCAACTACATCGGTTCGACGACAGCATTATTAAACTACGCCCAACAGAGTCAACGCAATTCCTTCGTGGTGGCCACCGAACCGGGAATTATCCACCAAATGCAGAAAGCGATGCCCAGTAAAACCTTCATCGCCGCACCTCCCACGGGAACCTGTGCCTGCAATGAATGTCCCCATATGCGCCTAAACACCCTGGAAAAACTCTATCTGGCCATGAAACAGCGTCAGCCGGAAATCACTCTCCCTGAAGATGTCCGCCTAGCGGCCCTCAAACCCATTGAACGGATGTTAGCGATGAGTCGCTGAGTTGGAGCGATCGTGGGGAGTTGACAGTGGGGAGTTGACAGTGGAGAGTTGACAGCTATACTACTTTTGCCACAATAAACAAGACTCTTGCAAGCTCTGTGTTTCTTGCATAAAAGCTGTTTTTGGGCAATAAACTGTCAAAACTAAACTGTCAACTTTTCACACTTAGGCACAACTAAGCGCCGACGGCCTCCTTGGCGGCGTAGAGAACTTCAGCGGTAATCGAGTCAACACCTCGTTCACGAGCGAACTTCTCGGTATTGCGTTTTACCTTACCCCGCACAAAGCCGGGAATTTTGTTCAACTCAGCTAAACCATCTTTACTCCAGCCGAGATCCGAATCGGCTGATACTCCCTTGGTGATGGCTTCTTTGGTGTCATGGCCACCGAAGATTTCCAAGAGATGATCTTCCATCCCCAGGGTGAAGGAATTGTAAATCAGATCCACCGTCTGATTGGCCCCCTCATAGCCAAGATAGGGGGTGTAGCCAACCGGGAAGTTCTGAATGTGAATCGGGGCTGAAATCACACCACAGGGAATATCGAGGCGTTTTCCGACGTGACGTTCCATCTGAGTGCCGAAAATGGCGGACGGTTCCAAGCGGGCGATCGCATCGCCAATCTCGCCATTATCCTCACTAATCAACACCTCATCACAATACTCACTCACCTGTTCCCGGAACCAGTCCGCATCATACTTACAATAGGTTCCCGCGAGAACCACATGGATTCCCATTTCGCGGGCTAAAATCTTCGTCATGGCGGCGGCGTGGGTATTATCCCCAAACACCACCGCTTTTTTACCGGTCAAATTCTGACAGTCAATCGAACGGGAGAACCAGGCCGCTTGGGAGACAAAGCGAGTTTGATTGTCGATATACTCCTCAAAATTGACATCGGCCCCCTGTTCCCGTAAAACCTTCTGCATTTGACGAATACAGCGGGCCGTCTCCACGATTCCCATGGGGGTAATATCCACAAAAGGCATCTCAAATTCCTGTTGTAGATATTGGGCCACCCCCAAGCCTAACTCCCGGTAAGGAACGAGGTTAAACCAGGCCCGAGAGAGGTTTTTCAGTTCATGAACCGAGGCTTTATGGGGAACAACCGCATTCACCTCGATGCCCAAGTCAGCCATGAGGCGCTTGAGTTCCGTGCAATCATGTTGATTATGGAAGCCCAGGGTGGACATTCCCAAGATATTCACCGAGGGTTTCTCGGTTTTGTCGTTGGGGAGTTGGTCGTATTTGCGGGCTTTCTTGGTGTAGTAGGTGACGATCTGGGTTAGGGTGCGATCGGCGGCCTGCAATTCGTTGAAGCGATAATGATTGACATCGGCCAAGAGGACATCTCCCTCAGAGTCCATCTGGGCGCGGGAGACGAAGTTCTCTAGGTCTTCTTGCAGAATACTTGAGGTGCAGGTGGGGGTGAGGACAATTAAATCGGGATGTTCTTCTTTATCCTTGCGGGTGATGTTGTCCACCACTTTTTCTTGGGACCCTCGCGCCAAGACGTTGCGATCGACCACACTGGTGGTGACGGGGGTAAACTCTCGTTCCCGTTCCAACATCGATCGCATGACATTGAAATAGTCATCCCCGAGAGGCGCGTGCATAATGGCATGGACGTTTTTGAAGGAACTGGCAATGCGAAGGGTGCCAATATGTGCCGGGCCGGCATACATCCAGTAAGCCAATTTCATAGATTGCTCTCCGTAAATCCAATAAAGACGTAAAGACGAAAACGTTGCTCTCAATTCGCTGACATTTGGGCCGCAACGGTTTAACCCGCCCTAACTAACATTCAACTCCTCCTAGACTACGGTTAACCCTTTGGCTTTGGGTTTTCTCTCACATGATTCTTAATGGATTGCTACGATTCTTAATGGGATTTGTTAGCCATAAATTGCATTTTGTCAAGGCGTTTTGCCCGCAAAATAGATTAAGAAATACGAAGTGGCGTTAAAGCTGAACCGGACTTCATCGCCAAGAGGATACAGCGACAACGGGGCAAGGATAGCCTCGGCCAAAGGATTCAAGATATGATAGAAACTCGATTGTTTTGCCGATCGCCCCCGAGTTGGCGATTCCCTAGAAGAAAGACCCCATGAGTAGTTTAAGCGATCGCCTCAAGCGTATCACCGGACAACAACGATTCGTCGTGGCCCGCCTAATGGTGCAACTCACCGGCGCCCAAACCAACCCACTCCTCGGAACCCTCAACCGCGTCTCGGGCCAAGCCATGGAGGCGGAGAACGCCTTGGAACAACTAAGCGAGGGACTGGTCGATATCTGTCAACATCTGTTGCAACTACAACCCTATTGGCAAGCCGCCGCCAACGAAGGAGACGTGGTTTGGGATGAAGGAGAAGCCTCCGACTATTTCAACGAACTCTTTACCGATTCAGCCCAACGCTATCTCTGTCAACCGCAACAGGTGACAGACGAGGACAGTGATGACACCCTCTTTCTCACCCCTAGCGAGAATCTGGTGGTGATGATCACCCTCGTCGGCCAGGGAGACATCCCCGATCTCGAAACGGACTTAGCCGAGATCGATGCCCTAAACCGGGGACTGAAGGCCATCATTAGCCTCGCCTACCAAGATAAACTCGAAGCCATCCAAGTCCACTTCTCCCCCGCTCGCTTTGGTGAAAGCCTCACCGCTGACCAAGTCCTGGAAAACTTCCCCGAACTTATTCCCCTCTAACCGTTCCAGGGACAGTTTTCAGGTCCGATCGCCTATCCTAGAATCAAAACCCGATACATCGAATCGTTAACAAAAACAAACCGTGAAACAAAAATCTATGTGGCGTCGAGTTTTCGCTGGAGTTTTGTGTATTAGCCTCCTCTGGGGCTTTGGGGTAGACCTAACCCCAGGGCGATCGCCCGTTACCCCGGCCGCCGCCTACGCAGCCAATCTGCCCAGTGGCGAGTATCAAGTCCAGCAAGCGCAATATAACGACGAGAACGGTGAGTATCAACTCCTGTTACTCAATACACCCCCCGGCCAACCGCCTCTGTTTAGCAGCACCGATGTACAGATGATGCCCTTAACGGAGGAGGAACAGGCCGCTGGACAACGCTCCTACCTCAGCTTAGACAAGGGACAGGCGGTGTTACATTTGGCCCCAGATTTCCGCATTGACTACATTCATGCGGTGACAGAAACCCAAACCAACCCCCAGACAGGACAACCCGAAACCGTGGTCGTTCGTCAACAGTCGAGCTTCTGGACTCCCTTTGCGGGGGCTTTGGCGGGTCAGGCCATTGGCAATATGCTCTTTTCCCCGAGTTACTATGTGCCGCCGATGTATCAACCCGGTGGTCCCCTCACCGGCTATGGTGGCTCTGGACGCAGCTATGAGCAAGCGGTGAAGAGCTATCAGACCACCCATAACGAACCGCCCGCCGCTGTCAAGAATCGTCAAACCCTGCGAACGACAGGCAGTTTACGCAACAACCGCAATAATCGGGGCAACTCGTTTGGCAGCCGCAGCCGTAATGGAGGTACTGCCGCTGAGCGCTCAGGACGCTCCACAGGTTCCGGGATTGGTGCGAGCCGTCTGCGGGGCAATTCTCAGCGCTCGGGAACCGTGAAACGGCGCAGTGGTGGCTTTGGTAGTGGTCGTTCTCGGACTCGCTCTGGGAGTTTTGGCCGTCGTCGTCGTTAGAGAGAGCTGTTGGGAGAGAGGTTGACGGGGATGGGCTATCGTCTGCTGCTACTGAGTTGGGTGTTGATGATGGGACTGCTCGGCTGTGGGGGTGATCCGTCGTCCTCCCAGGGCCAAGCGCCCACCTCTTCACCGACTCCCCCTGAGACGATCGCCTCCCCCTCTCCCTCGTCTCCTGAGCCGATGCTGGATTCTCTGTCTGAGGCCGCTCCTGTCATTGACGGCGATCGCCTGTTTGAAACCGTCAAAGCCCTAGCTGGACCTCGCTTTGACCCCGGCGATCGCGATCGCGCCCGTCAATACCTGAAACAGCAACTTGAAGCCGCAGGCTGGACGGTTGAGTCCCAAACCTTTGACGGGGGCGTGAACCTAATCGCGCAACGGGATGGTACAGATGCCAACGCTCCAATCCTCCTCCTTGGTGCTCATTACGACACTGTCGCCAACTCCCCCGGTGCCGATGATAATGCCAGTGCTGTTGCCGCCGTCCTCGAAGCCGCTTATCTTCTCAAGGCTCCCACGCCACGAGGGTTACGACTGGTCTTATTTGACCTCGAAGAACGAGGGTTACAGGGCAGTTTCGCCTATGTTTCCCCCCAAACAATCGAAAACGTAGAGGGCGCGATCATCTTAGAAATGATTGGCTACGCCTGTGAGGAGATCGGCTGTCAAACCTACCCTCGGGGACTCCCGGAGTCCCTCCCAGAGCGAGGCGACTTTCTGGGAGTCGTCGGCAATTGGCCCTATCATCAGCTAACTGATGCCTTTGAGGAGAGTCCCCGGTCTGAGAAGCCTAGGCGAGTGACCCTAACGGTTCCGGTGGGCTTGTTTTTGGACTTACTTCGTAGTGATCATGCTCCCTTTTGGCTGGCCGGTGTCCCAGCCGTCATGGTCACCGATACCGCTAATTTCCGCAACCCCAACTATCACCGTCCCAGTGATACCCCGGATAGCTTAAATCGCCCGTTTTTAGAAGGATCAACTCAAGCGGTGGTTGATGTTCTCTACCAGCTTCTGAACCGTCCCCAAGATGCGGCTAATGAGTCTCACGCTAGTGGATCGGCATGGGGATCAAATTAACAAGCTCAGCAAATCTTGCCTGGATCGGTCACAATAGAACCAAGGATAGCTAATCTTAATTTTGCTCTGACCTCGTGACACCTGTTCCCCCCTCGAAGTCCATTTGGGATGTATTTGAACATCTGTGTGAGTGCATTTGCCGCTTTGACCCAGATGGACGGATTATCATTGCTAATTCAGCCTTTGAACAGGCATTTCCTGCGCCGGTGATGCCAGTTTTGTCCGATGAGAACGGGACGAAGTCAGCCTCTGACTCGGCGACTGGGTTGCACTCTCAACAGCTTTTTACACGACTTCCCCTCGGCGATCGTGATCGCCTTCGAGCCGCTTGTCGGCGCATTTCCTCAACTCAGCCGCAAGCCACCCTAACGCTATTGAGTGAGAAGACACATGAGAAGACACAACAGAGTTGGCATTGGGACATTCGCGGCATTTTCAATCGAGCGGGAGAGGTTTTGGAGTACCAAGCCATAATCCACCAGTTGAGCGCCCTAGAGGACGTTGAGGAGGAGTTCCTTACGTTGAAGAGTTGTTCCCAGAGTCAGCATGAAGCCAGTCAATATCAATTATTGGCCACCTATGCCCCGGTTGGGATTTTCCAGGCTGATGCGAATGGAGATCTGACATTTGTCAATCCTCGTTGGTGCGAAATTGCCGGGATGTCGTCAGATTCGGCGTTAAAAGAGGGCTGGAAACAGGCGATTCATCCTGAGGATCTTGACCGAGTTTTGAGGGTTTGGAGTCGGATTCAAGAGGGACTTGTCTCCTGTGAGTTTCGCTTTGTGACGCCGCAAGGACGTGAGGTGTGGGTGTTGGGTAGCAGCGCTCCGCTATATGACTCATCGGGTCAATTTTATGGGGGGGTGGGAACTGTTTTAGAGATAACAGAACGGAAACAGGCGGAATTACAACAGTCCCAGTTAAAACAGCTATCACGAGCTTTGGAACAATGTGGTGATAATGTGATTATCACCGATCGCGAGGGTGAAATTATTTATGTAAATTCGGGGTTTGAACGGTTAACTGGCTACAGTGAAGCAGAAGCGATCGGCGCAACGCCTTCGATTCTAAAATCGGGAGTTCATGATCGAGAGTTTTATCAAAAGTTATGGACGACTGTCAAACAAGGACGGGTTTTTTATGCTGTATTTACAAATAAAAAAAAGTCAGGAGAACTCTTTGCTGAGCAAAAAACAATTACCCCATTGCGAGATGAAACCGGAAAGATCACACATTATATTTCAACGGGGAAAGATGTAACAGAGCGTCAGCGAGCTGAGGCTCGTTTGGAACAGGTTAATCGTTGTTTTTTGAATTTTAGCAGCGATCCGATGGAAAATATCGGGCGTTTAACAACATTATGCGGTATGTTACTCAACGCGACTGGGGCGATTTATCAACGTCGGGTTAACGATAGTTTAGCGTCGGTCTGTACTTGGGGAACAATTGCAGCCGGTGAGACGGCTACCCAGGAGTCATTTGAGGCCTTGATGGAAGGGTCTTCGTCTAGTGCAGTGTGTCCCCGCCTCGAAAGTCCTGGGGATACTTGGTACGAAGCGAATTCAAGGATTTGGCGGACGTTAGTTCGTACCGGCGATCGCGTGGTGGGATTATTGAGTCTGTACTATCAAACGTCCCCAGAACGGACTCCTGATGATGGACGTTTGTTGGGAATTATTGCGACGGCGATCGCCATTGAAGAAGAACAGCATCGAGTCGGTGAAGCGTTGCGCCGTCAGATGGAACGAGAACGAGCCTTGAGTAATTTAGCTCATCATATCCATCGTTCTTTGGAACTCTCGGATATTTTACCCGCTACAGCGAAGGCGGTGCGTGAATTTTTAACGAGTGATTCAGTCTTGATTTATGCTCTTAATGAGACCCGAACTCAGGCCCAGATGGTGGCTTGTGCCACGATCCTAGAAACGGTTAATCCCAATTTTATCTTGTTTCAGGAGTTTTTGTTCAATACCAATTGCTTGTATGATTATCAAAACATCCCAAACCCAGAAAATCTACAAGTTCGAGTCTGTGATAGTTCTTGTAAACTAAAGGGATTTGAAACCAGTAAAACTCACATGATTGCCCCGATTTTACAAGGAAGTCATCTCTGGGGTGTCATTATCGCTCAAAATTCTCAAACCTATCGCCAGTGGAGCGACAGTGAACAAGAATTTCTTCGCCAAGTCTCAACTCAGTTGGGGATTGCTACTCAGCAATCTAAACTCTATGAGGAATTGAAGATTGCCAACTGTAGTTTACAAAATTTAGCGACGATTGATGGCTTGACTCAGGTGGCGAATCGACGACAGTTTGATACGTTTTTAGCTCAATCTTGGCAACAGTCCCTAGAAGAGAAACAGCCTCTGGGGATTATTTTGTGTGATATTGATTTCTTTAAACCTTATAACGATACTTATGGACATCAGGCCGGGGATGATTGTTTAAAACAAGTCGCCGCCGTGATTTCTAAGACGGTGACGGATGAGGATAGTCTCGTGGCTCGCTACGGTGGGGAAGAGTTTGTGGTGGTGATTAATGGGGCTAAACGTCAGAAACTGGTGACTTTGGTTCAGGCGATTCGTGGGGCGGTTGAAGGCTTACAGGTTCCTCACCGTAGTTCAAATGCTCATCCTTGGGTAACTCTGAGTGTCGGTGCGGCGAGTCTGATTCCTCGACGGGAATGGACATCGGATGATTTATTGCGCCAAGCGGATCAGGCTCTCTATCAAGCTAAAGCTGATGGCCGCAACTGTGGCCGGATTGCCGATTGTTAATTAATGGCTGATCAACTTCATATAAATTATTATAATTTAATATAATTTAATAAATAGTTGAGGAAAGATTGCTAGTCGACCGTTTTCTATAATAGATAGCGTATTATAGAACAGACTTGGACTTGAAAATGTCACTGATTTTATTGTGAACCTTGGGAACTCTCTCCTATCGATGCCGCTGATCCCAGCTCCCCCCTTGTTAATGGCTTCTCCTGTTCCATTTAGCAGCCAAGAACTCGCTAACTTAAACCCTGATGATTTAAGACAACTGATTCACTGTTTTTTAAGCTTTAACAGTAATCCCCTAGACAATATCCATCGTCTTGTTAACCTAGGTCGAGAGTTAACCGGAAGCCTGTGTGCTTGTTATCAAAGTCGCTTTCAAACTGAGTGGGTTGAACGATCGCAGCAGGGGTCTTTGACTTGTATCATGGATAATGCGAGTCAGTCAAATTGTAGTCGTCGTCAGTTAAATCGTTCGGAAAATACATCGTCCTTGAATCTCTTGCGCTGTCCAACCTGTCAATGTCAACAGAACGGAGTCAGCCAAAATTGGGTGATTACTGACGACATTCATGGCAAACTTTCGATGCGTCATAGTCCAGGACGGCCTTTTAACTCAGAACAAAGAAGAATTATAAGCTTAATCACACGAGCGATCGCCATTGAAGAAGATCGACTCTATGAACAAGAACGGCAACGAATTCAACAAGAACGAGAACTTGTTGTCAGTCAGATTGCTCAACAGATTCGCAAGTCATTAGATTTACAAGATATTTTGCATAATACCGTGAGAAGCTTGCTAGATTTCTTAGAAGCAGATCGGGTGATTATTTGTCGAATCAATGATGATGGCAAAGGAGATATTTTAGAAGAAGCTCGCAATCCAGAAATTCCCTCAATGGTGGATTGGGTTCTCAGTGATCCTTGGCTGGTTGATCAAAAATGTCACCAAGATTACTTGTCCGGTCAAGTTTTAGTGATTGAAGATATGCAGCAGGCTAATCTTGACCCGGGTTTGCAGCAGTTAATGGACTTTTTTAAAGTTCGCGCTCGCCTAGTGATGCCAATTATTTTGACTCAAGAGGTCGAGGCGAATGCTGGAGATGATACCCCCAGTTCAGGAGAGGCTTGGGGACTGTTGATGGTGCATCAATGTCATCATCCTCGACAATGGCAAATAGACGAAATTAATCTTTTGCCCCAATTAGCCACTCAACTTGTGATCGCTATTCAACAAGCACAACTCTACGAACAGGTGCAAATTGCCAACCGTGAACTGAGTGAGTTGGCGACGCAAGATGGCCTGACGCAAATTTGTAACCGTCGCCGATTTGATGAGTATCTTGATCATGAATGGGGACGATTACTGCGATCGCAAGCCCCCTTATCGCTGATTTTGCTCGATATTGATTGGTTTAAGCAGTATAACGACACCTATGGACATCTAGCCGGTGATCAATGTTTACAACAAGTGGCTCAAAGTCTAAAACAATCGATGCAGCGATCGACAGATTTGGTTGCTCGCTATGGCGGGGAAGAGTTTGCGATTATCCTCCCGGATACCACGGAGGCGGGGGCGCAGTTTCTCGCCGAACAAGTGCGATCGCAGATCGCCCATATGCCCATCTGGGATCTCGGCTCTCATGGTAACGGCTCCATGTCCTCTCAGGTAACGGTCAGTATTGGCGTAGCCAGTCACATTCCCTTTCCTGAAGCAAGTCCCAAACTCCTCGTTGCCGCCGCTGACTTAGCGCTGTATCGGGCTAAAGAGCAAGGTCGCAATCGGGTTTGTATCGCCACCGATGCCGACTTTAACCAAGCCGAGTAAGACAATTCAGAAAAAGTTAAAACTGGTATAATACGGTGCGATCTACCTAGAGGCACTATGGCAAAGTTTACCCTGTTCTCTCGGTCTGAGGGGAAACGGCCCCAGGCAACTCGTCCTGACGGCTCCCAGGTGTCGCGATCGCGGAAATGGCCCTGGACCGAAGCCGCTGAAACCATCTCTATCATTGCCTGTGGGGGAGGGGTGGCCGGTGCGATCGTCTTTCAGGAACTGGTGTTGGCTATTGTGCCGCCAGTGTTTGCCCTCTCGTTTAACATCATCAACCGTTCTCGTCGTCTTCAGGAGTTGCGAGAGCGTAATCTTTGGTCTTATACGGAAGCCCAAGACTTGCGATCGCAGCTTCACTCTGTTCAGGATTCCCTACAAACCCTGCCTCTGGCCGATCGCCTCGTGGAAATTGAAGCCTGTGTGCGTCGTTTAAGTGACGCCACCCTGGAGTTGCAAGGACAGCAGGCAGGGATGGTTGAGGAGATGGGGGACGATCGCGAGAAAATTAAAGAGGCCTTCGGGATTCTACGTCAGGGGGTCTATAACCTCAGTCACCACACTAACAGCTCCCTGGACCGGTTGCGAGCCGAACTCGATACCCTACGGCGCGAGGTGGAACCCACCGCCAGCCGAGTGGCTCGGCAGATTAGCGATGAGGCGATCGCGCCCCTACAGCAGCAACAGCGGCAGTTTGAGCAACAACTTGGCCAAGTTCAACAGCAGCAGTCCCTCCTCTCGCCTCAAGTCCAGCAGTTGACTGAAGCAGTGACCCATCTGCGAACTCATACGGCGCAACATTGGCTCTCGGAAATTGATCGCCGTCTGGAGTCGGTCTTACCCTACCGCTACCGAGTGGTGAGTGAGGATGCCTCTGATTATCTCTTTGAAGCTCTCAATCAGGGTAAAGAGCATATCGTGATTGTGACCCCTTGGTTGGAACTCGATCCCGTTCGTTCTGAGGCGTTTCTGCAAGCCTTAGATACGATTTTGTCACAAAATGTCTTTGTGAGCTTTGGCTGGGGTCGTCGGGCTGATGTAGGACGCGCCCGCAACACCACGCGTCCCATTGCCCTCAAGGATGGGGGCTGGCGCTATCAGCCGGAACGAGATCCTCATGGCTACTATCGTCTGTTACCGCAATTGTTGGAGTTGAAGAAACGCCATAAACGACTGACGCTGAAGTTGTTGGGGACGGCAGAGCGGATTGTGGTCTGCGATCGCGATTGGGCGCTTCTCGGTAGTCATCATCTCCTCTGTCATGTGGCTAGTAACACCCCAGAAGTGGGTCTATATACTAATGACCCCCATGTGGTTCTCGATCTCGGACAACGGTTTAATCTAGTCCCTCATTTGAAACGGCGGGCTATGCCGATGCCGGGACGGTTGACGGTTAATTATTAGGGAATAGTGAATAGTGAATAGTGAACACTTCGACAGGCTCAGTGCGGTGCAGTGAACACTTCGACAGGCTCAGTGCGGTGCGGGGAACAGGATTTTGAGGCCGGCTGGGTAATTGGTATCATCGCTGACATCAAAATCTTTAGATTTATTTCATAATCTGGTAGAGCAATACTCGATTAGGATTTGCTGATATGGATTACAAGCAAGAACTTATCACAACCATTCATGATTTTGGCTGTAATCTGGAGTTTCTTGAAAGCCGTGCCACACAATTGAGTGAACAGTTCCCAACGGCTGTTCTGATTCCAGCGCTCTATGAAGAACTCGAACGGCCGGCGTTGGCTCATATTCGTAATCATCTCCGGGAATGCCACTTCGTCAAAACTGTTATCCTATCGGTTTATGCTGATAGTCTGGAGCAATATGCTAAAGCGGTGGAGTTTTTCCGGTCCCTACCGCAAAAAACCTTGATCATTTGGGAAAATGGCCCGCGAATCCAAGGAATTTTGGAGCGACTGCGCGATCGCGGCTTGGATATTGCCCGCTTTAAAGGGAAAGGGAAAGCGGTTTGGTTGGGACTTGGGGTTGCCTCCTTAGAAGCTGATGCGATCGCCCTTCATGATGCCGACATTGTCACCTATGATCGCTCCTATCCCCTAAAACTGCTCTTTCCCCTCCTGGAAAAAGAATGTGGGATTGCCTTCAATAAAGCCTATTATGCTCGCCTCAGTAGCGATCGCCGCAGCCTCAATGGCCGAGTGGCCCGGTTATTTGTCACCCCCCTGCTGACAGCCCTAATTGAAATCTTTGGCTATCAGAACTATCTACGCTATCTCAGTTCCTATCGCTATCCTCTGTCTGGGGAATTTGCTCTAACAGGCGATTTAGCACTGACAACGCGCATTCCGGGCAACTGGGGCTTAGAAATTGGGATGTTGGCGGAAGTGTATCGTAATGTAGCTGAAAAACGGATTTCCCAGGTCGATTTAGGGATTTTTGACCATAAACATCAGTCCCTTGGCCAATCGAGTCAGGAAGGACTGCAAAAAATGTGTCGGGATATCCTGCAATCGGTGTTACGAACCCTGACGGAAACGGAACGGGTGATTATTTCGATGGATCACATTCGGGCGTTGCGGGTGAAATTCCGCCGGGAGGCTCAAGACTACACCCGGCAGTATTTTGTGGATGCTTTGTTTAATAATCTCCCCTACGATCGCCATGAAGAGGAAAACATTGTTGAAGTCTTCGATAAACTGATTCTCGAAGCTGGAGAGGAGTATTTCCTCAATCCTGCTGGGGCGCAAATTCCCGACTGGACGCGGGCCATCGCTGTTATGCCAGAACTACGGGAAGAACTGCGGGCCGCCACCATTGCTGATAGTCAGGATGCGATGGCCTATACCCATCCTTCTGAGAGCCTACTTGAACCGATGCTTTCGGTCTCTCCCCTCGATCCCCTACAGAGTTCAGCTAACTCATAGGGTTTGGGTTGGTTCTGGGGATGGGTTGAGCGTCGATTAGGGGTTGCGATCAACTTGATAGCTACCAACAATCAGGCGGCTGTCCTCAAGATAAATATCATAAGCCTCGTTAATGCCATACAGGTTCAGGACATAGATGCGATCGCCATGCTGTTCAATATAGCCAATGGCATCGAGATCCTGTCCTGAGGCATTCTTTCCTCGCCAGTCGAGGCGAACACTCCCATCGGGTTGCAACTCGGAACGTTGCCAAGCAATCTCCCGAAAGGCGGCTTGGGTGCGTTGACGATACAACTCTTCCAAGTCATCGATGCTTAGAGTCTCTTGCATCTCAAAATAAGTCACTTCACCACCAAATTCACCATTAGCAGATAAGAAGCTGACGCCATTGGCTTGGGGTTGGTGAGCATAGTGGTTGGGAAAGGAAATCTTGAAGATTCCCTCGGGATGACGATAGGTTTTTCCCTCTCCGGGAAGCGACTCTTCTGTGTTGTTCGTGTCATGTGTTGCTTCCGTTTCTTCAGAGGTTTCCTCTGAAGATGGGTTTTCTTCCGTTTCTTCCGGCTGAGGGTTCGGTTCGCCGGGAACAGGAGTCGCGGTGGGAGTCTCGTCATCACCGGACTCCGTCACCGGGCTACAAGCCCCCAAAATTGGCAAAGAGACCAGAATCCCCCAGATTATCCAGCGCCAAGGATGGATCATTCGCTTCGACTCCTCAGTAAATAATGCGGTTGAGAATGGTAGTGATTTGACCGTTTCTGACTTGGCTTATGGTATCACCTCTGTTGGAAATTGAGAGTAGATTGACATTTTAAGTGTGACGTTTGTTGATAGAAAAATAATTATCATATAAAATTTATAGCTATTTCAACCGTCTTATTTTATCTGTCTTTCATTAGGAAATCTCTCAAGGATGAGGGCCGGTTCACCTGTGAAAATAGTCATAAATCTGCGCTGCGAGTCGTTTGCCAATTCCGGGAACCTCGGCCAACTGGTCGGGTGAGGCCTGCATGAGATAATCCAGGGAATGAAAATGAGCGAGTAATTGTTGCTGACGCTGAAAGCCGAGGCCGGGAATCTCATCGAGGCGCGATCGCCGCATCCGTTTTGTTCGCTGCTGACGATGGAAGGTAATGGCAAAGCGGTGAGACTCGTCTCGCAGTCGCCGTAAGAGTTGCACGCCGGGTTGTTCGGGATGGGTGTCTAGGGGTTTAGAAGCCCCCGGAGTGAAAATCTCTTCCCGTTGTTTGGCTAAACTGACGACGGAGAGAACGTCGCGTAACCCCATATCTTCTAATACTGTCACCACGGCGGAGAGTTGACCTTTTCCGCCGTCAATGACCACTAAATCGGGATAATCGGGGGACTGTCTTAGAGCCTCGGGAGATTCATAGTCACGAAAGCGCCGTTGCAAGACTTCCGCTAAACTGGCGAAGTCGTCGGAATGGCCGCTACGAATCTCAGGATTGCGGATTTTGTAATGGCGATAGTCTTGCTTGGCGGGATGTCCATCGAGAAAGACGACTCGGGAGGCGACGGCGTTGGAACCTTGGCTATGGGAGATGTCGTAACATTCGAGGCGGCGGGGTGGGGTGGCCTGTCCCAAAATTTTGGCTAAGTCTTGTAGGGCCTCTTGGTTGCGGCGATCGCCTCGTTCGAGTCGCGCGAGTTCGTAACCGGCATTGCGTTCGACCATGGCAATGAGTTCGGCTTTCTGTTGCCGTTGGGGGACTTCTAAGGTCACGTTACGGCCTCGGGTTTGACTGAGCCAGGTTTCGAGAAATTCGGCGTCGGGGAGGGGATGTTGCAGGAGAATGGTGCTGGGAATTTCGACGGGGTCAAGGCGACGATAATGGTCTTCGAGAACTCGTTGCAGGATGGAACCGGGATCGTCGGCGTTGGCGATGAATCCTAAGCGGCCGATGAGTTTTCCAGACCGGATTTGGAACAGTTGAATGCAGGCGTGGCGTTCTCCGAGACGCAGGGCGATCGCATCGCGGGAAATACGGTCGTCGGGTAAGGCCACTTTTTGGTCAACGCCGAGGGATTGCAGTCCCTGGAGGCGATCGCGCACTTCAGCGGCTTTCTCAAATTCGAGTTTGGCGGCAGCAGCTTGCATCTGTTCATTGAGGATGCTTTCGAGTTCGCTGATGCGTCCTTGGAAGACCATGGCCACTTTTTCGACGATTTGATGATAGGCCTCAGGGGTAATCAGTTGTTGGCAGACTCCGGGACAGCGGCCAATGTCGTAATTGAGACAGGGACGGTCTTTGAAGAGGGGTTTGGGCCGTTGACGCAAGGGGAAGATGCGTTTAACCAGGTTGAGGGTACTGCGAAGCTGGCGGGTATCGACGTAGGGGCCGTAGTAGCGGTCTTTGGGGTTGGCGATACGTCGTTTGCGAGTGATGAAGATACGGGGATAGTCTTCGGACCAGGTGATACAGAGATAGGGATATTTTTTGTCGTCTTTGAGGAGGACGTTGAATTGGGGTTGATGTTGTTTGATGAGGTTGGCTTCGAGGGCCAGGGCTTCGGCTTCGCTGTCGGTGACGATAAACTCGATGTCACAGACTTGGTGCACCATGAGGGCGATGCGATGGCTTAGGGGTTGCGACTGACGAAAGTAAGACCGGACGCGACTACGGAGGCTTTTGGATTTGCCAATATAGAGGATGCGATCGCCGTCGTCCCGCATTAAATAGACTCCCGGTTCTGGGGGAATCTCTTTAAGACGCTGTTCGAGGCGATCTCGACTGTCTAGGAGGGGAAGCGGTCGGGTTACTGTCATGTCTCAAGGGGAGTGTCAAGGAGTCGTCGGCAGTTTTAACCAGTTGAAGATTTCGGCGGCGGTCAGGTTTAGGTCAAGGCCAGATAACCGGATCGATGGCTCATCTTCTATCCCGAGTCGGGGTTGTTCTCGGGGCTGAAACATCAGAACACTGCGATCGCCGAGATCGATTAACCAAGCCAGTTCAGTCCCAGACTCCAACCCATCTAAAATTTGACCAATCACCTGATTCGGCTGTTGATTGGGGGAGAGAATTTCAATGCTCCAATCGGGGGCCACAGAGAAATCGTTGGCAAATTCTCCCGCTTCATCTAGGGGAATCCGATGCCAACGAAACACGGCGATATCGGGAACGAGGGAGCGATCGCCAACGGTCCAAGGCAATTCTGGGAACCCATAGGCCAAGTGAGAGGCTTCTCCGACTTGATTGATACGTTCCAGCAATTTTGCCTGTAAACGGCTATGTTTCCCCCTCGGCATCGGTTTTTGAAAAACTTGTCCCCGAATATACTCACAAGCTGGCGTGGTTTCGGGCTGTTGTAGAAACTCTGCCAGCGATCGGCATTGAGAAACGGTTGTCACCATGACTGCTTTCTACGTGACACTCCAACCTAAACAATTTAAAAACCTAAAATCCTTGTCTAGCATTAATTTTAATTGATTTATAGTCCTATTTTATGTAACTAATTATTCAAAATATAGGAATTGGGACACTCTCTTGCCTCTTGCCTCTTGCCATCCCCTCTTGGGAGGGGTTAGGGGTGCCTCTTGCCTCTTGCCTCTTGCCTCTTGCCTCTTGCCTCTTGCCTCTTGCCTC
>OFEU01000159.1_pt1 | contig 77698 bp, 72 predicted proteins | sample 1521221 | NCBI WGS metagenome assembly OFEU01 (sample SAMN03766357, study PRJEB24113) | microbial mat metagenome | isolation source: enrichment culture HLUCC-O from microbial mat sample contains cyanobacterium... | reverse complement strand
CGCGGCCAGGGGCAGGCATAGATGCAGATCTGTTCGCGCGCGAAGCCGCCGAAGAAGAACGTGGTGCCGGTCAGGATCGCCACGGTGGTATAGGCGATCGGATGCGCGTTGAGCGTGAAGAGATCGACAAACAGCGTCGGCGCATCCGCGAAATAGAACACCCAGGCCCCGCCGGTCGCCATCGCGATCAAAAGCCAGGTCGCCCATTTGCCCAAGCGCAGCCGCGCCTTGCGAAGATCCCACTTCTTCTGACGGTGCAGGCGCAGCCGGGCGTTGCGGTCGCCCTCGATCCAGCGCTCGACAAGGATGAACAGGTCGGTCCAGACCGTTTGCGGGCAGGTATAGCCGCACCAGACCCGGCCCAGCGCCGAGGTGAACAGGAACAGACCCAACCCCGCCATCACCAGAAGACCGGCGATGAAATAGAACTCGTGCGGCCAGATCTCGATCCAGAAGAAATAGAACCGCCGGTTGGCCAGGTCCAGCAGCACCGCCTGGTCCGGCAGGCTCGGCCCCCGGTCCCACCGGATCCACGGCGTGACGTAATAGATCCCCAACGTCACGACCATGATGACCCATTTCAGGTTGCGGAAGTTTCCATACACCTTCTTGGGAAAGACCGGTTCGCGCGCGGCATAAAGCTGTTGTGGTTCGGCTTGGGACAACGGGTTCACTCCGGACTTCTTGACCTCATATGATGCACCTTTTCACAGGAGCGATCACAGGCGGCCTTGACCTGTATCAAATTCTGCATCTAATAGTTATCAATTGGCAGGGAACACATCCGCGACCTTTTGCCCGACATGAAAATCCCCTCGGTCAGTCAGGGGCTTCCGGTCGCCGTGTCACGCCAGTGACCTTGTCTTGAACAGGGTGGCACCGGCCTTCCAGGAAACGCGCGAACAGGACGGAAGGACCGGTGCCGTATCCCGGGGGCCAAGGCCCCCGGAATTCTTTGTTCATTCGCCGCCGCCCAACTGGTGGACATAGATCGCAAGGGCGCGCATCTGTGCATCGCTCAGGCGGTCCTGCCATTGCGGCATGTTGCCATAGCGCGAATTCCACACCGTCTCGCGAATGGTCTCGTAATCCCCGCCATAGAGCCAGATCGCATCGGCAAGGTTGGGCGCACCCTGGAAGGTGTCACCCTCGCCATCGTCGCCGTGACAAGAGGCGCAATTGTCGAGATAGACCTCCTCTCCCGCCTCGACCAGCGAAGCGTCGCGGGGCTCACCCGACATCGACATGACATAGTTGACCACCTGCTCGATCTCTTCTTCGCCAAGCAGCTCGTCGGCGCCGAAAGCGGGCATTTCGGAAACGCGCTCGTAATCCTCGTCGGTCTCGGGATTGCGCACACCGACCCGGATCGTGGTGTGGATATCCTCGATCGTACCCCCCCAGAGCCAGTCATCGTCCTGAAGGTTGGGATAACCGACCCCGCCGGCCGCACCCGAGCCATGGCACTGGGCGCACCATGTCTGGTAGAGCGCCGCGCCCGAGGACCGGGCATAGGAATAGAGCTCGCTGTCGGTCTCCTCCTCCACGAAGGAGGCCAGTTCGACCTCTTCCAGCTCGGTGTTCTTGGGCGCGTTGCGTTCGGAAAAGCTCTCGATCTCGTCGGCGACGTTTTCGCGCGTCGACCAGTTCAACAACCCCGAAGTCGCCTGGTTGATGCCCGGCCATGCGGGATAGGCGATGGTATAGCCGACCCCCCAGATGATGGTCGCGTAGAATATCCAGACCCACCACCTGGGCAGCGGATTGTTGTATTCCTCGATTCCATCCCAGCTGTGGCCGGTCGTTTCAACTTCGTCTTTTTTCTTTTCAGGTTGCTTGGCCATGTCTCACGACTCCTCGGGCTGCCGCTCGGGGGCGGGCTTGTCTTCATGCCGGAACGGGATGTTGGCCACGTCCTCATAGGTCTCGGTGCTTCCCGGCCGGAACAGCACCCAAAGGACCATCCCGACAAAGAACGTGAACAGGGCGAGCAACATCCAGCTATCGGCGAACTGTCGCAGAAAGGTATAGGTTTCCATCTCGCCCCCTTACCGTGTGCCGCTGTGCTCGAAGGTCGAGAAATCGACCAGGGTGCCCAGCATCTGCATATAGGCGATCAGCGCATCCATCTCGGAAATGCCCGGCTGACCGTCGAAATTGCGCACGTTGACATTGTCGCCATACCGATCCAGCAGCCCGTCGAAATCGCTGTCGGGATCGGCCTGCGCGGCGAAATCCGACCGCGCATTCTCGATCATCTCGTCAGTATAGGGCACCCCGACGAAGCGATGCGTCTTGAGGGTATCGGCGATGTATTCGCCATCGATCAACTGACGTTCGAGGAAGGCGTATTTCGGCATCACCGATTCCGGCACCACCGATTGCGGGTCACGGAAGTGATCCACATGCCAGTCATCCGAATAGCGGCCACCGACGCGGGCAAGATCCGGCCCGGTCCGCTTGGACCCCCACTGGAACGGGTGGTCATATTGCGACTCCGCCGCGAGGCTGTAGTGGCCATAGCGTTCGACCTCGTCACGCATCGGGCGGATCATCTGGCTGTGACAGACATAGCACCCTTCACGAACATAGATGTCGCGCCCGGTCAGTTCGAGCGGGGTGTAGGGGCGCATGCCGTCCACATCCTCGATCGTGTTTTCCAGCCAGAAAAGCGGTGCGATCTGAACGATGCCGCCGATGGTCACCACCAGGAAGGCGAAGATGGCCAAAAGCGTGACGTTCTTTTCAAGAACCCTGTGTTTGTCGAGAATTGCCATTTTTCCGGCCCTCCTTATTCAGCCGGAACGACATGGTCCGTGGCCTTGACGGCCGGCGAACGCTTTACAGTCATCCAGAGGTTATAACACATGATGATACCGCCCAGCAGGTAAAGCACCCCGCCCAGACCGCGCACCACATACATCGGAAGCTTGGCAGCCACGGTATCGGAGAAGGAGTTCACGAGGAAACCGTTCGCGTCCACTTCGCGCCACATCAGGCCCTCCATGATCCCCGTCACCCACATCGCGGCGGCGTAGAGGATGATCCCGATCGTGGCGAGCCAGAAGTGCCAGCTCACGAGCCGCAGGCTGTAAAGGCCCTCGCGGTTCCACAGGCGCGGCACAAGGAAGTAGAGCGCGCCGAAGGTGATCATTCCGTTCCAGCCCAGCGCACCCGAATGCACGTGCCCGATGGTCCAGTCGGTGTAATGCGACAGCGAGTTCACCGCGCGGATCGACATCATCGGCCCCTCGAAGGTCGACATGCCGTAGAACCCCACCGAAATGACCATCATCCGGATGATCGGGTCGGTGCGCAGCTTGTCCCATGCGCCCGAGAGCGTCATCAGCCCGTTGATCATGCCGCCCCAGGAGGGCATCCAGAGCACGATCGAGAACACCATGCCCAGCGTCGAGGCCCAGTCGGGCAGCGCGGTATAGTGCAGGTGGTGCGGACCGGCCCAGATATAGATGAAGATCAGCGCCCAGAAGTGAATGATCGACAGTTTGTAGCTGAAGACCGGCCGTTCGGCCTGTTTCGGGACAAAGTAATACATCATCCCCAAGAACCCCGCGGTCAGGAAGAAGCCCACCGCGTTGTGGCCGTACCACCACTGCGTCATGGCGTCCTGCACACCCGAGAACACCTGCACCGATTTCGACCCGAAGACCGAGACGGGAATGCTCAGGTTGTTGACCACGTGCAGCATCGCAACAGTGATGATGAACGAAAGAAAGAACCAGTTGGCCACGTAGATATGCGGCTCCTTGCGCTTCATGAGCGTGCCGACAAAGACAAGAAGGTACGCCACCCAGACGATGGTCAGCCACCAGTCCACGTACCATTCAGGCTCGGCATATTCCTTGGACTGGGTCGCCCCCAGCAGGTAACCCGACGCAGCCAGCACGATGACAAGCTGATACCCCCAGAACACGTACCACGCGAGGTTGCCGCCCCAGAGCCGCGCCGCGCTGGTGCGCTGCACGACATAGAACGAGGTGGTAATCAGCGCGGTGCCGCCAAAGGCAAAGATCACGGCACTGGTATGCAGCGGCCGCAAGCGCCCAAAGTTCAGATAGGGCTGTGCCCATTCGAAATTGAGCACCGGAAAGGCAAGCTGAAAGGCGATGGTCACACCGACCAGAAAGCCCACGACCCCCCAGAACGCGGTCAGGATCACGCCCGCGCGCACCGGTCCATCCATGTACTCGCCCGAAAGATCGACCGCGGCGACCGGCTCACCCGTGCGGCGCAACGTCCACAGGAAGAGCCCCGCGGCAACCAGCGCCACCGTCAGCGCGTTGACCATATAGGCCACGTCACGTGCGTAATTCGCTGCGATCAAGGCCAGCACCGTGATCACACCAAGCACGATCAGCTTGATATAGTTACCCATTGTTCGTCCCTTTGTCTTTCCCGGCGCGACTCGACACACCGCGCCCGGTGTTATGACCCCCAGTCTAATGCGGGGCATCAGATACTCAAACCTTGATCTGTATCAAAAATAGCGTTCGAATTACCTGATACCCATAGAAGAGACAGCGACCTACTGTCGCTATGCTCGTGCCGAAACTCATTCCCAGGAGACGACAATGGCCTATAAATCCCTGTTTTCGGTTCTCACCGATCCGAAACTGACCGAGAACACCCTGGCACATGCGATCGCGATGGCCGAAACGGTCGATGCGCATCTCGACGTGCTGTGCCTTGGCGTCGATCGCAGCCAGACCGGCTATTACTATGCCGGTGCCAACGCGATGGTCCTCCAGGAAACCATCAACCGCGCGCAAGAGGACGCCAAGTCGATCGAGGCCCAGGCCCGCGACATCCTCGGGCGCTCGGGCATCCGCTGGGCCACCGACACCGGCGTCGCGCAGCTGGCCGATATCGGCCGCCATGTCGCCGCCCATGCCCGGTTCTCCGACCTGGTCATCCAGCCCCAGCCCTATGGCGAGGATCGCGGCGCCGAGCTCGAGCCGGTGGTCGAATCGGCGATGTTCGAGGGCCAGACCCCGGTTCTGGTCGTGCCCGACGATGGCGGACCCAAACCGGCACCCAAATCGGTCATGATCGGCTGGAACGAAAGCGCCGAGGCGCTCAATGCCGTGCGCGCCGCCCTGCCGATGCTCGCAACCGCGGAAACCGTGCACGTGGTGGTGATTGATCCGCCAACCCATGGGCCCAACCGCTCCGATCCCGGCGGGCTGCTGTCGCAGTATCTCTCGCGCCACGGGGTCCGCGCCGAGGTCGACGTGCTGTCGAAAACCCTGCCACGCGTCTCGGACGTGCTGACGCGCCACGCCACCGATATCGGCGCCGACATGATCGTGATGGGGGCCTATGGCCATTCGCGCTTCCGCGAGGCGATCCTCGGCGGCGCCACGCGCTACATGCTCGAACAGGCCAAACTGCCGGTGTTCATGGCGCATTGAAGGACCAGCCCGCGCGCCTGCACCACAGGCGGGCGCGCCGCCGCTGTAAGACGAGCCTGACCGGGCGCAACCTGCCCTACTCCAGGTCCAGTTCGCTCAATTCGTTCAGCAGATCGAGCAGCCTTTCGATCTTGTCGCGCCCGAATTTCTCTTCGAGCCGCGCAAAGATCTCCTGGCTTTCCGGCGCGGCCGCCCTGAGCAGCGCCACCCCCTCGGGGGTGATGTCCAGCAGCACCCTGCGCCGGTCGCTCGGATGGTCCTTGCGCCGGATCATCCCCTTGCGTTCCAGATGCTGCATGATCCGCGTCAGGCTGGGGTTGAGCAGGCACGCCGCCTGCGCCAAATCCTTCGGGTCCATCGTGCCGCGCTCGTCCAGCACCCGCAGAACCCGCCATTGCTGTTCGGTCACATCGACCTTCTGCAGCATCTGCCGGACCGGTGCCATCATCTTCTCGCGCGCCCGCAGCATCGCAATGGGCAGCGAGCGGGACGTCTCGGGCAGGTCGGGCCGGTCGGTGTCGCGTTCCGTCATTGCGCTTCTTTGGCCGATTTCGCCGCTCCGGGCAAGTGGGCGAATCGTTGCACGGCCGTGCGCAGGGGTAACGAATCCCGTTCGCTCCATGCCGCGGCGCGGCGGTGCACGCCCGGCAGCCGGGGCGCAGCCGCGAGTCACCCCCGGATTTCGCGGCACCGCAACCCGTTAATCTTTGCCGCCTCAGCCCTCGGAAACCCCGGCCTCGGCGAATGTCGCCATGCCAGAATGACAGGCCAGCGCGCCTTGCAAGATCCCGATCGCCAGCGCCGCGCCGCTGCCTTCGCCCAGCCGCATCCCCAGCCGCAAGAGCGGCTCTTTTCCCAATGCTTTCAATATCCTGGGATGTCCCGGCTCGATGCTTTCATGCCCCGCCACCGCGTTGTCGAGCGCGCCGGGCACCGCCCGCTCGAGACAGGCAGCCGCGGCACAACAGATGAATCCGTCGAGGATCACCGGAATCCGCAACATCCGCGCCCGCGCCATCGCCCCGGCCATCGCGGCAAGCTCGCGCCCGCCCAGTCGGCGCAGAACCTCCAAGGGATCACCCAAGGCATTGGAATGAAATGCAATTCCCTCGCGCACCACCTGCGCCTTGAGGGCCAGCCCGGCCTCGCTCACGCCGGTCCCCCGTCCCACCCAGTCCTCGGGCGCACCGCCGAAAAGGCCACAGGCCACGGCCGCCGCGCTGGTGGTGTTCGCGATCCCCATCTCGCCCGTCACCAAAACGTCCGACTCCGGCCGGACCGAATCCCAACCCGTTTGAATCGCTTGCAGAAATTCCACGTCACCCAGCGCGGGGCCTTGCGTGAAATCCCCCGTCGGCCGATCGAGTTCGAGCGCAAAGACATCCATCCGGGCGGAAAAATTTTCCGCCAACTGGTTGATCGCCGCACCGCCAGCCCGAAAATTCGCCACCATCTGCGCCGTCACCTCTGCGGGAAACGCCGACACCCCCCGCGCCGCAACCCCATGATTTCCTGCGAAAACAACGACTTGCGGGTGCGTGATTCGCGGGCGCGCGTCACCCCGCCAACCCGCGTACCAGATCGCCAGACCCTCCAGCCGCCCCAATGCCCCCGGCGGCTTGGTCAGCGCAGCGTTGCGTTCCTGCGCAGAAACACGTGCATTTTCAACGCTGTGCGGTGCCGACTCCAGTTCTTTAAGAAATTCCGCGACGGTTGCGAACCCGGTCATGACATCCCCGTTGAACTGATCCGTTTGTGCGTGTTTAACCCCCGAAGACGCGGTCACAACCGAAAAAGCGGATCCGATCATGCGCGACCCTCATCTGTCGGACCGGCTGCGCGACCTGGCGGTGGCAACCTCTTTGCTCACGCGGCTGCCGATCCACCTGCCCGCCGCCGCCTTTGACCATGGCGCGCGCAGCGCATGGTGCTGGCCGGTGATCGGGTTGTTGCTGGCCGGATTGGCCGGCTGTGTCGCCCTGATCGGCCAAGCCACTGGTTTGGCTCACGAAATCTCGGCACTCCTTGGCCTTTTCACGCTCGTCGTCCTCACCGGTGCGATGCATGAAGACGGGCTTGCCGATGTGGCCGACGGGTTCTGGGGCGGCCATGAGCGCGGCCGCCGCCTCGACATCATGCGCGACAGTAGGATCGGCGCCTATGGCGTCATCGCCCTGGTCCTCGGCCTTGGACTGCGCGCCATGGCACTGGTTTCCTTGGGTATTTTCATGATACCGGGGCTCTTCGCCGCGGCCGCCCTGTCGCGTGCCGCGATGGTCGTGTCCATGGCCGCACTGCCTCACGCCCGCCGCGACGGCCTCTCCCGCGCGACCGGCCGCCCGTCGGCCATGATCGCCACCATCGCCTGCGCCATCGCGCTCGTGGCCGCGCTGCTGCTCACCGGCAAGGCCGCCCTGCCCGCCATCCTTGCCGTCGCAGTCGCGACCGCCGGCGCCATGCATGTCGCCCGCAGGAAAATCGGCGGACAGACCGGCGACGTGCTCGGCGCGACCCAGCAACTCAGCGAGATTACCGCCCTGCTCGCCCTCTCCGCCGCGCTCTGACCGGCTTTTTTCCTGTTGAAAATACTCGTTTTTCCGCCCTCGCCACTGGCCCGCCCGCTGCGGGGTGGCTGCGCAAAACAAGACCGCGCCCCCGAAGGGGCGCGGTCAGCATTCGGAAAGGCTTGTGAAAATCAGGCCGCGCGCGACAACAGAACCTCGTCCAGTTCCTTTGCGGCGGCAACCTCGTCACCGCCCGCAACCGCCGCCATCTCCCGGGTCAGCCGTTCCAGCGCCGCCTCGTAAAGCTGGCGTTCGGAATAGCTCTGTTCGCGCTGGTCATCGCTGCGATGCAGGTCGCGCACCACTTCGGCAATCGCGATCAGGTCGCCCGAGTTGATCTTTTGCTCATACTCCTGCGCCCGCCGCGACCACATCGCGCGCTTGACCTTGGCCTTGCCCTTGAGCGTTTTCATCGCCTGGCTCACCACGTCCGGGCTCGACAGGCCGCGCATACCGATCTCGGTGGCGCGGTTTGTCGGCACCCGCAGGGTCATCTTGTCCTTTTCAAAGGAGATCACGAACAGTTCGAGCTCGAAACCCGCAACCTCCTGCTTCTCGATCGACACGATCTGGCCCACACCATGGGCCGGATACACAACATAATCATTCGGACGAAACTCCGACTTCTTCGCCTTGCTCATGCAATCATTCCTCGCATTGCATCCCCGAAACCCGCCCGGCTGACGCGAAACAACCATCGCGGAGCGTGACACACGCCCTCGCGCCGGTTGATTTTGCGCAAATAAAACCACCCAAGGAACAGATGCTCGTTTGGATGGTGTCAGGCAAATCTCATCATTTGTGTCAGCAATATAACACAACTCGCGACCGGATCAAAGTGCCTCCGGGTCAAACCTGATATTCTTCCCGGTTTGTCAGGCATTTGTCCGCCATTCCACCGCAGCGGAAACCCCGAATCAGCCGCCTTCGCCAGGCGTCTCCGAGAAGTATTTCTCGAGCTTGCCATCCTCGCCGTCGCGGTCTTCCGCCTCGGGCAACGGGTCTTTCTTGGAGATGATCACCGGCCACATTTCCGAGTATTTGCGGTTGAACTCGACCCAGTTTTCCATGTCCGGCTCGGTGTCGGGGCGGATCGCATCGGCGGGGCATTCGGGTTCGCAGACGCCGCAATCGATGCACTCGTCGGGATGGATCACCAGCATGTTCTCGCCCTCGTAAAAGCAATCCACGGGGCAGACCTCGACACAGTCGGTATATTTGCAGGCGATGCAATTGTCGGTCACGACATAAGTCATATCGGGAATCCATCATTGGCGACGTCGGACCCTAGCTAATTCACCCACCGGGATCATTCAAGCGCCCGGTTGTCACATATCGCCCGACCCGCGCAACGCGTCGATCGCGCGCCGGTCACGCTTGGTCGGCCGCTCCCCGCCCGAGGGCGCACGCGGTTCGGCCCTTTGCGTCAGGTCCTCGTAAAGCGCCTGTGCCTCGGCCGCGGGGCCGCGCCGTTCGCCCATGGCCACGATCCGCACCACCCGGATCACCCGCCCCTGGGCAAAGGTCAGCACATCGCCCGGCCCGACCGCGTGGGCGGGCTTGAGCACCTTGTCGCTGTTGACCCGCACATGCCCTGCCCCCACCTGTCTGGCGGCAAGGCTGCGCGTCTTGAAGAACCGCGCGAAAAACAGCCACTTGTCGAGGCGTATCCGCGCATCCCCGGCCAAGGCTCAGCTCTTGTCCTTCAAACCCATCAGCGCGGCGGCAAAGGGGTTGTCGGGGTCGATGCGGCCCTTCTTCTTCTCGGGCCGGGCCTCGAAACGACGCGCGCCCTGCTGTGGCTTCGGCCCCTTCTTGCCCTTGTTGTCGCGCGGCTTGCCTTTCGGCGCATCCCCGCGCAGGGCGCCCTTGGCCCCGTCCTTGCGGGCCTCGCGGCGCGGTCCCTTGCGCGTCTCCTGGCGCCCTCCCGCCTTGCGCCCGCCCCATGTGAAGGTGAAGAACACCTCCATCTCGGGCGCATCCTCGGCATCCGGCCCGGTAAGGGCACCTGTCGCCTCGGGGGTTTCACTCGCTGCAAGTGCCGGTTCGGCATCCGCGGGCGGGGTTTCGGGCGGCGAAATATCGTTCGGTGCCTCTTCTGCGGCCGGTGCTTCGGTTGCTCCGGTGTCGGGCACGGGTGCTTCAGGCGTCTGCGCAGCCCCGTCACCGGCTTCCGCAACGGGCTTTGCCTTCACCCGCTCGCCGCGCTCGGCCTTGTAACCCAGCCCCTGCATGAGATCGGCGAACTGCTCCAGCGTCATCCCCGTGATCGAAAGCATATCCGGGTTGGCCTCGAACCCCGCGCGGCTGTTCTGCGCGCGCAGCATGTCGGCCAGCCGTTCGAGCATGTCGATGCGGATCGCCCGTTCACCGGCGGTGTGATAGCCGCACATCGCGTCAACCCCCGGGATGGCATCACGCGGCGCTGGCACGGTCACAAGGCCCGGCGGCGGCGCCTCCGGAAAGGTGTCGAACCCCTTTGACAGCGACCACAGCACAAGGCGCAGCCGCGTCGGCGCGGGCTTGAGCAGTAGCGGCATGAAAATGGTGAACTGACCGAAGCGCACGCCATGCTTGCGCAGGCTGCCGCGGGCATCCTGATCGAGCGCGCGCACATCCTCGGCCACCTCGGCGCGCGGGACGATCCCGAACCCCTCGACCAGCCGAAAGGCAAAGCCCCGCGCCAGGCCGCTCAGCGTCTCGTCCCGGCTCATCGCCAGAAGCGGCTCGAACAGCGTGGCGATCTTGCGGTCGATGAAATGCTGCAACCGGCGCGTGACCTTCTGCGCGACCTCCTCGCCCGCCTCGTCATCGACAAAGGCCTTGACCTGCGGCTTGAGCGGCTCAGCCCCGGCGACGAGCTTGCCGACCGCCTCGTTGCCCCACATCAACCCGCCCTGTTCGGTGAAATCCATCTCGGTATCAGGCGCGTTGTAGAACCGGTCGGCGCGCAGGTGGAAATGCGGCGCAAGCGCCTTTTCCGCGGCCTGACGCAGGGTCTTGGCCTCCTGCCCGGTCGCCGCCTTGTCCAGCACGAACCGGAACCCCTCCAGACGGCCGGCGAATTCGCCCTCGACCGTCACCTCGCCCTTGTCATTCACCTCGGCCAACATGGCCTCCTTCTGCTTGAGCCGGCGCAACAGCACGCTGGTGCGCCGATCCACGAATCTCTGCGTCAGCGCGCCGTGGAGCGCATCCGACAACCGGTCTTCTACCGCGCGCGTGGCGCCGCGCCAATGGTCTTCGTCACGCAGCCACCCGCGACGCTGTGCGACATAGGTCCATGTGCGGATAAAGGCCAGACGTTTCGACAATGTGTCAATATCGCCATCGGTGCGGTCGATCCGCTTGATCTGGCGCGCGATCCAGTCCTCGGGAACCGCCCCGTGCTCGTGCAGGAAACCAAAGATCGCCTGCAACAGCCCGGCATGTTCGGCATGGCTGATACCGCGGAAATCGGGAATCCGGCACACGTCCCACAACAGCCGCACCGAGTTGCCGTCGCTGGCCCGCGCGCGGGTCTCGGCCTCGTCCGACAGCGTGCGCAGCGCAATCAGATCGTCCGCATCGCGCGCACGCACCAGAAGTTCATCCTCGGGTTTGGCCTCGAGCGACCGCATCAGCGCATCCACCGCGCCGAATTGCAACGCCGCATTGCGCCATTGCAGCTTGCGCACCGGGGTAAAGCTGTGGCCCATGATCGCCGCGGCCACCTCGTCGGCCAATGGCGGCGCCTCGCCGGTCACGCCGAAGGTGCCGTCACTCATCCCGCGCCCGGCCCGGCCCGCGATCTGGGCCAGCTCGTTGGGCGCCAGCGGCCGCATCCGCCGCCCGTCGAACTTGGTGAGCGAGGAAAAGGCGACATGGTTGATATCGAGGTTGAGCCCCATCCCGATCGCATCCGTCGCCACCAGGAAATCCACGTCGCCGTTCTGGTAAAGCTCGACCTGCGCGTTGCGCGTGCGCGGGGAAAGCGCGCCCATCACCACAGCCGCCCCGCCCCTCTGGCGCCGGATCAACTCGGCGATGGCATAGACGTTCTCGACCGAAAAGCCGACGATGGCACTGCGCGGCTGCATCCGGCTGATCTTCTTCGCCCCGGTATAGACAAGCTGGCTCATCCGCTCGCGGGCGACGAACTCGGCCCCCGGCACCAGCGCCCGGATCGGCCCGCGCATCGTGTCGGACCCCATGAAGATGGTCTCGTGCTGGCCGCGCGCCCTGAGCAACCGGTCGGTGAACACATGGCCCCGCTCGGGATCGGCACAAAGCTGGATCTCGTCCACCGCCACGAAATCCGTGCCCATCCCTTCGGGCATGGCCTCGACCGTGCAGACCCAGTATTGCGCGCGCTCCGGCACGATCCGCTCTTCGCCGGTGACGAGCGCCACCACCGACGGTCCGCGCGCCTTGACGATCCGGTCATAGACCTCGCGCGCCAGCAGGCGCAACGGCAAGCCGATGATGCCCGAGCGATAGCCCAGCATCCGCTCGATCGCGTAATGCGTCTTGCCGGTATTCGTGGGGCCAAGGACCGCCACGATCCGTCCATCTCGGCGCATGGGAAACTCGTCTCCGGTTCAGAGCTCGACGCCGTTCACCCCACGGTCGAGCCGCTTGATCGCTGCTGCTGCCCGTTCATGGTGCGGATGAAGCTGCAGCACAAGCCCGAATGCGTCATAGGCCGGGCCGGGCCGGTCCAGTTGTTCGAGGATTACACCAAGACCGAAAAGCGCCTCGTATTGCCGCGGATCAAGCGCCAGCGCGCGCTCGAGATCGGCAACGGCGAGACCATGGTGCCCCTTCGCGAAAAACGCCCGCGCACGGCCATGCCAGCCTTCGGCATAATCCGGCGCGTGGTCGATCAAGGCGCCGAAATGCTCGATCGCCGCGTCGAAATCCCTGCGTTCCAGCGCATCGCGCCCACGCTTGTGCAGAAGGTCCATCGCCGGCGAGCCGGATTTGCGCCACTCCATTTGGATTTCCTGCTCGATCTGTGCCGCATCACGCGAATCATCGGCCCTTTGCAAGCGATCGAACAACTCGTCCATGCGGTCACCATCTGCGGCCAGAGGCATGGAATACATGACTAGCCCGATGGCTGCCGCGACGATAGGTTTGAGATCGGTTCGAAACATGCTCATAGTGTTGCCGAGTCTAACGCCAATCGCGGGAAATGGCACCCCCGCATTCGAACCGAGAAAGGCACCGAAGATGAGCGAAGTGATTACCCAGGCCGTCGAGGCCCTGAACGAAAAAATGGGCGGAGAGGGTTTCTCCGGCTCGGCCAAATTCGTGATCGAGGGCGAAGGCTCGATCGTCGTCGATGGTGACGGGGCGCGCGTGGGTGACGACGACACCGACGTCACGCTCACCGCCGATGCCGACACGTTCAGCGCCATGCTCTCGGGTGAACTGAACCCCACGGCCGCCTTCATGTCCGGCAAGCTGTCGGTCGATGGCGACATGGGCATGGCCATGCAACTCGGGTCCGTCATCGGCTAAACCATGGAGAGCGCACCGTTTTTCGATGACATCGCCGATGGCCCGGAGGGCGGGGCGGCGTGGTGGCTCACCACTCTGGACGGTGTGCGGATCCGCATCGGTGCATGGGGACACGGCACGGAAGACGGGGCGACGAAAGGCACCGTTCTGCTGTTTCCTGGCCGCACCGAGTATGTCGAGAAATACGGCCGCGCGGCGCGGGACCTGCTCTCGCGCGGCTATGCGACTCTTGCCATCGACTGGCGCGGGCAGGGCCTTGCCGACCGTATGATCGACGACCGCGTCACCGGCCATGTCCACTGGTTTTCCGACTATCAAAAGGACGTGAGGGCGATGGTGGCCGCTGCCGAATCCCTCGGCCTGCCCCGGCCCTTCTTCCTTCTGGCCCATTCGATGGGCGGCTGTATCGGTTTGCGGGCACTTCATGAAGACCTGCCCGTCGCGGCCGCCGCCTTTACCGGGCCGATGTGGGGCATCGCCATGGCACCTTCCACCCGGCCCGCGGCCTGGGCCCTGGCATGGGGTGGCAAGATGTTCGGCTTCGGCCATCTCAACGCACCCGGCACAGGTGGCGACTCCTACGTGATGACCGCCCCGTTCGAGGACAACGTGCTCACCACCGACCCAGAGATGTTCACCTACATGCAGGACCAGGGCCACGCCCATCCCGAACTGCTTCTCGGTGGGCCATCGCTGCGCTGGCTGCACGAGGCACTCACCGAATGCCGCGCGCTCGACCGCATGCCCTCGCCACACCATCCCGCGATCACCTTCCTGGGCAGCAACGAACGCATCGTCGAGACTGACCGAGTCACCTCGCGCATGGCACGCTGGCCAAATGGCACACTAGAGATGATCGAGGGCGGCGAGCACGAGGTGCTGATGGAAGGCCCCGAAACCCGCGCGCACATATTCGACCGGATGTGCCGCTTCTTTGCCGATCACGCGGGCGGCAAACCCCGCGCGATCGGGGCCTGAACAGGGCGAAGAGCCTCAGCCGTCGCGCCCGACCGCCTGGCGCTGCACGCCCAGCCCCTCGACACCAAGCTCCATCACGTCGCCCTCTTTCAGGAAGCGTTGCGGCTTCATCCCCATGCCGACACCCGGCGGTGTGCCCGTGGCGATCACGTCGCCCGGGTTGAGGCTCATGAGCCCGCTCAGATGCGAAATGATCTGCGCCACGGTAAAGATCATCTTTTCGGTGTTGCCGGTCTGCATCCGCTCCCCGTTCAGGTCGAGCCACAGGTCAAGACCCTGCACATCGTCCAACTCGTCCGGCGTCACCAGCCACGGGCCCACCGGCCCGAACGTGTCGCAGCTCTTGCCCTTGGTCCACTGCCCCGACATCTCTGTCTGGAACGCGCGCTCGCTCACGTCGTTCACGATGGTATATCCCGCCACGTGATCCAGCGCCTCGGCCTCGCTGACATACTTGGCCCGTCTGCCGATCACCACGCCCAGTTCGACCTCCCAGTCGCCCTTTTCCGATCCGCGCGGCAAAAGCACCGTGTCGTTCGGCCCGCAAATCGCCGAATTGGCCTTCATGAAAACGATGGGCATCGCCGGGGGCTCCATCCCCGCCTCGGCGGCATGGTCGGAATAGTTCAAGCCGATACAGATCAGCTTGCCGATACCGCCCACCGGCGGGCCGAGGCGCGGATTGCCTTGCACCAGCGGCAGGTTTTCGGGGTCCACGACCGGCAGATCGGTCAGAACCTCGCCCGCGATGTCGCCGACCACGCCCGACAGCTCGCGCAGCCGCCCGTCCTTGTCCAGAATCCCGGGCTTCTCCTGCCCCGCCTCGCCAAATCGCACATATTTCATCGCTCGCTCCCTCGATCTTCATCAGTCACTCGGACGCAGCTTACGGCCTGCGGGGCGATTGGCAAGCGATCCGCCCTTGAGACCCCGCCGCACCCGGCCTATGTCTGGCCGGAAACGCAGAAACCGAGGTTGACCCATGTTCCAACGTTCCCTTCCCGTCCGCGACGCCAACGCCACCAACGGGAACAAGGATCTCGGCGACCTGCCGGAATGGGATCTCTCCGACCTCTACAGCGCCCCCGACGCGCCCGAACTGACCGCCGATCTCGACTGGCTCGAACGCGAATGCGCCAGCTTCGCCGCCGATTACGAGGGCAAGCTCGCAGGGCTCGACGCGGCCGAACTGCTCACCTGCGTGCAGCGCAACGAGGCGATCAGCACCCGCGCCGGGCGCATCATGTCCTATGCCGGGCTGCGCTACTACCAGCAGACCACCGACGCGGGCCGTGCCAAGTTCCTTTCCGACCTTCAGGAAAAGATCACCAACTTCACCACGCCGCTCGTGTTCTTCACGCTGGAGTTGAACCGGATCGAGGATGACAGGCTCACGGCGCATTTCGCCGCCAATGCCGATCTCGCGCGCTACAAGCCCGTTTTCGACCGCATCCGCGCGATGAAACCCTACCAGCTCTCCGACGAGCTGGAAAAATTCCTGCACGATCTCGGCGTCGTCGGCGACGCCTGGGAAAAGCTCTTTGATGAAACCATCGCCGGGCTGGAATTCAACGTCGATGGCGACGAACTGGGAATCGAGGGCACGCTCAACCTGCTCACCGATCCCGACCGCACGAGGCGCGAGGCCGCGTCGCGCGAACTGGCCCGGGTCTTCGACGAGAACGTCAAGACATTCGCCCGCGTTCACAACACCCAGACCAAGGAGAAAGAGATCATCGACCGCTGGCGCAACATGCCCAGCGCACAGACCGCACGGCACCTCTCCAACGATGTCGAACCCGAGGTGGTCGAAGCCCTGCGCAACGCCGTGACCTCCGCCTATCCGCGGCTCTCGCACCGCTATTACGAGTTGAAGCGCAAATGGCTCGGCCTCGACCGGATGCAGGTCTGGGACCGCAACGCGCCTCTCCCGCTCGAAGAGCCGCGCACCGTTCCATGGAACGAGGCGCGCGAGATGGTGATGACGGCCTATACCGGCTTCGACCCGCGCATGGCCGAGATCGCCACGCCCTTCTTCGACAAGGGCTGGATCGACGCTGGCGTCAAACCCGGCAAGGCCCCGGGCGCCTTTGCCCATCCCACCGTGACCGAGGTGCACCCCTATGTCATGCTCAACTACCTCGGCAAACCGCGCGACGTGATGACCCTCGCGCATGAACTGGGCCACGGCGTGCACCAGGTGCTGGCCGCCGACCAGGGCGAGATGCTCTCCCACACGCCTCTGACCCTCGCCGAAACCGCCAGCGTGTTCGGCGAAATGCTCACCTTCCGCCGGATGCTCGACAACGCCGCGACCCAAAGCCAGCGCAAGGTGCTGCTGGCGGGCAAGGTCGAGGACATGATCAACACCGTCGTCCGCCAGATCGCCTTCTACGATTTCGAATGCAAACTGCACGAGGCCCGGCGCGGGGGCGAGTTGACCCCCGAAGACATCGGCGCGCTATGGATGAGCATTCAGGGCGAAAGCCTCGGCCCGGCCTTCGATTTCATGGACGGGTATGAAAATTTCTGGTGCTACATCCCGCATTTCGTCCACTCGCCGTTCTACGTCTATGCCTATGCCTTCGGCGACGGGCTGGTGAACGCGCTTTACGCGGTTTACGAGGAAAACCCCGAGGGCTTCCAGGACAAGTATTTCGACATGCTCCGCGCCGGTGGCTCGAAACACCACAAGGAGCTGCTCGCCCCCTTCGGCCTCGATGCGTCGGACCCGAAATTCTGGGACAAGGGGCTGAGCATGATCGAAGGGATGATCGACGAGCTCGAAGCGATGGAGTGATCGCAGGCGCGGCGGCCTCGCCGCCGCGCGGACCGCTCTATTCCTCCGTCACCAGCAGGCCGCTATCGACCGTGCCACTGATGGACTTGCAATCGCTCGTGTCCGGCGGCGTTGTCATGTCGGCCTGACGGCACAGCATCCCGCTGAACGTCCCGCTCACCCGGCCACGATCGCCGTCCAACTCGACCGCAAGATCGGCCTCCGCCGCCTCGGGCGCGTCCGCACTGATCCAGAATGGCCCCTTCATCCCCTCGGGCATGAACATCATCTCCACGCTTATTGGCGCTTCTCCCGGCTTCGGCTCGCCCATCCACGTCAGGTCGATGCTCAAGACATCCGACGTGGTGAATTTCAGCTCCGGATGGCCCTGGACATGTAGCGTCGTGATCATGCTGGTCTTGCGATACTCTGCCGAGGCGTGAAATTCGCCCCCCTGTTCGAGCGAGATCGTGTGCCAGACCCGGGTCTCACCGCCGTAATCCGCCTCGATCCGGCCAAACTCATCATCAGCAGCAGCCGCTCCCACGGCAACGGTTGCCGCGCAAAATACCAGCATTTTCAATTTCATGGATACACTCCTTGCAAACAATGGCGCGACCAGACCATGCCGGCCCACCATGTGCAAGAACCGATCACCGCAACTGGCTGTCCTTGCTGGCACGCCGGTTGATCCCGCCGCGCGCCTTGGCCGCGCCGTCGCGGTCCGAGGCGCAGTCCACGCACAGCTTCACCCCCGGAATGGCCTGCCGCCGCTTCTCGGGGATCTCCTCGCCGCATTCGGCGCATTCGCGCAGACTCTCGCCCACCGGCGCCTTGCGCCCCTTCATCCGCGCCAGCTCATCCTCGATCGAGGCTTCGATCTGTTCGCTGACCGCGCCATCTCTTGCCCAGCCACCAGCCATTGCTGCACCTCCCTGAACCGCGCGGCACCTCCGGCGCCGCACCCCCGATCATAACACGATCTGCGACAGCGCCGCCACCAGCCCCGCCAGGGCGGCGAAAACGCCCACGAAACCCAGTGTCCGCCGCCGGTCCTGCCGCGCCGACAACCCCCCGGCATAGTCGAACCGCTCGTAAACTACGTTCCGCCACGGCATCCCCATATCCTCAAGCGTATCCGACACCTTTGTCACCATCGGCCCCGGCCCGCACATCAGCGCCACGCCGCGCTCCGGGGCGAGCCCGCCCAAGATCGCCTCCAGCTTGGCGCGGTCAAGATACCCGGTCGCCCCGTCCCAGCCCTCGCCGCTCTCGCTGATCAGCAGAACGTCGAGGTCGAGCACCGCCCTGGCCGCCTCTATCTCGTCGAGACAGGCGAAATTCTCCGGCTGCCCCACCGCATAGGCGAGCCGCACCGGTCGCGTGTTCCCCCGCGCCACCAGATCGCGCAACAGCCCCATGATCGGCGCGATACCCACGCCGCCCGCGACCAACAGCACATGATCGCCCGAATGCCGCTCGAGCGTGAAGGTGCCATAGGGTCCGTCGATACCGATCGCCGTGCCTGGGCGCAGATCGCCCACGGTGCTCGTGAAATCTCCCGCCTCCTTGATGATCAGGCTCAGCCCGGCGCGTCGCGGGCTGTCGGCGATGGAGAACGGGTGATCGAACAGCGGAAACCGCCGCCCCGCCACCGTCATCCACACGAACTGCCCGGCGCGATAGACCACGGGCGCGGTCCCCTCGGCGGGCTGGATGTCCAGTTCCCAGACCCGATCCGCCTTTGGCTCGACGCTGCGTAATTCCCATGGCTGGCGGTGCAGACGCAGCCAGCGCCAGCCGTAAAGCACCGCGAAGGCAAGAACGATTACCGCCCCCACAGCCCACCAGAACCCGTGCAACGCCCCCAGCGCGCTCAGCCGCCCGGCGCTTGCCGCGTGATGCAACCCCCCGCCCAGCGCCACCAGCGCCAGGATGACGTGACTGCCCCGCCAGATCTCGTAACGGAACACGTCGCGCGCCACCCCCATCACGACCAGGAGCACCAGCGCGCCCAGCGCGATCACCCCGCTGCGCCAATCCGGCCCGGTCAGATAGGCCACCAACCGCTCACTCCCCCGCGCCGGATCGTCGAGCCATGTCGGCCAGACATAGGCCAGCGGATGCAACACCAGCATCAGCACCACGACATAGGCGGCGATCTTGTGAAACGCCATCACCCGGTCGATGCCCATGCCCCCCGACACGGCGCGGAACCGCCCCGAGGTCAGAACCTGCACCGCCATCGCGGTCAGCCCGGCAAGGCCCAGCCCCGCCCCGAACGCCTCCCACGGATCGAGCGGGGCGGCACGTGACAGCGCGCCAATGCCGATCGGCAACAGGCAGGCGACAAGATAAACCAGCGCCATCGCCCGCGCCGGCAGTGCAGGCCATGCTGCACCGGGCGTCACCTCTGCCTTTTGCGTCATCGCCATTGGCTCCTGTTCCTGCTCCAACTCGTCAGCCTTATCCGATTCGCACGAATGTACTTTGATCCGGCGCAATGGAATCGACTACAGTCTGTGTGATCCTGACGCTGCAAGGCAACCTCACCCGCGCTAAAAGGAACCCGAGATGACCCCGCATGCCCTGACCCGCTCGCTTGTCCCGCCGCTTGTCGCGCTGGGCCTCATCGCCGCGCCTGCCCTCGCCCAGCCCGACTGGGAGGACCGTCACCGCGACGGGCTGGCCGCCATCGTCGAGCAATGGCTCGACGCGGGGCATGGCGACTACGATTCGCCTTCCTTCACCTACTGGAATAAGGACGGCGCCGTGCCCGAGGATTGCGCCGCCTGCCACTCGCAACCCGGCTTTCTCGACTATCTGGGCACCGACGGATCGGATTTCGGCGTGGTCGACGCCCCTGCCGCGATCAACGCGCCCATCGGCTGCGCCTCCTGCCACAGCGAGGCCGCCCATGACCTTGACGAGGTGACGTTCCCCTCGGGCGAAACCCTCACCGGGCTGGGCCCCGACGCCACCTGCGCAGTCTGCCACCAGGGCCGGCATTCGGGCGACGACGTCGCGGCCGCGACCGAGGGTCTCGACGCCGATACCGTCTCGTCCGATCTGGGGTTTCTCAACATCCACTATGGCATCGCCTCGGCGGTGATGGGCGGGGCCGACCTGCGCGGCGGCTATCACTACCCGGACCAGAACTATGCTGGAACCTTCGAGCATGTGCCTTCCGCCGATACCTGCGCCGATTGCCATGACCCGCACAGCACGCAGCTTGTCGATAGCGAAGGCTGCATGAGCTGCCACCGCGGCGTCGAAGACCTGCGCGACATCCGCATGCAGCACGACGATTTCGACGGCGACGGCAACGTCGCGGGCGGCATCCACGCCGAGATCACGGGCCTTCAGACACAGCTCGACGCCGCCATCCGCGCCTACGCGGACGAGGTGATCGGCACCCCCATCGGCTATGCGCCGGGCAGCTTTCCGTATTTCTTCACCGACAGCAACGACAACGGCGTGATCGACGAGGACGAGGCCGCCTTCCCCAACCGTTACCAGAACTGGACCCCGCGCCTCCTGAAGGCCGCCTATAACTACCAGGCGGTCAAGAAAGACCCCGGCGGCTATGTCCACAACCCGCGCTACCTGTTGCAACTCCTGCATGACAGCCTCGCCGATCTGGGCACCGTTGTGGCGCTCGATCTTGGCGGGCGTCCCAGACCCTGAGCGAACCGGACATGACCGACGCCCCGGCGCTGCCCACCGATCCCCATGCCAGCGCAGCACAGGACGTGCTGCGCGCGCTGGCCACCGACACGACCGGCCTCACCACGAAAGAGGCCGAACGACGCCGCGCTATCCATGGCCCCAACCGCTTGTCCCGGGTGGCCCGGCGTCACCCGGTCCTGCGCTTTCTGGCGCATTTCCACAACGTGCTGATCTATGTCCTGCTCGTTGCGGCACTCGTGACCGCGGGCCTCGGCCACTGGATCGACACCGGCGTCATCCTGGCCGTGGTGATCGCGAACGCGGTGATCGGCTTCGTTCAGGAGGGCCGTGCCGAACAGGCGATGGAGGCGATCAACCAGATGCTCGCCCCCCGCGCCACTTTGCGCCGCGACGGCCGGCGCATCACGCTCGACGCGGCCGAGCTTGTCCCCGGCGATGTGGTGCAGATCGAGGCGGGCGATCTCGTGCCCGCCGATCTGCGCCTGATCGAGGCCCGCAGCCTGACCGCGCAGGAGGCCATCCTGACCGGTGAATCCATGCCGGTCGAGAAAGACACCGACGCGGTCGCCGCCGACGCGGCCCTTGGCGACCGTCATCCGATGCTCTTTTCCGGCACGCTGGTGACCACCGGCACCGGGCGCGGCGTCGTCACCGCCACCGGGGCCGAGACCCAGATTGGCCGGATCAGCGGGATGCTCGCCCGGGTCGAGACCCTGACCACGCCCCTTGTCGCGCAGATGGACCTCTTTGCCCGCTGGCTCACCGTGTTCATCCTGATCGTGGCGGGGCTGCTTCTGGCCTATGGCTATTTCATCGGTCACATGGGCTTTGCCGAGCTCTTCATGGCAGTGGTCGGCCTTTCGGTCGCGGCCATTCCCGAAGGGTTGCCCGCGGTGCTGACCATCACCCTCGCCGTGGGTGTGCAGGCCATGGCCCGGCGCAATGCCATCGTGCGCCGCCTTCCGGCCATCGAAACGCTGGGCGCGGTCTCGGTAATCTGCACCGACAAGACCGGCACATTGACCCGCAACGAGATGATGGCCGCGCGGATCGTCACCGCCGGATCCGGTTACGAGATCGAGGGCACAGGCTATGCCCCCGAGGGCACGATCCGCACCGATGACGGCAACGACGTTGCCGCGGACGACCCCCGGCTGGCCGAATTCGCCCGCGCGTCCGGGCTGTGCAACGATGCGGCACTGAAACATGCCGACACCGGATGGCAGAGCGAGGGCGACCCGATGGAGGGCGCGCTCGTGGCGCTCGCCGCCAGGATCGCGCGCGCCAGTGCCTCCGACATGATCGGCCCCGCGGAGATTTTCGACGGCTGGACCCGCGCCAACGCGATCCCCTTCGACGCCGCGCATCGCTACATGGCCACGCTCGACCGCGACCCCGAGGGCACGGCCCATATCCACGTCAAGGGCGGGCCGGAGGCCATCCTGACACTTTGCACCAACCAGCGCACCGCCGATGGCGAGAGTGAACCGCTTGATCACTCCTGGTGGCATGACCGGGTCGAGACCCTCGCCGGCGAAGGACAGCGCGTGCTGGCGCTGGCCACCCGCACGGCGCCCGCGGATCAGTCCGACCTGCGCCACGCCGATCTGGACGGGCAATTGACCCTGATCGGTCTCGTCGGTCTCATCGACCCGCCCCGCGCCGAGGCGATCGAGGCGGTGGCCGACTGTCACGCCGCCGGCATCCGGGTCAAGATGATCACCGGCGACCATGCCGCCACCGCCCGCGCCATCGCCGCAAGGATCGGGCTCCGGAACACGGACCGCGTCCTCACCGGCAACGACCTCGAGACCATGGACGATACAGAGCTCGCCGAAAGGGCGGTCGAGACCGACATATTCGCGCGCACCTCGCCCGAACACAAACTGCGCCTTGTCACCGCGCTGCAATCGCGCGGGTTGACCGTGGCGATGACCGGCGACGGCGTGAACGACGCGCCTGCCCTCAAGCGCGCCGATGCAGGCATCGCCATGGGTCAGAAGGGCAGCGAAGCGACCAAGCAGGCCGCCGAGATCGTGCTCGCCGACGACAATTTCGCTTCGATCGCCGCGGCGGTGCGCGAGGGGCGCACCGTCTATGACAATATCAAGAAGGTGATCAGCTGGACCTTGCCTACCAATGCCGGCGAGGCGATGACCATCGTCATCGCGCTCTTCGCCGGGATGAGCCTTCCGATCACCGCTGTTCAGATCCTCTGGGTCAACCTCGTGACCGCGGTGACACTCGGCCTCGCGCTGGCGTTCGAGCCTCCCGAACCCGGCACCATGCGCCGTCCGCCCCGTGCGCGCCACGCCCCCCTGCTCAGCGGCACGCTGATCTGGCAGATCCTGTTCGTCTCGACCCTGTTCATCGCGGCGGTTTTCGGTGTCTATACCTATGCAACCGACAAGGGATACCCGCTCGAGCTTGCCCAGACCATGGCGCTCAATATGCTCGTGGTGCTCGAAATCGCCTATCTCTTCTATATCCGCAACCTGCATGGTGCGTCCTTCTACTGGCAGGCGGTGCGCGGAACGCGGATCATCTGGATCTCGGTGATCTCGGTCACGGCGGCCCAATTCGCCATCACCTATGTGCCGGTGCTCAACATCGTGTTCGGCACACGCCCCGTGCCACTTTTCGACGGGATGCTGATCGTCGGGCTCGCGGCGGTGTTTCTCGTTCTCATCGAGACCGAGAAACAGATGCGACTGGCCTTCCGCACGCAGCGTTAAGCAATTCAGGGTTAACGACCGGTAAACACCGGTGGCAGCCGGGTGGCAGCCGAATGTCAGCCGGATGTCACCCCCCGAATTCTCGCAGGAAAATCGTGTTAACCATGCGGGACGATAGGTGAACCCCTTGTTGACGTTGACCTATTGCAGAACCAGCGCCGCATCTATCCGGCGATCACGCCCTTGCAGGACAAAGTCGCGCAAGGCGCCCCCGTCCTCGCGGATCTGCTGTTCCAACCCGCTGAACACTTCGATGGCCCGGGCCGAGCTGACGGCAGCGCTATGACCGCTGATTCCCCCGTCGTCGAGGTCGGTAAAATCCACCACCGTAACGCCAAGTCCCCGAACTTCCTCGGAACTTTCGATCCGCCCCAGCCGCGGTTTGCGTCCCGTCAAGAACTCGGCAATGTTCAGCACCCGATCCTTTCGGGACGTCATCACGATGAAGGGCTGCGGAAGTTCACCGATCACCCGGGCCTGACGGCGGAACACATCCGGGTCGATATCGGGCGACATCAACACCACGCCCTCGATCGCGTCCATGACATGACGATCCCCCTTGAGCGCAATCTGCCTGAGCGCCTCCATGGTCAGATATCCCCCCATGGAATGCGCCAGGATCAATATCCTGCTATGCCCCAACCCCCTCAATTCTCTCAGGAATTCCTCGAATCCGTCGCGTGCGAAAAGCACGCTGTCACGGTCGTAGACATAGCCCCGTGGATCGCCCGCCGAGGGCCACGAGAACAGCACCGCAGGCCCGTCGATTCCGAAATCATGCTTGATCTGTGCCAACCGGAACGTCGAATCCTCGGTCGTGTTGTTATAGCCATGTACATAGAGCAGGATGCCACCGTCGGCCCCTCCCTCTCGCCGCAAGGCACCCGTGAAATCCTTGATTCCACTGAACATTTCGATCCCAAGCGGCGCAAAGTACTGCGCCGCATCGGCCACACCCGAGGTGCGCTCGACCTTGCCGGGCACATGGGTCGGAGGGATCGAGACATCGACCTGCGCAAAATTGAGCCGCGTGCTACGCCTTTCACCGAAGATCTGCCCCTGCTGCCCCGGCGTGCGCTGTGTTGCCATGAAGATGCGCTCGACCGTGGCATCGGGATGAGGCTCCGAAAAGCCGGTCAATTCCGGTCGCGCACAGGCTCCGAGAAGCACAAGCGCCCCGAGCAAAAGAATATGGGTCGCCCATCGAATCACAGCGTCAAACTCCACAAAGGTGCCGCGCTCACTCACATGCCATGGCCCGGCCCAGGTCATCCTGATCACGATACGGCCCCAAGGCCCCCGAGGCAAAGCCTTTGCCATCGAACCGCGTCGCCATCACCCGGCTCCAGCCCGCATCTGCCGTGATGATCTCGGGCCCCAGCCCACAATCGCGGATGCCGCCCGGGATGTGATCCCATCCGATTCGATGATTGGTCAGCCCCGGCACATCCGCCACGTGCCGCATCCCGCCGTCGCGATTAAAACTCCATATTCTCAATGTCTTTGCCAGGTGAGGTCGGTCGATATACGCGATCTCTCGCACGCCGTCGCCGTCGAAATCCGCTGACCCCACGGGCGCGAGCCAACGGTTTGTGCGCCCGATGAACGGCGTCTTGGCGATCATCCCGGTTTCGTCATAGACAGCCAACCGCGCGCCTTGGGACATGTCGCTTTCGACCACGATCACTTCGGGCCGGCCATCACCCTCCAGATCGACGAGCCGCGGGTCCAGATCCTCGAACACCCGCGTCTCTGGGAGGCGGATCGTTACCGTCCTGGCCCCCGGCTGCGAACAGTCCGCGCATGGCGCCAGCATCAACTCCAGCGCCCCCCATTCCACATCGTCACCCAGCACCCCGTGCGGATATCGCGTCGTGGGTTCAGTGTAACGCGCCTCGCGAATCACGCCGGAATCCGCCAGCGCAACATCAGCGGCGGGAGCCAGAAAGACCGCAAGTGCGCAGATCGCCGAATGCATCGGACGCCACCTGAAGTGGGGCCGCGATCCGGCCCGCAGCATCAGATCTGCTTTTCCGGCATTTGCACAACCAGACCGTCGAGCGCGTCGCTCACCTTGAGCTGGCATGTCAAGCGCGAACGTTCCGGGTCTGGTTCATACGCGAAATCCAGCATGTCCTCCTCCATGTCCTCCCGGGGCGGTAACTTGGCCACCCAATCGGGATGCACATAGACATGACAAGTCGAACATGCGCAGGCCCCCCCGCAATCGGCCTCGATACCGGGAATGTTGTTGTCACGCGCGCCTTCCATTACCGTCAGGCCATTGGCCACGTCAACAGTATGCTCGGTGCCGTTATGCTCGACATAGGTAATCTTGGCCATGGCGATCGGAGCTCCCCTTGTTTGAAACTTGACAGTGTTCTAGCCAAGCCATCTAGGCGCTGCCACCCCAATTTACGACCCCACGTGACCAGGGTTTGCGGAAACAGGTTGCTTTTGACGCCCAGCACCCCCTTCCGCCACACCCTCTCTTTCACGGAGATGCCAAACCGGCTAACGTCGCGCCAACAAAACAACAGGTTACCTAGACAGCCATGCGATCTCACCTGCGACATGTTCTTGGCGGTCTTGCCGTGGTCACCGCCCTCGGTGCCTGTGGCACAGCGGACCCACCCGCGCAGTCCGAGCAGGCGGAAGAGCCGCCACTTGCCCAGACAAGTGAAACGCCGCCCCCCGACGCCGCACCCGGCACCTGCTGGGGCATGGATGTCACGCCGGCCGTCATCGAAACGGTGACCGACCGGGTCATGACGCAGCCCGCCGAAGTGCTCGACGACGGCACGGTCGTTGCCGATGCCGTCTACAAGCTCGAAACTCGACAGGCCATCGTGCGAGAGCGTCGCGAACTATGGTTCGAAACCCCGTGTGAGGACCAGTTGACGCCCGATTTCGTGGCTTCGGTCCAACGCGCACTCGCGGCGCGTGGCCACTATCGCGGCACAATCAACGGAGAAATGGACGCACACACCCGGCGCGCAATCCGACGGTTTCAGGCGCCCCAAGGCATTGACAGTAGCGTCCTGTCACTCGCTGCGGCACGCAAGATGGGGCTGGTCGCCGTTGAGCGCTCCGACGCGCAATAACCGCCGGGCATTTTCCCGAAACCAATGAAAAAGGACGGGATATATACCCCGTCCTCTTTGTGTTTCGCACGTTTTCACACGCATTTCTATTCAAGTGACAGTGCGACAAAGCGCGGATCACCCGCCCGCCTTACAAGCAACAGAAGTGATCTGCGGCCAGCCTCCTTGGCCTCATCTATCCGCGTCTCCAGTTCACTGACTGTAGTCACCTCTTGCTGCCCAGCCTCGGTGATCAGATCGCCTGCACGCAGCCCCTTCTCATAGGCTTCCGACATTTCATCAATGTCACGCACGACAAGCCCTTGTACATCTGCATCAAGGTCAAGTTCACTGCGCAACGCGTCGGTTAGCGGCGCAAGGGTGAGACCCATGATTTCCTGTTCGGTCGGGGCTTGATCTTGCGGTGCATCTTCATCATCGCCGTTGCCGGCGCCTGCCGATTCCGCCTCTTCCCGGCGGCCCAGAACGACCTTGAGCGTCTGCGTCTTGCCTTCGCGGAAGACCACCACGCGCACACTCTTTCCGACAGGGGCCTCGCCAACCTGTCGCACGAGACCACGGGTATCCTCAACATCGGCACCATCAAAGTTCGTGATCACGTCACCCGCCTTGATCCCGGCCTCCTTGGCTGGACCATCCGGGACGTCGGTGACGAGAGCACCGGCCACTTCCTCAAGACCCATCGCCTCGGCAACGTCTTCGGTGACGTCCTGGATGCGCACACCTAGCCAGCCGCGACGCGTCTCTCCGTATTCGCGCAACTGATCGACCACTCGCGTGACCACATTTGACGCCATCGAGAACCCGATACCGATCGAGCCTCCACTGGGCGACAGGATTGCGGTGTTTACGCCAACCACTTCGCCGTCCATGTTGAAAAGCGGCCCGCCCGAGTTGCCACGGTTGATCGCGGCATCGGTCTGGATATAATCGTCGTAGGTTCCCGACAATGCGCGATTGCTGGCCGATACGACCCCCACACTGACCGAGAAACCTTGCCCCAGCGGGTTGCCCACCGCCAAGACCCAATCGCCGACACGCGCGCTGTCGCTGTCAGCGAAGTTGACAAAGGGTAAAGGCTTTTCCGCTTCGACTTTCAACAATGCGATATCCGTATTCGGGTCTGTGCCGACGACTTCAGCCTCAAGTTCCTCGCCCGTGAAGAATTCGACAATAATCTCGTCCGCGCTTTCGATGACGTGGTTGTTCGTCACCACGTAACCATCCTCAGAAATCACGAACCCGGACCCGAGTGCCGATGACCGACGCGGCCGCCCATTGTCACGATTGCGGTCCTGGAACTCGCGAAAGAAATCCTCGAACGGGCTGCCTTCGGGCACGATCGGTCCCGGCCCCGTGCCCCGCTCGACCGCGGTTGAGGTGGTAATGTTCACGACCGCCGGGCTAACACTGTCGGTCAGATCAGCAAAGCTGGGGGGCCGAGCATCGACCTGGATCGCCTGAGCCAACAAGACGATGAAAGACAACAGGCCGAGCCACCAGACCCTCAATGCGCCCGCGCCCTGGAACGAGTTGTTACCTTCGTCGTTCGCCGACGTGATGGATGTTGCAATCGCGTGCTCTTTCACACCGAGACCTCCTTGGCTTTCCAGCTTGACCCCGGTTCGTGACGGGGTCGTTCAAATCAAACTCTAATCTAGGAACGGTGTGAAGCAACACAATCCTCTGGCATCGCGGTCAAGCCATCGTGAAACCGCGGAATTCAGCCATCACGCTCCCAGCAACTTGGCCACCCAGACCAGCACAAAGCCGGAAAGGATCGCAAGAAACCCTAGAATGCGCCGCGCCTCGAGTGGCATCTCACGCAATGCTTCCAGCATTCGCTCGACAAGCGAAGGGGCCAGCGCATAGACCAGCCCCTCCACGATCAATATCAGCCCGATAGCCAGAAGCGCCGTGCCGATCAATTCGAGTCGTCCAAATCTTCGGCCTCGTCATCTTCTGCCTCTTCTGCACCGTCCTCATCTTCGGATGGAGGTTCGAGACCGTCTTCCTCGAGCCTATCGCGCTCCATCTCGGGCAGGTCGGGCGAAATCTCGCCCTGCGGTGCCATCTCGCGCAGGGTATCAACATTGAGATCATCCATTTCGACCTCTCCCAGCCCTTCAGCGCGCACGGAGTCGAACATCTGGCTGAGGAACCCGCTGTTGGGCGAAAAGACGATGGTCGAGTTCTCCTCGTTCATCGACCGCTCCAGCGCCGTAAGCGATCGGTAGAAGGCGAAGAATTCCGGATTGTTGCCAAAGGCCTGAGCATAGATCCGGTTACGCTCGGCATCTGCTTCACCCCGGGTGACCTCGGCATCACGCTCGGCGTTTGAAACGGTCTCGACCACAGTCCGGTCAGCTGCTGCTCGAACCCTTTGCGCGGCCTCGTTACCACGGGCGATCTCGTCCGCAGCTTCACGCTCGCGTTCAGCGCGCATCCGAGCGAAAGTCGCCTCGAGGTTCTGCTCTGGCAGGTTGGTCTGCTTGAGTCGCACGTCAACGATCTCAAGTCCCAGCCCCGCCGCGCTTGTCCGTGCTTGCGCGCGGATACGCAGCGCCAGATCTCGCCGCTGCGGCGACAGAATGGTATTCGATGTTACCTGATCGGAGCCCAGAACCTCACGAATCTGGGCATTCAGGATCGACGACAACCGGTCTTCGGCTGCACCAATACCCCCGATACCAACGGCGCGACGGAATTCTACCGGATCCGCAATCCGATAGCGTGTGAAAGCATCAACGACCAAACGACGATCATCCGAAGGCGTCACCTCGATCGGATTGGTGTCGAGCGAGAGGATGCGCGCGTCGTAGCGGACGACCTCTTGAATGAGCGGGATCTTCCAGCCCAGTCCGGGTTCCTCAACCACTTTCTTGATCTGGCCGAATTGCAGGACCAGCGCCTTTTCACGTTCGTCCACGATAAAAAGCGCCGAGAAGAGACCGACCATCGCCACCACAAGGATCGGAAGGATGAGTGTGGTTTTCCGCATCAGTTCGATCCTCCTGTGCCCGATTGACCCGAGCGTCGCAATTCATTGAGTGGAAGGTAGGGCAAGACCCCTTGACCGTCATTTCCCAAGCCTTCGTCCAGAAGGATCTTGTCCATATCACCCAGCGTGCGCTCGACCGTTTCCAGATAGAGCCTGCGCTGCGTGACTTCGGGCGCCTCGTTGAACTCCTGTGCCACTGCAATAAAGCGGCTGGCCTCACCGATGGCTTCATTGACCACCTGGGCGCGATATCCTTCGGCTTCTTCGATAATCTGCGCACCGGAACCACGCGCCTCGGCCAGAACCCGGTTGGCATAGGCGTCCGCCTGGCGTTGCAGGCGATCGCGTTCCTGCTCCGCGGCCTGAACTTCACGGAATGCGTCGATCACATCGGTCGGTGGGTCTGCCGTGTCGAGGTTAACCCGGACCACCGACACCCCGCTGTCATAGTCATCCAGCGTCGTCTGAATGTTCTCGCGCGCGGTATCGGCAATGATACCCCGATCGCGGTTCAGAATGGGCGCGAGGTTGCTGGCGGCGATAATCTCGCGCATGACTGCCTCGGACACCGCCTGAACAGTCAGTTGCGGATCGCGGATATTGAACAGAAGCTTGGCCGGATCGTTGATGTTCCATACAACCTGGAAGTCGATGTCCACGATATTGGCATCGGTGGTCAACATGAGACCGTCACCACCGGCGCCGCCGCGGCCACCGCCGATGTTCTCGGTCCGCTCCGACGTCACATTGACCACTTCCGCCGACACGACAGGCCATGGCGCAAAGTTCAGACCTGGGCTGCCCGTGGCATAGTATTCGCCCAGAAACAGTTCGACCGACTGTTCTTCGGGTTTGACAGTGTAAAAGCTTGCATAGAGCCACAGAGCGAGAACAACCAGAACACCGAGCCCGATCGAACCACGGTTAAGGCTCGGGCCCTGACCGCCGCCGCGCCCGCCATCGCCGCCGCCACGCCCGCCCATCAGGACGCGCAACTGCTCTTGGCCCTTTTTCATCAATTCGTCGATCTCGGGAATCTGCGGCTTGTCCTCACCGGGCCGACGCCCACCGCCTCCACGGTCGCCGCGGTCGTCCTTGCCGCCGCCACTACCGTTACTTCCTCCGCCGCCCCATGGGCCGCCAGAATGTCCTGCCATTCAACTCTTCCTCTCTGCGTCGAACCGGTTCATCACCATACCTGTGCAATGCCCCGGAAAATTCAAGCCGCCCGAACGGGCGATCTCATGGTCACGATCTCTTCACTCATCGTCGGATGTACCGCCATGGTGCGATCGAAATCCTCTTTCGTAGCCCCCATCTTGACCGCGATGCCGGCGAGTTGGATCATCTCGCCTGCACCCGGTGCGACGATGTGACAACCCAGAACCCGCCGCGTTTCGGCGCAGACCACCAGCTTCATCAGACCGCGCGCCTCACGGCCAGCAAAGAGCGACTGCATCGGCCGGAACGAGGTGCAGTAGATCTCGACCGGCCCCTGATCGCGCGCCTCTTCCTCACGCATGCCGATCGTGCCGAATTCGGGTTGCGTGAAAATCGCGGTCGGGATCAGGTCATGATCCGGCTTGGTCGGATTGCCCTTGAACACGGTCTCGACAAAAGCCATCCCCTCGCGGATGGCAACCGGCGTCAGGTTCACACGATCGGTCACATCGCCCACCGCATATACACTAGGCACCGAGGTCTGGCCATAGTCGTCCACGATGACCTCGCCCTTGCGCCCAAGTTCGACCCCGATCTGCTCGAGTCCCATATCGGCCGTGTTTGGCGCACGCCCGGTGGCGAACATCACCACGTCGAACTCGCGCTTGTCGCCATTTGTGGCCTTCACGTGGATGCCGGTTTCGGTCTTCTCCATCTCGATCACATTGGTTCCAAGGTGAAGCTCGACACCGTTCTGGATCATTTCCTCCGACACCAGCCCGCGCGCTTCCTCGTCGAATCCGCGCAGGATCTGCGCACCACGGTAATACTGGGTCGTTTTCACCCCGAGCCCGTTCATTACACCGGCGAATTCGCAGGCGATATAGCCGCCGCCGACGATCAGCATGGATTTGGGCAGTTCCGGCAGATGGAAAATTTCGTTCGAGGTGATGGCATTTTCCTCGCCGGGAATCCCTGCCTTTACCGGCTGCCCGCCCATCGCCAGAAGAATGTGCTTCGCCGTCTTGCGCTCGCCGGTCGAAAGCTCGACCGTATGTGCATCCAACAATCGTGCGCGCGCATCGAAGGTCTCGACCCCGGCCCCGGCCAGCAACTTGCGATAAATCCCTTCCAGCCGGTCCAGTTCCGCCTCAAGCCTGCCATGGAACTTCATCCAGTCAAAGCCGTCGGAATGAACCGTCCAGCCATAGGCGGCGGCATCCTCCACAGCTGCGGAATACCCGCTCGCGAACACCATGAGCTTCTTGGGAACACAGCCACGGATCACACAGGTCCCGCCATAGCGGTCCTCTTCGGCCAGGGCCACCTTCGCCCCCGCCTCCGACGCCGCGACCCGGGCTGCGCGCACGCCGCCTGAGCCGCCGCCGATCACGAAAAGATCATAGTCGAATGCCATCTGCCGCACCTTTCCAGCCACGAGCACCACATCTATTGCATCAGGCCCCGGAGTCTACCCCGTTCGGGACAGGCCCGCCAAGATTGGGGAATTGTCGCAGAAAACCCGCGCCTGCGCACCTTCAATCCATGAGGTCCGTGAAGAGATTGTCATCTTCGACGAAATCCAGTCTGTCCTCTTCGATCGTGCCTGCATTGATGTCGCGCAATTCCACCCGTCCGTCGCCAAATCCCACAACCACCACATCACAGATATCAATGAAGAGCCCGTTCTCGACCACGCCGGGCATCTGGTTGAGAACCATGGCCAGTTGCCGCGCATTGCCGATCCGGTTCAAATGCAGGTCAATGATGTGATTTCCCTCATCGGTCATGAAAGGGACTTCGCCATTCATCCGAAGTGAGGTCTGACGGCCCAGGACATCCATGCTGATCAGCGTTTCCTCGATCAGCGCCTTGGTGGTCTGCCAGCCGAACGGAATCACCTCGACCGGAAGCGGAAAGGCCCCGAGCGTCTCGACCTCCTTGCCGATATCGGCGATCACCACCATCTGGTCGCTGGCCGTTGCAACGATCTTTTCCTGCAACAGCGCACCGCCGCCACCCTTGATCAAGTTCAGATCGCCGTCGAACTCATCCGCCCCGTCGATCGTGATGTCGAGCCAGCGTGCCTCATCGAGACTGATGACTTCGATCCCGACATCGCGGGCCAACTCCGCTGTGCGTGTAGATGTCGGTACGCCTTTGATCTTCAGACCATCCTCGCGCACCATCTCGCCAAGGCAACGCACCAGCCAGGCCGCCGTGCTCCCGGTGCCCAGCCCCACGCGCATTCCGTCCTCGACCATGTCGGCGGCGCGCTTTGCCGCGACGAATTTCGCCTTGTCAATCGGTGAAAGTTCCCCAGCCATGACAGCCCCTTTCCTGACGTTGCACCTGCCTTATAGGTGACTTGCCAGGATCAGGCGAGGGGCAAAGTTCCAACGACAGGGGCGCACCAGCCAAGGAACGATACCGCCCTGGATCCGGCCACATCGACCCTATCAGGCTGGGCCAGAAGCTCGCCGTTCTCAGCCGCCAACATGCCATGTGCCGCCAAGACCGCAACCCAGAACATGACCCACATCTCGGGCCTCTCCCCTGCATCTCGTGTTCTTCATTTGTTTCAGCCTCGCCTTAACGCGCCGTAAACAAGCGCCGGGTCGTGGCCCACGCCCACAATGCCGCTTTCCTTGCATCCGCGAGCAATGCTTGACCTATTGTCAACGCATGACGATTGTCTACCGCCTTTACTATGCCCCCGACAACGCGTCACTCATCGTGCGGCTTGCGCTCGAAGAACTGGCCATACCCTATGATACCACCCTGGTCGATCGCGCCGCCGGGGGGCAATCGGCGCCTGACTACCTCGCACTCAACCCGCACGGGCTGATCCCCACGCTGGACACGCCCGACGGCCCGATTTTCGAGACCGGGGCGATTCTTTTGTGGCTTGCCGACACTCACGGCGCGCTGGCCCCTGCGCCGACCGATCCCGACAGGGCAGCCTTCCTCAAATGGTTGTTCTTTACCTCGAACACGCTCCATGCCAACCTTCGCGTGTTGTTCTACCCAGCCAAATACGCCGGCTCAGATCCAGCGGCCCAATCCGCGCTACGCGCCCGGACCAAAGCCAATCTCGACACGCATCTCGCCCGGCTTGATGAGTTCGCCTCGACCTGTGCGCCGGTGTTGAACGGCATTTCGCTGACCATGCTCGACCTTTACGTCTGTGCCTGCCTGCGCTGGATGGCGATTTACCCCGACGGAGAAACCGCGTGGTTCTCGCTTGGAAGAACGCCGCATCTGGCCCGTCTCGCGGCGCGAATCGAACAGCGCGACAGCGTGAAACGCGCGATCCGTGCCGAGGGGTTGGGTCCGACCCCGTTCACCGCGCCCTCGATCGCCACCCCACCAGAAGGATCGGCAACCTAGATGTTTCTTTCCGTCTTCGAGATGTTCAAGATCGGCGTCGGCCCGTCCTCGTCGCACACCATGGGGCCGATGGTCGCCGCCGGCCGGTTTCTCGACCTCATACGCGCCGCGCCTTTCGATGTCGCGGGGTTGCGCGGGTCGCTGCATGGCTCGCTGGCCTTTACCGGCGTTGGCCATGCCACTGACCGCGCCACGATTCTGGGCCTCGCCGGGTTTCAGCCCGAAAGCTATGACCACGACCGAGCCGAGCAGACACTCGCCGCAATTCGTGACAGCGGCACGGTTACACCACCCGGCCTGCCTACACTGAACTTCCGCCCCAAGAACGATCTGATCTTCGATTTCGGCCCCGCACTGCCCGGTCATGCCAATGGCATGATCCTGATGGCGACCGACGGCCAGGGCGACGTGATCCTGCAAGAGACCTATTATTCCGTCGGCGGCGGCTTCGTGCTCACCGAAAAGGAACTGGCCGCGGGCAAGGATACCGACACCGGCCCGCCCGTCCCCTACCCGTTCAAGTCGGCCGCCGAAATGCTCGACATGGCGCGCACTTCGGGCAAATCCATTGCTGAAATGAAGCGCGAGAACGAGATTTCGCGCGGCTGCTCTCAATCCCTTGCCAAGGGTACGGCGCGGATCTGGCAGGTGATGGATGATTGCATCACCCGCGGTCTCGACACCGGGGGCGAGTTGCCCGGCGGGCTGCGCGTCAAGCGCCGCGCCAAGGCGATCCGCGAACAGCTCGAAGCCGAACGCGGCATGAACCTCAACGCACCGCACACGATCAATGACTGGATTTCGACCTATGCCATGGCCGTGAACGAGGAAAACGCCGCCGGGGGGCAGGTCGTCACTGCCCCCACCAACGGCGCGGCGGGGGTGATGCCCGCGGTCATACGCTACTGGCTTGATCACGTGCCTGGCGCCACACCATCAAAGATAGAGGATTTCCTGCTCACCGCCGCCGCCATCGGCGGGCTGGTCAAATACAACGCCTCGATTTCCGGGGCCGAGGCCGGTTGCCAGGCCGAGGTGGGCTCCGCCGCCGCCATGGCCGCCGCCGGGCTGTGCGCGGTGATGGGCGGCACCCCCGAACAGGTCGAGAACGCCGCAGAGATCGCGCTGGAACATCACCTCGGCATGACCTGCGACCCGGTCAAGGGTCTGGTGCAGGTGCCGTGCATCGAGCGCAACGGGCTGGGCGCGATCAAGGCCGTCTCGGCCGCTTCGCTCGCCCTGCGCGGCGACGGCACCCATTTCGTGCCACTCGATTCCGCGATCGAGACGATGCGCCAGACGGGGCTGGACATGAACGAAAAGTATAAGGAAACCTCGCTTGGCGGGTTGGCCGTCAACGTGCCGAATTGCTGAACTGCACGCGTTTTCATCTGCATGGCAATCGGATAGCTGAGCCCTTTTACTCCTACATTCATGCAGAAGGGCCGCCTGCAAAGGGGGATACCTGAAATGCGGACCTTGACGCCATTTCCCTCATCATAGCCGGCATTGACCCTTCTCATCCTCCCATTTAAGCCGGGCTATCCTTGCAAGCGAGCCAGCCATGACCGACCGCACCATTCTGGGCATTCTCTTCATGATCGGCTTTTCCATCCTCGCCCCGGTGATGGACAGCTTTGCCAAGGCCACGCCCGAAGAGGTGCCGGTGCTGCAGATCCTCGCCGCTCGTTTTGGCATCCAGGCGCTTCTGCTGCTGCCCATCGCGCTTTGGATGCGGCATGCGCACCGCCCGGGGCGCGGTGAACTCGGGCTGCATGTCGTGCGTGCACTGTTGATCCTTGTCGCCACCGGCTGCTTCTTTACCGCGCTGCGCTTCATGCCGATTGCAAATGCGATTGCCATCTTTTTTGTCGAACCCTTCATCCTGACGCTGATGGGCGGGTTCTTTCTGGGCGAGTCGATCGGTCCGCGCCGGATCATCGCCTGCCTCGTCGGGTTTCTCGGGGCACTTCTGGTGATCCAGCCGAGTTTCGCCGATCTTGGCCCGGTCAGCCTCCTACCCGTCGTCACTGCCTTTTGTTTCGCCTTTTATATGGTTCTGACCCGTCAAATGGCCAAACGCACCCACCCTCTGGCACTTCAGGGTTATACCGCCATTGCGGCCATGCTTTTCATCGTGCCATTGCTCTTGGGCTTTGAGGGGTCAGGCATCGCCGCGCTCGACCCGGTCTGGCCGCGCGGACTGGCAGTCTGGACGCTGCTTGGCGTCGGGATCGTCTCGACCATCTCGCACCTTTTCGTCAGCTTCGCGCTGCGGTTTGCCCCGGCGGCCACCATCGCGCCGCTGCAATATCTCGAGATCGTCTTTGCCACGATCCTGGGCTATTACATTTTTTCCGACATTCCCGACGGTCTGACCGTGCTGGGCGGCACCATCATCGTGGGGTCGGGTCTTTACGTATTTGCCCGTGAGCGCGCCCTTGGCCGCCCGGCACGGCGCCCACCTCCTGCCCCCTGAGGCACGACCGCAACAGGATCACATCCTTGCTCCACGGGAATTCCACCTGTCATGCGCGATTGCGCCTCCGCGCATTTGGCCCTAGCGTGCCGGCATGAATACGGACCGCCCCCTGCTCGGCATCGCGCTGATGCTCGGATTTTGCATCATGGCGCCGATGGCCGACGCGGTGGCGAAACTGCTGGGCCAGTCCGTGCCAGTGGGGCAACTTGTGTTGATCCGCTTTCTTGTACAATTCCTGCTGCTGCTGCCCTTCCTCATGCTCGGCTTGCGACCATGGCGGATACGCGGGCGTATCCTGCATTTCGTCATGCTGCGCACCCTCCTGCATATCCTGGGAATCGGCCTGATGGTCTCGGCATTGCAATACCTGCCGCTGGCCGACGCCATTGCGATCGCCTTTGTGATGCCCTTCATCCTGCTGCTACTGGGGCGCTTCTTTCTGGATGAAGAAGTCGGACGGCGGCGCTTCCTCGCCTGCATCGTGGGCTTTTCCGGCACCCTTCTCGTGATCCAGCCCAGCTTTGCTGCTGTCGGCTGGCCCGCTGTGCTGCCGCTTGGCGTTGCGGTGGTCTTCGCGCTCTTCATTCTGGTCACCCGCAAGATCGCCCGCGAAACCGACCCGATCGGGCTTCAGGCCATCAGCGGGGCGATGGCCGTCGTATTCATGGCCCCGCTGATGTGGCTCTTCGGAGGCGCTGGCACCGGCCTGCTCGATACGATCCGGCCCGATGCCACCGAATGGGCGATGCTCCTGGCCATCGGCATTCTGGGCACGCTGGGTCATCTGCTCATGACATGGTCCTTGCGCTATGCGCCCTCTGCCACGCTTGCCCCGATGCAGTATCTCGAGATTCCGGTGGCCGCAGTTCTGGGCTGGATCGTGTTTCGCGATTTCCCCAACGGGCTGGCCATGGCTGGCATCGTTGTCACCATCGCGTCCGGACTCTACATCATGATGACGGAACGCAGGGCCAGCGACCGGCATCGTCCGCCGTCAGACCCGCAATCACGGCCTCCAATGTCCGCGCCGGCAGAATAGCCAGCATCGCGGGTGCGTTGACCTCGATTTCGACCGGCCCGGAGACCGCGTTCGACGTGCCAATCCGCGACCCCGGCGCAAACCCGATCCCATCCAGCGACCAGCGCAAGCCACGCGACCTGGCCCGCACCTCGCCCAACGGGAACAGCGAAAACCGGCTGCCCTGTGGCAGAGACAAATGCAATGCAGGCGGCACGATGAACACCAGATCGCGCTTTCCCAGAAGCAGACAAGGCCGGTCGGCATGGCGCATCAACCCGTGAAACGCCGCCAGCTGATGATCGACCCGGCCACCTCCGAACCCCACACCAATCACCAACGGCGCGCGAATGTTGCGCAGGCATTTCTCGAAATCGGTGCTGTCCTGTTCGGCGATCCGATATAAGCGTGCCTGCGGAATAGAGTCTTGCGCCGCTTCGGGAATCGAATCGAAATCGCCAATGACCGCGTCCGGCATGATCCCATGATCAAGCGCCACTTGGGCGGCCCCATCCGCTGCAACTACCACCGGAGCCCGAACAATCGCACGGCGCAGAACGGATCCCTTCACGCTTCCGCAACCGATCAGCGTGACCGGACCGCTTTCGTCAACAATTGCCGCGTTCACTATAGATTTACCTCCCTTTGAGGAAACAGATCACATTCTCGTCACGAAATGATACTGTAAACATCCAAGATTCGGGCGGCTTTCGTCTCTGTAGGGAGGTTAAAACTTTAGCCAATTAACACATCTTTGGGCGAGCATCACAATGGTTAACACGAGCAAGATCCTGACAGTTTCCTACGGCACGTTTTCGTGCACGTTGGAAGGTTTCGACGACTCTTTCGGAACCATGAAAGCCATCGCCGAATATTTTCGCGATCTCGCCTCCGATGACCGCTATTTCGGCGCGGAGCCGCCAACGCCTGATGCCGAGATGCTGGCAAGAATTGCCGAGCGCGAAATCGCTCGCCGTGTCAACGCTCATTTCGAACAGAACAGGATCGTCCTGCGCGCCGATCCCGGTAGCACCCCGACGACCGAATCGGCTGCAGGCACCTTTGCGGAAGATGAAGGTACAGATGAGAACGCCGCCTCGGAGGAAGCATCGGATCTGATCAAGGAAACGGATCAGGCAGAAGAAATGGCCTCCACAGGCGACGATTTTGCCCAGGGCGAGCCGCAAGAAAACGAGAACATCGCCGATAGCACAGCCCAGTCCGAGGTTGCCGAACCGGACGACATGCGCGCACCTGCGACCGATGAAATGCCTGACGAGACCGGGCAGGAAGGCGAAACCGCCGAGCAACCCGAAGCTGCGACTCACGCACCGATCCCGTCCGCAGGTTCCGATATCGAGAGCGTGGCAGCAAAGCTTCAGCGCATCCGTGCCGTCGTATCCCAGGCGGAGACCGCGGAAACGCCTACTGTCGCCTATTCCGAGGACGAGCACGCCGACGATTTCATCTCCGAGACCCATGACGACATAAATGCGGCGCTGGAAATTGACGACGAAGTCGAGATGGACCGTGCGGACGCAAGCGAAGGCGGCGACGAGGCGGCCGACGAGAATGACACGATCTCGTCCCTGCTGTCGCGCTTCGACTCTCCCGACGAAGACGACGAGAACCTTTTCGACGAAACCGAGGATGAAGCACGCGCCTTTGATATAGTCGACAACGAGACCGAAGCCGATCTGCACGCATCCGATGAGACGGCCGTGGAAACCACCGGTGAGATCGAAACCGAATCCACTGTCCCGGGCCCCGAGGGCGAACCCGAACAGGCCGCCGAAACCGATACGCCGCGGCTCCGCGCTCGTATTGTGAAGATGAAGCGCGCCGATTTCGAAGCCGCGATTGCAGACGGCAGCCTCGAAGAAGAAGTGGTGTCAGAAGACAGGACAGCGGAATCGAAACTCTCGCCCGAGGACGAAGCGGACCTACTGCGCGAGTTGGCTGCCGTCGAAGCCGAGTTGGCCGTGTCTACGGACAGCGGGCACACCGATACTGCATCGGAAGATGGAGAAGACGAGGACGAAGGTGAATACCATCATGCCTCGCTGATCGACGAGCTCGAAAACGAAGAGGATGAGGACGACGACGAAACTGGCGAAGACAGCACCAATTTCTTTGCCGATGAGGATAACAGCGTCGGCGAGGATGAAGTCAGCGACGAACACGACGAGGATGCTGGCGATACGAGCGGTCGCACCACCCCCTTTGCCGGAACCGATGCCGAATCCGAAATGGGCCGTATCTTTGAAGAAACTGACGCCCATCTCAATGAGGAAACAGGCCGCGGGCGCCGCAACGCCATCGCCCATCTGCGCGCCGCCGTGGAAGCCAACAAGGCCGAGATCGGCGCAGGCGGAGATCTGGCAGGCGAAGGCCCGGACTCCGAGGTCTATCGCGACGATCTCGCCAGCGTGGTGCGTCCGCGTCGCCCGCAGACCCGTGATCAGGGCAGCCGCCCGCGCCGTCCCGAAACCGCACGCCCGGCCCCGCTCAAACTGGTCGCCGAGCAACGGGTTGATCTGGAAGAAGCGAAATCAGCGCCCGTGCGGCCGCGGCGAGTGCAGGTCTCCACACCGGCAAATGCCGAGGCAGCGGCGGCGAGCGATTTCGCCGATTATGCCGAAAGCGTCGGTGCGACGAGCCTGCCCGAACTTCTCGAAGCAGCAGCGGCCTATCTTTCCTTCGTGGAGCGTCGCGAACAATTCTCGCGCCCGCAGCTCATGACCCATGTGCGCGAAGTCGAGAAAGACGATTTCAGTCGGGAAGACGGGTTGCGCAGCTTTGGCCAGCTTCTGCGCGAAGGCAAGATCATCAAGCTCAAGGGTGGGCGCTTTACCGCGTCTGACAGCATCTCCTACCGTCCCGACGCACGCTACGCGGGCGAGTGAAACCCCATGACATCAACTGAATACGGCGCCCCGATCGCAGGGCGCCGTTTCTTTTTCAAGCGATCATCCAGCCCGATCTTCAGACCTTCTGCTGGGTGTATTGCCGCAATTCCTTGCGTGCCACCTGGCGGCGATGCACCGCATCCGGGCCGTCGGCAAGACGCAGTGTGCGCACCTGTGTCCATGCAATGGCCAGCGGCGTGTCCTGGCTGACACCGCCGCCGCCATGGATCTGCACGGCCTCGTCGATGACCTGCAACGCCGTCAGTGGTGCGACCACCTTGATCATCGAGATCCAAGGCGCCGCGGCGCGCGCATCGCCTTGGTCCATCATCCACGCGGCCTTGAGGCACAACAGCCGCGCCTGTTCGATCTCCATCCGCGCATTTGCGATGATGTCGTAATTCGCACCCAGATGCGCGATCGGCTTGCCAAAGGCTTCACGCTCCAGCGACCGCTTGCACATTCGCTCCAGCGCCGCTTCGGCCTGCCCGATGGCGCGCATGCAGTGGTGAATACGCCCCGGGCCAAGACGCCCCTGCGCGATCTCGAATCCCCGGCCCTCACCGAGGATCATGTGGTCGGCCGGCACCCGCACATCGGTAAAGCGGATATGCATGTGCCCGTGCGGTGCATCGTCATGACCATAGACCTGCAAAGGGCGCAGCACCTCGATACCCGGCGTATCGGCCGGAACAAGGATCATCGAATGCTGCTGGTGCTTTGGCATATCATTCGTGCCGGTCTTGACCATCGTGATGTAGATCGCACAACGGGGATCGCCCGCTCCCGAGGACCACCATTTCTCGCCGTTGAGGACATACTCATCGCCGTCACGCACGCAGGACATCGAGATGTTGGTCGCGTCAGAACTCGCCACATCCGGCTCGGTCATCAGGTAGGCCGACCGGATCTCGCCCGCAAGCAACGGCTTGAGCCATTTTTCCTTCATCCAGTCGGCGCCGTAGCGTTCCAGAACCTCCATGTTGCCGGTGTCAGGGGCGGAACAGTTGAACACCTCGGCGCCCAGCGGCGTCTTGCCCATTTCCTCGGCGAAATAGGCGTATTCCACGGTCTTGAGGCCGAACCCGCGCTCACTGTCGGTGAGCCAGAAATTCCACAGACCCCGCTCTCTGGCCTTGGCCTTGAGGCTTTCGAGAATCTCGCGCTGGCGGTCGGTATATTGCCAGCGGTCGCCCTTGCCGATCTCGGCGTGGTATTCCTCCTCCAGCGGCATGACTTCGTTGCGGATCATGTCGCGCACCTTTTCGAGAAGCGGCATATGCTCCTCGCGCATCCCCAGATTCATTTCCATCTTGGATTCCTCTCCTCTCAATGCGTCTCGGCCAAAGTAGAAGCTCCGCCTGACCGAGAGTAAAGGGCGCATGCAAATGCCGTTGCGTCGCGGCACGGCCCACACCAGTGCCCCGAATATCCGTCACATCCCTGTCACCTGTCGGTGGCAGCCTGACCGCAATTTCCGATTCCCTGTTTCAGACGTTCCGCGGCGACCTTTCCCCGAGGTTGCCGCAATTTCCTTGCAGAGGTTTCACGGTCGTTGGCACAAACCCGTTCAGGTGCGACGAAGCCCTCACCTCGCAAACTTCTTGTGCTTGATCCGCTTCGGCTCCAGCGCATCGGGCCCCAGCCGCCGTTTCTTGTCTTCCTCGTAATCCTCGAAATTGCCCTCGAACCATTCGACATGGGCATCCCCCTCGAAAGCGAGGATATGCGTGCAGATGCGGTCGAGGAAAAAGCGGTCGTGGCTGATCACCACCGCACAGCCTGCGAAATCGACAAGCGCATCTTCAAGCGCGCGCAGGGTTTCAACATCGAGATCGTTGGTCGGCTCGTCGAGCAAAAGCACGTTGCCACCCGATTTCAACAGGCGTGCCATATGCACCCTGTTGCGCTCCCCACCCGACAAAAGGTTGACTTTCTTCTGCTGATCGCCGCCCTTGAAATTGAAGGCCGAGCAATAGGCGCGCGAATTCATCTCGGCATCGCCCAGCTGGATGATGTCCTGCCCGTCCGAGATCACCTCCCACACGGTCTTGTCGTCGGGCAGTGCATCGCGGGTCTGATCGACATAGCTAAGCTCGACCGTGTCACCGTATTCGATACTGCCATTGTCGGGCTGTTCCTGCCCGGTGAGCATACGGAAAAGCGTGGTTTTGCCCGCACCGTTGGGGCCGATCACCCCGACAATGCCGCCCGGGGGCAGCGCAAAGCTCAGATCCTCGATCAAGAGCTTGTCACCCATGTGCTTTGACAGGCCGTCAACCTCGATCACCCGTGAGCCGAGCCGCTTGCCATTGGGGATGATGATCTGGGCGCGGTTGAGTTTCTCACGCTCGGATTGGTTGGCAAGGTCGTTATAGGCGTTGATCCGGGCCTTCTGCTTGGCCTGTCGCGCCCTGGGCGACTGGCGCATCCATTCCAATTCGCGTTCGAGCGTCTTTTGCTTGGACTTGTCCTCGCGCGCCTCCTGTTCGAGCCGCTTGGCCTTCTGTTCGAGCCAGGCCGAATAGTTGCCCTCGTAGGGGATGCCGCGGCCACGGTCGAGTTCGAGGATCCAGCCAGTGATGTCATCGAGAAAATACCGGTCATGGGTGACGATCAGGATCGTGCCCTTGTAGTCGATGAGGTGCTGTTGCAGCCATGCGATGGTCTCGGCGTCGAGGTGGTTGGTCGGCTCATCAAGCAACAGCATGTCGGGCTGCTCCAGCAACAGCTTGCACAGCGCCACGCGGCGCTTCTCACCGCCTGAAAGCGTGCTCACGTCGGCATCGTCCGGCGGACAGCGCAGCGCCTCCATCGACACGTCGATCTGGGCATCGAGATCCCACAGGTTCTGGCTGTCGATCTCGTCCTGAAGCTGGGCCATCTCGTCGGCGGTCTCGTCCGAGTAGTTCATCGCCAGTTCGTTGAACCGGTCAAGCTTGGCCTTCTTCTCGGCCACGCCCAGCATCACGTTGCCGCGCACGTCAAGGCCAGGATCAAGCTCGGGTTCCTGCGGAAGGTAGCCCACGCGCGCGCCCTGCGCCGCCCATGCCTCGCCCGAGAAATCCGTGTCGAGCCCGGCCATGATCTTGAGCAAGGTCGATTTGCCCGCCCCGTTGACCCCCACGACACCGATCTTAACCCCGGGCAGGAAGTTGAGGTGGATATTCTCGAAGCATTTCTTGCCACCGGGATAGGTCTTGGAGACGTCCTGCATGTGATAGACGTATTGATAGGATGCCATTCTCGTCGTCCTTGCGCGGTTTGGGTCTGTTGACGGCCTAGATAGTCGGTTGCGCCGACAGGGGCAATGCAGCGATGCCAGGGCAATCCATCAAAGGCGGGAGGGAAGTTCTGTCCCCAAGGCAATGCCGCAAGGCGTCTGGTCGCTACCCCGAGATGTTACTTCCAGATGAAGCGGGGAACGCTCGACCCGGTTAGCGTTGCGCGTTGACAGGGGTCGGGGTGGAGGTCACAAACACGCGGATGAAAAAGGGATTGCCATATATGCAGCCCGGTCGGGTGATCGGGCTTCTCGGCGGGTCGTTCGACCCGGCCCACGAGGGCCATGCGCATATCAGCCGCGAGGCGCTCAAGCGGTTCGCGCTGAATGAATTGTGGTGGCTGGTCAGCCCGGGCAACCCGCTGAAGGCGCGCGGGCCTGCGCCGCTCGATCAACGGATGGCACATGCACGCGCTGTCATGGATCACCCGCGGATCAGGATCAGTGATTTCGAGGCACGGGCAGGCACGCGATACACTGCACAGACCTTGCAGGCGCTCATCCGGGCTTGTCCGGGTGTCCGGTTCGTCTGGCTGATGGGAGCGGACAACCTCGCGCAGTTCGATCAATGGCAGGATTGGCGCTGGATCATGGACCACGTGCCGGTGGGCGTGCTGGCCCGGCCCGGGCAACGGATCGCGGCCCGCAACGCCAAGGCGGCCGATATCTATCGCCACGCGCGGCTGCGTGGCTTTGAAAGCCGGTTGCTGGCCCATGGCCCCGCGCCGCGCTGGTGTTTCGTGAACGTGCCAATGGTCGATGTCTCATCGAGCGAGATCCGCGCCAAGGGACAATGGGCGACGCGCAATGCCAAGGGGGCTTGACCGTGCTGGTACCATCATGGTCGGATTGGCCCATGAATTGAACGTCGGGAACGGTGATCCCGCGAATTGTGAATTGTGCGGCGCCCAGACCAGAGGTTAATTCGCAATCATGGTGTCACGGTTTTCAAGACGGGGATTTCTGAGCGGTGCACTTGCCGGGCTGACGGCAGGATCTGTGCTGGCCGAGGCCCCGGGACAGTCATTGCGGCCAATGCCTCGTCCGGGCGGGGTCGCGATGACGGCCAAGGTGGCCAGCAAGACCTCGGTGCCCGGGGCGGCGGCGCTGATTGAGGCGGCCCGGCTCGGTGGCCGTGTAAGCTTTGCAGTCGTCGATACCCGTACCGGCCAGATGCTCGAAGGGCATGACGCTGGCCTCTCGCAGCCGCCTGCAAGCGTGAGCAAGGCCGTAACCGCACTTTACGCGATTGACACTCTTGGGCCAAAGCATCGCTTTCTCACACGGCTTGTCGCGACCGGGCCGATTCACAACGGGGTTCTAAAGGGTGATCTGGTGTTGGCGGGCGGGGGCGATCCGACCCTCGACACCAATGCTCTCGCCGATATGGCAGCGCAACTCAAGGCACGCGGCCTGCGCGAAGTCACAGGCGGGTTTCATGTCTGGGGCGGAGCCTTGCCTCTTGTCCCCGCGATCGACCGGACGCAACCCGATCATGCCGGATACAACCCGGCGATCTCGGGGCTTAGCCTCAACTACAACCGCGTCTATTTCGAATGGAAGCGCAACAGCAATGGCTGGAAAGTGCACATGGATGCGCGCAGCGACCGCTACCGGCCCGAGGTGCAGGTCGCGCGCATGCAGGTCGTGAACCGCCGCACGCCCGTCTATACCTATGCCGAGAAGGATGGCATTGACCACTGGACCGTGGCAAGCGGCGCACTGGGCAACGGGGGCGCGCGCTGGCTACCGGTGCGCCAACCGGAACTCTACACCGGCCAGGTCCTGCGCGGTTTTGCGCGCGGCCATGACATCGTCTTGCCCGAGCCGCACAAGCGCGGCGATCTTCCAGGTGGGACGGTGGTGGCGCGGCATGTCAGCCCGGAACTGCCGGTCATCCTGCGCGACATGTTGAAGTACTCGAACAACCTGACCGCCGAGATGGTCGGGATGGCGTCAACGGCTCAGCGAAAAGGACGTGTGGGTGGACTCGGCCACAGCGCCAGGGAAATGAACAACTGGGCCGCCGAAACTCTGGGCATGGCACGCGTCGCGCTTGTCGATCATTCGGGCCTCAGCGAAAGATCGCGGATGACGGCCGAGGATATGGCGCTGGCGCTGGCGCGTGTACATCGCAGCACGACACTCAAACCGATGCTCAAGCCCTTCGACATGAGGGACGACAATGGACGCGTCGACAAATCCCACCCGATCAAGGTGCTGGCCAAGACGGGCACATTGTATTTCGTAAGCGGCCTCGCGGGCTATGCCTCTGCATCTGCGGGCGGGGACCTCGCCTTTGCGATCCTGGCGGCTGATGTCGGTCGGCGCGAGCGGGCCGGCAACGGTGCAAGGCCACCCGGCGCACGGGGATGGAACATGCGGGCAAAGACGTTGCAGCAAAGGCTTATCGAACGCTGGGCAACGCTTTACGGCGCGTGACGCGCATCCCGGCACCCGTGCAACAGGCATTCCGCATCTTCACGAAAGAATCGTTTCCCCTATGGCACAGCCAGACTCAGCGTGTGATCGCGATCAGCACATTTTCCCGACCGTTTTCCAGGACCAGTTCATAGAGCCGTTCCGCGTGTTCAGGGTGCAGGCGTACGCAACCCGCACTGGCCGGCTCACCAAGCCGGTCGATCTGACCGGCAAGCGCTGGCCCGGCCGCAACGGCCAGAAACCATAGAAGACCAAGACCAATCCGCACCGGTTCAGACTGTCATATGCCTCGCCCGTGCGCCACGTTCGATGGCCGCGGCGTAGAGCCTGTCGATATCAAGCTCATAGCGGATTTCTTCCAGCAGGCGCAGTTCTTCGTCGCCCAATGTGCCGTCGGCGGCGGCGACATCACAGGCCAGCGCATAGGCGGTCTCGTTCAGGCGGGCGGGCAGGTTGTCGCGGATAAGGCCGAAAAGCGCGTCAAGCCCATCTTCCTGCTCGAAAAGATCAAACACCGTCTGCGCCATGATGTTCATCCGATCGGTATCATAATCGGCGAAGATCGGCAGATGATTGACCGTCGACTGGATCTTGACCAGCTCGGATGTGCGGATGTTCTCATCCGAAGCGGACACCGCGATCATCACCGCGACAAGGCAGTCCTGCGGCGAAAGCGGATGGGGAATGTTGTCGTTCATCAGGGGTTCCTTGGCGGCTTGGGGGCGTCGATGTTGATATTGCGCCGGAGCGTATCGTGCAACAGGCCGTTTTCCTATGCCCGACTTGTGGCCGATGCGAGGAGCCATGCAAACTCGCTCTTCCGCTGAACCTTGAAAGACATTAGGAAACGCCCGAGTTTCCGCGCATGGGGCGCGGGGGCATCTGGAGAAATGATATGTCCGATCTGCGTGACGCCGCGATGAACAGCAAAGCCTGGCCCTATGAAGAGGCCCGCCGCCTGCTCAAACGCTACGAGAAGGCGCCGCCAGAAAAGGGATATGTTCTCTTCGAGACGGGTTACGGCCCCTCTGGCCTGCCCCATATCGGCACCTTTGGCGAGGTTCTGCGCACCACGATGATCCGCCACGCATTCGAGACAATCAGCGACATCCCGACACGGCTTATCTGCTTTTCCGACGATCTCGACGGGATGCGCAAGATTCCGGGCAACGTGCCGAACCGCGAGGCGCTGGCTGAGCATCTGCAAAAGCCGCTGACCTCGGTGCCAGACCCGTTCGGCACGCATGACAGCTTCGGCGCGCACAACAATGCCATGCTGCGCCGGTTTCTCGACACGTTCGGGTTCGACTACGATTTCTATTCGGCCACCGAGTTCTACAAGTCGGGCCAGTTCGACACGGTGCTGTTGCGCGCCGCCGAACGCTATGACGACGTGATGCAGGTGATGCTCAAATCCCTGCGCGAGGAACGCCGGCAGACCTATTCGATCTTCCTGCCCATTCACCCGGAAACCGGTCGGGTGCTCTATGTGCCGATGAAACATGTGAACGGAACCAGGGGCGAGATCACCTTCGATGACGAAGAGGGCCGTGAATGGACCCTGCCTGTGACCGGTGGCAACGTGAAGCTGCAATGGAAGCCCGATTTCGGTGCGCGCTGGGCGGCGCTGGGTGTCGATTTCGAGATGTATGGCAAGGACCATTCGACCAACACGCCGATCTATGACCGGATCTGCTCGATCCTGGGCGCCAAGCCCCCGGAGCATTTCACTTACGAGTTGTTCCTCGACGACAAGGGGCAGAAGATTTCCAAATCCTCTGGTAACGGTATCTCGATCGACGAATGGCTGTCTTATGCCAGTACCGAAAGCCTTTCGTATTTCATGTATCAGAAGCCCAAGACGGCCAAGCGGCTCTATTTCGACGTGATCCCGCGGGCGATGGACGAGTATCACCAGCAGTTGCGCGCCTATCCCGGACAGGACTGGGCCCAGAAGGCGATGAACCCCGTGCATCACATCCACAACGGCGATGTGCCCGAATCCGACATGGTGGTGCCGTTCTCGATGCTCCTGAACCTCGCCAGCGCATCCAGCGCCGAGGACAAGGAGGTGCTTTGGGGCTTCATCACCAAATACGCCCCTGACGCCACCCCCGAAACCCATCCCGGCCTCGACGCGGCGGCGGGCTACGCGGTGCGGTATTTCAACGATTTCGTGAAGCCCGAGAAAGTCTATCGTGCGCCGGATGACAAGGAACGCGCGGCGCTGGCGGCGCTGGCGGCGGCGCTGGGCGATCCGGCGCTGGCACTCGACGAGATTGCGCGCAAGAATGCCGCAATGGGCAATGACGCGCCCTTGCCCGAAGCCGATTTCGAAGACGAGGAATTCCTGCAATCCATCGTCTTCGCAGTGGGCAAGAATCACGGATTCGAACCCTTGCGCGACTGGTTCAAGGCGATCTACGAGGTCTGCCTCGGCGCCAGCCAGGGCCCGCGTTTCGGGGGGTTCATCGCGCTTTACGGCGTCGAGGAAACCCGTACGCTGATCGAAAAGGCACTTTCGGGCGAACTCGGCTAATCCGTGCCGGGGCCGGAATCGCCCCTGACGCATCCTGCAAAAACCCTGCCTCACGCTGCGTCATGAAACCTGCGCAACGTGGGAATGATCCGTTCCCCCTGTCCCTGCGTAACGATGGGCAAACAGGGGGAACAACAGATGAAACAGATCATTCTTGCCATCCTGATCGTTGTCGGCATGTCAGCGCGTGACGCGAACGCGGATGAAGCCCGCAACATGGCCGTCGAAAACGTCATCACCCGCCAGATCGAAGCCTTCCGCGCCGACGACGTCGAGCGGGCCTTCGAATTCGCCAGCCCGACAATCCAGCGCATTTTCCGCAATCCGCAGGTATTCGGCCACATGGTGCAACACGGCTATCCCATGGTCTGGCGCGCGGGCGATGTCGAGTTTCTCGAATTGCGGATGGTAGACGGGCAATTGAAGCAAAAGGTCGGCATTCGCGACACTACCGGCGATACGCACCTGCTCGACTATCACATGATCAAGCAGGACGGCACGTGGAAGATCAACGGCGTGGAGCTTTTGAAACTGCCCGGCATGGCGGTCTGATCAGCCTCTCTCACCCGCAGCGGTCAACGCCTCGTTGATCTCGCCGATGAGGCTTTTTCGTTCCTTTTCCGTAAGGAATCTGCCAATTTCCACCTCGCGGCCATTTCCCGTGAGCGTGATGTAATGCGCGACCGGCCCCCCGCTGGCGTGGCTATGGGCGCGGGTCCAGTAGGTGTTGCATTCCCACGTCAGAATCTCGCCTTTCACCGGTTGATGGACAAGCCGCGTGAGTTCGGGCGTGATGGTCAGCGTCTCGCGCATCTCGGCGGTCTTGTATGTGTGCTCAAGCGCCCACCAAAGCCCCCCCACGACCAGAAGCATGAAAGGCAAGAGGCCCCACAGAACCATGGTGCCCAAAACCCCGTAAAGCGGCACGGTGGCGAGCAGGAAGGCCATGAGGATGATCGCGGCAAAGCCCCGGCGCGGCAGCGACCGGTGGGGCCAGAGGACCACCTCGTGCTCTCCGTCGGGGCCGTGGGTCCAGCGATGCGGCATTCCTGATCCTGATCTGTCGGCCCGTGCAGAGCGGGCGAAAAGGGGTGGAATGGAAAAGGGCCCCGGATCGTCCCGAGGCCCTCTTCGGAGGAGTTACCTGCCACTAGTGCGCATGGCTCTTGTCCCAGTCTTCACGCTTGGGAAGCTGCTCGAACGTGTGCTCAGGCGGAGGCGAAGGCAGCGTCCATTCGAGCGTGTCGGCATATTCGTTCCAGTAGTTGTTCTCGGTCACCTTGGCGCCGCGGAAGAGCGCGTAGAACACGATTCCGAAGAACAGGACGAAAGACGCAAAGCTCAGGAGCGCGCCCCAGCTCGACACATAGTTCCAGTAGGCGAAGGCCTCGGGATAGTCGATATAGCGGCGCGGCATGCCCTGACGCCCGAGGAAATGCTGCGGGAAGAATGTCAGGTTCACGCCGATGAAAAACATCCAGAAGTGCACCTTGCCCCAGAACTCGGGATATTGGCGTCCGGTCATCTTGCCGAAATAGAAGTATATCCCGGCGAAGATGGTAAAGGCCGCCCCCATCGACATGGTATAGTGGAAGTGCGCCACGACATAATAGGTGTCGTGATAGGCGCGGTCCACGCCGGCCTGCGCCAGCACGATGCCCGTCACACCACCGATGGTGAAGAGTACGAGGAAGCCCAGCGAAAAGAGCATCGGCGTCTTGAACTCAAGGCTGCCGCCCCACATCGTCGCGATCCACGAGAAAATCTTGATGCCCGTGGGCACCGCGATCACCATCGTGGCGAGCATGAAATAGCTCTGCTGGGTCAGCGACATGCCAACCGTGTACATATGGTGCGCCCAGACCACGAAACCCAGCGCCCCGATTGCGATAAGCGCCCAGACCATGGGCAGATAGCCGAAGATCGGCTTTCGCGAGAAAGTGGCAAAGACGTGGCTGACAATCCCAAAGCCCGGCAGGATCACGATATACACCTCGGGATGTCCGAAGAACCACAGGATGTGTTGGTAAAGGACCGGGTCGCCACCGCCGGCGGGATCAAAGAAGGTCGTCCCGAAATTGCGGTCGGTCAGCAGCATGGTGATGGCCCCGGCCAGCACTGGCAGCGCCAGCAGGATGAGCCACGCAGTCACAAAGATCGACCACGCAAAAAGCGGCACCTTGAACAGCGTCATGCCCGGCGCACGCATGTTGAGAAAGGTGGTGATCATGTTGATCGCACCAAGGATCGAACTTGCCCCCGAGACGTGGACGGCAAAGATCGCAAGGTCCATCGACATGCCGCCTTCGAGGGTAGACAGCGGTGGGTAAAGCACCCAACCCACGCCGGAACCAAGCTGTCCATTGCCGCCGGGGCTGAACATCGAGGCAATGCCGAGAGCAACACCGGCGACATACATCCAGAATGACAGGTTGTTCATCCTCGGGAATGCCATGTCCGGCGCACCGATCTGGAGCGGCATGAAATAGTTGCCAAAGCCACCGAACAGCGCCGGAATCACCACGAAGAACATCATCAGGACACCGTGATAGGTGATCAGAACGTTCCAAAGATGCCCGTTCGGGGTGCAGGTTTCTGGGGTCGAGAAGAGATGCAAACCTTCGAGGCACATGTATTGCACGCCCGGATGCATCAGTTCGAGGCGCATGAATACGGTGAAAATGACGGCGATCAGGCCCACGAGGGCCGAGACGACGAGATAGAGAATCCCGATGTCCTTGTGATTGGTCGACATGAACCAGCGGGTGAAGAAGCCGCGGTTGTCTTCATGTTCGTGCCCGTGGATGGCTGCGTCTGCCATGCTGCGGTGCCTCCTGTTGAATGTCTCGGACGTGCGAAATCTGTATTCCGCGCCTTGGTCTCATTCTGTTTTTAAAATGCGGGGCGGGTCGGGGCAACGGGTCAAATTGATCCAGATCAAATAATTTTGTCGCACCCCCTCTGTTCGAGGCGCGGCGCCGAGGCAAATCGGGACGATTCTACAGCCATCCGCGATACAACAAAAAACGGGGGGCTCGCACCCCCCGTTCCGTGTTTCCATGACGCGCGGACCTTGCGGACCGATGCGGGCCGATCACCCCTCGCCGTCGGTTTCCGAAAAGGTGGCCAGGTAGGCCGCCACGTCCTCTTGCCCCTTGCGCAGCTTGAACGTCATTTTCGACTGGTTCGGGAACCCTTGCCCATCGAGCCATTTGCGCGGGTCGGTCATGTATTCGGCCATCTCTTCTTCGGTCCAGACGAATTCGGCCTCGGCCGCGGCTTCGAGACCCTTGCCATAGCGGAACCCGTCCACCGTGCCGGCCACGCGCCCGACGACACCATAAAGGTTCGGGCCGGTGCGACCACCGCGGACGACGGTTTCGCCGTCATCGGTCTCGATCATGTGGCAGGCCTTGCACTTGTTGAATTCCTTTTCCCCCTTCGCCGCGTCGCCTTCGGCGAAAGCCGGGGCAGCAAGGGCAAGGAGAGAGGCGGTAGCGGTCAGAAGCGTTTTCATTTTTACCTCGTTTCGTTTCGACATCGATGGCGCTCAAACTTGGATATAACCTTGCGCCGTTCCCTGGCAAGCGCGGCTCTTCGGATCAATTGTCGCAGAGCCAACCTTGCAGGGCAAGTGCCTCATCCCGGCCCGGCGCCCTAGAACACCTGTTGGAAAGTGCTTAAGAGCGCGTTGTCGAGGTCCTCCATCGTCACCGGCAGGCCAAGATCTACAAGGCTGGTCACTCCATGGCCGGTGATACCACAGGGCACGATGCCCGAGAAATGCTCCAGGTCGGGATCGACATTGATCGAAATGCCGTGAAAGCTGATCCACTTGCGTAGGCGAATACCGATTGCTGCGATCTTGTCCTCGCGCGGGGTGCCATCGGGCAGGGCCGGTTTCTCGGGCCGGGGAACCCATACGCCGACACGACCCGGGCGGATCTCGCCGCGGATGTTGAACTGATCGAGCGTCGCGATCACCCACTGCTCAAGCTGGCCCACGAAAAAGCGCACGTCATGGCCACGCCGGCCCACGTCAATCATTACGTAAACCACACGCTGGCCGGGACCGTGATAGGTGTATTGCCCGCCCCGCCGCGCCTCGAAAACCGGAAAGCGACCCGGATCTGTCAGATCTTCGCGCCGCGCCGACGTTCCCGCGGTGTAGAGCGGCGGATGCTCCAGCAGCCAGATGCATTCCTCCGCTTCGCCCGACGCGATCGCGGCGACCCGCGCCTCCATGAATCGCAGCGCTTCTTCGTAGTCGGTCAACCCGTCGGTGATTTTCCACTCTACCATGCCCACGGGATAGCACGCGCAGGTGCAGGGGCAAGCAAAAGCCCCCTTCGGCTGGGCGATCAGATGACGGGCTGCCCGTCTGCGGCCGCCGGAGCGTCAGGTCTCGCGAGAGGCCCCTTCAGCCGGGGCTCCTGCGTTTTGCATTGCGCATGCCGTCTCGTGCAGCTGCGGTCGGCACCAAGGCACGGACAAGTTTCTTCATGTCCAGATAACCGACATGGGTGCCGTTGCGCTTTACCGCATAGCTGAGCGCCGTATCCCCCCCGGACAGGGCGATCACCGACTCGAGCGTGGCATCGGCATCAACCGTGCCCGCTACGGCCGGTGCGGCATCAAGGCCGGTATCCATGACCGACCGCACCCGAAGTACGCGGGCGCGGTTGATGTCGCTGATGAAGTCCACGATGTAAGGGTCGTTCGGATTGAGCAGGATCTCCTGCGGCTCGCCCTGCTGAACAACCATTCCATCCTTGAGGATCACAAGGTGATCCGCGAGTTTGAGAGCCTCGTCCAGATCATGACTGATGAAGACGATGGTCTTGGTCAATTCCGTCTGCAATTCCAGCAAGAGATCCTGCATGTCGGTGCGGATCAACGGATCGAGCGCCGAAAACGCCTCGTCCATCAGCATGATCGGCGCGTTCGAGGTCAATGCGCGCGCAATGCCCACGCGCTGCTGCATCCCACCGGAAAGCTGATGCGGGTATTGCCCTTCCTGTCCGCCCAGACCGACCCGCTCGAGCCATCCGCGCGCGTCTTTCTCATAGCTGCTGCGATCCTCACCGCGCACGGACCGGGCCGTCCCCGCATTGTCGAGCACGGTCTTGTGCGGCAACAACGCGAAGTGCTGAAACACCATCGACATCTCCTTGCGGCGCAGTTCGCGCAGGCGCGCCTCGCCGAACTCGATGATGTTCTCGCCATCGAGAACGATCTCGCCGACGGTCGGTTCGATCAGGCGATTGACATGCCGGATCAGTGTCGATTTGCCAGATCCCGACAGCCCCATGATGACCGTGATCTCGCCGTTTTTCATGTCGACGTTGATGTCCTGCAGACCCAGCACATGGCGATACTTTTCCCACAGTTCCGGCTTGTCCACGCCCGCGCGGACCTGTTCGAGCGCGCGCCGCGGATCGGGTCCGAAAATCTTGTAGAGATTGCGGATCGAGAGTTTGACGGTCTTTTCCATCGCCGCGGCCCCGTTCATGAGTTTCTCTGCACCGCACTTGCGGCATTGACGCGGGCCAGTGCCGCCTTGGTCACCCGGTCGAGGATGACCGCCAGAAGCACGATGCCAAGGCCCGCGATCAGGCCGACGCCAAGTTCGAGGTTGCGGATACCGCGCAGCACCAGCACGCCGAGGCCCGGCGCCGACACGAGCGAGGCGATCACCACCATCGCAAGGCTCATCATGATGGTCTGGTTCACACCCGCCATGATATTGGGCAGCGCAAGCGGGATCTGCACCCTGTAGAGTTTTTGCCGGTCGGTCATGCCGAACGCGTCGGCTGCCTCGATCACCTCCTTGTCGACCAGCCGTATCCCGAGATCGGTCAGCCGGATCACCGGAACGATCGCGTAAAGGATGATGGCGATGCCATAAAGCTTCGGTTCGGTCACGGAGAACAGGAAGATCAGAGGAATGAGATACACGAAAGGCGGCAACGTCTGGAGCATGTCGAGAACCGGGATCGTCATGCGCTGCAGCGTGTCGCTGCGCGACATCGCAATGCCGATCGGCACGCCCAGGAGCACGCACAACAGCGCGCAGACAAAGATGATCGCGAGCGTCTGCATCGCGAAATTGTAATGGTCGATAAACGCCAGAAAGAAGATCGAGAAGGCCACGAAGCCGACGAGCTTGAACGATTTGGACGCGAAATAGACCACCGCAAGCAAGAGCGGGATCATGATGAACCATGGCGTAGTCTGAAACGCGTAGAGCGCGCCTTCAAGAAACCAGCTCAGCGGCTGGGTGACCGGGTCGAGCACAACCTTCAGCGAGTCCTTGATGTCGAGAAACCCGCTTTCGACGCCCTTGGTCACTTCACGCGTGCGGGCAACCGCCGGACAGGCCTTGTTGAGGGCATCAAGAGAGGGGAAGGGCAACTCCCATAGCGAGACGCCGGAGGATCCGCCCCCTGCATCTGTGCCTCCGTCCGCGCCCTTGCCGGACCCCTGTGCCAGCAAGTCGGCCATGCTCATCGGGCCGGCAGTGGCATCCTTGTCGCACCATTCCCGCAGGCCCAGACCGTCGAAGATGAAATCATATGTCGCCATGTCCCGGCTCTCCCTGCGCGGCCCTTGACGGGCCTGGTCTTGTTTGTTGGGCAAACGGGGCCGCGCATACTACGCAGCCCCGTCCCGAGGTATGGTCTACTGGATGATCGCGCCCAGCTTCTCGCCGGCCTCGTCGTTCACCCAATCCATCCAGGTATCCTTGTTCTGGGTCAGGAAATAGACAGCGGCCTCTTCTGCAGAGGCGCTGTTATCGGCCTGCCATGCCAGCAGGTTGCTCAACTCCTGCGTACCGAAGGAGATATTGCTCACCAACTCGAAGATGTCCGGGTTGCGCTCGGCGAAATCCGCGGTCACGACGGTCAGCACCGGCGCCGCCGGGTAGGCCGATTTGCCCGGAGTCTCGCAATCCTGCGTCTGGTTGCATTCATGGATTTCGGGATCATGCGGCCCCATGTCCACCGCGACCATGTCATAGCGGCCCAGAATGGCGGTCGGCCCCCAATAGTAGCCAAACCACGGTTCCTTGTTCTCGTAGGCCGAGGCCATCGAGGCGGGCAGCGTATCGCCCGAGCCGTGGTTGAACACCTCGATACCGTGGCCCTCGAAATCGAACGCCTCCACGAGGTTGTCATTGGCGATCCGGCAGCCCCAGCCGTCGGGGCAGTTGTGGAAACGCCCGCCCACCAGTTCGGGATTTTCAAGTACGCCTTCGATCGTGGCCAGTTCGGGATGCTCCTCGACCAGATAGTCGGGCACCCACCAGTTCTCGCTGCCGCCTTCGGCAAAGACATCGGCGGCCTTGAGCACCTTGCCCTCCTCGTTGAGCCGGAAATAGGCGGGCGCCGAGTTGACCCAGAGTTCGGGCACGATATCGGGCTCGTTGTTTTCGGCCAGCGACGTGATCGCCGTTGTTGTCGCCGACGGCACGACCGTCACGTCACAATCATAACCCTATGTCATCAGGAACTCGGTGATCCGCGTGATGATCTGCCCCGACGCCCAATTCATTTCTGCGACCGAGACACGCCCGCAATCGGCAAGCGCGACGGTCGGCAAGGCAACCCCGGCAAAGGCCGCGGCGATAAGTGTTCGTTTCATTGTCAATCTCCCTTTCAAGTGGATGGTTTTGTCGTTTTCTTGCTGCAAAAGTCAGTCATTGTCGCTTCCCCGTGCACCAGCCCCGGCCAAGGAATCCGCCGAGGTCGGCACGGTGATGCGCAGCATCAAGGCGTTGAGAGCGGCGTATTGGCCGGGCTCCACCGTCCCGAGATGGACCCGGGGCCAACACGATCTTGCAGTTCCGGTTGAGGCATGCGGCTCAAGGCGCACCGCCAGCGGGCCCACCGCGTCCATGTCACCTGTCATGGTCGGGGCCTCGCCCGGAGCGATGACCGCCGTTGCGCCCTTCCAGTTCAACCGCAGGGTCTGCCCGGAGCGGGCAGCCGCATAAGCGCAAAAGGGCAAGAGGAAGCCTGGATGGCACAGTTCGGAAAACCTCTGCCCGCGATGGCTTGCACCGTCGGACAGCCCCGAGGAGTCCGCGATCGCCATGCCCGCGCGCAACGGGCAACCCGGCGCGCTGGCGGGGCGTGACAGAATACCGATCAGCGCATTTGCCCAGTCCAGCCCGGCCCGGGCAAGCCAGCAAGCGGCCGCGGCCCCCTCCTCGGCTTCGCCCCATGTCCGACCCGCGCCGCGAATGGCCCGCAGTGACAGTGCACCGATCTCGGACAGCGACAGGTGCAGAACCTGCGTTGCTTCGTGCATCTCCACAGCGGTGCAGTCAGGCATCTTGCACCCTCCCGGTCATCATCTCGGGATAGGGCGCGCCCTGAAACAGGCTGATCCGCACCCAGCGGTCCGAGCGCGGATCGAACCGCGTCGCCCCGAAAAACGCCAGCTTGCATCGCAAGAGGTCGATCGGCAGCATGTCCGCAGCGATCAGGTTGTCACGGATTTCGGCAAACGGGTGACGCCCGGTGATCTGCGCGCGGCGCAGAGCCGGACGATGCTCGGGATGGGCCAGAAGCAGATGTGCAACGGGCATGTCGCCCGGCTTTCCCTCAAGTGCGCGCCAGAGCGCCGCGGCCTGCCGCCCGGTGTCCAGCGGCAGTTCGCACTCGGCCCCCGGTTCATCAAAGCGTTCGCCCAGCCGCGGTTCGAGCTTGTCCTCGGAAATATACCAGAACCGGGCGGAATGTTCGTGAGCCGTGTAATCGACATCCAGTGCCCAAGCATAATGCGTTCTGAGTGTGGCACGCAGATCCCCGACACGCATGGCACCATCAATCGGGAAATGCGCTTCTTCATCGGCGTCCATGCAATCGCCTAGGCCGTCGATCAGGTCGCCATGCGGCTCCAGCATGGCAGCGAGCAGCGCCTCCTGCCCTTCCAGCGGAAGGCTGGTCTGCCCCCAGCGCCAGAGATTGTCCCACGGGTGCGTCGCGTACCGGTCCCATCGTTCGGTGACATGGGCCATTGTCCGCGCAAGACCGTCGCGCAGATCGGACAGTTTCGCGCGCTGGATCGGGTGTGCGCTTGCCCAGAGCAAGGCATTCTCCTGCGCAGCACGCAAGGCCGCAAGGAACCCGGCGAATTCGGCCTCGCCAACCGCTTCCTGCGCTCGCACCCGGGCCAGCGCCTCTTCGCGCGCCACCATCCAGTTGTTGAGCAGGACAGGATGACGGATCAGGAACGGCGCCATCCCGAGTCCCGTGGAGTTGCCGACGCCCAGCCCACGTTTGAGTTCCGGTGCCAGCCGCACTGCATTGGCGCCACCACGCGCACGGGCCAGATGCTCGACCAGATCGACTGTGAAGGAACGCGTAAGCCAGACCGACAGCATCTCGGCCTGGAAGGGCGCGCGCATCTCGGGGCGTTCGACAATCGCGGCGCGATCCGCCGCGCCGAACTTGCCCGAGCCATAAACAGCCGTGGTGCGCATGAGATACCCGGTCTCCAACAGCATGTCCGCATTGGGCTGTTGCCCGCGGGCCAAGCTCTCGACCACATGATCGAAAAGGCGCACGGAACGATTGGCACGGCTCAGAGACAGCTCGTTTGGCGTGACACGCCCAGCCTCCTGCAATGGCACGTTGGCCGCCAGCCGGTCGAGGTCATCAGCGTCGGGCGTGCCATCAAAAAGCGCGAACGTCGCATCCCATGCCGTCGCGATCACCCGGTCGGACCGTTGATCGTCGGGCAGGTCATGGGCAAAGGCAACAAGGCTATAGGTCCGCACGGGCCCGATGGCGCGATAGACCGCGCGCCCCACGCCCTGCGCGTCGATATCCCAAACCGGCCGGTCAAAACCCCAGCCTTCGCTTTGCATCCGGCGCAACAACTGGCGCAGGAATGAAAGCCGTGTCGGATGATTGCACCCCATGCGGGCAAGGCGCATGACATCGTCGGGATCGCGCCGAAAGGTCCGCGCCTGCGGCATCGGATTCAGCCCTGCGCAGGTCACTGCGCCGCCTCCCGGCGACCGTGCTTCAAATTTCCGAAACTCTGGGCAAAGAAGCGCGCCCAGTTCCCGCCCATGATCGCGGCCACGTCTTCGACCGAGAAGCCCACCTCGCGCAGCCCCGTCTCGATCCGCCCGAAATCGCGATTGTCGCGAAACCATTCGGGCATCGGCGGAAAACCTGGATTGTCGGCGCTGCCTTCACCATAATCGCGGGCCTTGGTCCACCGGCCCGAGCGCATCCAGTCCACCACGCTGTCGGGTTGATCCTGGCACAGGTCGGTGCCGATCCCGATCCGTGACACGCCCATCAGGTCCGCGGTGCGGGCAACCATTTCGCAGAACTCCGCCAGGGTGCAATCACTGCCGCCGCGCAGATGGTGCGGATAAGCGGAAAAGCCCAGCATCCCGCCACTCTCCGCCAATGCGTGCAGAACGCGGTCGGATTTGTTGCGCAGCGCCGGGTGCCAGCCGGCAGGATTGGCATGCGTGATCGCGATGGGGCGCGAGGAATGCGCGATGGCATCCAGGGTCGAGCGTTCGCCCGAATGGCTCATGTCGATGACCATCCCCACGCGGTTCATTTCGGCGACGACCTCGCGCCCCATCCGGGTGAGACCCGTGTCCTCTGCCTCGTAACATCCCGAGGCCAGCAAGGACTGGTTGTTATAGGTGAGTTGCATGAAGCGCAGGCCAAGGCGGTGCAGCACCTCCACAAGGCCGATGTCATCCTCGATGCAGGACGGGTTCTGTGCACCAAAGAAGATCGCGGTGCGCCCGGTCTGGCGGGCAAGGTCTATGTCCTCGGCGGCGAACCCCTGAAAGATCAGTTCTGGAAATCGCTCGAACCAGCGATTCCAGGATTCGATGTTCAGCACCGTCTCGCGGAAATTCTCGTGATAGGCTATGGTCACATGTACCGCGTCGACACCACCCGCGCGCATCTGGCGAAAGATCCTTTCCGACCAGTTGGCATATTGCAGCGCGTCGATACGTGGGGTCATGCGGGAACCCCCGAATGGATATAGGATGTCTTGACGATGGTATAGAATTCCTCGGCCGCGCGACCCTGTTCGCGCGGGCCATAACTCGACGCGCCGCGCCCGCCAAAGGGGACGTGGTAATCGGTTCCGGCGGTTGGCAGGTTGACCATGACACAGCCCGCCCGCGCATGGCGGCGGAAATGCGTGGCGCGCGCCAGATCGCGGGTCATGATGCCGGCGGTCAGACCGAACTCGGTATCATTGGCAAGGTGCAACGCCTCGTCATAGCTGCCCGCCTTGATGACACAGGTGATCGGCGCGAACATTTCCTCGCGGTTGATGCGCATCCCGTTGCGCGTGCCCGCGAACACGGCCGGGGCCATGTAATACCCTTCGGTCGCGCGCTCCAGCCGGGTGCCCCCGCAAAGCAATTCCGCGCCTTCTTGCTTGCCGGTCTCGATATAGTCGAGATTGGCGGCAAGCTGATCCGCGCTGACCACCGGCCCGATCTGCGTGCTCTCTTCCAGCGCATGACCGACCTTCAAGGCCCGCGTCGCCTCGACTAGCCGTTCGACAAAGGCATCATGGATACGCTCATGCACGACAAGGCGGCTGGCGGCGGTGCATTTCTGCCCCGTCCCGCCAAAAGCCGCGTTGGCGGCATGGGCCACGGCCAGGTCAAGGTCGCAATCCTCCATGATCACCATCGGGTTCTTGGACCCCATTTCCATCTGGAGCCTGGTCATGTTGGGTATGGCCGCCGCCGCGATCCCGCGCCCCACGGGAACCGAGCCGGTAAAGCTGATCGCGTCCACAGCCGCGCTTCTTGCCAGTGCCTGCCCGACCGCGCGGCCCGGCCCCATCACGAGGTTGAACAGCCCCTTGGGCAGATCCTGTTTCGCAATGATCTGCGTTAGCGCCACGGCGCTGGCGGGTGTCTGGTTGGCGGGCTTCCAGATCACGGCGTTGCCAAAAGCCAGCGCGGGCGCGATTTTCCACGCAGGCGTGGCCACGGGGAAGTTCCACGGGCTGATGATCGCCACCACGCCCACGGGTTCGCGGCGCACGTCGATCTCGATGTCGGGGCGCACGCTGTCGGCTGTCTGACCCAGTTGCCGCAGGGCTTCCGCCGCGAAATAGGTAAAGAACTGACCCGCGCGATAGGCTTCGCCCTTGCCTTCGCCCAGGGGCTTGCCTTCCTCGCGCGCAATCAGCGCCCCGATCTCCTCGGCCCGCGCCATCAACTCGGTGCCGATCGCCATCAGAACGTCATGGCGCTTTTGCGGGCCGGTGGCCCCCCATTCAGCCTGTGTGCGATGCGCGGCAGTCAAGGCATCGTCGAGCTGCGCCTCGTCGGCTTGCGCGAAATGCCCGATCACGTCCGCCAGGTCCGACGGGTTGCGGTTTTCGACCGCTGCCACCCCGTCACGCCATTCGCCTGCGATGTAATTGCGGGTTTCCAATGTCATGTTCTTCCTTCCCGCTTCCCGCGTTCAGGCGGTTTTGATCCTGTCCATCAGCGCCGCATCGACCACGACACCCTCGCGCAGGGTCTGCGCACGGTTGGCCGCGCGGCGCGCACCGGGCAGGCGCGCGCCCTCCTGGTCCGTGATCGCCTCGGCCAGCTGCGCCATCGCCGTACCGAACCCGTCGCCGGAAAACGCGCCCGGATCGAAGCCGATGAAAAACTGCCCCGTGCCCGGCGGCCCGCCCTTGGGCCCGGAAAAGGGGCTGGCTTCCATCCCCAGGTTGCCACCGGCGAGCGCAGCGGCAAAGATCTCGACCATCAGGCCCACGCCAAAACCCTTTTGCCCGCCCACGGGCCGCATCGAGCCGGCCAACGCGGCTTCGGCATCTTCGGTCGGGTTGCCATCGACATCCAGCGCCCAGCCTGGCTCGATCACCTCCCCCTTGCGCGCCCGCAGGATGATCTCGGATTTCGCAATGGCGCTTGCGGATTGATCTATCACGAGACGTGCCCCGCCCGATCCGTCGGGCACCGCCAGCGCGAACGGGTTCGTGCCTATCACCGCCTTCGTGCCCCCGGTCGGCGCCATGGAGGCAGGCGCATTGGTAAAGCACAACCCCACCAAGCCGGCCTCGGCCAACCGTCCTGCATGATGTCCCAAAACACCGCAATTATAGGACCGCGACACCGCCATCGCCGCGACACCCTGTTCGCGTACGGCTGCGTCGAACACGGGCCAGCCACCATCAATCGCCGCATGGGCAAACCCATGCGCAGCATCGACAAGGATCGCACCGGGGCGCGGGTGCGAAACCGTCGGGATGGCAGCGCCCAGAACCTTCCCGCAGCGCAGATGTTCGGCATAAACCGGGATATAAATCAATCCGTGGCTGCGTATTCCGTCCCGCTCGGCCAGGCGCGTCGAACGCGCAACCGGAACGGCCTGCTGCCGCGACGCGCCAGCGCTGACCAGCGTTTCAAGAGCAAGCTCTTCGACCTGGTCCAGCGTCAGTCTCATGTCTGTCATGCAACACCCCCGGGAAGGAGTGTAAGAGCGATGGATTATTCAGATCAAACAAATTAAAATGTAATTTACTTCAGGTTTGTTGAAACGCGTCTTCATGATACGATCCCATGCTCTTCGTGTTTTTGTCGCAGTGGCGGATTGCGGAAACATCCGCGATGCCGCCAAAGCCCTTGGCCGGACGGTCTCGGCCGTCTCGATGACGCTCAAGCAACTCGAATCGGAACTCGGCGCACCGCTGTTCGAAACCGACCGCAAGCACACCCTGACGGTGCTTGGCCACGAGGTGCGCAAGCTGGCCAGGGACCTGCTGCGCGAACACGATCGGACCACCGAACGCATCGCAGCGATCGCTGCCGGCCGGGAAGGTGCCCTGAGGATCGCTGCCGTGCCGTCCGTTGCGGCACAGCTCCTGCCGCCGGTCCTGACAGAGATGCTGGAGGTTCACTCCGGAATCCAGATCGAGTTGCTCGATACCGACAGCACGAGCATGCACGCGCTGGTCGAAACCGGGGAAGTCGAACTCGGCATCGGCGGCGAGCCTCATGCCCGCTCGGACCTGCGCTTCATCCCCCTGTTCCACGACCCGTTCCGATTGGTCTGCCGCAAGGACCATCCGCTTGCCTGCGCGGCAACACCCTTGAAGCGGGCGGACCTGAAGGAACATCAACTCATCAGCAACAAATCGACGACCGGGTTCTACGACCTCGAACACAGCGGACCGCATCAAGCGTCTACGCTCAGCGCACGCAATGTCATCTCGCTCCTTGCGCTCGTGCGCGCCGGGGCCGGTGCGACGATCCTGCCGGCCCTTGCCACACGCACCATAGATGGCGATCTGCGCGCACTGGCGCTGGATGATCCCGCGGCGCGGCGGACGGTCGGCTTTGTCTTGCGGCGAAACGGCAACCCAAGCCCGATTTGTGCCGCTTTCCAGAACCGGTTTCTCGACCTGATCCGATCCACTGAGATCGCGCCCTCCGGCGAAGTCGCACAGCCGCTCATCTGGCCCGGCCGCCTCGCCTGAACCGGTGTCCGCCGCGCGACCACATGGACCACCTGTTCGCTGGCGCAAAGGTGCGAAGGGCACACCCTGTGATCTAACCTGCGCGATCGGCTGAAAGGCGGTTCAACAACGCGCCATAGGTCTCCACACCTTGCGCCCCGGTCACCAGGTGCTGAAGGTCGAACACCATCGCCGGCACCCCGCGAATACCCTTTTCGGCCCAGAACCGCTGAATCGTGCGCACCTCGGGGGCAAAGCGTTCGGTTTCCAGTGCCTCGCGCGCATCCGCGGGATCGAGCCCGGTCTCGCCCGCAATGGCCGCCAGCATGTCCATGTCCGACACATCCCGCGCATCGGTGAAATGCGCCCGGAACAAGGCCAGCTTCATCTCGGTCTGGCGCCCCTGCGTCTCGGCCCATTCGATCAGCTGGTGGGCACGAAAGGTATTCACCATCCGGCTCTGGTCCGAAAAGTTGAAAGCGAACCCGAGCTCCGCCCCCAACCGGGTGAGCCTGTCGCGCGCCTGCGCACTCTCTTGCGCGGTGCTGCCGTATTTCTCGGCCATGTGCGCGCGCAGGTCCTGCCCCTCGGGCGGCATGTCCGGATTGAGTTCGAACGGGTGCCACAGGATCGTCACCGCGACTCCACTGTCGCGGATCGCCCGGTCCAGTTGGCGATATCCGATGATGCACCAGGGGCAGACCACGTCCGAAACGATGTCGATGCGCAGCGGATCGCTTGTCATTTGATCTCTCTCCCACGTGGCAAAAGGCCCGCATCACGGATCGCTGGCAGGTAAGTGCGGCTGACCGGGATCTCGCGACCGCCGGTCATGGTCAGGATCGCGCGTTCACCCTCGCGCCTTGCAGCCTGTACCTGATCCGTCGCGACCCAGTGCGAGCGATGCACCCGAATTCCTGCACCCTCGCCAGCCTCGCGTATCGCATCCGTCAGGCGCATCAACACCAACGCACTTCCCCGTGTCGTGACCACCTCGACATAGTGATCCTGCACCGAAATTGACACGAGCATCCCCCGCTTGTCGAGCGGTAGCCGGTCGAGCAGGGGCGGGGGCGCACCGGCCTGATCGGCCCCGCCGGACTCTCCCGCCGCCATGGCATAAAGCCCCGTCGCCACGACGAGCGCGACGAAAAGGATCTGCAGGATCAGCAGCCAGCGCGACGCCATATCGAAGGGCGACCGGCCAAACACAAGAGCATTGAGCAAAAGCACGATCAGCGTCGCCAGCGCGCCGGTGACTACAACGGATAGGACCGCGCGCAGCCGGGGCCTCTTGATCCATTGATCGCACAGCCGATCGGTCAACACCCCGGCCGAAAAGGTCAGCACCACAACCGCTCCCCAATAGCCTGCCCGCGCCAGCGGGCCAAGGATGTCGATGGTGCCGAACGGCCCCGACACCGCCAGGATCAGGATTGCCGCAACCAGCCCCGCCAGCACCCGTCCCCGGGCAAGAAAGGCACGTGTTTCACGAAGCGCGAATTGCGTTGCCCCGGGTTTCACGAATTTCCTCCGTTGTTCGGCACACCGATAATTGAGCCGGGCCAGCGTGCGGGCGATGACCGCCCCGTCACCTCGGACATATCAAACAGAAAGGACAATGACATGACCCTGACGCCGTTTTTCGACAGCTCTCTGGTGGTGCAGTTGCACATCGTCACCGCCCTCGCGGCGCTGGCCATCGGGCCAGTGGCGCTGATGCGGCGGCGGCGCGACCGGCTGCACCGCACGCTGGGCTATGTCTGGGTGACGGCAATGGCGGTGACGGCACTGAGTTCCTTTTTCATTTACACGATCAGGATCCTTGGCCCGTTCAGCCCGATTCACGCCCTCTCAGCGGCCACGCTGGTTCTGCTCTGGGTGGGCATTGGCCATATCCGGGCAGGGCGGGTCGCCGATCACCGCCGCACGATGCTGTCGCTTTACGTTTTCGGCATGGGCATACCCGGCCTCTTCACCCTGCTGCCCGGGCGGATCATGAACGCGATCCTGTTTCCCACGACCCCGGTGGGCGGCTTCGGAACGGCACTTGCCATGACCAGCGCGATTGCACTGGTCTGGGGGCTGCGGAGACCGGATCACATCCGCTTGCTCCTCGGGCGCGCCTGATCGTTTCCCTTCCCTTGGGTCAGTTTTTCCTTGCCCGATGCGCGAGACGAATTCATACTGAAATGAATTGAATACCCGGATTTTTCGCGCATCGGGACCGTTTCCCGACGATCAAGTTAAAATTTGCAGCAGGTTTGCGATGCAGGGCAGAACATGCAATTCGCAAGGCTCGGGGGAGGAAATCATGTTTTCCAAGCACTTCATGGTCGCCATTTTGTCAGCCACCCTGATAACCGGAACAACGGGGCGGCTCATGGCCGATAACGGCCTCGTCGGTGGGCTCGTGGGCGGGATCATCGGTGGCGCGCTGATGAACGAAGCCGCCAAGAACAACCGATCCAAGCAACGGGTCTATCGCACCACGCGGCCGGCCGTGTCGTCCTCCCAACGCGAGCAGAACCGCGAGGTGCAAAGCGCGCTCAATCATTTCTCCTGGAACGTCGGTTCCACCGATGGCGTTCTCGGGAGTCGCTCGCGGGCAGGGATCTCGCAATACCAGGCTTTCATGCAATTCCCGGTTACCGGCAAATTGACCGAGCTTGAACGCACCATCCTCGTCACGTCGTTCCAGAGAGCGCAACTCGGCGGCGCCGCTGTGACGCGGACCGTTTCAAACCACCCGCAGGGGCTCCGGGGTCTGCTGCTCGAAACCCGCGACCAGATCGCCAACGGATCCACCGCCGGCCACAGGGAAGACACCATCGGGGGCCTGCCCCCCCGGGTCTCGGCCGCCGTGTTCGAGATTGCGCGCAATGCGAATGTCGAACCGCAACAACTGCTTTCGCGCGCAGGCTTCATTCAACTGGCCGACATGAACAATGACGGCAGAACCGATTACCTTCTCGACACGTCGGTCACGGGTTCGGGGTTCTGGTGCAACGACAGATCCTGTGTGGTCCGGGTCTTCGCATCCACGCCCGACGGGTATGTGCGCAATGATTTTCAGGCCGTCGATGCAACACCCGCAATGTTCACCTGCCAGCAGGGCGATTGCCGGATCAGCGAGCAACAGCCCAACCAGCCACAAATGGCAGGGGCCGCGCCAGACGCTTCGACGCAAGACACGCTTCCCGATCGCTCCGAGGCTTCAACGCCCAAGGCTCCTGCTTTCTCTTCGCAACTGGCATCCGCCGAGGATGAAGGCAAACCCGCGTTTCCAAGTTTCGCCACGGCCACCGAACCGACACGACCGGCATCTCTGGCCTCCTTCTGCGCAAAGGTTGGACTGGTCACCTCGTCGAACGGTGGCTTCATCAAAGCGGACACGCTTGTCGACGCCGAACAGGCATTGGGCGAACAGTTCTGCCTCGCCCGCAGCTATGCGATGGAACAGGGCGAGACGATGATCGCCGCGATCAAGGGCTTCTCGGAGTCCGAAATCGCGGCCCAGTGCAGGGATTTCGGGGCACTCGTCAAGCCATACACCAGGGAAATCGCCGATTTCCCGCGCGCCGAGACGCTTCGCCGGACGGCAAGCTTCACGGAAGAAACCGGCATGGGCGCCGATCAGCTTGGCGCCACGGCAAAAATCTGTCTCTCCGTGGGCTATCGAACCGACGACATGGACATCGCCGTCGGCTCGGCACTGGTCCTCGCGGCAGTCGGACTCGACGCCTATGGCGAGATGATCGGCCATCACCTGGCCACCGGCATCGGGGTGGCGCACCGCCCGGAAATGACGATGGACTGGTACGAGGCCGCCAGTCGTGCAACTCCGGTTTTCGCGCCCGGTCAACCCGAACGCGCCAGCCTGATCCAAAAGGCGGCGATGATGATGAACAGCCACGGCGCGACCACTCGATCGGTGTCGCCCGAACCGGCGAGCACACAGGGTCAGGGCCTTCCGGGTTTCGCGTCCAAGGCGGCAGAGGTTTTCTCGCAAGCCAGGCAGACACAGGACTGACGCGGACCGCGACCCTCGCGAAGCGTGGTGCCGGTGCGACCGTCCAGTGATCGGACGGTTGCCCCGGCAATGGCGACAAGAGCAAGAATATGCAAAGGATGCCAACATTTGCTACCCCGACGCGCGTATTTCCTCTTCACATCCCGTTTCGGTTTCGCTAAGACGCGCCTCACCAAGTCAGGGCAGTGCGGTCGTGGCGGAATTGGTAGACGCGCAGCGTTGAGGTCGCTGTGGGGTAACTCCCGTGGAAGTTCGAGTCTTCTCGACCGCACCAACATCTCCCAAAACTGTTTGTCGTCCAAGTGTTAACTGTCACTTGGAGAGACGAATGGGCTCCAGTCCGGCACACAGGGTCAGGCGTAAAAGCACCTGCGACCATAACCGCCGGCTACCGAAATCGGTTGCCCGAACTTCGGACAAACCGTGACCGCCCACGTCGGCTTCTCACAGGTCGGAAGCGGGTGGGGCGCGCCGGGTGACGGGCATGGGGCCCGGGTTCAAAGCGAAGGGTTGGCGTGCAAGGCTTTGCCAAGGGCCGAGATCCCGGTCCGGATATTGTCCAGCGACTGCGCCGAGAAATTCAGTCGGGCGTGGTTGGCGCGCGGGGTCAGCGGAAAGAACGTCGCACCGGGCACATAGGCGACACGCGCCTGCGGCAAGGCCACTTCACGCATGAAGGCCGTGGCGTCAAAACCCTCGTCAAAGGTGAGCCAGGTGAACAGTCCGCCGTCGGGATCGGTGGCGGTGATGTCTTGCGGGAAATATTGGCGAATGGCGTCCAGCATTACCTCTTTCTTGCGGGCATAGGCTTCGCGCAGGGTGGCGATATGGGCCGCAAGGTCATAGCGATCCAGAAACAGGCTCGCAGCGGCCATGTTCAGCGTTGACGTCTGGGTGTCGGCAGCAACCTTCAACAGCCCCATGCGCGCCAGCAGCTCCGGGGCCGCCACCGCCCAGCCAATGCGCAGACCCGGCACGAGAACCTTTGAAAAGCTGCCCAGGTGAATGACCCGTCCCTCGGTATCCAGCGATTTGAGCGTGGGCAGGTGCCGACCCTCGAACCGGATCTGGCGGTAGGGCGTATCCTCCAGCACGATCAGGTCATGGCGGTTGGCGAGCGCAATCAATTCCTTGCGCCGAGCGAGCGAGAGCGTCACACCGGTCGGGTTCTGGAAATCCGGAATGGTATATATCATCCGGGCCCTTGGGTTGGCCGCAAGAATTTCCCGCAGGGCCTCGGTTTGCATCCCGTCGGTGTCGACCGGGACCACGGCATAGTCCGGCTGACTGGGTTCGAACGCGATCAACGCGCCCAGAAAGGTAGGGTCTTCGGTGACGATCACATCACCGGGGTCAATCAACATCCGCGCCGCGAAGTCGAGGCCCTGCTGCGATCCTTGCAGGATCAGGACATCATCGCCGGTGCAGGCCATGCCATCCGCCGTCATCAGCCCGGCAATCTGGTCGCGCAGATGCGGAAGGCCATTGGAGGGGGCATATTGCATCGCGGCCCCGCCGGCCTCTCGGATGATCTCATGGAACACCGCATCCAGCTGCTCGGCGGGAAACAGTGTCGCATCAGGATAGCCGCCGCCGAAGGAAATGATCGAAGGGTCCGCGCCCAGGGCCAACAGTTCACCGATGGCAGAGGGCTGAACCTTGTCCATTCGTTGCGCGTATCTGGGTGTCATGCAATCCGGGTCCCGATCAGTTTCGGGCTCAAGTGACACCAAGTCACGCGCCGGTGCAAGCGGCGAATGCCCGGCTGCCAGGCCGGCCGCTTCCGCTCCCTGTGCGGCGCCATCGGTCAAGCGGACCGCAGGGCGCCGCCGCAAAAAGGCCGGGCAATCCCGGAAAGGCCGCCCCTGCCGGGCGATCCGGACCATCCGGCCCCCTGCCCGAGGGGGGGGCCGGCGGACATGCCCTTGAACCTCCGATGACAGGTGTTATATCCGATTCCGAAAATTCGAAGCCGAGTGCATTCGGCTGCAATCCGGACCGCTCCGATCGCTTTGAGCGGAAAAAATATACCCCTCGGATTGGGCGACGCGGAACGAAAAGGGAGGAATCCCCGACGTGCGCGAAAAACTCTTGGTAGAGAATCTGGTCAAGGTGTTCGGGGAAGACCCCGGCCGCGCGGTGCGCATGCTCGAATCGGGCCGGAGCAAACCCGAAATTCTGGAAGAAACCGGCATGACCGTGGGCGTCTCGGGCGTCGATTTCACGGTGCGCGAGGGCGAGATATTCGTCGTCATGGGGCTGTCGGGCTCGGGCAAATCGACGCTGATCCGGATGATCAACCGATTGATCGACCCCTCCTCGGGGAACATCATGATCGATGGCGAAAGCATCACCGAGGCGAACGATGACGCGTTGCGCCGGATCAGGCGCGACAAGCTCGCGATGGTCTTCCAGCATTTCGCACTCTTCCCGCACCGCTCGGTGCGCGAGAACGTCGAGTTCGGCCTCAAGACCCGCGGGATCGTGCCGCGGGAACGCCGTGCACGCGCCATGGAAATGCTCGAACAGGTCGGGCTCGAGGCTTGGGCCGAAGCAACGCCCGGTGCGCTTTCGGGCGGGATGCAACAGCGCGTCGGACTGGCCCGCGCGCTTGCCGTCGACCCCGAGGTCCTGCTCATGGACGAGCCGTTCTCGGCGCTTGATCCGCTCATCCGGGCCGACATGCAGGGCGAGCTGCTCCAGTTGCAGCACAAGCTCAAGAAGACCATCGTGTTCATAACCCATGACCTCGACGAGGCGCTGATCCTCGGCGACCGGATCGCCATCATGGAAGAGGGGCGCTTCGTCCAGGTGGGCACCGCCGAGGAAATCGTTGCAGACCCGGCAAGCGACTATGTCGCCGCCTTCACCCGCGACATCGACCGCGGCCGGGTGTTCACCGCCGAAAGTGTCATGGCCCCGGCCGAGGCGCTCGATCTGGCACAGGATGCACCGCAGACGGCACTCGAACGGATGGAGCGCCTGGGGCGCGATGCGCTTTATGTCGAGGAGGGCGGCACGCTGACGGGGGTGGTGCGATACCGCGACCTTGCGGCCGCCACGCGCATCAACGGCGCCAATCTGCGCGGCCAGGTCATCACCGATTACCCGACCGTCGCGGCCGACACGCATCTTCACCGCATGTTCCGGTTATGCGCTTCGGGCCTGCCCGTGGCCGTTCTGGACCGGGAGGGACGCCTGGCCGGCGTCGCGGAACCCGATGCCGTCTTCGGTCAGTTGGCCCCGCGCGAGAACGGCGGCGGCGCACCGGAAACGAGAATGCAGGGCTGATTCATGTGGCAACCATCCGATTCGATCGAGATTCCCTTTGGAGACTGGGTGCAGGAGTTCGTCCGCGGCTGGCTGGTGCCGAACTTTCGCGACTTCTTCCGCATGATCCAGTGGCCCGTGGACCAGACATTGTCCTGGCTCGACGGTTTGCTGAACGCCACGCCGATGCTGCTCTTCGCGGTGATCCTGACCGCGATCGCCTGGGGCACGGCAGGGCAGTGACTTGCCCTTTTCACCTTCGTGGCGCTGGCGGCACTGGACATGATCGGCGTTTGGTCGGAGACCATGACGACGCTGGCGATGATCCTGACGGCCGTGGTATTCTGTGCGCTGGTGGGCGTGCCGCTGGGCATCGCCGCGGCACGCAGCGACCGGTTCGCGGTGATATTGCGGCCCGTCCTCGACATCATGCAGACGATTCCGCCCTTCGTCTACCTGGTGCCCATCGTGATGCTCTTTGGCGTCGGGATGACACCGGGGATCATCGCCACCATCGTCTTTGCGCTGCCGCCCATCGTCCGGCTGACGAATCTCGGCCTGCGCTCGGTGCCCGAGAACCTGGTCGAGGCAGCCTATGCCTTCGGTGCCACCCGCTCGCAGGTGCTGTGGGACGTGCAGATCCCGTTGGCGCTGCGTACCATCATGGCCGGGCTCAACCAGACGCTCATGCTGGCGCTGTCGATGGCGGTGATCGCCGCCTTGATCGGCGCGGGCGGCCTGGGCCTGACGGTCTATACCGGGTTGGGCCGGCTTGACATCGGAACCGCGACCGAGGGCGGAATCGGGATCGTCCTTCTGGCAATCATCCTCGACCGCATCACCCAGGCCCTGGGCGAAGAGGGGCGCGTGCGCCGCAGCCCCTCGCTGATCGAGACGATCAAGGGCTTCATCCGTCTCGGCGGCACGCGCACCGGCGACGACGAACTGCGCCGGCCGGCCCGCTGACGGAGCGATGGCGTCGACACGGGGCCCAGCGCCCCGCCGGCGCCGCGCCATGACCGGCGCGGCAGACAACCGAAACCGAGAAACAGGAGGTCAAAGACATGCAACGCTTGTCGAATATTCGCAAAATGGCCACCACTGCGCTTTGCGCTGGTGTTCTTGCGATACCGCTGACCGCGACCGCGCAAGAAGAGCCCGGCGACGGCACGACCATCAACATGGCCCGGGCAACCTGGGACACCGGCTGGTGGCAGGCCGAGGTTTACGCCAGCATGCTCGAGGAACTCGGCTACGAGGTGAGTGAAGCGACCACGCTCGACAATCCGCCCTTCTACCAGTCGGTGGCGTTCGGCGATGTCGATCTTTGGGTCAACGGCTGGTTCCCGCTGCACAACACCTACGAGGACTCCTTTGCCGATGGCGCAGAAGCCGTCGGCCATGTCGCCAAGGGCGGCGCGCTCCAGGGTTACCTGATCGACAAGAAAACCGCCGACGAACATGACATCACCCATGTCGAGGATCTCACCGATCCCGAGATCCAGGCCCTGTTCGATGCCGATGGCGACGGACTTGCCGACCTGGTGGCCTGCCCGCCGAGCTGGGGCTGCGAAGAGGTGATCTCGCATCACTTCGAGGAATTCGGCTGGGACGAGCATTTCAAGCCGATCACGGCCGGTTACTCGGCCTCCATGGCCGACACCGTGGCGCGCTATGACAACGGCGATCCGATCTTTTTCTACACCTGGACGCCGAACTGGACGGTCGGCATCCTGCCCCCGGGCGAAGACGTGGTCTGGCTGCAGATGGACGAAACCTCGCTGCCCGAGGACCAGATGGACCTGGCCGACGCGACCGAGGTCGAGGGGCTTGCCGGCTGTGCTGGCGGCGCCGATCCCTGCGATCTGGGCTGGCCGGCCAACGACATCCGGCCGGTGGCAAACAGCGCGTTCCTCGACGACAACCCGGCCGTGCGCGCCTTGCTCGAGGTCGCCCGCATCCCGATCGACGACATCTTCGCCCAGAACGCGATGATGAACGAAGGTGAGGACAGCGCCGAAGACCTGAGCCGCCAGGCATCGGAATGGATCGACGACAACCGCGATCAGGTCGACGAGTGGCTGGCCACTGCGCGCGAGGCCGCAGAAGGCTGACCGCTCCCGTTCACGCGCTCTATGCGTGCTGTTCTACCGTGCCGCGGCTCACCACGAGTCGCGGCACGGTCATCTCAGGCTCATTGCAGAGATCGCGACAGTCCAATGCGCCGAACCGGATGCGGCCGCCGCCCTGCGAAAGTGCAGCCCCGGCCTTTCGGGCGCTCGCTCACTCCCGCTCGATCACCCGCAGGCTCAGTTCCATCAACTGTTCGGGGCTGGCCTCCGACGGGGCGTTCATCATCAGGTCTTCGGCGCGCTGGTTCATCGGGAACATGATGACCTCGCGGATGTTGGGCTCGTCGGCCAGAAGCATCACCATCCGGTCGATCCCGGCGGCACAACCGCCATGCGGCGGGGCGCCGTATTTGAAGGCGCTGACCATGCCGCCAAAGCGTTTCTCGACCTCGTCCTTGCCATATCCGGCCAGTTCGAACGCGCGATACATGATGTCGAGCTTGTGGTTCCGGATCGCCCCGGACACCAGCTCATAGCCATTGCAGGCAAGGTCATACTGGTATCCCAACACGTCGAGCGGATCGCCCTCCAGCGCCGCCATGCCCCCCTGCGGCATCGAGAACGGGTTGTGCGAAAAGTCGATCTCGCCGCTCTCGTCGTCTTTCTCGTACATCGGGAAATCGACGATCCAGCAAAAGGCAAAGCGGTTCTGCTCGGTAAGGTTCAATTCCTCGCCGATCACGCCCCGCGCCCGCCCCGCGACGGCCTCGAAACTGGCCGGCTTGCCGCCGAGAAAGAACGCGGCATCCCCCTTGCCAAGGCCCAGTTGCAGACGGATCGCCTCGGTCCGCTCGGGGCCGATATTCTTGGCCAGCGGCCCGGCGGCCTCGATGCCATTCTCGCCCTCGCGCCAGAAGATATACCCCATCCCCGGCAGCCCCTCTTTCTGGGCATAGGCGTTCATCCGGTCGCAGAACTTGCGCGACCCGCCGCCGGGTGCCGGAATGGCGCGCACCTCGGTTCCCTCCTGCTCCAGCAGCCGGGCGAAGATGGCGAAACCCGAGCCGCGGAAATGCTCGCTCACCTCCTGCATCTTGATCGGGTTGCGCAGGTCGGGCTTGTCGGTGCCATACCATTTCATCGCATCCGCATAGCGGATGCGCGGCCAGAGCTTGTCGACCTTGTGGCCACCGCCGAACTCCTCGAACACGCCCTCGATCACCGGCTGGATCGTGGCGAACACGTCCTCCTGCTCGACGAAACTCATCTCCATGTCGAGCTGGTAGAAATCCGTGGGGCTGCGGTCGGCGCGCGGGTCCTCGTCGCGGAAACACGGCGCGATCTGGAAATACTTGTCGAACCCGCTGACCATGATCAATTGCTTGAAAAGCTGCGGCGCCTGCGGAAGCGCATAGAACCGCCCCGGATGCAGGCGGCTCGGCACCAGGAAATCGCGCGCACCCTCGGGGGATGACGCGGTGATGATCGGCGTCTGGTACTCGCGAAAGCCCCCGTCCCACATCCGGCGGCGGATGCTGGCCACCATGTCGCTGCGCAGTTTCATATGCGCCTGCATCTTCTCGCGGCGCAGATCGAGATAACGGTAACGCAGGCGCGTCTCCTCGGGATATTCCTGGTCGCCGAACACCATCAGCGGCAATTCCCCGGCCGCGCCCAGGACCTCGACATCGCGGATATAGACCTCGATCTCGCCGGTTGGAATCCTGGGATTGACCAGCGACGCATCGCGCGCCTTGACGGTGCCGTCGATGCGCACGCACCATTCGCTGCGCAGTTTCTCGACCTCGGCGAAAACCGGGCTGTCGGGGTCGCACAGCACCTGTGTCATGCCGTAATGGTCGCGCAGGTCGATGAACAGAACCCCGCCGTGATCGCGCACGCGATGCACCCAACCCGACAGGCGGACGCTCTCGCCCACGTTTTGCTTGGTCAGTGCGGCGCAGGTATGGCTGCGATAGGCGTGCATGTTTCGTCCCTTCCGAGGCTTGCGGGGTGGTTGAACCGGTCGCGTCGATACACCTTGCATGAAAGGCAAAGTCAAGGGCTCGGGGCCGGAACCCGCCGATCCCGCGGCTGGGTCTTTGCGAAATCCTGAAAATCCGCTAAATTGACGCTTGGACAAGGAAAAATGGGGACGAATTTCGCGTCCCGAGCAAGAAATCAGAGGCAAGGCAAGGATCACGGGTTTTTTCCGCGCGCAGGGTTCGGCGCGCAACAAGAGGGAGAGACACATGTGGACCCGCATACTCGATCGTTTTCTCGCGCATCTCATTCGTGACGGCGATTTCTCGGTCACGTTGCCCGACGGGCAGAGCCGGCATTACGGCAATGGCAAGGGAGAGCGCGTTTCCGTCACGCTGCATGATCCGGCCCTGCCCCGCCGCCTCATACTCAATCCTGAAATGGCGGTGGGCGAGGGCTACATGGACGGCACGCTCACCATCGAGGGGGATGACCTTTACGGCTTTCTCACCCTGGCCATCCGCAACGTGGCCAGCCACGGCCAGCCGTGGTTCCGCCGCCCGCTCGAAACCCTGCGCCGTGCCGGGCGCCGCCTCCAGCAATTCAACCCCGTGCCCCGCGCACGCGCCAACGTCGCCCATCACTATGACCTCTCGGGCGAACTTTACGATCTCTTCCTCGATGCCGACCGGCAATATTCCTGTGGCTACTTCGCGCGCCCCGACATGACGCTGGACGAGGCGCAGGAGGCCAAGAAACGCCACATCGCCGAGAAACTGAGGATCGAACCGGGCATGCGCGTGCTCGATATCGGCTGCGGCTGGGGCGGCATGGGGCTCACGCTGGCGCGCGACTACGGCGCCGATGTCACCGGGGTGACGCTCTCGACCGAACAGCACGCAATGGCCAACCACCGCGCCGAAAAGGCCGGGCTTGCCGATCGCGCCCGTTTCCTGCTCAAGGATTACCGCGACGTGACCGGAAAATTCGACCGGATCGTCTCGGTCGGCATGTTCGAGCATGTCGGCGTGCCGCATTACAGCACCTATTTCGATAAGATCGAGGACCTGCTGACCGATGCCGGCATTGCGCTCGTCCACACGATCGGCCGCTCCGGCCCGCCGGGCGCCACGAGCCCCTGGATCACGAAATACATCTTTCCCGGCGGCTACGTGCCCGCCCTGTCCGAGGTGATGGCCGCCGTCGAACCGCGCGGCCTCGTCACCACCGATATCGAGGTGTGGCGCCTGCATTATGCCGAAACGCTCAAACACTGGTATGACCGCTTTGTCGCCAACATCGACAAGGCGCGTGCCCTCTATGACGAAGGGTTCTGCCGGATGTGGCGCTATTACCTCGTCGCTTGCGAGCTCACGTTCCGCTACAATGCGCAGGTCGTGTTTCAGGTGCAGCTTTCGCCCGATCAGGCTGCGGTGCCGCTCACCCGCGATTACCTCTACCGCGACAGCACAGCGGCAGATTACGTTCGGGCGGCGGAGTAACCGGCCCCGCCGCGCGGTTGCCTCAAATCGCCCTATCGTCGCCACATTCCTGCCCTCGTGGCCCCGCTAGAACGGCGGGATAGAAACGAACAGGACAGACCAGGGACAGAAGAGTGCGACCGATTAAAGGCCCCGTAGCCAAACTCATCCCGCGGCTTTCCGCGGGTGCCGGCGCCATGGGCGAGCGGATCGCACAACGCGTGCGCAATCGCGCCTCCCGGGACCTGCCGCGCCCGCTGCGGCTCTATCGTCGGGACAGCCTGGGCATGGCCTATGTCTGGCTCGACGCTGCCGATGGCGTGATCACCCTCAAGGTGGGCAACCTCGGCCACCCGGCCGAATGCGCGCGATATGACGCGGCCCAGTGGCCACGCATCCGCGACCATCTCGACCACCTGCGCGACACCGGCTTCGCCGAGATTCCCGCCAGCGAAATGGACTACCTGCACATCAACTATCCTCTCTCCGGCGGCACGGCCGATGCCGATGAACGCAGCCGCCGGGACGCGCTGATCACCCGGATCGCGGAACACCTTGCCCGCACCGGCCAGGGCGCTTGGGCCGATTCGACAACTGGCGACGGCAGGATGGGAATAGGCTTCCACGTTGTCGATTTCGACATCGCCCGCGCCACGCTGGCCGATCTGCTCGAAGATGGCACGCTCGGCACGGGGGTATCAATCGAACGTCATGCCGAACCCGCGTTCGACAACGGCCGCACCGATATCGAACCGGAACCGCCGAACCCCGACGCACAACCGGCCCGAATCCGCCCCAGGCGCGTTACCCGCGAACGCTTTGCCGACCTCGCCCCGGCCTCCTGATCGCGGCGCCGGGGCAAGGCCCTGCACACGCCCGCTTCATCTCCGATCCGCCCTTGCACGTGGGGCCGCGTTGTCTATAACCCACGACAATTTGCGCCACATGATGACCGGGGATGCGACATGCCGAAAAGAACCGATATCAAGTCGATCATGATCATCGGGGCGGGGCCGATCATCATCGGCCAGGCCTGCGAGTTCGACTATTCCGGCGCCCAGGCCTGCAAGGCCCTGCGCGAAGAGGGATATCGCGTCATCCTCGTCAATTCCAACCCCGCCACGATCATGACCGACCCGGGACTGGCCGACGCCACATATATCGAACCGATCACCCCCGAAGTGGTGGCCAAGATCATCGAGAAGGAACGCCCCGACGCGCTCCTGCCCACGATGGGCGGCCAGACCGGACTCAACACCTCGCTCAAGCTCGAAGAGATGGGCGTGCTCGAGAAATTCGGCGTCGAGATGATCGGCGCCAAGCGCGAGGCCATCGAAATGGCCGAGGACCGCAAGCT
>OFEU01000152.1_pt1 | contig 79782 bp, 81 predicted proteins | sample 1521221 | NCBI WGS metagenome assembly OFEU01 (sample SAMN03766357, study PRJEB24113) | microbial mat metagenome | isolation source: enrichment culture HLUCC-O from microbial mat sample contains cyanobacterium... | reverse complement strand
GGCTCATCAGGCGGGCCTGCAGGCCGACGTGCGAATCGCCCATCTCGCCTTCGATCTCGGCCCGGGGAACGAGCGCGGCAACCGAATCGACCACCAGCACGTCGATCGCGTTCGACCGCACCAGCGTATCCGTGATCTCGAGCGCCTGTTCGCCGGTGTCGGGCTGCGAGACGATCAGTTCGTCGATGTCGACGCCGAGCTTCCTGGCATAGACCGGATCCAGCGCGTGCTCCGCATCGACGAAGGCCGCGGTGCCGCCGGCTTTCTGCGCTTCGGCGATGACGTGGAGCGCGAGCGTCGTCTTGCCCGAGCTTTCCGGGCCGTAGACCTCGATCACGCGGCCCTTGGGCAGGCCGCCCACGCCCAGCGCGATGTCGAGCCCGAGCGATCCGGTCGAGATCGATTCGACCTGCATCGCTTCCTTCTGGCCCAGCTTCATCGCCGAACCCTTGCCGAATGCCCGGTCGATCTGGGCAAGCGCGGCGTCGAGAGCCTTCTGGCGGTCCACGTCCTTTTCCTTCTCTACCAGCTTCAATTGAGTAGCCATCGCACGCACTCCTTCGCTTGCCTAGGGGTGACCTGCCGGTTTTCGACCAGCCCTTTCACGAAGGAACGTGTATTCCATTTGTTCTCATGGAACAAGTAGGGAACGAAAGAAATTCGCCCCCGCCCCGCAAGGATCCTATCCGGAAGCGTCGGCGCGCGCCTTGCGGGCGATCCGCATGACGGAGGCGACCTTGTCGGAGATCGCCGCGACGCTGAACGGCTTGGCGATGAAATGCATGTCGGGAATGTCGATGTCCTTTCGCAGCTGTTCCTCGGCATAGCCCGACATGAACAGCACCGGCATATCGGGATGCTTTTCGCGGATCGCGCGAACCATCGCCGGGCCGTCCATGCCGGGCATCACGACATCGCTCACGACGAGGTCGAAGGGTTCGGCCTCCCCTTGCGCGCCCAACGCCTCGAGCCCCTCTTCGCCCCCGGGGCAGGCGGTGACGTCGTATCCGGCGCGGGCCAGCGCGCGCTCGGCGACGGCGCGGACCATGTCCTCGTCCTCGACCAGCAGGATGCGCCCGCCCGCGGACCAGTCGGAGGACGTAACCGGCTCGAGCGGCTCGCGCTTCCTCGGCACCTCGCCGCGGTGCACCGGGAAATAGATCGTGAAGCGCGCGCCGGTTGGCCGGCCCTGCTTGTCGAGCAAGTTGTCGGCGAAGATGAAGCCGCCCGACTGCTTGACGATGCCGTAGGCGGTCGACAGGCCGAGCCCGATGCCCTTGCCCCGTTCCTTGGTCGTGAAGAAGGGCTCGAACAGCTTGGGCAGCACGTGCGGCGGAATGCCGCCGCCCGTGTCCTGCACGATCAGCACAGTGTAATCGGCAGCGGGCAGGACCTCGCTGCCGAGCTTGATCACCTCGGTCGCCTGCAGGCTGCGGGTGAGGAGCGAGATGCGCCCGGCACCCCCACCGCTGGACTGGATCGCGTCGCGCGCATTGACCGCGAGGTTCATGATGACCTGTCCGAGCTGCTGCGGATCGGCGCGGACCGGCCCGAGGTTGCGATCGTGCTGGACGTAGTAGGTGATCTTCTCGCCCAGCAGCCGCTTGATGAGCGGGCTCACCTCGCTCACCACGTCGGGCAGTTGCAGGATTTCCGGGCGGAGGGTCTGCTGGCGCGAGAAGGCGAGCAATTGCCGGGTCAGCGCGGCGGCGCGGTTCGAATTGGCACGGATCTGCTGGATGTCGTCGTAATCGCTGTCGCCCGGCGTGTGCCGCAACAGCATGAGGTCGCAGGTCCCGATGATCGCGGTCAGCACGTTGTTGAAATCATGCGCCACCCCGCCCGCGAGCTGGCCGACCGCCTGCATCTTGGTGGCCTGCGCGACCTGGCGCCTCAGCTGGTTCTCCTGCGTCGAATCGGCGAGGCTGATGAGCACCGACGCCTCGCCCAGCCCGCGCACGCCCGCAAGCCCCATCGAGACCGGTTCCTCGGGGCTGGAGACGAGCCGCACCGCCATGTCCCCGCTCGTCGCGGGGCCGCGCCCGTGGCGGCGCACCGCGTCGGACAAGGCCGCCTTGTCCTCGCGCACGACGAGGTCGGTCGGGAAGGACGGCAGCCCCCGCCCCTCGCGGTCGACCGACCGCAGGAACGCCTCGTTGCCGAACAGGAAGCGCCCGTCGCGATCGGTCATGGCGAGGCCGAGCGGAAGCTGCGAAAGCAGCGCGTCGAGCTGCGCCACGCCCGCCTGCATCGCCCCGTCCCAGCTGCTGCCGACCCCGACCCCGCTGTCGACCAGCAGCATCAGCGTGTCGCCCGCGACCGGCTCGCTCGCCGGCGCCTTGCCGGGCGGGGTGTCGGTGAGCGGCACGTCGATCAGCGTCTGCGGCGTCCCGCCCCGCCCCTCGCGCGCAAAGAAGATCCGCTCGCGCTCGTCCGAGCGCAGGAAGCCGACGAAGTCCTGGCCGACCAGCGTCGCGCTTTCATCGCCCGCCGCGCGCTCGGCAAAGCCCGCGCTGACCGAGCGCACCAGCCCGTCGGCCGAGACGACCGCGGCCTCGATCCCCGCACGGCTCAGCATCCGGCCGAACGGCCCGCCGAGGTCGAGGTCGACCAGCAAGGCGGCGCTCGCCGCCTCGATCCGGCGAAAGCGCCAAACGAGATGGTCCTCGCCCCGCCCCGCCCGCGTGACCGCGACCTGCCACGGCGCCTCGCTCCCGTCCGCCGCGATCGAGAGATCCTCGGCCGCCGCGTGTCCCTCGCGCCAGGCCTCGCGCGCGAGGCGGGTCAGCGCCTCGAGCGCGGGCCGCTCGGCCGGCAGGAGGGGCGGCGCGCTGTCCCCTCCGAAGGCGTCGATGAAGCCGCTGTTGGCGCAGACCAGCCGGTTCGCCCGGTCGGTGATCGCGACGGCCTCGCCGGCCTCGGCCCCCAGCCCCTCGATCGCGGCGGCGGTGACCGTCCAGTCGGACGCGGGGGGCACCTCGGCGGCGGGTTCGCGGCGCAGGCGCTCGAACGCGAGCGCCCCTGCGAGCAGGGCCGCAGTGCCGGCGGCATAGACGAGGGTCACGATGCCGTCGAAAGTGGCGAGGTAGACGACCGCGATGCTGAGTGCGAGCGCGGCGACCAGCACGGCGCCCGGCCCGAACGCGCCTTCATCCCTGCCGTCTGTCGCTTCGGCCGACCTCATCACCCCTCGCACGCCCTTGCCTCGCCCGTCAGTGGCATCGAGCCCCGGCCGGTACGACCGGGGCGCCCGTCAGGGAGCCTTCCTAGTTGGCGTTCAGCCTGCGGTCGAGACGCGCTTCCATCAGCGCGAGACGTTTTGCCCGCTTGCGCGCGACTATGACGCGCCAGATCGCGCTCGCCACGACATAGCCGAGTCCGGCCGATACGATCGCGAGGACGAGAAAGCCCACCACCGTCACCCCGGCCATCTGGGAGAAATCGACGAAGGCCTGCCACCAGGTGTTCTCGATCTGGCCGGTCGCATAGCCTGCGGTCGCGGCATCGATCCGGAGCATGAATGCGCCGATCCGATTGGCGATCACGATCCAGAAGGCCAGCGTGAAGGGATTGGTGACGAAGGTCACGAGCGCGGCGAGCGGCACGTTGGCGCGCGCGGGCAGCGCAAGGAAGGCGGCGAGGAAGATCTGGCCCAGCGGAATGATGAAGGCCGCGAACAGCCCGAGCGCCACCCCGCGCGGGACCGAGCGGCGGGTGAAGCGCCACAATTCGGGCGACAGGAAACGATGGGCGATCGGCGCCAGCCAGCGGTTCTTCGCCATCTGTTCGCGCGTCGGCATGTAGCGACGAATCGTGTCCGCAGCCCAGGTCTTCGAGCGGAAATTCGAGAAGAGATCGCGGATCATGAACAATCGCGGCCTTTGCGCCCGAAAAGCCGGGAAGGCAAGCGCTCCGCGTCGGGGTTCGGGTGCCGTGTCATCTCGGTCGATATGGGTACCGCGCGGCCCATGACCAGTGGGTGAACCGGACGTCCCGCAAAAGGGTGGCCGCGCGGCGCGCGCCCGGCGCGATCCCGGCGTTCAGCCGCGCTCACGCAGCAGGCGGGCCTTGTCGCGCTTCCAGTCGCGCTCCTTGATCGACTGGCGCTTGTCATGCGCCTGCTTGCCCTTGGCGAGCGCCAGTTCGACCTTCGCCCGGCCCTGCCCGTTGAAATAGATCGAGAGCGGGACCAGCGTCATGCCCTTGCGCTCCACCGCGCCGAACATGCGACCGATCTCGCGAGCGTGCAGCAGCAGCTTGCGCGGCCGGCGCGGTTCGTGGTTCTGGCGGTTGCCGTGGCTGTATTCGGGGATGTTCGAATTGACGAGCCAGACCTCTCCGTCCTTCACCTCGGCATAGCTTTCCGCGATCGACGCCTCGCCCGCGCGCAGCGCCTTGACCTCGGTCCCCTGGAGAGCAAGCCCGGCCTCGAACGTGTCCTCGATGGTGTAGTCGAACCGGGCGCGGCGATTCTCGGCGACGATCTTCTGCTTGTCGAAAGTCTTGGGTTTGGGACGGACCATGGTGGCGAGCGCCATAGGCCCTGCGCGCCGCTCTCGCAAATCCCGCGCGCACGGGTTGCGCCAAACGCGCTTGAAATTGCCCGAAAGTCTCGCATAGTCAGGCTGCTGCGGAATCTTGCCGTGGGTCGAACAGGGGGTTTCATGGGTCGTCGTCTCGCCGCATGGATCGGCGCGCTTGCGCTGTTCCTCGCCTTTTTCACTGTGCCCGCGCAGGCTGTCCCGGCATTGCCGCTGAGCGAATACGGCAACCTGCCCGAGGTCGAGTTCACCGCGATTTCGCCCTCGGGCGACCGGATCGCGCTCGTCGCCACGGTCAATGGCGAACGGATGCTGGTGGCGCTGCAAGACCAGTCCACGCCGATCCGCGCCGTCGCGGTCAATGACATGAAGATCCGCGGGGTCCGCTGGATCGGCGAGGAACGCCTGCTCATCATCACCAGCCAGACCGAGGACCTGCCGCTGGGCTTCACCACCGACAAGGCCGAATTCGAGATCGCGCGCGTGCTGCCGATCGTGGACGGACTGGAAGGCAACGTGATCTTCGGAGACATCCCGCGCTATCTCGATTCGATCGTCGGCAATTACGGCATCCGCCGGATCGACGGGCATTACTACGGCTTTTTCGGCGGGATGGAGCTTGCGCGAAGAGCGTCGGGGTCGCGCATCGGCTATGAATTCGACCACGGGCGCCCGCACCTCTTCAAGGTCAGCCTCGAGGATTTCAAGGTCGAGAAGATCAGCGCCGCCGCACGCGAAGGGTTCGACAAGGACTGGATCGTGGATGCGAACGGCGAGGTCGCCTACACGCTGGAGATCAGCGCCATGAGCGGCCAGTGGACGATCCGCAATGCCGGCGGCTCCGCGATCGCCGAAGGCCGGCAGGAACGCGGCGCGGTCGCGCTGGTCGGCCTCGGCTTCGACGGATCGAGCCTGATCTATGTCGAACAGGGGCAGGATCGCTCCCTCTGGTGGGAGATCGGCCAGGCGGGCGGCGAACCCCGGCCGTTCCTTTCCGAGACCGGGTTCGAGCGGCTGTTCTGGAACCCCGAAACCGGGCACCTGATGGGCTACACCCAGGGCGAGGGCGAAAGCGAGCGCCACGTCTTCGCCGACGAGACGCTGCAGGACAAGGCCGAGCGGGTGCGCGAAGCCTTCGCGCAGTTCGAGGCGACGATGTACGACTGGACCGCCGATCTGTCCGACGTGATCGTGCGCACCAGCGGCAACCTGGATTCGGGAACGGTCTATGCGGTCGATCTCGAAACGAACCGCGCCAACGCCATCGCCTATGAACGCCAGGCGATCGTGCCGGCCGCGGTCGGCGCGATATCGACCTTCGCCTATACCGCCGCCGACGGGCTGGAGATGGACGGAATTCTCACCCTGCCTCCGGGCCGAGAGGCGAAGGACCTGCCGCTGGTCCTGCTCCCGCATGGCGGGCCGGGGGCGGCGGACTATCCCGAATTCGACTGGTGGGCCCAGGCCTTCGCCTCGCGCGGCTATGCCGTGTTCCAGCCCAATTTCCGCGGCAGCACCCACCGCGACGCCGCCTTCCGCCGGGCCGGCTACGGCGAATGGGGACGCAAGATGCAGACCGACAAGTCGGACGGGCTCAAAGCGCTCGCCGAGGCGGGGATCGTCGATCCGGATCGCGCCTGCATCGTGGGCGCCTCCTATGGCGGCTATGCCGCGCTGGCGGGCGTGACGGTCCAGCAGGGCCTTTACAAATGCGCTGTCGCGGTCGCGCCGGTCAGCGACATTCGCGACATGTACATGGAGGATTACCGCGCCAGCGGGCGCGCGCGCACGACCCGGATCGCGCTGCGCGAACAACTGGGCGATCCGGGCCTGTGGAACGACGTCTCGCCGCTTCGCCTGGCGGACCGCGCGGATGCGCCGATCCTGCTGATCCATGGGCGCGACGACACGGTCGTGCCTTACACCCATTCGCTGCGGATGGCCGACAAGCTGAAGGATGCGGGCAAGCCGTTCGAATTCGTCACGCTCGATGGCGAGGATCACTGGCTGTCCCGGGCCGAAACGCGCCGGGCGATGCTCGAAGCGGCGGTCGCCTTCGTCGAGAAGCACAACCCGCCGCTTGCCGGCGGCTAGATCAGCCCGGCGAATTCGAGCGCTTCGTCGACGGCCCTGCGCGAGGCTTCGCTCGCCGGGACGAGCGGCAGGCGAACCTCGTCGGTGACATCCTCCATCACGCGGCTGAGCGCATATTTGACCGGCGCAGGGCTGGCATCGGAGAACATCGCGTAATGGAGCGGAAAGAGCCGGTCGTTGAGCTCGCGTGCCTTCGCCAGCTCGTTCGCCGCGATCGCATCGTGGAACTCGGCGCACAGTTTCGGCGCGACATTGGCGGTGACCGAGATCGCGCCGCTGCCGCCGGCCGCGCTGTGCGGCAGCCACAATTCGTCATTGCCCGACAATTGGCAGAAGTCGCGCCCGATCCCCATGCGGTGGTCGGCAACACGCGAGAGGTCGCCGCTCGCGTCCTTGATTGCGACGATCCGGTCGGGATAACGCCTGACCAGCTCGATCACCGTCTCGTCCTCGATGTCGGTGACGGTCCGCCCCGGCACGTTGTAGAGCACGATCGGCAGGTCGCTGTTCTCGGCGAGGAAGCTGAAATGGGCGATCAGCCCGGCCTGGCTCGGACGATTGTAATAGGGCGCGACGCACAGGCCCGCCGCCGCCCCCGCCTTCTTCGAGAAATTCATGTGGAGGAGCGCATTCCTCGTGTCGTTCGACCCGCAACCCGCAATCACCGGCACGCGGCCCGCGGCCTGTTCGACGCAGACCTCGATCACGCGGTGATGTTCCGCGTTCGAAAGGGTCGAGGCCTCGCCCGTGGTGCCGCAGGGGACGAGCGCGCTCGAGCCCTGATCGATCTGCCAGTCGACCAGCCGGCGAAAGGTCGCCTCGTCGAACGATCCGTCGCGGAAAGGAGTCACGAGAGCGGGAATTGAGCCGCTGAACATTGCAAATATCCTGTCACTCGAAGAAAAGCCGGAGCGAAAGCAGCGGGGTGCATCACCGGGATTCCCGGCTCCGCAATTCTTCCACCACTTCGGCGTTCAGGGCCTGATAAGGAGCCGCCCCCCATTATGTCCAGCATGGTCACACGAATGATGAAGCGGAAGCGCGCGCTCGCAGGGTTCCTCGCGGCGGGAACGGCGGCGGCGCTGGCAGGGCCGTTGCTCGCCCAGATCGCGGCCCCGCAGGACGCGGAGGACAGCCGCGCGAGCATGGTCGCCCGCCAGCCGGGCGAGATCGGCGCCGCGCTCGATCGCTGGGAAGCCTTGCTGTCGGACCGGACCTTCGGCTTTTCGGACTATGCCGGCTTCGTCATGAACTATCCCGAGTTCCCGCTTTCCGACACGCTGCGGGTGCGCGCGGAGAACACGCTCGATAAGGAGGCTCCCGCGCAGGCGGAAATCCTGCGCTATTTCGACCGCCAACCCCCGCTCACCAATGCGGGACGCGCGCGCTATGCGCTGGCGCTCGCCGGCGCGCAGCGGGCCGAGGCGTTCGACATCGCGCGCGAGGCCTGGCGCCAGGGCGTCATGAGCGATCCGGCCGAGCTTTACCTGCACAGCCTCTACCACGCCCGGCTTACCCCCGAAGACCACGCCGCGCGGATGGATGCGCTGCTCTGGCAGGGCGATGCCGATGCGGCGGCGCGGCAGATGACCCGCCTTGCCCCGGCGGACCGCGATCTCGCCATGGCCCGGCTCGCGCTACTCCGCGGGACGCTGCCCGAGGAAGCGGGCGTTTCCGTCCCGGCCGAGGCGATGCGCGATCCGGGCTATGTCTTCGCGCTGGCGAACCACCTGCGCCGCACGGGGCGGACGGCCGACGCCGTGCAATTGCTCGCCTCGCGCCCCGATTTCGCCCGCCCCGCGCAGGACGGCGCGGCGATGGTCGGCCTGATGCTCGCGCTGGCCGAGGCGGGCGGGCCGAGCAATGCCGTGCGCATCGCGGGCAAGGTCGACGACGTCTTCACCGAGAACCGCGACATTTCCGCTGGCTCCTTCCTGCTGCGCGATCGCTACACCGATCTCATGTGGCTGGGCGGGACCTCCGCCCTTTGGAGCCTCGGCGACGGGGCGCAGGCTGCGCCGCTGTTCCAGCGCTACGGCGAAGGCGCGCGCTCGCCGCTCACCCGGAGCAAGGGTTTCTACTGGGCCGGCCGCGCCGCGCGGGCTGCGGGCATGGAGGAGGATGCCGCCCGCTATTTCGAAATGGCGGCCGAACACCCTGAATATTACTACGGCCAGCTGGCGATCGGCGCATTGGGCCGCGAAATGCCGACGTTCGCGCCGCTTCCCGCGCCAGCGGTCGACCCGGCCACGCGCGCCGAATTCGAGCAGCGCCCGCTGGTCCGCGCGATCCGCGCGATTGCCTCGGACCGGCGCGACTGGCGGACCGAGCGGCGCTTCTTCGAGGCGCTGGGCGACAGCGCGACGAGCCCCCAGGACATGGCGCTGGTCGCGAGCCTCGCGCAAGAGACTGGGCTCGACGAAATGGCCGTCGTGCTCGGCATGAAGGCGGGCGAGAACGGCCTTCCCGGGTTCGAGCGGATCGGCTTTCCGGTGGTCGAGACCCCGGCCGTGGGCGACTGGACCATGGTCCATGCGATCAGCCGGCAGGAAAGCGAATTCGACCGCACCCGCGTTTCCCACGCGGGCGCGCGCGGCGTCATGCAGCTCATGCCCGGCACCGCGCGCGAACAGGCGGGCAAGCTTGGCGTGCAGTACATGTCGGCGAACCTGATCGGCGATCCGGCCTACAACATCCGCCTCGGCGATGCCTATTTCGCGCGGATGATGGATTATTACGGCGGTGCCTATCCGCTCGCGATCGGGGCCTATAATGCCGGGCCGGGCCGGGTGAACCAGTGGCTGCGGATGAACGGCGACCCGCGCAACGGCGAGATCGACTGGGTGACCTGGGTCGAGAAGATCCCGTCCAATTTCGAGACCCGCTATTACATCATGCGCGTGCTCGGCAATGCGGTGAGCTACAGCCACATGTATCCGGAAAGGGCCGGGCTGCCGCGCACGATCGACAGCTTCCTCCGGTAAGGGCCGCCTCGCCATGTCCTCCCGCCAGGGGCCGCCGATCACGCCCGCGGGCTATGCCGCGCTCAAGGCGCGCTACGATCACCTGCTCGGCACCGAGCGGCCGGCAATCGTCGAAATCGTCAGCTGGGCGGCCGGAAACGGCGACCGTTCGGAAAACGGCGACTATCTCTACGGGCGCAAGCGGATGCGCGAGATCGACCGCGAACTCGCCCGTCTCGCGCGGCGGATGAAGGCGGTGCGGGTGGTCGATCCCTCGCAGCAGCGCGATCCGAACCGGGTCTTCTTCGGCGCGCGGGTCGAGCTCGCCGACGAGGACGACGCGCGCAGGACCGTGACCATCGTCGGCGACGACGAACAGGACGCGGGTGCGGGGCGGATCGGGTGGAGCTCTCCCCTCGCCCGCGCGCTGCGCGGTGCCGCGGTCGGGGACGTCAGGACCGTGCGCCTGCCGACGGGCGAAAAGGAATGGGAAGTGATGGGCATAGCCTATGACTAGGCCCGCGCTCTGCCTCGCCGCGCTCGCCTTCCTCGCGCTTCCCCTAGCGGCCCAGTCGGGCGGGCGGGAAAGCCTTGGCGTCTATGCGAACTGGGCGGCGTTCCGCGATGCCGGCCCGCCGCGCTGCTATGCCATCGCAAGGCCGCGCGGGACCAACCGGGAGGCCGCCTTCGCCAGCATCGCGACCTGGCCCGAGCGCCGCGTCCGCTCGCAGCTCCACATGCGCCTCGCCCGCCCCGCCGCCGAGGGCAGCACGCCCGTCCTGCGGATCGGCTCGCGCCGCTTCGAACTCGTCGCGAGCGGGCGCGATGCCTGGGCGAAGGACGCCGCGATGGACGCCGCGATCGTCGCTGCGCTGCGCTCCGCCACCAGCCTCAGCGTGACCGCGCGCGGTGCCGCGGGCGGCCGCTTCACCAGCCGCTACGACCTCGACGGTGTCGCGACCGCGATGGACGCCGCGGTCGTCGGCTGCGCCGACCTGCGCTGACACGAAAAGGGGCCGGACGCAGCGCGTCCGGCCCCCTCGCTTACTGCCGGAAGGATCAGAAGCGCAGACCGACGCCGGCCATTACCTGGTGCCGATCGAGATCGATCCCGCCGAGATCGACATCGGGGATCGTGTCGTCCTCGAAATCCAGTTCGGCCTCGCTGTAGTTCGAATAGCGATATTCGAGCTTGGCGAAGGTGTTCGTGGCAAAGCGGTACTCCGCCCCCGCCCCCAGGCGATATCCATCGGCGTCGATCTTCTCGGCGTAATCCTCGCCGTCGAAAGTGCCCTCGCGGTTGTAGCGGGCATTGGTGTAGCCGCCCTTGGCATAGACGAGCAGCCCGGGCGAGGCGACGACCCCGGCGCGCGCGCCGAGATAGATGTCGCGCCCCGTATCGACCTGGCCGAGCCCGATGTCCTCGAAATTGCCGTCGTCGAACCCGGTATCGGCCGTTGAATCGGTCAGTTCCGCCTCGACGCCGACGACAATGCCGCCGAAATCATAGTCGTATCCCGCGCCCACGCCGTAGACGAGGCCCTCGATCGACTCGTCGTTGTCTTCGTTGAGGTCGTCATCGACCGTGTCGCCCGCCTTGCTCGCATCGAAGCCGGCAAGCGCTTCGAGCCGGAAGCCGGTGAAGTCGTCCTCCTCCTGCGCCATGGCGGGAGAGGAGACGGCGAAGGCCGATCCTGCAAGGAGGAATAGGGTGAGTTTTTTCATCTGCTTTCTCCGTCTTTCGTTGCACGGCGCCGTGGCCGTGTCGGACGGGGAACGGGTCGGTTTTTCCTTTTGTTTCATTAACATGGCGCAACAAGACGGTGTTGCGGAATGGCCACGAAACCCTCGCCGGGCCGTGATCTGCGTGCGCCGGAACGCAGCTTTCGAAATTCATCGACGAGGCGACGGGCACGGGCGGCGATTCGGGGAACCGCCGCGCGCCTCCTGCCTCGCGCGTGCGGGCTTTGCTTTGTTCGGGCCGAGCGACTATATGCCCGCGCGATCATGCCAGACACGAGCCTCATGACCATTCCCGGGCAGGTCGACCCGGTTCCCGTCGCGCGCGACATCACGCCGCGCGCGGACGGGCGCGTCGACCTCATCGGCCTGCCCAAGGCGCGGATCCGCGAATTGTTCGAGGAAGCGGGGCTCGACGCGAAGGCGGCAAAGCTGCGGGCCAAACAGGTGTTCCACTGGCTTTACCACCGCGGCGTCACCGCTTTCGAGGCGATGACCGACATCGCCAAGACCATGCGCCCGTGGCTCGCCGAACGGTTCGTGATCGGACGGCCCGAAGTGGTCGAGGCGCAGCACAGCGCGGACGGCACGCGCAAGTGGCTGCTGCGGACCAGCGACGGCCACGATTTCGAGATGGTCTTCATCCCCGACGAAACCCGCGGGACGCTATGCGTGTCGAGCCAGGTCGGCTGCACCTTGAACTGCACCTTCTGCCACACCGGCACGATGCGGCTGGTGCGCAATCTCACCCCGGGCGAGATCGTCGGCCAGGTCATGCTCGCGCGCGATGCGCTGGGCGAATGGCCGCGCGGGACGATGGCGGGGCTCGACGAGGTCGAGGAAGATCGGGGCCACTACACCGCCGACGGGCGCCTGCTCACCAATATCGTGATGATGGGCATGGGCGAACCGCTCTACAATTTCGACCATGTCCGCGATGCGCTGAACCTGGTGATGGATGGTGACGGGCTGGCCCTGTCGAAGCGGCGCATCACGCTGTCGACCAGCGGCGTCGTCCCGATGATGGAACGCTGCGGCAAGGAGATCGGCGTGAACCTCGCCGTGAGCCTCCACGCGGTCCGCAAGGAGGTGCGCGACGAGATCGTGCCGCTCAACCGCAAATACGGGATCGAGGACCTGCTGCAGGCCTGCGCCGACTATCCCGGCGCCTCGAACGCGCGGCGCATCACCTTCGAATACGTAATGCTCAAGGACAGGAACGACAGCGACGAGGACGCGCGCGAACTCGTCCGGCTGCTGCGCGCATACGATTTGCCCGCCAAGGTCAATCTGATCCCCTTCAATCCCTGGCCGGGCGCCGGCTACGAATGCTCGACCCCCGAACGCATCCGCGCCTTTTCCGACATCGTGTTCGAGGGCGGGATCAGCGCCCCCGTCCGCACCCCGCGCGGGCGCGACATCGACGCGGCCTGCGGCCAGCTGCGCACCGCGGCCGAGAAGAAGAGCCGCGCCGAGCGCGACCGCGAGGCTGCCGCCGCAGCCGCCGCCGCGGTTCCCTGACGCACGCCCGGACGCACGCGCCGCACGGCCCGTCCGGACCGGTTCCCGCCGGAACCACATAGGTTGCGGTTTTCGCCGCCGAAACAGCGCTTCAAGCGATTCTCCTGGTCCCCTCGCGCAGTCCCGCGCGAGGGTCGCACAACCAGGAAGGAGGCGCGAAACATGGCGGAAATTCCCGTAGAGAAGAAATCGTCCGGCAAGGGCTGGCTCTGGCTGCTGCTGGTGCTGCTCGTCGTCCTGGCCATCGCATGGTGGCTTCTGGCGGAAGCGAACGAGCCCGAGAACAACGATCCGGTCGCGGTCGAGGAGACCGAGCCCACGACGACCGGCGCAATGACGCTGAGCGCGGTCCTCACCGATCCTTCCGCCTATTACGGGCGCGAAGGCTTCGACGACACGGTCACGGTCGCAGGTCCGCTCACCGACAGGGGCTTCTGGATCGAAAGCGGGGGCAACCGGATGTTCGCCATCGTGATCGACGAGCCGCGCGAGCAGCCGATCGACATCAATGTCGGCGCGACGCTCGACATCTCGGACGGCACGATCCGCAACCCGGACGACATCGAGAATCTCCCCGGCGACGCGCTCGACGAAGACACGATCGCGGCGATGAAGGGCGAGGAGGTTGTCCTCGTCGTGGACGAGGACGACATCGCCATCAGCGAAACCGCATGAACGCGCGGCGACAAGGAGAGACGCCCATGAACACCGACGATTATGTCGATCTCGCCGATCTCGACGACTACCGGCTCGAGAACAGCGACCAGGACCTGCGCGGCCACGGGCTCTACAGCACGGACGGAACCCGGCTCGGCACGATCCGGCGGATGCTGGTCGATCCCGAGCGCGAGCATGTCGCGGCGCTCGTGCTCGACGACGGGCGCGGCGTGCCGGTGAGCGAGATCGAGATCCGCCGGGGCGAGGCCTATATCGATCCGGTCGAGGAAAGCCGCTGGTTCCGCACCCGGGACACACGGCGCGACGTCGAACGCGGGCCGGTCCCGGTGCGGCGGCGCGACCATCCGCGCGGGCCGGTCTGACGGGACGCGTCAGCCGCCGGTCCCGGTAACCCACAAGACGACCTGCCCCACCACCGCGAGGGCGCAGGTGATCAGCCCGAGGACGGGCACGATCTTCCACATGTTCGGCACGTCCTCGGGCTGGCTTTCGCGCTTCATCCGCCACAGCGCCGCGTTGACCGCGGCAAAGACGATGAGGATCGCAAGGCTCGTCCCGCTTGCCAGCGTCCCCAGCGGCACGAACAGCGCAAGCACGAGGATCGCCGCGAGCGAGGCCACCGTCGCGGCGATCGGGGTGTGCGTGGTGTCGTTCACCCGGCCGAATATCCCGGGCGTCGCCAGCAGGTCGTCCCGGGCCATGTCCATCAGCATCCGCGCCGCCGCGATCACCTGCGTAAGTGCGCCGTTCACGATCACGAACAGGCTCGAGATGGCGAGCGGCAGGGCGGGAAACCCGGAATCCTCGGTCGCGGCATAGACCAGGGGCGCGTCGGCCGAAGCGAGGGCGTCGATGTCGCTCCGCCCGGCGAGCGCGGCGGCAATGGCGAGGTAGAAGAAGAACACGATCAGCAGCACCAGCCACATGGCGAGCGGGAGCGTCTTCTTGACGTCCTTCACCTCCTCCGCGGTCTGGGCGACGTCGCCGAACCCGATGAAGGAATAGATCGCGAGGAACGCGCCCGCCATGATCGCGCTGACCGCCCCGGCGTCGCCGAGTTCGCCCCCCTCGACCAGCCTGTCCGGCCAGCCGGTCAGGCTGTCGCGCAGGAGCCAGAGCACGACCAGCAGCGTTGCAAGGCCGACGGCCGTGGTGACCGACATGAACCACGCGCTCTGCTTCATGCCCGCGATCGAGATTGCACCCAGCAGCACGACGAGGCTGCTCGTCGCGGCCCAGTGCGGTACGTCGAGAAAGCTGTTCAGGTAGGACACGAAACCGGTCGTGATGGTCGCGCCCGACACGATGTTGGCGATGATCATGATCCAGCCGATCACGCCTGCGAAATTGTCCGAGCCGAAGCCTTCGCGGATGTAGTCGACCGCCCCGCCCGCGCTCGGCACGCGTGCGGCGATCTCGGCAAAGCTCAAGGCGGTGAAGGCGGCGACAACCCCGGCGCTCGCATAGGCGAGCGGGGCCAATGTACCCGCCCTGCCCATGACCTCGCCGATGACGACGAAGATGCCAGCGCCCAGAATCGTGCCCGTCCCGTAGAGGATCAGGCTGGTCAGACCCATCGAACGCTTGAGTGGCATGGTTCTCCTTCGCTGTCGCCTCGTCCAACCAAGCCGCGAGGCGCGAGGGCGTTCCATGGCGCGACCGTCTCGTCGCCGACAGGGCGATTTCCAGCGGAAAGGCCGCTTCGGACACGCGATTGTTCAGCTGGCGTTCGTCTTGCATGAACAAAATTGACCTCGTCCGCATCACCGGACAGGAAAGGATCGGGTCATGAAGACGATTGCACTGCTCGCCGCCGCCGGATCGTTGGCCGCTGCCGCCGCCGCCACCCCTGCCGCCGCGCTCGACGTCGCGCCCCCCGCCCCGCAGGCCGCTGCCCTTGCCGGCTTCGGCAGCGGGATCGAGGCGCCCGCCGGTTTCGAGCGCGATCCGCCACCCCATGCCCGCTCCTGGGGCCGCCGCGACCGCGGCTGGGGCGAACGCTGGGACGACGACCGCTGGGACGATGACGACGACTGGCGCGAGCGCCGCCGCTGGCGTGACCGGGACCGCTGGAACGATCGGCGCTGGAACGATCGCCGCTGGGACGACCGGCGCTGGGAGGGCCGCAGGCTCGGTCGGCGCGACCGGATCTGGCGCGGGCGCGACGGCCGCTTCCACTGCCGCCGCGACGACGGCACCACCGGCCTCGTGATCGGCGCGGGCGTCGGCGCGCTGCTCGGGCGCGAGATCGACCGCGGCGACGTGCGCTGCCGCTGACGGACGCACCGCTGCGAAAGGAGGGCCGCCGGGCGACGCGTCCGGCGGCCCTTTCATTGCGAGTTGCCGCGGCGCGGGGGCGCTGATAGGGCTCGTTCCGATGCTGCTCAGGGCGCACCAGATGGAAGGACCGCGATGACCCGCCCCGCGATCCTCGTCACCGGCGGCGCGACCCGGATCGGGGCGGCCCTCGTCACCGGTTTCGCAAGGGCGGGCTGGCACGCTTTGATCCATTACAACAGTTCGGGCGACGCCGCAGAGGAACTCGCCCGGTCCTTGCCCTCGGCCGAGACGGTGCGCTGCGACCTCGCCGATGACGAGGCGGCGCGCGCGATGATCGAAGACCTGGCCGCGCGGCTCCCCGACTGGCGCTGTCTCGTCAATTCGGCCGCGCTGTTCGAATATGACGGTGTCACCGATTGCGACCGCGAAACGTATCACCGTGCGATGCAGGTCAACGCCCTTTCCCCCGCGCGGATGGCGCAGGCCTTCCTCGCCCACGCGCGCAGCGGCGCGGGGCGCGTCGTGATCCAGGTGACCGACATGAAGATCGCCAATCCCAACCCGGATTTCTTCAGCTACACCATGTCGAAACACGCGCTCGCCGCGACGATCGCGATGCTGGCGAAGGGCGCGATGCTGGCGAAGGGCGCGGCGCGGACCGAGGATCGGATCTACGGCCTCGCGCCGGGCGCGATCCTCGCCAGCCACGACCAGCGCGAGGAGGAGACCGAGGTGTCGCACCGCCTGAACCTGCTCGGCCGCAAGACCGGCGTGGAGGAGATCGTCGCCGCCGCGCGCTTCCTCGCCACCCGCGCGATGCGCAGCGGATCGTCGATCTTCGTCGATTCCGGGCAGCACCTGCTCGACCAGGACCGCGACGTGATCTGGCTCGCGCGCGAGAAGGTTTCGAAGGGCATGGCATGAAGCACGCGCTCTCGACCCGGTTGTGGCACTGGATCAACGCGGTGGCGGTGGTGGTGCTGTTCATGTCGGGCCTGACGATCTCGAACGCGCACCGGCGGCTCTACTGGGGCAAGGCCGGCTGGGCGCCGGAAGAAGCCTGGCTCGAGGTGATGCGTTTTCCGGGCTGGGCGACGCTGCCGATGTTCCGCTACGATCTCGCCGAGGCGCGCGACTGGCACAACACCGCGGCATGGGTGTTCGCCCTCGGCCTCCTCGCCTACTGGATCGTCATCCTCTTCAACGGCCATTTCCGCAGCGACATAGCCGCCGGCCCGCGCGCCTATCGCCCCTTTGCGATATGGGCAACGATCAGGGGCTACCTGACGGGCGCGAGCCGCCGCGCGGAGAAAACCGACTACAACCCGCTCCAGCGGATCGCATATGCCTTCGTGCTCGGCGTGTTCCTGCCCGGCATGGTGCTGACGGGCCTCGCGATCAGCCCGGGGATCGAGCCCGCCGCACCCTGGCTGGTCGAGGCCTTCGGCGGGCGACAGAGCGCGCGGAGCCTGCATTTCATCTTCGCCTTCGCCCTGCTCGGCTTTTTCATCGTCCATGTTGCCATGGTCTTCGTCGCCGGGCCGGTGAGGACCCTGTCGGGAATGCTCATCCCGAGTTTCCGCAAGGAGAAAGCCCATGGCTGAGATCGGACGCCGCCACCTGCTCGCAGGCCTCGCCGCGCTCGGCGCGGGGGCCTGTTCGCGCGTGGGCGAGAGCGAGAACGCCGGTTCGATCTTCGATGCCGCCGAAAGCTGGCACCGCGAAGCCCACCGGATTCTCGCCGGGCGCGAACGGCTCGCGCCCGAGTTCGAGCCTTCCGACATCTCGCCGAACTTCCGCGGCAATGGGTCGCTGACCGTCGACACGCCCGAATACCGCGAGGAACTGGCGAACGGCTTTCCCAACTGGCGGCTGGAAGTCACGGGCCTCGTCGCCAAGCCGCTCAGCCTCTCGCTCGAAACGCTGCGCGCCCTTCCGCAGCGGGTGCAGATCACCCGGCACGACTGCGTCGAGGGCTGGAGCGCGATCGGCGAATGGACCGGCCCGCAGCTTTCGACCATCCTCGATGCCGCCCGCGTCCTGCCCGAGGCCAATTTCATCGTCCTGCGCTGCGCCGATACGCTCTATGGTCGCCGCTATTACGAGAGCGTCGACATGGTCGATGCCTATCACCCGCAGACGATCATCGCCCACCGGCTGAACGGCGAGAACCTGCCCGAGAAGAACGGCGCGCCCTTGAGGATGCGGATCGAGCGGCAGCTGGGCTACAAGCACGCGAAATACCTCACGGGGATCGAAGCGGTCGCCAGCCTCGATGCCATCGGCGAGGGCAAGGGCGGTTTCTGGGAGGATATCGCCGATTACCAGTGGTATGCGGGGATCTGATGCCGCGATATTGACACCGCCGAAAGCGCGTCCATCTTGGCGCGCCAGGCCGAAAGCGCGTCCATCTTGGCGCGCCAGGCGTCGCCGGATCGTCCCGGCGAACAGGGAGCAGGCATGAGCAAGGCGCTTCTCGACCGTTTCCTCACCCGCGCCGTCGAACGCGGGCGGCTCGGCGTGGTCTTCGCCGATGGCGAGGCGCGGGTCTATGGCGAGCAGGCCGAAGGCTTTCCCGACATCGTGATCCGCTTCACCGACGACGCCGTGCCGCGCGACATCGTGTTCGACCCGCGGCTGGGCGCGGCGGAGGCTTTCATGGACAGGCGGCTCGTGATCGAGGAAGGCGACGTCATGGGTCTCGTCGGTCTGCTTCGCATGAACGGGCGGTGGGAGCGCGGCGGCGACCGGCTGCGCCCGAGCCTGCCCAAGCGGCTCGTCAACACGGCGGCAGTCGCGCTCGACCGGTTCAACGACGCGGTGCGCGCCCAGCGCAATGTCGCGCATCATTACGACATCGGCAACGCGCTCTACGCCCTGATGCTCGACCCGGAGCATTTCCAGTATTCCTGCGCCTACTGGAACGAGGATCATTTCGGGCCGGGAATGACGCTGGGGCAGGCGCAGGAGGCGAAGCTCGCGCACATCGCGGCGAAGCTCGCGATCCGGCCCGGGCAGAAGGTGCTCGACATCGGCTGCGGCTGGGGCGGGATGGCGATCTACCTGGCCCGGAAATACGATGTCGAGGTGACCGGCATCACCCTTTCGTCCGAACAGGCCGCGCTTGCGCGCAAGCGGATCGCCGACGCGGGCGTCGCGGGGCAGGTGACGATCGAGCTGGTCGACTACCGCGATTTCGCGGCCTCCGGACAGACCTTCGACCGGATCGTTTCGGTCGGGATGTTCGAGCATGTCGGCCAGGCGCAGTTCGACACCTTCTTCGAATGCTGCGCGCGGATGCTCGATCCGATGGGCGTCATGCTGATCCACACGATCGGGCGGATGGGATCGCCCGGCGCGACCGATGCCTTCACGCGCAAGTACATCTTCCCCGGCGGTTACATCCCCGCCCTCTCCGAAACCGTCGCCGCGTCCGAGAAATTCCGCCTGATCGCCGCCGATGTCGAGGCGCTGCGGGTCCACTACGCCAGGACCATCCGCCAGTGGTACGCGAACTGCATGGCCAACAGGGACGCGATCGTCGCGCTCCACGACGAGCGGTTCTTCCGGATGTGGACCTTCTACCTCGCGGGCGCCGCCACCGTGTTCGAACACGGCAGCATGTGCAATTACCAGATCCAGTACATCCGCGACCGCCGCGCCCTCCCCCTGACCCGCGACTGGATCGCGCAGGAGGAGAAGCGGCTGCTCGCCCCGGCGGGCTGACACGCGGCGCGCTTCGCCGGGCCCGCGTGGACATGGTCCATGAACCGGCATCGTCGCAGCGGATGCGGACCCAGATGCGGGCAGCATCGGATCATGACGGCAGACGCCGAACCCCGGGGGCGATTGCCTATCGCCGCCCCCGCTGATACGGGCGCTCGATCTTCTCGCGGGCCACGGCCCGCCACGCATCCGGGACATGAGAATGAGCGACATCAAACGCGTCGTCCTCGCCTATTCGGGCGGCCTCGACACTTCCGTCATCGCCAAGTGGCTGAGCGTCGAACGCGGACTCGAGGTCGTCACCTTCACCGCCGACCTCGGCCAGGGCGAGGAGATCGAACCCGCGCGCGACAAGGCCCGCGCCATGGGCATTCCTGACGAGCACATCTTCATCGAGGACCTGCGCGAGGAATTCGTGCGCGATTTCGTCTTCCCGATGATGCGCGCCAATGCCCGCTACGAAGGCGACTACCTGCTCGGCACCTCGATCGCGCGCCCGCTCATTTCCAAGCGCCTGATCGAGATCGCGCGCGAAACCGGGGCCGACGCGATCGCCCACGGCGCGACCGGCAAGGGCAACGACCAGGTGCGTTTCGAATTGTCGGCCTATGCGCTCGACCCGAACATCAAGGTCATCGCCCCGTGGCGCGAATGGGACCTGACCAGCCGCACCGCGCTCATCGCCTGGGCGGAGGCGCACCAGATCAAGGTCCCGACCGACAAGCGCGGCGAAAGCCCGTTTTCGACCGATGCGAACCTCCTCCACACCTCGTCCGAAGGCAAGGTGCTCGAGGACCCGTGGGAGGAGACGCCCGATTACGTCTATTCGCGCACCGACGACCCGGAGGACGCGCCAGACAGCCCCGAATATATCGAAATCGGCTTCGAGCGCGGCGACGGGATGTCGCTCAACGACGAGGCGATGTCGCCCGCGGCCCTGCTCGCGGCGTTGAACGACCTCGGCCGCAAGCACGGCATCGGCCGGCTCGACCTCGTCGAAAACCGCTTCGTCGGCATGAAATCGCGCGGGATGTACGAGACGCCGGGCGGCGAGATCTACGCCCGCGCGCATCGGGGGATCGAACAGATCACGCTCGATCGCGGCGCCGCGCATCTCAAGGACGAGCTGATGCCGAAATACGCCGAGCTCGTCTACAACGGGTTCTGGTTCAGCCCGGAGCGCGCGATGCTGCAGGCCGCGATCGACCTTTCCCAGGAGAAGGTCACCGGCACGGTGCGGCTCAAGCTCTACAAGGGCCTCGCGAGCGTGGTCGGGCGCAAGTCGCCCCATTCGCTCTATTCAGAGGCGCACGTGACCTTCGAGGACGATGCCGGGGCCTATGACCAGAAGGACGCGGAAGGCTTCATCAAGCTGAACGCGCTGCGCCTGCGCCTTCTCGCTCAGCGGGACCGCTGAACGGGCGAGTCGGCGCAGGGCGGGGCGCGATCCGCGCAAGATCCGAAAGGCGCGGCTTTATCGATCTTGCCCGAAATCCCGCGTGGTCGGCCCAGGAATGCCGAATGCGCGCCGGGAAATGCGACGGACGGTTGAGTTGTCCACCGCTCTCCACAGCTAAACCGGGGAAAAGTGGATAAGTCGGGCTTGCGCCGCTTGCCCGAATGGACGTGGAGGCGCAATCTCAAGCTGTCTTCGGAACGGGAAACGGCGGAAGAACGAGGCGTCAAAGCCTTGAAATCCCAAATTTTTCCCGACCAAAGATCGCGTCGGCGACTGTCCGCGCGCTGTCTGAGAGATGGAATGCAGGAAGCCTCGGCCGAATGCAAGCCGTCTTGTCCGAGGATGGCGCGACGCAAAGTCGGCGTGAAGGCCGCGATCCCGGCCGGCAAGGTGAAGCACGAAGGGTCCTCGGACCCGGACCTGGCCCGCCCTTGCCAGCCGCACGGGATCACGGTCTCGGCCCGGCAGGCAGCCGGTCGGCCATGCGAAGGACCCTCACGGGACCGGCGCAGGCCGGACGGAAAGGCCACCAGGCCGGATGCCGGCGCGAGCGCCGGTGAGGAAGCCCTCGGGCTTGGCCGCGCCTCCGGGCGAGGCCGCCGAGGGCCAAGACATCGGGCGCCAAGCGCGCTGTCTGGAACGAGCGAGGACGACGGTCCGCCGGAATTCTCGCCCGCAGAAGAGAGCGACCACGCGCCGGTGAGAGTGGGGTCGGCAGTAATGCCGGCCCCATTTGCATGACCCCTCCCCTTCCCAGCCCGCCGGAGAATCCGCGCCGCCCCGGATGCCGTCGGGGCGCATTGCGGCTTGTTTGCGGCGCGGAACACGGCAGACGGCTCCTGCCGCGCGACATCCTGAGCCGCCCGGATTGCCTTTGTCCATTGCGCCGCGATAAACCGCCCGGCCATGGGGAAGTTCCATCCGACATCGGCAGTCCGCTCCCGCGCCGCCTCCCGGTGCCTCGCGCTCGGCCTCGTGCTTGCCGCAGCCGCGCTCGGCACGGGTCCCGCTGCGGCGCAGGATCGCCTGGTCGCCGACGACAGGCGCGAACTCGCCGCCAGCGCCGCACCGCCGGGCCAGAACGCCAGCCCCGCCGGCGAAGCCCCTTCCGACAGCGCCGCCCTCGCCTCCGCCCCAGCCCCGTCCCGCCAGCCGCGCGACGCGCGCACCGCCGGCACCGCGCCCGCCTCCTTCGCCGCCGCCTTCTCGACTCTCGCCGAGGCGCCGCGCCCCGACCTCGCCGTGCCCGAAAGCGCGGTCGACATCGATGCGATCGAGCCCGCGATCGAGATTCCCGCCTTCCGCAGCCTCGGCAGCGGCACCGCCTCCTATTACGGGCGGCGTTTCCACGGGCGGCGCACCGCCAATGGCGAGCGGTTCGACATGAACGCGCTCACCGCCGCGCACCGCACCCTGCCCTTCGGCAGCCTGGTGCGCGTCACCAATCCTTCGAACGGGCGGAGCGTCACGGTGCGGATCAACGACCGCGGGCCGTTCAGCCGGGGCCGGGTGATCGACGTCAGCCGCGCCGCCGCCGAGGAGCTCGGCCTGATCCGCCGCGGCCACGCCCCGGTGGAACTCGAACTGCTCGAATAGCCCCCCGGACCGGGCTTTCGTGAAGGTTACAAAGTTTACACCCTGTCACCTTTTCTTCCCGGCCCTTTTTCCCTGCAAATCAAAGCCTTGTCCGCATTTTCGCAGCGCGGACGAACACCGGGGCGGCGCGCGAAACCGCGCCCCCGTGCCGCCCGGAGCGTCCGAAGCCCCTTCCCGCGGCATCGCGTGAAGGCATCGGCGCGCCTTCAGGGCGCCGCGCGCAAACCGGCCCGTGCCCGCACCGCGCGCGCATAGCCCGTCCGGCGCGTGTAGGACAGCGTCCCGCGCCCCGCGCGGTCAGGGCGCCATCATCGGCACGAGCTGCCCGCGGATCGCGCCGTCGGGATAGGGTTCGTTGTGGACGTTGACGTAGAAGCCCGCGGGATCGCCCAGGATTTCCTGCGCGAGCGTGCCCTCGATCATGGTGCAGCCCTCGGCGGTTTCGCCGGACTGCGGGGCTTCGAGGGGGACGACGGGCGGACCGTTCTCGCCCGCCCCGCCGCGATGGATGTGCGCGGCGGTGGCCGGTTCGATGCCGGTGGCGAAGAGCTCGTAGCAGAGCTCGCCATCCTGGGCGAGCGCGGCCTCGAAGCCGCCGGTGCCGTCCGCCGCGCCCCGGGGCACCTCGTTCGCGCCCTCGAGCTCGGCCGCGAGGGGCATTCCGTTGCCGGGATCGGAGGCGGTGGTCGAACAGGCCGAAAGCGCCAGCGCGGCGGCAAGGCCCATGGCGGCGGTGGCGAGGTGGCGGGGTGCAGGGGTCATGGGATGCTCCTTCGCTTGCGTTTTGTGCAAGAGGTCAGCGAATGGGGGAGCGGGTGGTTCCGGGGGACAATTGAGACTCATCCACCCCCCTCGCCAAGCCCGTCATTGCGAGGAGCCGAAGGCGACGCGGCAATCCAGGGCCTCTGCGCGAACCGCTCTGGATTGCTTCGCTCCGCTCGCAATGACGGGCGTCATTCCGCTGCCTCCCGCGCGCCGCACAGCGCCCTTGCCGCCTGAGGCCCCCGCCTGCGCGGGGGCTCGCGTGGGGACTCGGGGGGCCGCGTGGGGCGGGGTCGGGTGGCCCCTTTCTCCGCGTCTCCCTTCCCTCTGCGCTCCCTGCGCGAAACAATCGGCGCAAGGGTGGGCCGGTGCGCCGCCGGGGCCTCGCTTCCCGCCATCTTCGCGCCTTCGCGTGAACCGGGACCCCGCGAAAGCCGGGCGTGCCCCTCCACCGCCTGCGGCGGTCCCTCCTTCGACAGGCTCAGGACAGGCTCTCCCCGGTCCGGGGAGGATTACTCCGCCGCCTCCCGCGTTCCGCGCAGCAGCGGCTTCAGGTAATGGCCGGTAAAGCTGCGCGGCTCGCGCACCACGTCCTCCGGCGTGCCCTCCGCCACGATCTCGCCGCCGCGCACGCCGCCTTCCGGCCCCAGGTCCACGATCCAGTCGGCGGTCTTGATCACGTCGAGATTGTGCTCGATCACCACCACCGAATTGCCCTGCTCCACCAGCCGGTGCAGCACTTCCAACAGCTTCCTCACGTCCTCGAAATGCAGGCCCGTCGTCGGCTCGTCGAGGATGTAGAGCGTCTGCCCGGTCGAACGCCGCGCCAGTTCCTTGGCGAGCTTCACCCGCTGCGCCTCGCCCCCCGAAAGGGTCGTCGCCTGCTGGCCGACCTTGACGTAGCCGAGGCCGACCTCGTTCAGCATCCGCATCTTGTCGCGGATCGACGGCACCGCCTTGAAGAAGCCCTCCGCGTCCTCGATCGTCATGTCGAGCACGTCGGCGATCGAATGCCCCTTGAACTTCACCTCGAGCGTTTCGCGGTTGTAGCGCCTGCCCCCGCACTGTTCGCAGGTGACGTAGACATCGGGGAGGAAGTGCATCTCGATCTTGATCAGGCCGTCGCCGGTGCACGCCTCGCAGCGGCCGCCCTTGACGTTGAAGGAGAAGCGCCCCGGCTTGTACCCGCGCGCCTGCGATTCCGGGAGGCCTGCGAACCAGTCGCGGATCTGGGTGAAGGCGCCGGTGTAGGTCGCGGGGTTGGACCGCGGGGTGCGGCCGATGGGGGACTGGTCGATCTCGATCACCTTGTCGCAGTGTTCGAGGCCCTCGATCGCGTCGTGCTTGCCGGCGATGATGCGCGCGCCGTTCAGCACCCGCGCCGCGCCCGCATAGAGCGTGTCGATGGTGAAGGAGGACTTGCCCGAACCGGATACGCCGGTGATGCAGGTGAAGGTGCCGAGAGGGATGCTGGCGGTGACGCCCTTGAGGTTGTTCGCGCTCGCGCCCTTCACCGTCAGGAACAGGCCGTTGCCCTTGCGCCGCCGGTCCGGCACCGCAATCGCGCGGCGGCCCGTCAGGTAATCGGCGGTGAGCGAGCCCTTCGCCTTCATCACCTGCTTGAGCGTGCCCTGCGCCACCACCTCACCGCCGTGCACGCCCGCGCCGGGGCCGAGATCGACGATGTGGTCGGCGGCGCGGATCGCGTCCTCGTCGTGTTCGACCACGATCACCGTGTTGCCGAGGTCGCGCAGGCGTTTCAATGTTTCGAGCAGCCGGTCGTTGTCGCGCTGGTGGAGGCCGATCGAGGGTTCGTCGAGCACGTAGAGCACGCCCGACAGCCCGCTGCCGATCTGGCTGGCGAGGCGGATGCGCTGGCTCTCGCCCCCCGACAGAGTGCCGCTGGTGCGGTCGAGGTTGAGGTAGTCGAGGCCGACGTTGTCGAGGAAGCCCAGCCGCTCCCGGATCTCCTTGAGGATCGCGCGGGCGATCTGGGACTGCTGCGGGGTGAGGTGATCGTCGGCCCCGGCAAACCACGCCTTCGCCTCGGCGACGCTCATGCGGACGGGTTCGGCGATGTCGATCGGGCCTGTCGGGCCGGGGATCTTGACGCTCAGCGCCTTTTCGTTGAGCCGCTTGCCCCCGCAGGCCTCGCAGGGCTGGGCGGTCTGGAACTTCGAAAGCTCCTCCTGCATCCACGCGCTTTCGGTCTGGCGCATCCGGCGGTTCAGGTTCCCGATCACGCCCTCGAACGGCTTGGTGACGGTGTATTCCTTGCGCCCGTCCTTGAAGGTGAGCGGGACCGGCATCCCGCCCGTGCCGTGAAGGATGATCATGCGCTGATCGGGCTCCAGATCCTTCCACGGCGTCGTCAGGTCGAAATCATAGGCTTTCGCAAGGCTGGCGAGGACCTGCATGTAATAGGGCGACGGCGGGTTGGACTTGGCCCAGGGCACGATCGCGCCCTGTTTCAGCGTCAGCGCCTCGTTCGGCACGACGAGCTGTTCGTCGAACAGCTGCTTTTCCCCGATCCCGTCGCAGGCCGGGCACGCGCCCTGGGGGCTGTTGAAGGAGAACAGGCGCGGCTCGATCTCCTCGATGGTGAAGCCGCTGACGGGGCAGGCGAACTTCTCGGAAAAGACGATGCGGTTGGGCGGAATGCCGACGCCCTTCATCGCGCCGCCCGCATCCGCGTCCTCACCCTCGCGCCCCGGCACGACGCCGTCGGCGAGGTCGACATAGGCCAGCCCCTCGGCGAGCTTGAGCGCGGTCTCGAAGGAATCGGCCAGCCGCGTTTCCAGCCCCTCCTTCACCGCGAGCCGGTCCACCACCACTTCGATGTCGTGCTTGAACTTCTTGTCGAGCGCGGGCGCTTCCTCGATCGGGTAGAATTCCCCGTCGATCCGCACCCGGGTGAAGCCCGCCTTCTGCCATTCGGCGAGCTCGCGGCGGTATTCGCCCTTGCGCCCGCGCACCACCGGCGCGAGCAGGTAGAGCCGCGTGCCCTCGGGCAGGGCCATGACCCGGTCGACCATGTTCGAGACGGTCTGCGCCTCGATCGGCTCCCCCGTCGCGGGGCTGTAGGGCGTGCCGACCCTCGCCCAGAGCAGGCGCATGTAGTCGTAGATCTCGGTCACGGTCGCGACGGTCGAGCGCGGGTTCTTCGAGGTCGTCTTCTGCTCGATGCTGATCGCAGGGGACAGCCCGTCGATATGTTCGACATCGGGCTTCTGCATCATCTCGAGGAACTGGCGCGCATAGGCCGACAGGCTCTCGACATAGCGGCGCTGGCCCTCGGCATAGATGGTGTCGAAGGCGAGGGACGACTTGCCGCTCCCGGACAGGCCCGTGACGACGATCAGCGCATCGCGCGGCAGGTCGATGTCGATCCCCTTGAGGTTGTGCTCGCGCGCGCCGCGGACGCTTATCTTGGTAAGGCTCATGGGAGGGCTGTGTTCCGGAAATGTTCGTGGGTGTAAAGAGACGGCGTGGCTGCGTGCACAGGCTGGACCGGGGGCGAAATGGCCCCGGGGACGCGCGATTGCAACGGACGGGAACGCGGCTTGGTTTCCGCGCCCCCGTCCATCGTGCGGCGCGAATCCGGCAAGGGACGCAGGACCCGCTCCGCGGCGCGTCGCGCGGGGGCCGGGGCGCGGACATCGGCGGGCGGTGCATCTGCCGGCCGGCGGCGCACGTCCACCCCGTTCCGCCGGTCGGGATGGCCCGCACAGCGCCCGATTCCGCCGAAAAACGGCCCGCGAGGCGACCTACAGAAAAGATCAAGTCCCCAAGACTTCAGGAAATCCTATGCTGGGCTTCTCGTTGCAAGTCCTCGTGGCACCCTTCGGGTCGCACCAGTATGGGGCCTCCACGCCGCTTCATCGAGACAAGGGCCGGCCGTCGGCGCATCGCCCCCGAGCATGGCGGGACGAGGCGCCTGGCCGGCCCCTTTTTCCCGCTTTCCGGCCCGGATGATTGCCTGCCCGCAACCGGCGTGAGGCGCGCCTCGCCTGTGGCGCGAGGTTAAGCAATGCCGCGCGCCTGTGCGCTTTCGGGACGCGTGTGCCGGGACGCTCGCCGGTCTCCTTTGGGCGCGCTAGGCGCGAGGGGGTGACACGTGCCCGCATCCTCAAACGCGCTCCCGAACCGCCGCAACCGCCGCCGCCGCCCCGACCCGCGCGCGCACGGCGCAGGAGCGGGGCCGCTTTCGGCCGCCAGCTGACGGGGAAGGTGCGCGCGATGCTGCGCGAAGGATTCCGGATCGTCGCGCGGGTCGACCGGGCCGTGCCCCGGTCGCCCCTGCCGTTCGAGACGGTGCAGAAACGCCTCGGCGCGCTCGGCTCGGGCGCGGTCGTCTTCGCGGTGCTCGCGGCCGGTCCCGGCTTCGCGCTGGGCGATCTTGCGGGCCTTGCGACCGCCGGCGAGAGCCGCCCCGCGCTCGGCGAACCCGCGCCGCCCCGGCTCATGCCGTTCGAACGGGCCGGGACGAACTTTCCCGGTTCCGCCTTCTACTATCTCGCCGATCCGCCCCGGCGCGCGGCGCTGATCGCCCTGCCCGAAACCGATCCGCTCGCCGCCGGGGGACTGCGCTCGCCGGGCGAGGCGCTCGACCCCGGCCCGGCGGCGGCCCCCTTCCTCGCCGCGAGCGGAAACCCGAGAGCGGAGCAATGCCTTGCCGAAGCGGTGTTCTACGAAGCGGCCAGCGAGAGCGAGGCGGGCCAGCGCGCGGTCGCGCAGGTCGTGCTCAACCGCGTGCGCCACCCGGCCTGGCCGAACAGCGTGTGCGCGGTGGTGTTCGAGGGCGCCGAGCGCGCGACCGGGTGCCAGTTCACCTTCACCTGCGACGGCAGCCGGGCGCGCCCCGCCGCGGGCGCGGGTTGGGAACGGGCGCGGCGGATTGCGCGGATGGCGCTGGCGGGCGAGGTCTATGCCCCGGTCGGGCTGGCAACGCATTACCACACGCTGTGGGTCGCGCCGCGCTGGGCCGGCGGTCTCGACCATGTCGGCACGATCGGCGCGCACCGCTTCTACCGAGCGCGCGGCCGGGCGGGTTCGCTCGCCGCGTTCGACACCGCCTATGCCGGCGTCGAACCGGGCCTTGCGGACCCTGGCGCCGGATCGGCGCGCGGGAAGCCTGCGGGCGCGCCCCCGGCGCGGGCCGGGGGTGCTGCGGCGCCCCTTGCCAGCCCCGCCCCCGACGCCGAGGCCGGGCCGAGCCTTTCGGGCGAAATCGCACTGCGGCCTGGAAACGCGCCGGTTTCCCCGTCCGAGCCCGCCGCCGCCCCGGCTGCGGGAAGCGGCAGTGTGCGCGAGGAATACCGCGCCGCTGGCCGCTGGAAAACCCGCCCGGAAAGCGCCGACAGCGCGGCGCGCAAGGCCCCGAGGATCGCGGTCGAGCCGCTCGGCGAGTGATCCGCGCCGCCTTCCGCCCGGCTTGCGGCCTAGTCCGACGACAGGCGGGGAGAGAGCGAAAACGCCGCTGCGATAAAGGGTTAACGGACGCGAAACCCTGCCTCGTCACCAAGCCTTAGCGCGCTTTCCCCTAGGTCGGATGTCATCAGATCAACCCCTGCGCCCGCCCCTTGGCGCGCTTCCCCGGCCTCGCCCCGCGGCATTCGCCCGCCACGCGTCGCCGGACGAGCCGCTGCCGGGCGAGCCGGAACCCGGGAAACCGCGCGCCCATGACGATCCATTTCGCGGCCGCCTTCGGCACTGCCCCCGCCCGCGCCTGCGCCCCCATCGCGCGCGGCCTCGTGCGCCGGGCACGCGAACGCGCGGCGAACGACAACAGCGCCGCCGAAGGTCGCGCCGATGCCCGCCCGCGCGGCTCTGCCGCACCCGCCCGCCGCCGCGCCCCGAGCGAGGCGGTGCTGCGCGCTGCGCTGCGCCATTTCGCCGAACATGGCCTCGGCGCCGCCCGCGCCGCGCGCGCGCGGGCCGAGGCCGCCTTTTTCGCAGGCGACCGGCCGGCCTATGACTGGTGGCTCGAAATCACCCGCACGCTCGACCGCCGCCTTGCGCTCGAGGTTGCGGGCGAATCCGGACCGACCCCTGGCTGAAGGGTCCGGCCCGCCCAAGTCGCGGATTTCACGCGTGGAAAGGGGTAAGCACCGCGTTAACCCGACCTTGACCACTTCGGGCTAGGCCGGAGGCGATATGAATCTGACCGGCCCCTTCGCGAGACTGCTCGGCCTCGCGCCCCGTCAGCGTGCGGACCGCGTGTCCGCGCGCGCGCGCCGCCTGCTGGTCAAGTCGCTCTACACCCAGCCTGCGAGCCTTGCGATCGGCGCCCTCGCCGGCATTGCCGCGACCGGGGTTTCGGCGCTGGTGGCCGGGCTGCCGCAGCTCTATCTCGGTGCCAGCGTCCTCACGCTCATCGCGATCGCGCGCGTGCTCGCCGCGCTCGGCCTGTCGCCCGACAGCGGGCGGACCAGCACCTTCAAGCTGGAGATCATCTACGAGATCGGCGCCTTCAGCTATGCGCTGGTGATCGGCCTGGTCGGAGCGATGACGCTGTGGCTCGATGCGCCGGGCGAGGTGCAGGTGCTGATGGTGGCGAACACGCTGTGCTACGGCGTCGGCGTGTCGGCGCGCAATGCGGGCCGGCCGAGCATCGCGATCGGCCAGCTCACCCTTTCGCTGCTGCCGATCATGGCGGCCTGCGTGATGCGGGGATCGCTCGCGCTGATCACGCTCGCCGTGACGATCGCGCTGCTGATCCCGGCGATGATGTCGATCGTGCTCAACATCTCCAAGGTCCTGCGCGAATCCATCGCCTCGGCCGATCGCAGCTCGCTGCTCGCCGACAAGATGCAGCTGCTCGCCCGGACCGATGTCGTCACCGGGCTCGCCAACCGGGCGGGGCTCAACCATGCCATGGTCGAGACGATGATGGCGATCGAGGAGGATGCGCGGCTCGCGCTGATCTGGATCGACCTCGACCGGTTCAAGGAGGTCAACGACCTGCTCGGCCATCCGGTCGGCGACCGCGTGCTGACCGAGGTCGCGCGGCGGCTGCGCGAGGTTTCGCCGCCGGAGGCAACGGTGGCGCGCTTCGGCGGGGACGAGTTCGTGGTCTTCACGCCGGTCGACGACCGCAAGATGGCCGAACGCATCGCGAGCGAGATCCATGCCGAGATCATGCGCCCCGTGCGGATCGACGGCGACCGGCTGGAAGTGCGCGCTTCGCTCGGCGTCGCCCTGCTGCCCGACGACGGAGCGGATGCGGACACGCTGATGCAGAGCGCCGATCTCGCGCTCTACCACGCCAAGGTGGGCGGGCGCTCGCAGACGCGCTTCTTCGACAGCGCGATGACCCGCGACCTCATCCGACGGCGCGAGATCGAGGACGAACTGCGCGCCGCGATCCAGCGCGAGGAGCTGTCGATCTTCTTCCAGCCGATCGTCGATCTCGAAAGCGGGCGCATCCGCGCCTTCGAGGCGCTGGTGCGCTGGTTCCACCCGGAAAAGGGCGAGCTGAAACCCGACGAGTTCATCCCCGTGGCCGAGGAGACGGGCGTCATCGTCACGCTGGGCAACTGGATCACCGCGCAGGCCGCGCGCACCGCGGCGACCTGGCCCGAGGACGTGACGGTCGCCGTCAACCTCTCGCCCCTCCAGATCCGAGCGCCGGGCGCCGTGCTCGGCATCCGCAATGCCCTGCGCGAGGCGGGGCTCGCCCCCTCGCGGCTGGAACTGGAAGTGACCGAGAGCCTGTTCATCGAGGACAACCACGCCACCGCCGCCTTCATCGAGGAATTGTCCGCGATCGGCGTCAAGTTCGCGCTCGACGATTTCGGGACGGGCTATTCTTCGCTCGGCCACATCAACACCTTCCCGCTGCACAAGATCAAGGTCGATCGCAGCTTCGTGTCGGGCGCGCATGTCGGGCGCAAGAGCAACGCGATCATCCGCGCGGTCGCCGAAATGGGGTCGACGCTCGATATCGAGATCGTGGCCGAGGGGCTCGAGACGGTCGAACAGGTGCGGGCGGTGCGCGAGGCCGGGTGCACGCTGGGCCAGGGCTTCTATTTCAGCCGCGCCGTGCCCGATTACCTGGCTGCCCTGCTGATCGCGCAGGAGCGCGAGGGCGAGTTGGGCGAGACGGCGGTGCGCGTGCGGGCCTGACCGGACCGGCTTTCGCAAGCGGCGGAAAATCACGCCTCGCCGCCCGCGCGGAGCGGCTCGGCATGGTTTCGCGGTCCCTTATTGCACCTGCGAACTATTATCAAAGATTTCCGCGCGCGCAGGCCCTTTTGACGGTTGCAATGCCCTTCCCGCACGCCTAGGCCCGCCCGCGAGATCACGGCGCCGGGCCTGGCTTGGGACGGGCGGACCCGCGCTATCAGGACATTGTTTTCGTCCCAGGAATCAGGGAAGGAAGTCCTCAGAAATGGCCCGCACCAAGATTGCGCTGATCGGCGCCGGGATGATCGGCGGCACGCTCGCCCACCTCGCCGCGAAGAAGGAAATGGGCGACATCGTCCTGTTCGACATCGCCGAAGGGATGCCGCAGGGCAAGGCGCTCGACCTGTCGCAGTGCGGCCCCATCGAAGGATTCGACGCGAGCATCACGGGCACGAACGACTATGCCGACATCGCCGGCGCCGACGTGGTGATCGTCACCGCGGGCGTCCCGCGCAAGCCCGGCATGAGCCGCGACGACCTGCTCGGCATCAACCTCAAGGTGATGAAGGCGGTCGGTGAGGGCATCAGGAACAACTGCCCCGACGCTTTCGTGATCTGCATCACCAACCCGCTCGACGCGATGGTGTGGGCGCTGCGCGAGTTCTCGGGCCTCCCCGCCAACAAGGTCGTCGGCATGGCCGGCGTGCTGGACTCGGCGCGCTTCGCCACCTTCCTCGCGTGGGAGTTCGGCGTCAGCGTCAAGGACGTGAACGCCTTCGTGCTCGGCGGGCATGGCGACACGATGGTGCCCGTCCTGTCCTACTCCACGATCAACGGCATCCCGGTGAAGGACATGGCGGCGATCAAGGGCGTCTCCGAAAGCCGCCTCGACGAGATCGTCAAGCGCACCCGCGGCGGCGGCGGCGAGATCGTGCAACTGCTCGGCAACGGCTCTGCCTATTACGCGCCGGCCACCAGCGCGATCGCGATGGCTGAGGCCTATCTCGGCGACCAGAAGCGCATCCTGCCTTGCGCCGCCTATGTCGAGGGCAAGTACGGCCTCGACGGGCTCTATGTCGGCGTCCCCACGGTGATTGGCGCAGGGGGAACCGAGGACGTGATCGAGATCGAGCTCAGCGACGAAGAGAAGAAGAACCTCAAGGTCTCGACCGACGCGGTCGAGGAACTGCTCGAGGCGTGCAAGGGGCTGGATGGCAGCCTTGCTTAAGCGCAGCCTTGCCATGGCCGCGGCGATCGCCCTGCCCCTCGCTCCGGCGGCGGCGCAGATGCGTGAAGCCACGCTGCCCGAGATTTTCGAGACCTATAACGATTGTTTCGCTGCGACCAGGACCGGCGATATGTCGGTCGCCTCGCTCGAGGAACTGGGCTGGTCGCGCGCCACCCTGCAATCGGACGACGGCCAGGCAGTCGAAGACGGTCCGATCATATATGGCCATGCGGAGCGTGCGCCGATCATCATCCTCAGCGCGCTCGAAGGAGAGGGCGTGTGCATGGTCAATGCGCGGATCGACAGTTTCGACGTTTTCGAGGAATTCAAGAAGGCGTTCGGCGGGAAACTGCCGCAAGCCGATGAGAACGGCGCAATCTTTTTCGTCGCCGAAGGTCAACCGGTGCAGATCGCCCCGACCGGATCGCGCGAGGCGCCTGCGCTGCGCCTCGCTGTTTTTACTGCAAGAGAGAGCAACTGAATGAGCATCCTCGTAGACAAGGACACCAAGGTCATCACGCAAGGGATGACCGGCAACACCGGCACCTTCCACACCGAGCAGGCGCTCGCCTACGGCACGCAGATGGTCGCGGGCGTCACGCCCGGCAAAGGCGGCACGGAGCATATCGGCCTGCCGCAGTTCGACACGGTGAAGGAGGCCAAGGCCGCCACGGGCGCGACCGCCTCGTGCATCTATGTGCCGCCGCCCTTCGCCGCCGACGCGATCTGCGAGGCGATCGATGCCGAGATCGAACTCATCATCTGCATCACCGAGGGCATCCCGGTGCTCGACATGGTCCGCGCCAAGCGTGCGCTCGAGGGTTCCAGGTCGCGCCTCATCGGCCCGAACTGTCCCGGCGTGCTGACGCCCGACGAATGCAAGATCGGCATCATGCCGGGCTCGATCTTCAAGAAGGGCAGCGTCGGCGTCGTAAGCCGTTCGGGCACGCTCACCTATGAAGCCGTCCACCAGACCACGCAGGTCGGGCTCGGCCAGTCGACCGCGGTCGGCATCGGCGGGGACCCTGTGAACGGGACGAACTTCATCGACGTGCTCGACCTCTTCCTCGACGACCCGGAAACCGAAAGCATCATCATGATCGGCGAGATCGGCGGCAGTGCGGAAGAAGAAGCCGCCGCCTTCCTCAAGGCCGAGGCCGCCAAGGGCCGCAGCAAGCCGACCGTCGGCTTCATCGCGGGCCGCACCGCGCCTCCGGGCCGCCGCATGGGCCATGCGGGCGCGATCGTCTCGGGCGGCCAGGGCGGCGCCGAGGACAAGATCGCGGCGATGGAGGATGCGGGCATCCGCGTCTCGCCGAGCCCGAGCGAACTGGGCACGACGCTCGCGGCGATGCTGAAGGAAATGGCGTGAGTTTCCATGGGCATGTGAGTCCCAGCGAAGGCTGGGACCTCGTGCCTGACAGGACAAGGTCCCAGCCTTCCCCGGGACTCACATGAGGTGGAATGATTGAAGGAGGGCTTCGTCTACATCCTGACCAACAGGAAAGGCGGGGTCCTGTATATCGGCGTCACCGACGATCTCGCGCGGCGCCTCGCACAGCATCGGACGGGAACGGTCCGGGGGTTTGCGAAGAAATACAATTGCGACCGGCTGGTCTGGTTCGAACGGCACGAGAATATTCACGATGCCCGGATCGCCGAGAGACGAATGAAGGCTTGGAAACGCGAATGGAAGATCAGGCGGATCGAGGAAAGCAATCCCGGATGGGACGACCTCTCGTCCGCGCTTGTCTGATGTCTCGCAAGATCAAGGGAGGTCCCAGCCTGCGCTGGGACTCAGGATTATGAACGAGCAGAGCAAGAACTTCATCCCCGAAATGACCGATCAGGACGGCCCGCAGCCCGGCCCCACGTGGGAAAGGCGCGGCTGGCTCGACACGCTGGCGGGCAGCGGCGCGGACCTCGTGGCGGCGATGGACCCGACCGAGATGAAGCTGGCGGTCAAGCAGGCGGCCAGGGACGCGGGCAAGCCGATGGACCCCAAGGCCATCGAGAAGGCCGCCTCGCTGTCGATTTCCGCGATGACGCTGGTGCGGCTCTACCGCGTGCGCGGGCACATGTCCGCCGATCTCGATCCGCTCGGCATGTCCAACCGCGAAGGGCCGGAAGACCTGACGCTCGAATGGCACGGGCTTGCCGGCAAGGAGGCCGAGGAGGTCTATGTCGGCGGGGTGCTGGGCATGGAATGGACCACGGTGGACAAGCTCCACCGGCGCCTGCGCGAAGTCTATTGCGGCAAGGTCGGCCTCGAATACATGCACATCGCCGACACCGAGGAACGCCGTTTCCTGCAGGACAAGTTCGAAAGCCCGGGCGAGACGATCCAGTTCACCCCCGAGGGCAAGAAGGCGATCCTCGCCGCCGTGCTGCGCGGCGAGCAGTACGAGGAATTCCTCGGCCGCAAATATGTCGGGACCAAGCGGTTCGGCCTCGACGGCGGGGAATCGATGATCCCGGCGCTCGAAGCGGTCATCAAGCACGGCGGCAGCGCGGGCGTGCGCGAGATCATCTACGGCATGGCCCACCGCGGGCGGCTGAACGTCCTCGCCAATGTCATGGCGAAACCCTACCGCGTGATCTTCCACGAATTCTCGGGTGGATCGGCCAACCCGGATGACGTGGGCGGTTCGGGCGACGTGAAATACCACCTCGGCACCAGCACCGACCGCGAATTCGACGGGATTTCGGTGCACATGAGCCTGACGCCCAACCCCTCGCATCTCGAGGCGGTGAACCCGGTCGTGCTGGGCAAGGCGCGGGCGCAGCAGGCGATCCGCGACGATCTCAGCCAGAAGCGCGAGGTGCTGCCCGTGCTGATCCACGGCGACGCGGCCTTCGCGGGGCAAGGCGTGGTGTGGGAAAGCCTCTCGCTCTCGGGCGTGCCCGGCTACGACACCGGGGGGTGCATCCACTTCATCATCAACAACCAGATCGGCTTCACCACCTCGCCGAAATTCGCGCGCTCCTCGCCCTACCCCAGCGACGTGGCGAAGGGCGTGATGGCGCCGATCCTCCACGTCAACGGCGACGATCCCGAAGCGGTGACCTTCGCCTGCAAGCTCGCGGTCGAATACCGCCAGACCTTCCACCGCGACGTGGTGATCGACATGTGGTGCTATCGCCGCTTCGGCCACAACGAAGGCGACGAGCCCAAGTTCACCCAGCCGCTGATGTACGACGCGATCCGCGCCCATCCCAAGGTTTCCAAGATCTACGAGGATCGCCTGATCGCCGAAGGCGTGGTGGAAAAGGGCCACCGCGAGGAGGCGGCCAGGGAATTCATCGCCCTGCTCGACGAGGAATTCGAGGCGTCCAGGAGCTACAAGCCCAACGAGGCGGACTGGTTCGCCGGGCGCTGGGCCGGGCTCAACAAGCCGGCCGATCCCGAAACCGCGCGGCGCAATGTCGAAACCGCGATCGAGCGCAAGATGTTCGACCATATCGGCAAGGTGCTGACCGAGGTTCCGGGCGATCTCGAAATCCACAAGACGCTGGACCGCGTCCTCGCCGCCAAGGCCGCCATGTTCGAGAGCGGCGAGGGCTTCGACTGGGCGACGGCGGAGGCGCTCGCCTTCGGCAGCCTCGTCATGGAAGGCTATGGCGTGCGCCTGTCCGGGCAGGACAGCGGGCGCGGCACCTTCTCGCAGCGCCACGCCGTGTGGGTCGACCAGAAGACCGAGCGCAAGTACGTGCCGCTCAACACCCTGCCCCACGGCAAGTTCGAGGTGCACGATTCGACCCTGTCGGAATACGGCGTGCTCGGTTTCGAGTATGGTTTCGCCATGGCCGATCCCAAGACGCTGGTGCTGTGGGAAGGCCAGTTCGGCGACTTCGCCAACGGCGCGCAGATCATGATCGACCAGTTCATCGCGAGCGGGGAGGCCAAGTGGCTGCGCGCCAACGGCCTCGTGATGCTGCTTCCCCACGGCTATGAAGGCCAGGGGCCGGAGCATTCCTCGGCACGGCTCGAACGCTTCCTGCAGCTCTGCGCGAACGACAACATCCAGGTCTGCAACATCACCACGCCGGCGAACTATTTCCACGTGCTGCGCCGCCAGATGCTGCGCCCGTTCCGCAAGCCGCTGATCATCATGACGCCGAAATCGCTTCTGCGGCACCCGATGGCGAAGTCTTCGCGGGACGAATTCCTGGGCGACCGGCAGTTCCGGCGGATCAAGTCCGACACGACCGAAATCGCCGACGAGAAGGTGAAACGCCTCGTCCTGTGTTCGGGCAAGGTCGCCTACGACCTGATCGAGAAGCGCGATGCCGAAGCGATCGGGGACGTGTCGATCGTGCGGATCGAACAGCTCTACCCCTTCCCCGGCGAGCCGCTGGCGAAGCGGATGGAGCGGATGGAGAACCTCGAGGAGGTGATCTGGTGCCAGGAGGAACCGAAGAACAACGGCGCGTGGTTCTTCGTCCAGAACCAGATCGAGGATTCGCTAGCGCAGGCAGGGTTCGCGGGCAAGCGGCCCGTCTATGTCGGGCGCGACCCGGCCGCCTCGCCCGCGACCGGGCTCGCCGGGCGGCACAAGGAGCAGCAGGAGCGGCTGGTGGCCGAGGCGCTGGGCCTCTCGAATTAGACACCAACAGACAACAAAGTTCAGGAAGCATCTGGAATGGCAACCGAAATCAAAGTCCCCGCTCTCGGCGAATCGGTCACCGAAGGCACGATCGGCGAATGGCTCAAGCAGCCCGGCGACGCGGTCGAGGCCGACGAGCCGATCGCCAGCCTCGAAACCGACAAGGTCGCGGTCGACGTGCCCTCGCCGGTTGCGGGCGTGCTGAGCGAGCACAAGGTCGCGGTCGGCGACACGGTCGAAGTCGGCGCGGTGATCGCGCTGATCGAGGAAGGCGCGAGCGCGGGAGCCAGCCCTTCGCCCTCGCCTGCGCCCTCCCCCGCACCCGCGTCGGACGAGGACGAGGGCGACAGGGCCAAGGAAAGCCCGTCGGAGGACCTCGTCGCCGCCGCGCAGACGCTTTCGCCCGCGGTGCGCCGCGCGGTGCTCGAACACGGGGTCGATCCCTCGACCATCAAGGGCACCGGCAAGGACGGCCGCCTGACCAAGGAAGACGTGATCGCCGCGGCCGAAGCGAAGAAGAGCGGCGCGCCCGCGCCTTCGCCCGCCCCGGCCCCCTCGCCCGCGCCCGCCCCGGCTCCCGCCGCGGCCGGCGAGCGCCGCGAGGAGCGGGTCAAGATGACCCGGATGCGCCAGACCATCGCCAAGCGCCTCAAGGGCGCGCAGGACAATGCGGCGCTGCTCACCACCTTCAACGATGTCGACATGTCCGCCGTGATCGAGGCGCGCAACCGCTACAAGGACCTGTTCGCCAGGAAGCACGACATCCGCCTCGGCTTCATGGGCTTCTTTGCCAAGGCCGCCTGCCTCGCGCTGAAGGACGTGCCCGCCGCCAACGCCTATATCGAGGGCGACGAGATCGTGTACCACGACTATGTCGACATCTCGGTCGCGGTCAGCGCCCCCAACGGCCTTGTCGTTCCCGTCATCCGCGACGCCGACAAGAAGGGCTTCGCCCGGATCGAGAAGGACATCGCCGATTTCGGCGCGCGGGCCAAGGAAGGCACGCTGACGATGGAGGACATGACCGGAGGCACCTTCACGATCTCGAACGGCGGCGTGTTCGGCAGCCTCATGTCCACCCCGATCATCAACCCGCCGCAGAGCGCCGTCCTCGGCCTCCACCGGATCGAGGACCGGCCGGTGGCGGTGAACGGCGAAGTCGTCATCCGCCCGATGATGTATCTCGCCCTCAGCTACGACCACCGCCTGATCGACGGGCGCGAGGCGGTGACCGCATTGAAGATCATCAAGGAGGCGATCGAGGATCCGACCCGGATGCTGATCGATTTGTGAGGCACGATTCCCGAGGCGGCCCATCGCCGCGCAAAGATTGAACGAGACAATTGCCGATCCCACCTCGCCTGCAGGGATCATGGAGCTTATAAATGGCTGAATACGACTACGACGTCCTCATCATCGGTGCCGGTCCCGGCGGCTATGTCGCGGCAATCCGCGCGGCGCAGCTTGGCCTCAAGGTCGCCTGCGTCGAAAGCCGCGAGACACTGGGCGGCACCTGCCTCAATGTCGGCTGCATCCCGTCGAAGGCCCTGCTCCACGCTTCCGAACTGTTCGACGAGGCCACCGGCGGCCATTTCGCTACCTGGGGGATCGAGGCCAAGGCGACGTTCGACCTCAAGAAGATGATGGCCGAGAAATCCGCCGCGGTCGGCGATCTCACCGGCGGGATCGAATTCCTGTTCAAGAAGAACAAGGTGACCTGGCTGAAAGGCCACGCCGCGTTCGAGGACGCGCACACGGTAAAGGTCGGCGATGCGACCCATACCGCGAAGGACATTGTCATCGCGACCGGCTCCAGCGTCACCCCGCTCCCCGGCGTCGAGGTCGACAATGAAAAGAAGCGCATCGTCGATTCGACCGGCGCGCTCGACCTCGACGAAGTGCCCGAACATCTCGTGGTGATCGGCGGCGGCGTGATCGGGCTCGAACTCGGCAGCGTGTGGCGCAGGCTGGGTGCGAAGGTCACGGTGATCGAATTCCTCGACCAGCTGCTCCCCGGCATGGACGGCGAAATCCGCAAGGAGGCGCAGAAGATCTTCAGGAAGCAGGGCATGGAAATGATGCTCGGCCACAAGGTCACCGGCGCCAGCGTCAAGGGCAAGAAGGTCACCCTGACGGTCGAGAAATCCTCCGGCGGCGATGAACAGACGATCGAGGCGAGCAATGTTCTCGTCGCGATCGGCCGGCGGCCCAACACCGACGGGCTGAGGCTCGAAAAGGCCGGGCTCAAGGTCAACAATCGCGGCCAGATCGAGATCGGCCACGATTTCCGAACCGAGGTCGACAACATCTGGGCGATCGGCGACGTCGCGCCCGGCCCCATGCTCGCGCACAAGGCCGAGGACGAAGGCATCGCGGTGGCCGAATTCATCGCCGGGCAGACGGGGATCGTGAACCACGATGTCATCCCCAACGTCGTCTACACCGCTCCCGAGATCGCCGGGGTAGGCCTCACCCAGGAACAGGCGAAGGAGCGCGGGATCGAGGTCAAGGTCGGCAAGTTCCCGATGATGGCGAACTCCCGCGCCAAGGCGAACCGCGACACCGACGGCTTCGTCAAGGTGATCGCCGATGCCGAAACCGACCGCGTGATCGGCGTGTGGATGATCAACACGCTCGCCGGGACCATGATCGCGCAGGCCGCGCAGGCGATGGAATTCGGCGCCACGTCCGAGGACATCGCCTATACCTGCCACGCCCACCCCACCCATGCCGAGGCCTTCAAGGAAGCGGCGATGGCGGTGACGGGCAAGCCGATCCATATCTGAATTCCCGCAAGCTCCCGCGCAGGCGGGAGCCTCTTGCCACTGGCGCCGTGCAGCAGGCATGAGGTCCCCGCCTGCGCGGGGACTCGCGCACGCAGGGGGGGGGAGACACGCATGGCCTATCCGCAACTGACCGAAAAACCCGGCGCGCTCGAAACCGCAGCGGCAATCCGGGAGGGCAGGCTCTCGGTGGTCGAGGCGGTCGATGCCGCGATCGTGCGGATCGAGCATCTCGATGCCGAGGTGAACGCCATCGCCGTCCCCGACTGGGAGCGCGCCTGCGCCGAGGCGCGGGCTATGGACGCCGCGATCGCCCGGGGGGAAGCCCCGCGCGAGGACCAGCCGCTGTTCGGCGTGCCGATGACGGTCAAGGAAAGCTTCGAGGTCGCGGGGCTGCAAAGCTGCTGGGGGCACGAACGCCTGACCGGTTACGTCGCCCCGCGCGATGCCGAACTCGTCCGGCGGTTGAAGGCGGCGGGCGCGGTGATCCTGGGCAAGACCAACGTGCCCACGGACCTTACCGACTGGCAGAGCTTCAACCCGGTCTATGGCCGCACCAACAACCCGCACGACACGTCGCGCTCGCCCGGCGGATCGTCGGGCGGCGGCGCGGCGGCGGTGGCGAGCGGGATGGTGGCCTGCGAATACGGCTCCGACATCGGCGGATCGGTCCGCGTGCCGGCGCATTTCTGCGGGATCTGGGGGCACAAGACGACCCACGGCCTGGTGCCGAGGCGCGGCCACGACCACCCGATGATGGCCCGGCGCGAGGGCTTCGTCGCGGCGCACGAAAGCGAGCTGTCGATCGCCGGGCCGCTCGCGCGGTGCGCGGAAGACCTCGCCGTGCTGACCGAAATCGGCGCGCGCTTCCCGCTTGCCGCCAAGGGCAAGCCGCTCGCCCGGTGCCGCCTCCTCGCTCTCACCGACCTGCCCGGCTGCCCGCTCGATGCGAGCGTCGCCGCCCCGACCGAGACGGCGCTGGAGAGGCTCGCGCAAGCGGGCATCGCCATCGACCGGGCCGGCCAGGTAGCGGACGGCTTCCTGCCCGACCTCGCGCAGCAGCACCGCGATTACCTCAGGATGCTCAACACCATCATGGCCCGCGGCGCGCCCGCGCCCAACGGCAGGCGCGCCACGGCGAGCGACTGGTTCGACCTGCTCGACGCGCAGGCCGCGAACCGGGTCCTGTGGGAGCGCGTGTTCGAGAGCTACGACTTCGTCCTCGCCCCGCCCGCCCCCGTGCTCGCCGTGCCGCACCGCGAGGAAGCCGTGTTCAAGGGCACGCTCGACGTGAACGGCGAGGAACTGCCCGCCGGAGCGGGGCTGATCTTCTCGGGCCTCGCGACCTTCCCGGGCCTGCCCTCCACCGTTCTGCCGATCGGGTCCGGCGCCTATCTCGGCGCGGACCTTCCCTGCGGGATGCAGGTCATCGGCCCGGCCTTCGCCGATCTCGACTGCATCGCCGCCGCCGGGGAGATCGGGCGGATCCTCCACGGATAGGGACAGGTCATGGACGGGACGATCCTGACCCCGATCCTCGACTGGCTCGACCTCGTCGGGATCGCGGTCTTCGCGCTGTCGGGCGCGCTCGTCGCCGCGCGCGAGCGGCAGACTTTCGTCACCATGGCGTTCTTCGCGCTCGTCACCGGGGTCGGCGGCGGCACCTTGCGCGACCTCCTGATCGGGGCGCCGGTGTTCTGGATCACCGATCCCTGGGTCGCCGCCGTGTGCCTCGGCGTGGCGCTGGTCGCGTGGTTCGTGCCGCTGCGCCTCTACGAAGGGCGCGCGTTCCTCTATGCCGACGCGGTGGGGCTTGCCGCCTATGCCGTGCTCGGCAGCGCCAAGGCGACCGCCTACGGGATCCCGCCCGTCCCTGCCGCGCTGATGGGGATCATCACCGGCTGCGTCGGCGGGATCATCCGCGACATCGTCGCCGGGCGCCCCTCGGTCATCATGCAGCCCGAACTCTACGTCACCGCCGCCGCGCTCAGCGCCGCGCTCACGGTCGGCGGGATGCTGCTCGTCCCGCTGCTCGCCCTGCCCGATGTGGCGGCGTGGGGCGCGGCCTTCGTCGCCGGGGCGGCGCTGCGCGCGGCGGCGATCAGGTGGGAGCTCGCCCTGCCGACCTATGGCGGGCCGGACCGCGGCGAGCCTGCCTCCGATTAAAGCTCAGCGCCCGAGGTCGCCGTCGATCGGGCGGCTGTCGGGGATGGCCTCGCCGGGGATCGGCGCGCCGGGATAGGCCGGCCCGCGCTCGCCCGCGTAGCGCAGATCGGCGGGCGTTCCGGCAAAGGCCATCTCGACATCGCGCGGTTCGGTGACGAGGGTAACGCGCATCTCCTCATCGGGCTGCGGACCGAAGCCGTCGCGTGCCTCGACACTGGCCCGCGCGCGCAGGTAGCTGACGTCGCTCCACTGTTCGGCCGGAACGGCGCGTTCGGCGCGTTCGGCGGCGAAGGCCCGTTCGCGCGCGGGCGCGGCGCGATCGGCCCGGCCGACGAAGCCGCCGAAATCGATCGTGTCGATCCGCCCGTCGCTGCCGATGGAACAGAGGAAGGACGACCCGTCGAACAGCGTGCCGGTGACCGCCCAGCCGCCCGCGGTGCGCTGGACATTGTCGACCCCGTCGACGCGCACGTCGCGTTCGATCTCGGTCAGGCACATGTTGACCGCGCCCTGCAGGCCCGAGGCGCCCGAACGGCGCGGGGCGGCGCGCGGGGTGTCGTAGCGTCGGTCGTCATAACGGCGGTCGTCGTAGCGCCGGTCATCATATCGCCGGTCATCGTAGCGCCGGTCGTCGTAGCGCACGCGGTCACGCTCGACGATCACCACGTCGCGCTCCCGCCGCCGGTTGTTCGCAGCCGCGCTCGCGATGGCGGCGATCCCGCCGACGATGACCGCCCCGGCAAGCACGTCGCCCGCGCGCACCCCGCGCCGTCCGCGCCAGCCGCGGCAACCCCAGCGGCCCCAGCAGCGGCCCCACTCGGCGGTGTCCACGCCGGCATCATGCGCGCCCGATCCGAAATCGGCCATGAAGGCGCTGCCGCTCGCCGCGGGGCGGACGAGGTTGCCGGGCAGCTCGGCCGCGGAAACCGGCGCGGCGGTCAGCGAAAGCGCGGCGGCGAGACCGGCGATGGCGGGGAAACGGCGCGCGAACGGACGGAGCTGGGACGCCATGGACTTGTCCTCCTCGAAGGGTCGTCGGGTCGAGCGGCCACCAATCGCTCTCGGGTTCGCCTCGTGCCTATCGGCCCGCGGCTTGACCGGGGCTTAATGGGCACGAGGCGAGCGAGGGTAACCGCTGGGATGCGGGCCGCGCAAGGCCGGTGGGACGTAACGCCCCGCTCGCAGAGCCGAAACCCGCCTCAGCGCAGGCCCCGCACCCCGGCGAAGTCGATGTGCGGAGCGCCCCGCCCGTCGAGCCGACAGGTGAACCGGCCGCGGTCGAAGCGGTCGCGGAACCGGACATTCTGCCGCACCTCGATCCGGCCCTGAACGCGGAAGCCGTAGCGGGTGCGGTCCACGTCGCGGATGTCGGTCGCCTGGGCGAAGCGCCAGCCGCCGAAGCGGCGGGCCTGGTTCTCGGCCGCGCGGATGCAGCGATTGATCGCGCGCTGCGGATCGCCCCTGAAACCGCGCCGGTCGCCGCGCCAATCGCGGTGACGGCGGTCGCGCCAGTCGCGCCGGTCGTTGCCGTCGAAGGCCCCGGCGAGCGCGGCGATCCCGCCGATCACGAGCGCGCCGGCGATGACCTCGCCCGCGCCGATCCCGTCGCGCTCGCGGCGGTCGTCGGCCAGCGCGGGCGCAGCGGAGCCGATCGCCAGCGCCGCGGCGGCGACGGCGCCAAGCGCGGTTCTTGCGAGTTTGGTGGTGGTGCTCGTCATGATCTCATCCTCGCTTCCGGCCGGGACGGGATAGCCCCGGCGTCGAATCGCAGGATGTAGGAAAGGGCGTGTGACGAGCCTGAATCGCGCGGACAGCAAGCGTTAAGCAAAACGGCCTATAACCTGAACAGGTACGCCCGAAACGGGGCGAAAGCGGCTGAACGAGTTGAACTTACTCGCCCTCGATCGCTGCCAGCACGTCGCGGGTGAAGGCTGCGATGTCGAAGCCGGTTCCTACCGGGTCCTCCCCCCGCCGCACGATCACGACCTTGCGGGACGGCACGACGACCACATACTGCCCGCGATTGCCGCGCGCGGCGAAGGCGTCGTCCGGGATGCCGGCGAAGGCGTTTCCTTCGGGCCGGCGAAAGGTCCACCACCCCGCGCCATAGCCCCAGTCCGTCCCCTCGGGCTGGGGGCCGGACGGATCGGAGACATGGTCGCGCCATCCCTCGGGCAGCAGGCGTTCGCCGTTCCACACGCCGTCATCGAGATAGAGCTGGCCGAGCGTCGCGAGGTCGCTCGCAGTCGACCAGACCTGCGAGGAGAGGACGTAATTGCCGCGGTTGTCGGTTTCGGCGACGGTGCGGTTCATGCCGAGACGCGCAAAGAATTCGTGCGGCGGATTGCGCTCCAGCCAGGTTTCGATCCCCTTCACCGCCATCAGCGTGTCGTTGTTGGCGTAGCGATAGACCGTGCCGGGTTCATGCAGGAGGGGCCAGTTTGCGGCGCGCTCGTCCACCGTGGTCCCGCCCCAGTAGAGCGGATCGGTGCGGTTGCCCAGTGTGTCCGAATAGCGCCCGCTCGCCATCCGCAGGGCATGGTCGATGGTGATCGCGTTCCTCGGATCGCCCTCGCCCCCGGCACGCCAGTAATCGAGGCCTACCGGATCGCTCACCGCGTGTTCGCCCGCGTGGACCGCCGCGCCGACCAGCGTCGCGGCAATGCTCTTGGCGACCGACCAGGTGCGCTGGGGAGTGTTCGCGTCGAAGCCGGGGGCGTAGCGCGCCGTCTCGAACGCGAGGGTGCCGTCGGGATCGAACCGCCGCACGAGCACCGCCGTGCTGCGCCCGTCGCCATAGCGCGCGGCGAAGGCATCGGCGAGCAGGCCATCCAGCGACGTTTCCTCGCGCGGCGCGGCCTTGCCGGTGGTCGCGGTCTCGGCCGTGTCGCGGGCCGGTGCCACCGCGGCATCGCCCGCATCCGGCACTGCGCCGATCGGGAGGACCGAACAGCCCCTGTCGCGCCCGCCATGGGTCGCCGCGCGGTCGGGCATATTTTCGGCCCATTCGACCTCTACCCGGGCAACTGCCCCGCCCGGTCCGCGAAGGATATCGTAGGGCAGGTCGCGGATGATCGGGTCGAGCGCGGGGTCGACGCCCGAAAGCTCCCATTCGTGAACGCTCTCGGGGCTGCGCGTCGTGCCGTTTCGCTCCGCTACCGCGATCGCGCTGCACAGCATCAAGGCCTTGTATCCCGCCGCGAGCGCCCGGTCATACCGCGCGTCGAGGCGTTCCTGCGCGCTCTGGCCGATGGCGGGGACGGGAGCAGCAAGCGCTGCGGCAGCGGCTGCGAAAAGGAGCGTTCTCATGCCGCGCGAGACTAGGGCCTGCGACGCAAAAGAAAAGGGGCCGGGGGAACGCTCCCCGACCCCTTTTGCCATCCTTGTCCGGGCGGGGCCTACGCCTCGGCGTATTCGTCCATTTCGCTCATGTCGGGGCCGGAATCCTGGCCCCTCGCGTCCTCGTCGCGGTCGACGAATTCGATCACGGCGAGCGGGGCGCTGTCGCTGGCGCGGTAGCCGGCCTTGATGATGCGGACATAGCCGCCCTCGCGGTCCGCATAGCGTTCGGCGAGCACGTCGAAGAGCTTCCTGAGCTGGGTTTCGTCCTGCAGCCTGCTCATCGCGAGGCGGCGGTTCGAAAGGCCGCCGCGCTTGGCGAGCGTGACCAGCTTTTCGACATAGGGGCGCAGTTCCTTCGCCTTGGGAAGCGTGGTGACGATCTGCTCGTGCTTGATGAGGGCGGCCGCCATGTTGCGGAACAGGGCCTTGCGGTGGCCGGTCTTGCGACCGAGCTTGCGCTGCGAAATACCGTGACGCATCGTATTCTTCCTTCGTTCGAAAAGGGCCCGTATCAGGTAGCCCAGTGCCGGTCCGGATCAGGGCCCCGAACCTTCGCCCTGCTTGTATCCCAGCGAAGGCTGGGATCTCCATCGGCACAGCGCCGACGGCGGGAGGCCCCAGCCTGCGCTGGGGCTCACCCAAGCCTCAACCCAGCAGTTCCTGCTCAAGCTTCTTGGCCATTTCCTCGATGTTCTCGGGCGGCCAGCCGGGGATGTCCATGCCGAGGCGCAGGCCCATGCTGGACAGCACTTCCTTGATCTCGTTGAGCGACTTGCGGCCGAAATTCGGCGTGCGCAGCATCTCGGCCTCGGTCTTCTGGACGAGGTCGCCGATATAGATGATGTTGTCGTTCTTGAGACAGTTGGCGCTGCGAACCGACAGTTCGAGCTCGTCCACCTTCTTGAGCAGGTAGCGGTTCAATTGGTTGGCATCGTCTTCCTGCGGCTGGGCGGCATGGCCGATCATCGCCGACTGCGGCTGCGGGATGCCGTCCTCGAAGTGGACGAACAGGGTCAGCTGGTCCTGCAGGATCCGCGCGGCATAGGCGACGGCATCTTCGGGCGTGACGGTGCCGTCGGTCTCGACCGTGAGGCTGAGCTTGTCATAATCGAGTTCCTGCCCGACGCGGGCGTTCTCGACCTTGTAGCTGACCTGGCGCACCGGCGAATAGAGCGAGTCGACCGGGATCAGCCCGATCGGCGCGTCGGCCGGACGGTTCTGCACCGCCGGGGCATAGCCCTTGCCCACGTCCGCGGTCAGTTCCATGTTGAGCGTCGCGCCCTCGTCGAGATGGCACAGGACGAGGTCCTTGTTCATCACCTCGATGTCGCCGGTCACCGCGATGTCGCCGGCCTTGACCGTGGCGGGGCCGGTCATCGAGAGTTGCAGGCGCTTGGGGCCCTCGCCTTCCATCCTGAGCGCGATCTGCTTCACGTTGAGCACGATGTCGGTCACGTCCTCGCGCACGCCGGCGAGCGAGGAGAATTCGTGCAGCACGTTCTCGATCTTGATCGAGGTGATCGCCGCACCCTGAAGGCTGGAGAGAAGCACGCGCCGCAGGGCATTGCCGAGGGTAAGGCCGAAGCCGCGCTCGAGCGGCTCGGCGACGAAGGTGGTCTTGCGCTGCTTGTCGCCGCCTTCCTTGATTTCGAGAGCGTTGGGTTTCTTGAGTTCCTGCCAGTTCTTCGTGTTGACGGACATGGATTTCCCCTAATTCGCCTTTCAGCGGTTCAAATACGGGACGGGCCGAGGCGCTGGGCGCGGATGCGGCGGAGACCCCGTGCGGTGTCCCGGCAGCCGCGGCGGGCCGCCGGACGGGATATGATCAGACGCGGCGACGCTTGGACGGGCGCACGCCATTGTGCGGGATGGGCGTCACGTCGCGGATCGAAGTGATGTTGAAACCGACCGCAGCAAGGCCGCGCAGCGCGCTTTCGCGGCCCGAGCCGGGGCCCTTGACCTCGACCTCGAGCGTGCGGACGCCGTGGTCGGCGGCCTTCTTGCCGGCGTCGTCGGCGGCGACCTGGGCGGCATAGGGCGTCGACTTGCGGCTGCCCTTGAAGCCCATCATGCCGGCCGAAGACCAGCTGATCGCATTGCCCTGCGCGTCGGTGATGGTGATCATGGTGTTGTTGAAGCTGGCGTTGATATGCGCGACGCCCGAAGAAATGTTCTTCTTGTCGCGGCGCCTCACTCGGCCGGGTTCGCGTGCCATTGTGCGTGTTCCTCTAGAATTCGGATGAAGGGAAAAGCGATAAGCTCAGGGAGCCGCGCTTACTTCTTCTTCCCGGCGATGGGCTTCGCCTTGCCCTTGCGGGTGCGGGCGTTGGTGTGGGTGCGCTGACCGCGGACGGGCAGCTGGTTGCGGTGCCTCAGCCCCCGATAGGAGCGCAGGTCCATCAGCCGCTTGATGTTCATCGCGGTCTGGCGGCGCAGGTCACCCTCGACGGTGTAATCCGAATCGATCGTTTCGCGGATACGCAGCACTTCCTCGTCGGTGAGGTCCTGCACGCGCGCGCTGTGGGCGATGCCCAGCTTGTCGGCGATCTCGACCGCCGTGGTGCGGCCGATTCCGTGGATGTAGGTGAGCGCGATGATCACGCGCTTGTTGGTGGGGATGTTTACCCCGGCAATACGAGCCACTTAGTTCTCCATGCTCCACAGGGGTTTGCGGACCGGATGCCGGACCCCTATCTCATCGCTGTTTCACCGAAGCGCCCGGCCCTCGCCCTCGCCCGGACGGCCGCGGAGACTGGCCCGGCGGCGGAACGGCAAAAAGCCCGGTCGGTGCGCGCGCTTGGCGACGACCTGCCGGACAGGGTTCGAGCGTGTCGAATGAACGGCGCGCATAGGGCGATTCGGGCGGAGCGTCAACCGCCGCGCGCACAAAACATCGTTCCGGGGCGAAAAGGCCCCGCCGCGTTGCATCATTTGTTGGTTACACCGCTTCGTCGGTCCAGTCAAAGGCCGGGACGCGCAAACGGGAGCGGGGGCTCAATCCTCTTCTTCGCCCGAAAGGTCGCCGAAGGCTTCCTCGACGCTGGGGGTGCGTTCTGCGGGGGGGTTCCTCGATCACCGGCTCGGGTTCGATCGCCGCCGGTTCCTCCGCGGCTTCGCCGTCCGCAGCGGGCGCGTCCACCTCGCCCAGCAGTTCGGCAAGCCCGGCGAGCTGCTGGCTCATCACCCCGTCGACCGCGCGCGCGATGACCGGCACTTCGAAGCGCATGAACCCGCCGACATTATAGGTCCACACGATGCGCGTGCCCGCCTCGACCTCGGTCAGCGCGATCGAGAGGACGCCGACCACCGGCTCGGGCTGGAGCGGGCCGAGCGAGCCGCGCATCACCAGCGCGCGTTCGGGAAAAGCCTGGATCACGCGCATGTGCTCGACGCTGCCCTCGAGCGTGAAGCGGCCCGGCTCGTCGACTTCGGGGATCGTTTCGCAGAAGCACCCGCCGGCCTGCGGGGTGAGCCGCAGGTTGGCCGCTTCGCCCGACCAGGTGTGCTCCGACCGCCACCACCGCGCCGGGCTGATGAGGGCGAGCCAGACTTCCTTCGGGTCCGCCGCGACGACCGCTTCGTCGCGCGTAAGGAAGCTGTTGTCGTCCATCCGCTCGACTTCGGCCGCCAGCGGCGCCGCACCCGCCGCCAAGGCCAAGGCGGCAGCCCAATGCGCCGCGCGGATCGGGAAACGGGTCATCAGCCTCTCCTGCCTCGTGCCTCGGGCGCGTCTAGGCGATCGGAGCGAGGCGGCAAAGGACGTTCAGGCGAGCAGCCGGTCGATCGCGGCGGCGACCTCGTCGATCCCGGCCATGCCGTCGACCCGCGTGACGATGCCGCGCGCTTCGTAGCCCGGGAGGATCGGCGCGGTCTTGGCGCGGTATTCGGCCATGCGGTTGCGGACGGTTTCCTCGTTGTCGTCGGGCCGGCGCTTGAACTCGGTCGAGCCGCAGGAATCGCACACGCCCTCGACCTTCGGAGGGTTCGCGGTGTCGTGGTAGAGCGTCCCGCAATTGGCGCAGGAAAACCGGCCGGTGATGCGTTCGACCAGCGCATCCTCGTCCACCTCGAGCTCGATCACGCGGTCGAGCGCGCGGCCGTGCCTGGCGAGGATATCGTCGAGCTGGTCGGCCTGCGCCGCGGTGCGCGGGTAGCCGTCGAAGATCGCGCCTTCGTCCTTGCCCATGTCGGCGAGCTTGGCATCGATCATGGCGGAGACGATGTCGTCGGAGACAAGCCCGCCCGAATCCATGATGTCGGCGACCTTGCGGCCGAGTTCGGTATCGGCCTTGCGGGTTTCGCGCAGCATGTCCCCGGTCGACAGCTGGACCATCGCATGGCGCTCGACCAGGCCCTTGGACTGCGTCCCCTTCCCCGCTCCGGGAGGCCCCAGAAGAATGATGTTCACGAAAGCTCCCCCGTTATCGCGCCGGGCTCGTCGGCCCGGAACGCTCCTCTCATAAGCGGACGGTCACAAGCAACAGTCAAGCGGGAACGCGTCAGCGCATCCGGCCTTTCAACTTGGCCTTCTTGATAAGGTCGCCGTACTGATGCGCGATCAGGTGCGACTGGATCTGGCTGATCGTGTCGACCGTCACGTTGACGACGATCAGCAGGCTGGTGCCGCCCAGGAACAAGGGAATGCCGGTCTGGCGGATCATCCATTCGGGCACCATGCACACGAGCGCGAGATAGATCGCCCCGACGACGGTGATGCGGGTGAGGACATATTCGAGATAGTCCGCCGTCCGCTTGCCCGGGCGGATGCCGGGGATGAAACCGCCCGCCTTCTTGAGGTTCTCGGCCTGCTCCTCCGGGTTGAACACGACCGCGGTGTAGAAGAAGCAGAAGAAGATGATGCCCGCGCCGTAAAGCACCATGTAGATCGGCGCGCCCGGCTGGAGATACTGGTTCAGCGTCACGATCACGTTGCCCAGACCGCCATCGGTGTCGACCGAATTGCCGGCGAACTGCGAGATGGTGAGCGGCAGGAGCAGCAGCGAGCTTGCGAAGATCGGCGGGATCACGCCCGCGGTGTTGAGCTTCAGCGGAAGGTGCGAACGATCCGCCTGCATCACGCCCTGCTGGGTCGCGCGCTTGGGATACTGGATCAGCAGCCGTCGCTGCGCCCGCTCGACGAAGGAAATGAGGAGGATCAGCCCGACGACCATGACGACGAACATGACGATGATCGTCGCCGAGATCGCACCGGTGCGCCCGCCTTCGAACAGGTTGGCGGCAAAGGTAGGGAACTGGGCGACGATGCCCGCCATGATGATCAGCGAAACGCCGTTGCCGATCCCGCGGCTGGTGATCTGCTCGCCCAGCCAGAGGAGGAACATCGTCCCGCCCACCAGACTGATGACCGCGCCGACGCGGAACATGTAGCCCGGCTCGACGACCGCGCCGATGCCCTGCTGCGACGCGAAGCCTTCGAGCCCGACGGCGAGGAAATAGCCCTGGATCGCGCACAGGAAGACCGTGCCGTAACGGGTGTACTGGTTCAGTTTCTGCCGCCCGCTCGCGCCTTCCTTCTTCAGCGCGGACAGCGTCGGGTGGAGCGCGGAGGCCATCTGCACCACGATCGAGGCGGTGATGTAGGGCATGACGCCCAGCGCGATGAGGCTCATCCGTTCGAGGCTGCCGCCCGAGAAGGTGTTGAACAGGTCGAGCACCCCGCCCCGGCCCATCTCGGCAAGGTCGCGCAGCGCCGACGGGTTGACCCCCGGCAGCGGGACGAAGCTGAGAAAGCGGAAGACGATCAGCGCGCCGATGGTGAACCAGATCCGCTGGCGCAGCTCGGTCGCCTTGGCGAAATTGCCGAAGTTGAGGTTGCTGGCGATGTTGTCGGCGCGTGAAGCCATGTCGTCTGTTCGATCCTAGCCTTCGGCCGCGAGGCGCCCTGCCTCTGCGGCCCGAATATGGGCGGCCTGCCGACTGTCGGCACCGGACGCTTGCCGGGCCGGGCTGGCCGCGCAGAGGCGTAAATAGGGAACGGGGGGCCGCTTGTCGAACCCCCCGCTCGCCTTTTGTCGCATTATTTGCCGCGTGCCGACGCGCGTTCCTGCTTCGCGGCCTTGAGTTCGGCGTTGGTCGGGGCGGTCACCTCGACGCTGCCGCCGGCCTTTTCGACCGCCGCAACCGCGCCCTTGGTCGCCCCGGTGACGACGAACTTCGCGCTCGCCGAAAGCTCGCCCTTGCCGAGCAGGCGCACGCCGTCCTTCCCGCCCCGGGCGAGACCGCAGGCACGCAGGGCTTCTTCGGTGATGTCATTGCCCGCGTCGAGCTTGCCGGCGTCGATCATCTTCTGGACCATGCCGATGTTCACCTCGGCGTAGTCCTTGCCGAAGGGGTTGTTGAACCCGCGCTTGGGCAGGCGCATGTGAAGCGGCATCTGGCCGCCTTCGAAGCCCTTGATCGCGACGCCCGAACGGCTCTTCTGGCCCTTCTGGCCGCGCGCGGCGGTCTTGCCCTTGCCCGAGCCGATGCCCCGGCCCTTGCGGACGCGGCCCTTGCGGGCGCCTTCGTTGTCACGGATGTCGTTGAGTTTCATGGTTGCACTCGCTTTCGCTTTTCTTCGCGCTTTTCAGAAATCGTGAGCCTTGCTCACGCAAATTCAGTCGACGATCTCGACCAGATGCGGGATCTTGGCGACCATGCCCCGGATTTCCGGGGTGTCCTCGCGCTCGACGACCTTGTGCATCTTGCCCAGACCGAGCCCGATCAGCACCTTGCGCTGGCTTTCGGGGCGGCGGATAGGTGAGCCCACCTGCTTGATCTTGATGGTAGCCATTGTTCGTTACTCCACGCCCTTCGTTATTCGGTCAGGGCCGCGGCGTCGGCTTCCGCCTCGGCCTCGCTCGCGCCGCCGCGACCCAGGAGGTCGGCGACCTTCTTGCCGCGCCGCTGGGCGACCGACTTCGGCGAAGTCTGGTCCTGCAGCGCGTCGAAGGTGGCGCGGATCATGTTGTAGGGGTTCGAGGTCCCGACCGACTTCGTCACGACGTCGGCGACGCCGAGACTCTCGAACACGGCGCGCATCGGGCCGCCGGCGATGATGCCGGTGCCGGGAGGCGCGGTGCGGACGGTGACCTTGCCCGCGCCGAAGTGACCCTTGCCGTCATGGTGCAGCGTGCGACCTTCCTTGAGGGGGACGCGGATCATCTTCTTGCGCGCGGCGGCGGTCGCCTTGGTGATGGCCTCGGGCACTTCGCGGGCCTTGCCGTGGCCGAAGCCGACCCGGCCCTGGCCGTCGCCGACCACCACGAGCGCCGCGAAGCCGAAGCGCTTGCCGCCCTTCACCGTCTTGGAAACGCGGTTGATGTGGACGAGCTTCTCGATGATGCCGTCGTCCTCTTCCTCGCGCCGGCCGCCACGGCCGCCGTCACGACCGCCGCGCCCACGGCCGCGGCCGCGATCGCCGCCGCCGTCACGACCGCCGCCGCCGCGCCCGCCACGACCGCCACGGCCCTGACGGGGCTCTTCGGTCGGCTGCGCGCTCGGCTCCTGCGAAGGCGACTGGTTGTCGGCCGCTTCCGAAGGCGTCTCGGCCTTGGCTTCGGCCTGAGCGTCGGGAGCCTGGGGCGTCGGGGTTTCCGCAGCGGCGTTCTCGGCCGCTTCGGTGTTCTGGGTGTTTTCGTTGTTCTCGGCCATCATCAGAACTCCAGCCCGCCTTCGCGGGCGGCATCGGCCAGCGCCTTGACGCGGCCATGGTAGAGGAACCCGCCGCGATCGAACACGACAGTCGTCACGCCCGCCTTCCTGGCGGCCTCGGCGATGTCCTTGCCGACCTTGCTCGCGGCTTCGACATTCGCGCCGCTGCCTTCCACGCCGAGCGTCGAGGCGGCCGCGAGGGTCCGGCCCTCGGCGTCGTCGATGATCTGCGCGTAGATGTGCCTGCCGGTGCGGTGGACCGAAAGGCGCGGCTTGTCGCCCGAGCGCTTGCGGAGCGCGGTCCGCACCCGCATGCGGCGGCGTTCGAAAAGGGAAAGCTTTGCCATCTTACTTCTTCTTCCCTTCCTTGCGGAAGATGTACTCGCCGCGATACTTGATGCCCTTGCCCTTGTAGGGTTCGGGCTTGCGAAGCTCGCGGATCTCGGCGGCGAACTGGCCGACGGCCTGCTTGTCGATGCCGGAAATCTCGACCGTGGTCTGGTCGGGAGTCTTCACCTCGAGCCCTTCGGGCACGGGAAGATCGACATCGTGGCTGAAGCCGAGCTGCAGCTTGAGCGTGCGGCCCTGCGCGTTGGCGCGGTAGCCGACGCCCGAGATCTCGAGCACCTTGGTGAAGCCGTCGGTGACGCCCTCGACGAGGTTCGAGACCAGCGTGCGCTGCATACCCCAATAGGCACGGGCCTTCTGGCTGTCATTGGCCGGGGCGACCGAGATCGAGCCGTCCTCGAGCTTGTATTCGACGAGGTCGGACAGGCCCATCTGGAGGGTGCCCTTGGGACCCTTCACGCTGAGCAGGCCGTTGTCGATATTCGCGGTGACGCCCGAAGGGATCGTCACCGGCTTCTTGCCGATGCGGCTCATCAGAACACCTCCGCCAGCACTTCGCCGCCGACATTGTTCGCGCGGGCCTCGGCATCCGAGAGCACGCCGCGCGGGGTCGAGACGATGGTGATGCCAAGCCCGTTGCGGACCGTGGGCAGTTCCTTGCAGCCCGAATAGATGCGCCGGCCGGGCTTCGAGACGCGCGCGACGTGCTTGATCGCCGGCTCGCCTTCGAAATACTTGAGTTCGATCCGCAGCGCCTTGTGCTTGCCGCTCTCGTCCTCGGAATAGCCACGGATGTAGCCTTCGCGCATGAGGACCTCGAGCACGTTCGCGCGCAGCTTGGACGCAGGGCTGAGGACGGAGTCCTTCTTCGCCTGCTGGCCGTTGCGGATGCGGGTGAGCATGTCACCCAGGGGATCGGTCATAGCCATCTGTCAGGTCCTCACCAGCTCGACTTGGTCAGGCCCGGGATCATGCCCCGGTTGCCAAGCTGACGCAGTTCGATGCGGTTGATGCCGAACTTGCGGTAATAGCCGCGCGGGCGGCCGGTGGTGGCGCAGCGGTTGCGCACCCGGGTCGGGTTCGCGTTGCGCGGGATCTCGGCCATCTTGAGCCGCGCCATGAGACGCTCGGTCTCATCCAGGCTCTCGTCGTTCGCGATCGCCTTCAGCTTCTCGTACTTGGCCGCATACTTCTTCACGAGCTTCTTGCGACGCTCGTTCTTGTTGATCGAACTCAGTTTCGCCATGGACTTAAGCTCTCTTCTTTCGTGTCTCTGTCGGGAAACGGCTCACGCCGCTTCCTTCTGTTCGGCGGTTTTTGCGCTCGGGGCCTCGCCCTGGAAGGGGAAGCCGAACAGGCGCAGCAGCTCGCGCGCCTCTTCGTCGGTCTTGGCGGTGGTGGTCACGATGATGTCCATCCCCCGCACCTTGTCGATCTTGTCGTAGCTGATCTCGGGGAACACGATCTGTTCCTTGAGACCCATCGCGTAGTTGCCGCGACCATCGAACGAACGCGCGTTCAGCCCGCGGAAGTCGCGGATGCGCGGCATGGCGACGGTCACCAGGCGATCGAGGAACTCGTACATGCGTTCGCGGCGCAGGGTGACCTTGCAGCCGATCGGCATGCCTTCGCGCAGCTTGAACTGGGCGATCGACTTCTTGGCCTTGGTGATGACCGGCTTCTGGCCGGCGATCAGCGCCATTTCCTCGGCGGCGGTCTGGACCTTCTTCTTGTCCTGGCTCGCCTCGCCCACGCCCATGTTGAGCGTGATCTTCTCCAGCTTGGGAACTTCGAGCCGGTTCTTGTAGCCGAACTTCTCGGTCATCGCCTTGACGATTTCCTCGTCGTAGCGGGCCTTCATCCGGGGCGTGTAATCAGCCATCGATGGTCTCCCCACTCTTCACGGCGACGCGCACCTTCTTGCCGTCCTTCTCCTCGAAGCGGACGCGGGTCGGCTTGCCGTCCTTGGGATCGGCCAGCGCCACCTTGGAGATGTGCATCGGGGCCGGGAAACGGTCGATGCCACCCTGCGGATTGGCCTGGCTCGGCTTGCGGTGACGGGCGACGACATTGACGCCCTCGACGACGACCTTGCCTTCCTTGGGCAGGACCTGGGCGACCGTGCCGGTGCGGCCCTTGTCCTTGCCCGAAAGCACGACGACGCTGTCGCCCTTGCGGATCTTTGCGGATGCCATGATCAGAGCACCTCCGGCGCGAGCGAGATGATCTTCATGAAGCCGCGCCCGCGCAGTTCACGCACGACGGGGCCGAAGATGCGGGTGCCGATCGGCTCCTCGCTCTTGTTGACGAGCACCGCGGCGTTGCTGTCGAAGCGGATCACGCTGCCGTCGGGACGGCGCACGTCCTTCTTGGTGCGCACGATCACCGCGCGGTGAACGTCGCCCTTCTTGACCTTGGCACGCGGCTGGGCCTCCTTGACGGAGACCACGATCACGTCGCCGACGGAGGCAAACCGGCGCTTCGACCCGCCCAGCACCTTGATGCACTGGACGCGCTTCGCGCCGCTGTTGTCCGCGACGTCGAGATTGGATTGCATCTGGATCATCGATCCGGTTCCTTCTCACTGGCTTGCCGGGACGCCCGATGCGACTGGGTCAATCGCATGGGGCCCGACAGTTCCGTTTACGTCTGTTTCTCAGTTGCCCGCGGCCTCGACGTCGAGATCGGCCTCGATCGCCTGGGTGCCGCCGGAGACGACCTGGTCCTTCACGGTCCAGGTCTTCGTCTTCGAGATCGGGCGGCATTCCTCGATCCGCACGACATCGCCGACGTGATATTCGTTGTTCTCGTCGTGGGCGTGATAGTTCTTCGAACGGCGGATGATCTTCCCGTAGAGCGGGTGCTTCACCTTGCGTTCGACCTTCACGGTCACGGTCTTGTCGGTCTTGTCGGAGGTGACAGTCCCGATCAGGATACGTTTCGGCATTGTCTGCTCCTTAAGCCTTTTCGCCTGCGCTCTTGGCGCGCTCGGTCTGCAGCGTCTTGATCTTGGCGATGGTGCGACGCACTTCGCGGATCCGCGCCGGGTTCTCGAGCTGGTTGGTCGCCGCCTGGAAACGCAGGTTGAACTGCTCGCGCTTGAGATCGGTCAGATCAGCGGAGAGCTGGTCGTCGGTCTTGGCGCGCAGGTCTTCGATGCTGGTGATGTTCGCGGCCATCATTCGCCTCCCAGGTGCGAGGTGTCGCCGAAGCGGGCGACGACCTTGGTCTTGATCGGCAGCTTCATCGCGGCGCGTTCGAAGGCTTCGGCAGCCAGCGGGCCGGCGACGCCGTCGAGTTCGAACAGGATGCGGCCCGGCTTGACCCGCGCGGCCCAGTATTCGACCGAACCCTTGCCCTTGCCCTGGCGGACCTCGGCGGGCTTCTTCGACACCGGAACGTCCGGGAAGACGCGGATCCACAGGCGCCCCTGGCGCTTGATGTGACGGGTGATCGCGCGGCGCGCGGCCTCGATCTGGCGGGCGGTGATCCGCTCGGGCTCCAGAGCCTTCAGCCCGTAGGAGCCGAAGTTCAGGGTCGTGCCGCCCTTGGCCTCGCCCTTGATCTTGCCCTTGAAGGCCTTGCGATACTTGGTTTTCTTCGGTTGCAGCATTGTCTCTTACCTATCTGGTCGCCCGCACGCTCAGCGCGCCGGACGCACCCCCGAAGTCTGCGATTCCATCATCAGACGGTCCTGCGCGGTCGGATCGTGGCCGAGGATCTCGCCCTTGAAGATCCACACCTTGATGCCGATGATCCCGTAGGCGGTCAGCGCCTCGGTTTCGGCATAGTCGATGTTGGCGCGCAGCGTGTGAAGCGGCACGCGGCCTTCACGGTACTGCTCGACGCGGGCGATCTCCGCCCCGCCCAGACGCCCGCCGCACACGATGCGGATGCCTTCCGCGCCGAGCCGCATGGCCGACTGCATCGCGCGCTTCATCGCCCGGCGGAACGCCACGCGGCGCACGAGCTGGTCGGCGATGCCCTGCGCGACGAGCTTGGCGTCGATTTCCGGCTTGCGGATCTCGACGATGTTCAGCTTGACCTCGCTCGCCGTCATGGACGCCAGCTTGGTCCGCAGCTTCTCGATGTCGGCGCCCTTCTTGCCGATGATGACACCCGGACGCGCGGCATAGATCGAAACGCGGCACAGCTTGGCCGGACGCTCGATCACCACCTTCGAGATCGCCGCCTGCGGCAGGCTCTCGAGGATGTACTTGCGCATCTCGATGTCTTCCTTGAGCAGGCCCGCATAGTCACGCCCTTCGGCGTACCAGCGGCTGTCCCAGGTGCGGTTGATCTGCAGGCGCAGACCGATCGGATTGCTCTTCTGGCCCATGGTTTACGCCTCTTCCTGTTCGCGCACGACGATCCGCAGCCGGCTAAACGGCTTGAGGATCCGGGTCGACTTGCCGCGGCCGCGCGTGTGGAACCGCTTCATGGTGATCGACTTGCCGACCGAAGCCTCGGCCACGACGAGCGCGTCGACGTCGAGATCGTGGTTGTTCTCCGCATTGGCGATCGCCGAAGCGAGCACCTTCTTCGCGTCCTTGGCCATCGCCTTCTTCGAGAACTCGAGGATGTTGAGCGCCTCTTCGGCCTTCTTGCCGCGGATCAGTTCGGCGACGAGATTGAGCTTCTGCGCCGACCCACGGATGGTGGTGCCGACGGCCAGCGCCTCGTTCTCGCCGACGCGGCGGGGTGCCTTTGCCTTGCCCATTATCGCTTGCCCTTCTTGTCGGCGGCGTGGCCGGGGAAGTTGCGCGTGGGCGCGAACTCGCCGAGCTTGTGGCCGACCATCTCTTCGGAAACCGAGACGGGGATGAATTTCTGCCCGTTGTAGACGTTGAACGTCAGCCCGACGAACTGGGGCAGGATGGTGGAGCGGCGCGACCAGGTCTTGATCGGCTTGCCGCCACCGGCATCCTGAGCTTCCTCGGCCTTCTTGAGCAGGCTGAGTTCGACGAACGGACCTTTCCAGACGGAACGTGCCATCGTGCCTTACCTCTTCTTCTTCGCGTGACGCGAACGGATGATGTCTTTGTCCGTCTGCTTGTTGTTGCGGGTGCGTGCGCCCTTGGTCGGCTTGCCCCAGGGGGTGACCGGGTGACGGCCGCCGCTGGTGCGGCCTTCACCACCGCCGTGCGGGTGGTCGACCGGGTTCTTGGCGACACCGCGGGTAAGCGGACGACGGCCCTTCCAGCGGCTGCGACCGGCCTTGCCGAAATTCTGGTTCTGGTTGTCGGGGTTCGAAACCGCTCCGACCGTCCCCATGCAATCGGCGCGCAGGTAACGCTGCTCGCCCGAATTGAGCCGCACGATGACCATGCCGCGGTCGCGCCCGACGAGCTGGACATAGGCGCCCGCGCTGCGCGCGATCTGGCCGCCCTTGCCCGGCTTCATCTCGACATTGTGGCAGATCGTGCCGACCGGCATCTGGCCGAGCAGCATGGCGTTGCCCGGCTTGGTGTCGGTCCGCTCACCGGCCACGATCGTGTCGCCCACGGCGAGACGCTGCGGCGCGAGGATGTAGGCCTGTTCGCCGTCCTCGTACTTGACGAGAGCGATGAAGGCGGTCCGGTTCGGGTCGTATTCGATCCGCTCGACCGTGGCGGGCACGTCCCACTTGCGGCGCTTGAAATCGATGATGCGATAGCGCTGCTTGTTGCCGCCGCCGATGCCGCGGCTGGTGACGTGGCCCTTGTTGTTGCGGCCGCCCGTCTTGCGCTTGCCCTCGGTGAGCGACTTGACCGGCTTGCCCTTCCAGAGCTGGGTCTTGTCGATCAGGATGAGGCCGCGGCGCGCCGGGCTCGTCGGTTTGTAGTTCTTGAGTGCCATTGTCCCTACGCCCTCAGATACCGCTGGTGATGTCGATCATCTCGCCTTCGGCGAGGGTGACGACAGCCTTCTTGAAGTCCGAACGCTTGTAGGGCTTGCCCCGCCAGCGCTTCGACTTGCCCTTGGTGACGATCGTGTTCACGGCGACGACCTTCTTATCGTAGATCGCCTCGACCGCTTCCTTGATCTGCGGCTTGGTAGCATCATTCGCCACGCGAAAGACGACCGCGTTGTTCTCGGAAGCCAGGGTCGACTTCTCGGTGATGTGCGGCGCCAGGATCACGTCGTAGTGACGCGCGTCGATCTCGCTTTTCTTAGCCATTGAAGCGCGCCTCCAGCTTTTCGACCGCGTCCTTGGTCAGGACGAGCGTGTCGTGGTTGAGGATGTCGTAGACATTGGCGCCGATCGCGGGGAGCACGTTGACGCCCGGGATGTTGCCGGCGGCCTTCTTGAACGCGTCGTTCACCGCGTCGCCGTCGATGACCAGCACCTTGCCGTTCAGCCCGGCCTTGGCGAAGTGGCTCTTGAGCACCTTCGTCTTGGCTTCGGCGATCTCCAGGCTGTCGACCACGATCAGGCCATCCTTGGCCTTGGTCGAAAGCGCCATCTTGAGGCCGAGCGCGCGGATTTTCTTGTTCAGCGACTGCTCGAAGTCCCGCTTGCGCGCGCCGTGCGCCTTGCCGCCGCCGATGAAGATCGGGGCCTTGCGGTCGCCGTGACGAGCGCCGCCCGAACCCTTCTGACGGACGAACTTCTTGCCCGTGCGCGCCACGTCCGCACGCTCACGCGTGGGGCGGGCGGTGCCGCGGCGGTTCTCCAGCTGCCAGGTCACCACCCGGTGCAGGATGTCGGCACGCGGTGTCACGCCGAAGACATCGTCGTTGAGCTCGATGTCGCCGGAGTCCGCGCCGTCGATTTTCTGGACCTTCACCTTCATGGCTCAGTCTTCCTTGCTTGCGTCGCCGGCCGGAGCGTCAGCCTCGGGCGCGGGAGTGTCGACAGCCGCCTCGACCGCGGTCTCCTCGACCGGCGGTTCGGCAGCGGGTTCATCGTTCTGCGGGACGGCCTTCTCGAGGATGGCACCGGGGAACGGCACGCCTTCGGGAAGCGGCAGCTTGACCGCGTCGCGCACGAGCAGCCAGCCATTCTTCGCGCCGGGAACCGAGCCCTTGATGAACAGCAGGCCGCGTTCCGCATCGGTGCGGACGACCTCGAGGTTCATCTGGGTGCGCTGGCGGTCGCCCATGTGGCCCGCCATCTTCTTGCCCTTGAAGACCTTGCCCGGGTCCTGGTTCTGACCGGTCGAACCGTGCGAGCGGTGCGAGATCGACACGCCGTGGCTCGCGCGCAGGCCGCCGAAGCCCCAGCGCTTCATCGCGCCGGCAAAGCCCTTGCCCTGCGTATGGCCGGTGATGTCGACCTTCTGGCCGGCAATGAAGTGGTCCGCGCTGATCTGCGCGCCGACGGGGACGAGACCGTCCTCGCCTTCGACGCGGAATTCCGCGGTCCGCTTCTTGAGGCCAACGCCCGCCTTCGCGAAATGCTCGCGCTGGGGCTTGGCCACGTTCTTCTGCTTCGCTTCGCCCGCGCCGAGCTGGACGGCGAAGTAGCCGTCGCGGTCCGCGGTGCGGTGCGAGACGACCTGGCAATCCTCCAGCGCGAGGACGGTGACGGGCACGTGCCGTCCGTCCTCCTGGAAGAGGCGGGTCATCCCGACTTTCTTTGCGATCACGCCGGTGCGCATCGTCATAGACTCCCAAACAGAGGCACAAGGGGAACATCCCCAGGTGCTTGCCAGCCCGATTGTTCGATGCGTCGCCCCGTCCGGGCTGAATTGCCTGCCACGGCCGCAAAGGCCGTTTCGGGCGAGACGGGGGACGCAGCCCGGCGATTGCCGGCGGTATCCCAATGTCTTGCCGATCCCGTGGGAGCGGCGGGGCCGTTGGCGCCCCTTGAAAGCTTCCGGCCGTTTAAGGTCCGCCAGGAAGACCGGATCACAGGCTTACGCCAGCTTGATCTCGACATTGACGCCCGCGGCGAGATCGAGCTTCATCAGCGCATCGACCGTCTGGGCATTGGGCTGCACGATGTCGAGCAGCCGCTTGTAGGTGCGCACCTCGAACTGCTCGCGCGACTTCTTGTCGATGTGCGGGCCGCGGTTCACGGTGAACTTCTCGATACGCGTCGGCAGCGGAATGGGACCACGAATAAGAGCACCCGTGCGCCGCGCGGTGTCGGCAATCTCGCCAGTGGCCTGGTCGAGAACGCGGTGGTCGAACGCCTTGAGGCGAATACGGATATTCTGTGCTTCCATGTCCTGTACCGATGCGAAAGAGCCACGGAGCGATTGCCGAAGCCGGGTCACGCCCCAAAATAAAAAGCCCGCCCCGCTTGAGCCCGGTTTCCCGGAACGGGCGGCCTTGTTGGATATCGTTGCAGCCGAAACGAATCCGGCAGCGATGGCGCGCGTATACGGAGACGTGTTGGAGAGCGCAAGCCCGTTTCTGTCACCGAATTTACGCGGGACCTAGCGAAGCCGCCCCTTGCCCCGTCCTGGGCGACAGGATGCGAGGAACTCTCACAAATTGAGGCCCGGCTCCCCATTCGGGAAACCGGGCCTCGATTTCGCTACGTCCCGGGTCGGGACGAAAAGCTTACTTGGTGATCTTCGAGACCACGCCCGAGCCGACGGTGCGGCCGCCTTCGCGGATCGCGAAGCGCAGGCCTTCGTCCATGGCGATCGGCGCGATCAGCTTGACGCCGATCGAGACGTTGTCGCCCGGCATCACCATTTCGGTGCCTTCGGGAAGGATCACTTCCCCGGTCACGTCGGTCGTGCGGAAGTAGAACTGCGGGCGGTAGTTGGCGAAGAACGGCGTGTGACGGCCGCCTTCGTCCTTCGACAGCACGTAGACTTCGGCGCTGAACTCGGTGTGCGGGGTGACCGAACCGGGCTTGGCGAGGACCTGGCCGCGCTCCACCTCGTCACGGCCGACGCCGCGGATCAGCGCACCGATGTTATCGCCGGCCTGACCCGAATCGAGCAGCTTGCGGAACATCTCGACGCCGGTGACGGTCGTCTTGGTGGTGTCCTTGATGCCGACGATCTCGACTTCATCGCCGACCTTCACGATGCCGGTCTCGACACGACCGGTGACGACGGTGCCGCGACCCGAGATCGAGAACACGTCCTCGATCGGCATCAGGAAGTCCTTGTCGACCGGACGATCGGGCTGCGGGATGTGCTCGTCGACGGCCTTCATCAGCTCGAGGATCGAGTTCTTGCCGATCTCGTCGTCGCGTCCTTCGAGCGCGGCGAGCGCCGAACCCTTGACGATCGGAATGTTGTCGCCGTCGAAATCGTAGTTCGAGAGCAGTTCGCGCACTTCGAGTTCGACGAGCTCGAGGATTTCCTCGTCATCGACTTGGTCGACCTTGTTCATGTAGACGACCAGAGCCGGCACGCCGACCTGACGGGCGAGCAGGATGTGCTCGCGGGTCTGCGGCATGGGGCCGTCGGCCGCGTTCACCACGAGGATCGCGCCGTCCATCTGCGCGGCGCCGGTGATCATGTTCTTCACGTAGTCGGCGTGGCCCGGGCAGTCGACGTGGGCGTAGTGCCGCGCTTCGGTCTCGTATTCGACGTGCGCGGTCGAGATGGTGATGCCGCGCTCGCGCTCTTCGGGGGCCTTGTCGATATTCGCGAAATCGACCGCCGAACCGCCGAACGTTTCGGCCATGACCTTGGTGATCGCCGCGGTCAGCGTGGTCTTGCCGTGGTCGACGTGACCGATCGTGCCGATGTTGCAGTGCGGCTTGTTCCGCTCAAATTTTTCCTTCGCCATTTCTCAGTTGTACCTTCTCTTGAGATGATTTCTTAGCGGGAGAAAGGGCGGGCCCGCTCGAAACAGGCGCCGCCCCTAGCCTTGCTTTGCCGCTTAGGCAAGCTTCTCCTTGACCTCCTGCGCGACGTTCGCCGGAACTTCGTCGTAATGCGAGAACTGCATCGTGTACTGCGCGCGGCCTTGCGTGAAGGAGCGCAGCTCGTTGACGTATCCGAACATGTTCGCCAGCGGCACGTGCGCCTCGACGACCTGGGCATTGCCCCGGCTGTCGGTGCCCTGGATCTGGCCGCGGCGGCTGTTGAGGTCGCCGATCACGTCGCCGAGGTAATCCTCGGGCGTCACGACCTCGACCTTCATGATCGGCTCGAGCAGCTTGATCCCGGCCTTCTGCGCCGCTTCGCGCATGGCGCCGCGACCGGTGATCTCGAACGCGACCGTGCTGGAGTCGACATCGTGATACTTGCCGTCGACGAGGCGGATCGTGAAGTCGATGATCGGGAAGCCGACGAGATGCCCGCTTTCGGCCTGCTCGCGCATGCCCTTCTCGACCGAGGGGATGTATTCGCGCGGGATGTTGCCGCCCTTCACCTCGTCCTCGAAGATGATGCCCTGGCCGCGCTCGCCCGGGGTGACAATGACCTTGGCCTCGCCGAACTGGCCCGAACCGCCCGACTGCTTCTTGTGGGTGTAGGTGACCTCGACTTCCTTCGCGAGCGATTCGCGATAGGCCACCTGCGGCGCGCCGACATTCGCCTCGACCTTGAACTCGCGGCGCATGCGATCGACGAGGATGTCGAGGTGAAGCTCGCCCATGCCCTTGATGATCGTCTGGCCGCTTTCGTGATCGGTCGACACGCGGAAGGACGGATCCTCGGCCGCGAGGCGGTTGAGCGCGACGCCCATCTTCTCCTGGTCGGCCTTGGTCTTGGGTTCGACCGACAGCTCGATCACCGGCTCGGGGAATTCCATCCGCTCGAGGATGATCGGAGCCGAGGGCGCGCACAGCGTGTCGCCGGTGGTCGTCTCCTTGAGGCCCGCGATCGCAACGATGTCGCCAGCGAAGGCCTCATCGATGTCCTCGCGGTTGTTGGAGTGCATGAGCAACATGCGCCCGATCTTTTCCTTCTTGTCCTTGACCGAATTGAGCACGCTGCCCTTCGACAGCTTGCCCGAATAGATCCGGGTGAAGGTGAGCGAGCCGACGAAGGGGTCGTTCATGATCTTGAACGCCAGCGCGGCGAAAGGCTCGTCGTCCGAGGAGGGACGGTTGGCCTTTTCCTCGCTGTCGGGCAGCACGCCTTCGATCGGCGGCACGTCGACGGGCGAAGGCATGTAGTCGATCACGGCGTCGAGCAGGGGCTGCACGCCCTTGTTCTTGAACGCCGAACCGCACAGCACGGGGACGAACGCACGCTCCATCGTGCCCTTGCGGATCAGCCGCTTGAGCGTGGCCGCATCGGGCTCGTTGCCTTCGAGGTACTCCATCATGACGTCGTCGTCCTGCTCGACGGCGGTCTCGATCAGCTTCTCGCGGTATTCGGCGGCCTTGTCCTTGAGGTCGTCGGGGATGTCGACATAGTTGAACGTCGCGCCGAGCCCTTCGGATTCCCACACGATACCGCGATTGTTGACGAGGTCGACGACACCCTGGAGGTCGCTTTCCGCGCCGATCGGCAAGTAAAGCACAAGTGGCGTCGCGCCGAGACGGTCGATGATCGACTGAACGCAATAATAGAAGTCGGCGCCGGTCCGGTCCAACTTGTTGATGAAGCACATGCGGGGGACCTTGTACTTGTCCGCCTGGCGCCATACTGTTTCCGACTGCGGTTCGACACCCGCGACACCGTCGAATACGGCGACCGCGCCGTCGAGTACGCGCAGGGAACGCTCGACTTCGATGGTGAAGTCCACGTGGCCGGGCGTGTCGATGATGTTGATGCGGTGCTCTTCGCCCTTGCCGTCATCGGCGCGCCAGAAGGTCGTGGTCGCGGCCGAGGTGATGGTGATCCCGCGCTCCTGCTCCTGCTCCATCCAGTCCATGGTCGCGGCGCCGTCATGCACCTCGCCGATCTTGTAGGACTTGCCGGTGTAATACAGGATCCGCTCGGTCGTGGTGGTCTTGCCGGCGTCGATATGCGCCATGATACCGATGTTGCGGTAGCGTTCGATCGGATGGCTGCGTGCCATGGTGGTTTCCTCGGTTCTGATGGAGCTTCGAGCCTGCTTCCACAGCCTCTCCCCGGACCTGCGTCCGAGCGCGCCCCATATAGGGATTATTGTGACGGCGGTAAGACGGGAGACGCCCTTTATCGACAGCCCCCGCCCCGCGTTCCGCCCGCCTCGCCCGCCGGCGTCTTACCAGCGGTAGTGCGAGAAGGCGCGGTTGGCGTCCGCCATCCGGTGGGTGTCCTCGCGCTTCTTCACCGCATTGCCGCGGTTGTTCGCCGCATCGAGCAGTTCGCCCGACAGCCGCGCCGCCATCGTCGTTTCCGGACGCCCGCGCGCCGCCGTGATCAGCCAGCGGATCGCCAGCGCCTGGGCACGCTCGGGACGCACCTCGACCGGCACCTGGTAGGTCGCACCGCCGACCCGGCGCGAGCGCACCTCGACCTGCGGCTTCACGTTGTTCAGCGCTTCGTGGAAGAGCTGCACCGGATCGGCCTTGGCCTTGGCCTCGACCGTGTCGAGCGCGCCATAGACGATCTTCTCGGCAACGGCCTTCTTCCCGTCGAGCATGAGGTTGTTCATGAACTTCGAGAGCACCTGATCCTTGAACTTGGGATCGGGCAGGATTTCCCGCTTTTCGGGACGACGACGACGTGACATCTTTTCTGAACTCCTTCGTCGTTGGGTGCCGGGCCTCCCAGTCCCCCGCCCTTCCGCCCTTGATGGTATCCTTCCGGGTGGAAGGGCGGGGGACTGGGAGGCCCGGCACAAGCCGGCGACGGATGTCGCCGGCGCACCCAACAAAAACTCTTACTTCGGCCGCTTGGCCCCGTATTTCGAACGGCTCTGCTTGCGGTCCTTCACCCCTTGCGTGTCGAGCACGCCGCGCAGCACGTGATAGCGCACGCCGGGAAGGTCGCGCACGCGCCCGCCGCGGATCAGCACGACCGAGTGTTCCTGCAGGTTGTGCCCTTCGCCCGGGATGTAGGAGATCACCTCGCGCTGGTTGGTGAGGCGCACCTTGGCGACTTTCCGCAGCGCCGAGTTCGGCTTCTTCGGGGTCGTCGTGTAGACGCGGGTGCACACGCCGCGCTTCTGCGGGTTCTGCTCCATCGCAGGGACCTTGCTCTTGGCCTTCTGCGGAACGCGGCCCTTGCGGACCAGCTGGTTGATAGTCGGCATATATTCTCGCTTCGCTCGTTATCCGCGCCGACGGTTTGTCGGCGCGGGTCGCCCCTTCCGGGCGGAAAACCGGTTCCCACTTTTCCTGAAGGGGCTCCGGCACGGTGCCCGCTCAGGTTTCCGCCAAGCCGCCCGCGAGCAAAGCTCCAGGGCACTTGCCGGTCGGCAACCCTTGGGAAGTGTCGATGGAGGGAGGATCAGGCCTTGTTCCTTGCCGCCAGTCCCTGCGAAGGCAGGGACCTCATGCCTCGGGCGTTCCGCCGGAGGCCGGCAGGCTCCTGCCTTCGCAGGAGCTCACCGCAAGGAACAAGCCGAAACGCTCCACCCGCATGACCGCCCTTATCCGAAGGGCCACCCAGGGTTACTCTGACGACCGCCCCAAACACGAAAGGCCCGCCTCATGAAAGAGGCACGGGCCGAAAGGGACTGACGCCGCCATTGTTCAGCTTTATCGTCCGAGCGCGGACCGGAGCCTGCCTCGGATGGCGCGCCTTTATGTTGGATTTGGGGCGGGGTCAAGAGTGTGGAGAACTAGGCCGGGGCAATGCCAACGATAGCTGGACGATCTCACGCCCGTAATGTTCTGCGACCATATCCCTTAGCTCTCTCATATTCGAACAGGTCTTAGCCATCCCAATTACCTCATAACAGCGAGACACAAGAGCGCGAATCCCTAGGTTCTCAGTCAATTGTCGATGCCAATGCACTCCCGTCGGGGGCCGGTTGTTCCGTAAGTAATCCGCCACGTCAGGATCTAAAGTATCGTATATCAACTCGATGACGAGTTTACCCCACCACTTCGGTCGGCTGTGCAGGCTGCCCTTCCATCCTGTTAATCGACCAAACTCTGCCCACAACTCATCCGGGAATGTCTTTTCCCAAGCCCGCAACTCTTCAGCAATGAATGCCTGCAACTTCACCTGCAACGCATCTTCGGCGCGTTCGTATTGGTAACCAGTCGCCTCATCGATGAGAGCGTCGAGACCTGTCTTCGCACAAGCTGAGAGGAAAATACTCGCTTGCATAGCCATCTGGCGCTGCCGCTCAGTCATCTTTGGAAAAGCTGATGTTGGATCGAAGCTTGCCTGCAACGCGGCAGTAAAACCTTGACAGACCTCGATAAGTAAATCTGCCGGCAGCCCTTTCACAGCCCTCTCTAGACCTTCAACCTCAACAAGCCGGAAAGGAACCATGCGGGACTGGACCTTTTCGACGTTAATAAATGGTTCGAGCGACTTAACTGACAAGTATTTCTCAAGCGCACCACCCCCTTTAACTCCGGTAAGCAATTCGGTCGCAGAGGTTCGGCCGATGATCTTCTCGCCATTATCCAATACATAGCAAGGCACTTCCAAGCCAACGATATTCAGCACGCCACGATGGCGCGCAACAGGCAACGTTCCTTGGAACTCGTCAGATGCCACAATATCGTCCGCGGCTTCTGCCGCCCGCTCTTCCAATCTCGCCTTTCTCCAACGAGCTTCAGCAGCGGCCTTTGCACTTTCACGGCGCTGAACATCCGTCATCGCCGCCGCTCGCGCCTTCCCACCTCGAGCTTTTCCAGTCACCCCATCAACCATGACCACCTCATTTTGCACGCATAAAAACGGAATATGCACGCATATAATGCACGCATCTGATGCACGCAATAGAGGCCTTTGGCTTATCACAATTTAAGCATGCCGGCGGCGAAGCCGCCACAAGCGCGACTGCCCGCCCGCAGGCCCCTCAGGGCCGAGGATTTCGCAGCGCGGATGCGCTGCTGTAAACAAAGACTCCCTCCCCCCTCCCCCGTCATTGCGAGCCGCAGGCGAAGCAATCCAGTCCTGCCGTCCGTCTGCACGCGCCACGCCGGGACTGGATCGCCGCGGCCCTGACGGGCCTCGCGATGACGGAGGGAGGGGCGTTCGGCGCGTAATGATCGGGCGGCGGTCCCCCCACCCCCGACCCCCTCCCCCGCGGGGAGGGGGCTCAAGGAGCCACCCCGGCCCCCGATGCCGGTCCCGGCGCAGGCCGGGATGGGAGAGAGGGGAAAGGAAGGATTTTCCTACTCCGCCGAAACGTGCAATCTCCCCGCGGGCCATGACCGAGCCCCCCTGCACCTGCCCCGACCCGCCCGACCGTTCCCTGCCCAAGCGCAACAAGCGCAAGATCGCGCGGCAGGCGACCTCCGAGGTCGCGTGGGAGTTCGAGCCGGCGGTTGTGTCGGACGAAGACCCGCTGCTCGCCTTCGCGCCCTATCTCCACAAGCAGCCGCGCCGCAATTCGATCACGCCCGACCTCCAGCGCGCCTTCGTCGCGCGGCTGGCCGAGACGGGCGTCGTCAAGGCGGCCGCGATCCATATCGGGCGCTCGCTCGAGGCGCTCTACAAGCTGCGTCGGCGGCCGGGGGCGGAGGGCTTTGCGGCAGCGTGGGACGAGGCGCTCGAATGGGGGGCGCTGCGGCTCGAGGATTGCGCGATCGAGCGGGTGCTGGCCGAGGGGCTCTCCAACCGGCGCGCCAACTCGATGCTCGCCTTCCTGATCCGCCACCGCCGCGCGCCGTATCTCGATCCGCGCGAAGTGGGGCCCGGCCACCCGCTCTACGAACGCATCCGCCGCGAGATCGAGGAGGAGAACCGCGCGCGGGCGAACGACCCGGCCGAAATCGCGCGGGTGCGCGCCTGGAAGCTCGAGATCGAGCGCGAGGTGCGGCGGGAGATGGAGGAGCGCGCGGCGCAGGGGCGTGCGCCGGAGGGCTAGCGCGGGTTGCGGGGATCTGTCGGGGTCGGGCTTTCCGGGTGAGGCTTTCCGGGTCTTGGCGGGGGATTGCCCCGCCTCAGAAATCGCTCCAGGCGCGCGCGGCGCGGTCTTCCGGCAGGTCCGCGGTCTCGCTCATGCCGGTGAGGATCCGCGCGAGCTGGGCGCGGGTGAGCGGGGCGGCAAAGCGGATGCCCGTCTCGTCCCGCTGCGACCAGCGCACGCTCGCGCCGGCGAACTCGACCCCGCCCAGGCGCACGGTGAGCAGGACGCCCGCCGGGGCCTTGAACCCGCTCACCCGCATCCCGCCGAGCGAAAGGTTCTCCAGCGCGGCGAAATGGCACATGCCGCCCGCGAAGATCTCGGCGCGCATGGCGCAGGGCACCCGGACGGAGCGGTAGGGAAAGGGGTTCGCGAAGGGGCGCGCGTCCGCCGCGTTCTCGAGCCCGTGGGCGCGCCCGTCGACCCAGGCGACGACGGCGTCGATGACGTTGGTCTCGTCCCAGAAATAGCGCACGCGGGTGCCCGGCTCGATCGGCTCGTCGAGCTCGATCATGACCCCGCCGGACGAAAGGTTGCGGATGATGCCGAGCAGCATCCGACCATTGCTGAGCACGCAGCCCGGGCGGAATGCGGACACCACGCGGCGGTCGGCGCGGCGTTCGGGGGGTGGCGGGACGGAGGGCGTTTCGTCTTGGAAATCAGTCGCTTCGCCGAACGAAACCTTGTCGTCGTGCGAACCGCAAGCGAACGGCGCGCGGCTTTCGCCGTCATGAGAAATCGACATAGAACGTAACCTCCCTCCCGCCGTCCCCCCCGGAACGGCGTGCAACCCTGGAATGAGACACGTCGGCGCGACCCTTGGTGTCGTGTGCATAGGGCCTTCCGGGCGGGGCCGAGGACCAGTTCAGCCGCTCGCCCGGAAGAACTCGCGCAGAAGCGTTCGATGTCGCTGGCGGGGGGTTGGAAACCCCGCCGGCATCCTCTGCCTTCGCATTCGCACCCGCGCAGAACAGGGACGAGATGGCAATGCAGCAGATGCCGGACAACGACCGCTTCATTGGCCAAGGATGCGATTTTGTTCTTGCTTAAACGAGTGTCACACGGTATATGTAACGTTACGCAGTGACGGGTCGCAGAATGCCTTTGCCAAGGTATTGCCGTTACACGAAAACCTAACAAGACCTTAACCGGTCAGTCGGTGTCCGTGGCTTATACAGGCTCACGCAGATGACTTTCGGCGAACAATTGCGCCGGGAGGAGCAGCGCGTTCTCGAGGATCCGGTTTTCCGGCGTTCTCCCACGCAGGCGAAGCTCCTGCGCTACCTCGTCGAGCGCGCGCTCGCCGGGGGGCCGGGGCCGACCCAGTACGAGATCGCGGTCGAGGCGCTCGGCAAGCGGGAGGATTTCGATCTCGCCAACGACAGCTATCCGCGCGTCCAGGTCTCGCGGCTGAGGAACAGTCTCGACCATTACTACGCCCGCACGCAGCCGCGTGACGGGCACCGCCTGATGATCGAGCCGGGGCAGTACGAGCTTCGCCTCGCGGCGACCGGTGCCGACCCGCAGCAGGGGGACAAGGCCGCCGCCGCGCCCCCCGGCACGGCGCCCGCGCCCGCCCTTTCCCAGCCGCCCGCCGCGCCGGCCGACGGGAACGCCGCCCCAGCCCTGGCCGAAAGCACGGCGAGCCGCCGCCGGAGCGGTCGCGCATTCGTCGCCGCGCTGGTCGCCGTCATGGCGATCGCGGTCGCCGGGCTGCTCGCCTGGCGGATGGATGAGCCCACGCAAGACCTGCCGCCGAGCGCGCTCGACAAGCCGGCGATCGTCCTGCGGACCGATCTCACCGGGCTCGACGGCAACGGCGACGCCGATCGCGACACGGCGCTGCTCGCGGTGCGCGTCACCGAGATCCTGCTGGCCTATTCGCTCGTCTCCGACACCGTTCCGCCCGCCGAGGCTCAAGACGCCGACTACACCCTCACGCTGAGCTTCATGCAGGAGCCGGGCAGCAAGCTCGAGGCCTTCGTCAGCTTCACCAATTCAGCCGGCAGGACGCTGTTCAACGAACTGATCGAACACGACCCCGCCCGGCCCGAACGCTTCGCCCGGCAGCTGCGTCTCGCGCTCACCCACATCACCTCGCCCACCGGCGCGCTCGCGCAGGATCGGCGCGCGGCACTGGGCGATCCGCTCGCAAGCGGGTTCGCCTGCTTCCTCACGATCGAGAACCGCCGCGCCGCCGGCGGCGAGGTCGCGCAGCTCGTCGACACCTGCATCCAACGCCACCCGGACAGCGATTACGTCCCCTATTTCCGCGCGCGCCGCGCCTTCGCCGCATACCAGGCCGCGCGCCGCGCGGGCGAGCCGATCCGCGCATCCGGCCCGGCCTGGCGCGACCTGCAGCTCGCGCTCGATGCGGACCCGTACAATTCCTTCGCCAACGCGATCGCGGGCAAGGTCCTGCTGGCGGAGGGCAAGTGCGAGGCAGCGCGATCGAATCTCAGGATCGCTTTCGAACAGGGGGCGAACTTCCCCACCCTGCGCGCGCTGATCGATGCCGAGGCGCCGTCCTGCCCGGACGATGAAGACGAGATCGGCCTCACCGCGGAGGAACTGCGCGCCCAGATCGCCTCGCTCCCCGCGGCCGATACGATGCACCATTTCTACATGCTCGTCGCCGCGCTCGCCTCGAACGATCTGCAAAGCGCGCGGATGCTCGCCGCGCGGCCGCAGACGCCGGCGACGGCGGGGAGCGAGATGACGACGATCGAGATACTGCACCGCGCGCTCGGCGATCCGGCCTTCGCCCGCGCCAATGCCGAAAGGCTGCGCGACGGCATCGCGCTCAACATCTGGGGGAACCGGGCGGTCGATCTCGCGGTCGCGAACCTCACCCGCGCCGCCGAATCGTCCGGCGCCGCGGGGGGCAATGACCGGCGCGGTCAGGCGGGCAGCCGGTCCGCCTCGCCCGCGAGCAGGGCAAAGACATAGATGTCGCACATCCCGGCATGGGTTTCCTCGTGTTCGCGGAAATGCGCCTCGCGGGTGAAGCCGAGCGTTTCGAGCAGGCGGATCGAGGCGGCGTGGCGGGTGTCGACCACGGCCTCGATCTTGCGCGCGCCGCCTCCCTGCGAAGCCGGGGCAAGCAAAAGATGGCGCACCAGCGCGGCGGTGCATTCGCGCGCGACGCCTTCGCGCTGACGGTGCAGGCAGGTGATGTAGCCGATCTCCTCGACACCCTCGCGCCCCGCAGGAACCGCGACGAAACGGCCCGCGACGTCACCGCTTTCCCGGTCTTCGGCGATCCAGGTGCGCCCCGGCCAGCCGGGCGCGGCGAGCCATTGCCACAGGTCGGTGTGCGAGGCGAAGGCGGGCCGGGTGAGATAGAGCGCGCTCGCCTCGTCCGACATGGTGGGGAACAGCGCCGCGAGGTCCGACCGGCGCAGGCCGCGCAGGCGAAAACGCGGGGTCTCGATCTCGGGGACGGCGCGGATCGGGGCGCTCATGCGGTCAGGAACTCGACCAGCGCGCGCACCTTCTGCTGGCGCCATTGCGGCAGGGGGGCGACCAGCCAGTAGGCGCGGCGCGCGTCCTGCGGCCCTGCCAGCGCTTCGAGCCGGCCGTCCGCGAGCGCGGCTTCGGCCAACGCGAGCGGCAGGATGGTGCGGCCCATCCCGGCGAGCACGCTGGAGAGCGCCTGACCCGGATTGGCCGCGCGGATGGAGGGTGAGATGCCTTCGGGCAGGGCGGCGCCGGGCCAGTCGATCCACGCGTCGCGGGTTTCCGGGCGCGCGCCGGGGGCGGCGACGGTGACACGCTTGGCCGGGGTGAGCCGCACGCCCTCGAGATCGCCCGGCGCGTCGATCAGGCGCACCGCGCAGTCGAGATTGGCCTCGGTGAAATCGGTCTCCTCGCCCGGGGCGAGAATGTACTGGATGCCCGGCCGCCCGGCCTGGAACGCGGCGAGGCGCGCCGCGAGCCAGACGGAGTAGAATTCGCGGGGGCTCGCGATGGTGTAGCGGTCGGAGGATTGCCCGACCTGCATCGCCTGCACGCTTTCCTCGAACCGCAGGAAGCCTTCGCGCAAGGGGTCGAGCCCGGCCGCGCCTTCGGGGGTGAGTTCGAGCCCCTTCGAGGTGCGGCGGAACAGGACCACGCCGAGATGGTCCTCCAGCGCGCGGATCTGCTGGCCGACCGCGGCGGGGGTCACGGCGAGTTCGTCCGCCGCGCGGGTGAAGGACAGGTGCCGCGCCGCCGCGTCGAACACGCGCAGGGCATTGAGGGGAAGATGGGTGCGCTTCACGGGGGCAAGCGCCTAGCGGGGGGCGCAGGACCGCGCAAGCCGCCCCGCCCCCGGCATCCCGGGCGTCAGGCGGAAGAGCGCCCGTCGGCCGTTTCGGGGGCGGCCAGCGGGAAGAAGGGGATCCGCACCTCGAACGGCGATCCGTCGGCACGCGCAAAGGTGTAGAAGCCTTCCATCGAACCGTGCGGCGTCGTCAGCGGGCAGCCCGACACGTAATCATGGCTTTCGCCCGGGGCGAGCCTGGGCTGTTCGCCGACCACGCCCTCGCCGTCGACATGGTTCACCATCCCGCGCGCATCGGTGATCCGCCAGTGACGGGTCCGCAGCTGAATGGTTTCGTGAGAGCCGTTCTCGATCCGGATGTGATACACCCAGAACCATTTTCCGGCCTCGGGATGCGATTGCTCCGGCAGGAAATTGACGGCGACCCGGACGGTGACCCCGTCGGTTATGGCAGCGTGTTGGAACAGCTCTTTCATGATGGCTCCAAGGTAACGATTCCCGCCTCGCTCACAAGGGGCCTAACGCGCGATTTTGGCCGCGGGTCCCGATGACTTTGACAAATGGCATATTTGCAACGCGCCCATGCCCGGGCGGGAGCGGTGCCCAGGCCCTGCGGCGTCAGGCGGCGAGCGCCTCTTCGACCTGGTCGAGCCTTTCCTTGCCGAAGAACATCGATTCGCGCCCGCTGCCCGCGGGGACGAAGATGGTCGGGATGCCGAAAGCGCCGCGTTCGACCGCGTCGTCGGTGCTGGCGGCGAGGCGCTGCTTCAGCCCCTCGTCCTGCGCGCGTTCGGAAAGGGCCTGCGGATCGAACCCCGCCGCCGCGATCCGTTCCCCCAGCGCCCCGGCATCGGCGAGGTCGATCCCCTCCTCCCAGATCGCGCGCAGGAGGCTCTCGGCGAAATCGACCCCGCGCCCGTCCTCGCAGGCGGCGAGGAGCATCCGCTGCAGGCCTATCGAATTGAACGGGAATTGCGGGTGGAGCCGGTAGCGTGTGAGGCCGTGCCGGGCGATGAAGCGGTCGATTTCGAGCTGGGCGTAGGCGTTCTTGCCGCGCACGTCCCTGTCGCGGATCATCGGCGGGGCGTTGCCGGTGATGCGGTGCATCCCGGCGAGGAAGACGGGGGTGACGACAAGCTCCGCCCCGTGCCGGCGGCACAGGTCGCGCAAGGGCCACCAGACGAGGTAGGCGTTGGGGCTGACGAAATCGAAGACCAGTTCGGCGGACTTGCCCATGCGGATGCTCCCTCGGATTGACGCCGCCCGATTACACTGTCCGACGACGGCGGCAACAGCACCCGGCGCGCAGCGCCGCAAGGCCGGGCGGCCGCCCGCAGCGAAGGTCAGTGCGGCGCCAGTCCCAGTTCCAGCCCGGTCCGGTCCTCCAGCGCGAACTTGTCGAACAGGTCCGCGCTCGCCGCGTTCAATCCGACGACCCGCGTGTGCCGCCCGTTGCGGCGCATCCGCTCGACCACCTTTTCCAGCGCTCCGATCGCCGAGATGTCCCAGAAATGCGCCCTCGAAACGTCGATCACGACATGGCGGGCGGCATCCTCGTAGGCGCTTTCGGGGCCGAGCCTGGCGATGAACTTGTCGACGCTGGCGAAGAAGATCTCGCCGGTGACGACATAGACCGCCGAATGGGGCCGGCGCACCCGCTCGACATCGAACAGGTTCCGCACCTTGCCGGCGAAGAAGATGCCCGAAAGCAGCACCCCGACAAGCACGCCGAGGGCGAGGTCATGGGTCCATACGACCACCACCACGGTGGCGATCATCACCGCGCTCGAGCTGGGCGGGTGGCGGCGCAGGTTCGGGATCGAGTTCCACGAGAAGGTCCCGATCGAAACCATGATCATCACCGCGACCAGCGCGGGCATCGGAACCCGCCCGACCCAGTCGCCCAGAACGGTCAGCAGGAACAGCAGGAACGCGCCCGCCGTGAAGGTCGACAGCCGCCCGCGCCCGCCGCTCGCGACGTTGATGACCGACTGCCCGATCATCGCGCAGCCGCCCATCCCGCCGAAGAACGCGGCGGCGATGTTCGCCCCGCCCTGTCCGGCGCATTCGCGGCGCTTGTCGCTGTCGGTGTGGGTCATGTCGTCGACGATCTGCGCGGTGAGCAGGCTTTCGAGCAGGCCCACGGCCGCCATGGTGAGCGAATAGGGCGCGATGATCCGCAGCGTCTCCAGCGTGAGCGGCACGTCCGGCAGGCGGAAGAACGGCAGGCCGTCGGGCAGTTCGCCCTCGCCCGCGACGGTGTTGACCGGCAGGCCCCACCACACCGCCGCGCCCGTCAGCAGCAGGATGGCGACCAGCGGGCTCGGCACCGCCTTGGTAATCCTGGGAAAGCCGTAAATGATCGCAAGCCCCGCCGCGACCATGACATAGGTCTCGATGCCCACGCCGGTAAGCTGCGGGATCTGCGCCATGAAGATGAGGATCGCGAGCGCGTTCACGAAGCCGGTGATGACGCTGCGGCTGACGAACTGCATCAGCAGGTCGAGCCGCAGCAGCGCCGCGATGCCCTGGAACACGCCCATCAGCACGGTCGCGGCGAAGAGGTATTCGACGCCGTGCTCCCTCACCAGCGGGATCACCACCACCGCCACCGCCGCGGTCGCGGCCGAGATCATGCCGGGCCGTCCGCCGGTGAACGCGATCACCATGGCGATCACGACCGAGGCGTAGAGCCCGACGCTCGGATCGACCCCCGCGATCAGCGCAAATCCGATCGCCTCGGGAATCAGCGCGAGCGAGACGACGATGCCGGCGAGGATGTCGGCGCGCGGCTGGGCGAACCAGTCGGCACGCAGCCGGGCTGCGAGGGAGCGGGCTTGGGTCATGGGGCGAAAATGTCCGGGAATCTCTGGAAGCCCCGCGTGAAGGCAGCGGGGCGATGAAAGGCGCGCCTTGCGGTAGAGGTTCATGCTGCAATGCACAACCCGCGCGCCGCGCCGCTTCGTGGTTGATGCCGCGTTACCCGAATTCTTCCGCACTTCCTTAGGCGCGAAGGGGTGAGGAAGGGCAGGTCCTCGGGACCATCCAGGGCCCTTAACGGCACCGTTCCCGATTGGTCGTTTCCGGGCGGTCCTGCCTCGTGCAGCCGTCATGTGCGCGGGCCGGGTCCGCCCTTCTCTTCACCGAGGCACGGGGGCGGCCCCGGCCCCTTGCCGGCCGGCTAGAGCCCGGCCGCACTCAGCGCCCGGTCCATGTCCTCGACAAGATCGGCGATATCCTCGAGCCCCGCATTGATCCGGACGAGGCCGTCCGTCACGCCCATCTCGCGGCGTGCTTCGTCGCCCATGTTCGCGTGGGTGGTCGAGGCCGGGTGGCACATCAGCGTCTTGGCGTCGCCGATATTGTTCGAGATGTCGATCAGCTCGAGCGCGTCGAGCAGGGCGAAGGCCCGCTGCCGCGTGCCCACGTCGAAGGCGAAGATCGGGCCGGTCGCGTCCATCTGCCGCAGCGCGAGCGCATGGCGCGGATGGCTCGCAAGGCCCGGATGGAGCATCCGACCGCCCGCCGCCTCGATCCGTTCCTCCATGAAGCGCCCCAGCGCGACGGCATTCTCGCTCTGGCGGCGGGCGCGCAGTTCGAGCGTTTCCAGCCCTTTCAGCACCACCCAGGCGTTGAAGGCCGAAAGCGTCGGCCCGGTGTTGCGCTGAAACGGCATCAGCACCTCGTCGATCCACTGCTGCGAAGCGCAGATCGCCCCCGCCAGCACCCGGCCCTGCCCGTCCATCAGCTTGGTCGCGCTGTAGGCCACGACGTCGGCGCCGAATTCCATCGGGCGCTGGAGCACCGGCGTGGCGAAGGCGTTGTCGACCACGGTGGTGATGCCATGAGCGCGGGCGAGGTCGCAGACGAATTGCAGATCGACGATGTCGAGCGTGGGATTGGCCGGGGTTTCGAAGAAGAACACCTTGGTGTTCGGCCTGATCGCCGCTTCCCAGGCGGCGTTGTCGGCGCTGTCGATCACGCTCGTCTCGATCCCGAAACGGGGCAGCAGCTGATCGACCAGCCAGCGGCACGAACCGAAGGCGGCGCGCGCGGCGACGCAGTGGTCGCCGGCGGAAAGCTGGCACAACAGCGCCGCGGTCATCGCCGCCATCCCGCTCGCCTGCGCGCGGGCGGCCTCGGCCCCCTCGATCAGCGCGATGCGCTCCTCCAGCATGGCGACCGTCGGGTTCTGGAGGCGCGAATAGGTCATGCCCGCCGCCTCGCCCGCGAAGCGATCGGCGACGGTCTGCGCGTCGTCGTAGGAATAGCCCGAGGTGAGGAACATCGCCTCGCTCGTCTCGCCCTGTTCGGAACGCCAAGTGCCGCCGCGCACGGCCTGCGTCGCGGGGCGCCATTTCTGCGTGACCTTGCGGTCCATGCCGGTCGTCTTCTTCATGGGAACGGCGATTAGGCGGTGGCGCGCGGGCTTACAAGCCGCTGGCGAGAAGGCCCGCGCGCGGGATCCGGGGGCGGCCCGCGGCCGACGCAGGCCGCTGCGCCGCCTGATCCCGCTTGGCAAGCGCCGGGCGCTTGCGTAAGCGCAGGCCCAGCCATGCACGAGGTCGCCTCTCCGCCGGTCGCCGCCCGCCCCGACATGACGGGCCCGCCCGAACACCCGCGCGACCCGCTCGGCTGGTGCCTCGCCATACCCGTCCTGTTCGCCGCGCTCGCGAGCATCCGGCTGGCAATCCCGACCGCACCCTTCTTCGACGAGGTCCACTACCTTCCCGCCGCGCGCGCCCTGCTCGAAGGCGGGGAATACCTGAACCGCGAGCACCCGCTGCTCGGCAAGGAGCTGATCGCGCTCGGCATATGGTTGCTGGGCGACGGGCCGCTCGGCTGGCGGATCATGCCCCTGCTGGCGGGCACGTTCGCGGTCGGGGCGGCGATGCGGGCGCTGTGGCACGCGAGCTTCGATCGCCATGCGTGCATCGCCTTCGGCGTGCTGCTGGCGAGCGGTTTCCACCTCTTCGTCCACTCGCGCATCGCCATGCTCGACATCTTCATGGCGGCCTTCCTCGCCCTTGCCGCCTGGCAGTTCGCCGCCGCCGCACGCGAGCCCGAAACGGGGCGCTGGCGGCTGGCGCTGTGCGGGGTCGCGCTGGGCTGCGCGCTCGGGGCGAAGTGGAACGCCGTCCCGCTCGCCGTGCTGCCGGGCCTGGCCTTCTTCGCCGCGCGTCTGGCCGCCGGGCGCCGCCGGTTGCTGATGAGCCGCAGGGGGATCCCCGTGCCGGGAGTGAGCCTGCTCGAAGCCTTCGCATGGCTCGGCCTCGTCCCGCTCACCGTCTATGCGCTGACCTTCCTTCCCGGCTACTGGCTGGGCGCGCCATTGCGCCCCTCGCCGCTGGAGGGGCACCTGTTCCCGTTCGGCCTGGTCGAGCTGCACCGGGAAATCGTCGAACTGCAGGCCTCGGTCATGGCGCCGCACAATTACCAGAGCACCTGGCCGCAATGGATCACCAACACGCGGGGGATCTGGTATCTCTACGAATACGCCGACGGGGCGCAGCGCGGGGTGCTGCTGATCGGCAATCCGCTGACGATGCTGTTGGGGCTTTTCGCGCTGGTGTGGTGCATGGTCACGGGCGTCTGGCGGCGCGATTGGGCCAGGGTCGGCGTGGTGGTCGGCTATGCGGCGAGCCTCGGGCTGTGGGTCATCGCGCCCAAGCCGGTGCAGTTCTACTATCACTACATGATGCCGAGCGTGTTCCTGCTCGCCGCCCTCGCCCTGTCGCTGTCCGACCTGCGGCAGGTCGAACGCCTGCGCTGGCTCGGCTGGGCGGTGCCGCTGGGAAGCATCGGTGTCTTCGCACTGTTCTGGAAGGTGCTGAGCGCCGCGCCGCTCGACGGCCCGATGAGCTTCGCCGACTGGACGTGGATTTCGGGCTGGCGCTAGCTCCCTCGCGCGAGTCCCGGCGGACGCGAAGCAGGCCGAAAGGCCAACGCCGGGACCTCATGCCGGTTGGCGCAAGGCCGCCCGAGGCTCCTGCCTTCGCAGGAGCTCACACTCCTAGCCCGGATTATTCACCGGCAGTGGTCTGACGGGTTGGCGGGAGTGGCGTAAGCATTTGCATTGTTGTAGGAATGT